>Ga0335082_10007831_pt1 | contig 11596 bp, 31 predicted proteins | sample Lox_Sample_41_FD_206718 | JGI IMG/M metagenome (GOLD analysis project Ga0335082, IMG submission 206718) | Soil microbial communities from Loxahatchee National Wildlife Refuge, Florida, United States - Lox_Sample_4.1 | ecosystem: Environmental > Terrestrial > Soil > Wetlands | place: USA...
GGCCTGGTCTTCGAGCGCGGTGATCAGCGCCTCCGCGATCGCGTGGATGTCTCTGACGTCTTCGAGGGGGATGTCCATCATAGGGCGGCGACTCGCTCGAAGTTCTTGTACTGCGCCTCCGTGGAGATCAGCTCGGCGGGGCGGCAACCGTGGGAGCACCGCAGTCCCTCCACCGAGCCGAAGGCGCGGCAGATCAGCGGTCGGTGATCGTAGGCGCTGCAACGCCCCAGGACGAGCAAGGGACAGGGCTTGCCGATCTCACTGCCGAGGAGCAGTCCCCCGAGGTCGTCCCCGGCATCCATCGTCGGCAGCTTCCGGCCGGTCGCCGCTTCGAGCTGCTCCAGCTCGAAGGGGAACACCGGGATCGTCGTGCACTCGTCCACGCACAACCCCTTGCAACCCGGGCTCGGGATCGACGCGTAGATCTCGCTCAGCACGCGCAGTTTCTTCGACTTCGTCACAGCACCTCCTCGCGGATCCTCCGCGCGAGCGCGAGGGTCCGGTCGGCCCTCGGACCCGAGTGGTACCAGTTCGCCGCGTCCATGAGCGCGTCGTAGACGTCGCGCCAGTCCGCCGCGGAGAATTTCCCGGGGCGCGCACGCTTCTTCGCGGCGCTGCCCTTCCTCGGCGCCGTCACGAGAGCCTCCCGAACGTCGCGGGACTGATCCGCTCGTCCCTGACCGAGCAGATGCGCACGTACGGCAGCCTCTGGTCGCCGTCGTAGTGCTCGATGAAGACCTCGTCCGGCATCGAGTCTCCGGCGAGCCCGAGCACGACCGGCAGGTCGCCATTGTCGAGGTCGCGTCCCTTCAGATCGTCGAGTTTCTTGATCAGATCGTTGACGGTCATCGTTTCTCCTCCCGAACAGCCGGGCACCACATGCACTTGCGCCCGTAGACAGGCTCCTCGTACGCTTCGCCGAAGTAGTCGTGGTCGATCGCCCATCGAGTGCCGATCACGACGTGCTCCACGAACCAGTGCCGGCAGTGGTTGCCGTGGCTCAGGTGTCCGTTGTGGCCGGCGGGGTTCAGGTCGCGCACGCCCTGCTTGGTCAGCCGGTCGCTCATCGGCGCTCTTTCCGCGCGTAGAGCGCCGCAAGCTCTCCGAGCGTCGGAGGATCGTCCTCGCGGCCGTAGATCGGCGACGTGCCGTGCACGATGAAGCCGTGCTCCAGGCACGCCCGGCCGTCCCACGTCAGGCCCCCGCAGACGAGCGTGACGTCGTCGCCGTGGCATTTGCAGGGCGGCGGCTGGTCAGCGCGCCAAGCGGCGTCGCGCTCCTCGGCGGTCGCGAAGATCTTCGGTCGCGCGACGTCCACCGTGCCGTTGTACTCGAAGTACCCGACGATCTCGCCGATCACGTCGAGGACCTGGCCCGGCGAGTGACTCACAGGGGAGATCCCTTCTGACCGTCGTCGGGAAACTCGACGCCGCTCCGCAGCTCGACACCCACCTTGCAGTCCTTCGCGTAGCAGCGGAACAGCTGACGGAACGTCGAGAGCGGGATCGTCTCCTCGGCGAGCGACAGCTCGCGGTCACCAAGCGTCCTGCGCAGCTGGACGCGAGCACCCTTCTTGGCGATCCCCATGAACGTCAGCGTCGCGACCGGCAGGTACGGCTCAGCGGACTCGACCATGTCCACGCGCCCGCCCGTCTGGATCGGTCGGATGAAGAACCGCTCATTCCCTTCGATCGTCGACACGTCGAAGCCGTGATCGACCGGGTGCTCGTCCGTCACCGCGATGAAGGTGTACTTGTCGTCGCCTTTGTCGCGCCACTGGGGCTTCCAGACGATGCGCATGCCGCGCTTGATCATCAGGTACCTCCCTTATCTCGCGTCGACGCGGGCTGGGTGTCCCACGGCTCGCCGCGGTGACCCTTGGTCCAGCTGTCTTCGCAGGTGCCATTGAGGCAGCGGTACTGCGGTCGGCCGTCAGCGGCCTCGCCGTCGCGGACCGCAGTCTTCTGCCCGCAGCGGTGGCAGCGCCCGCGCTCGGCCTTCACCGCTTCCTCCGGCGGCGCCCGGGCGCGATGCGCGCGATATGCTCGCCCACGATGTATCCGGCGATCCCAGCGCAGACGCCGCGGACTTCGCCCGTGAGAGCGACGAAGCGCAGAACGTGCAGGAGGAAGTAGGCGGCCACGATCGCGCCTACGATCGCGAGGCAGCGGCGGACGGTGTCGCTCACGACTTGACCTCGCGCGTGAGGCGAAGCATCGCCTCGATGGCCGCTTCCTCGATCACCCGGGCCGGCACCATGCCGCGGCGCGGACGCATGAACTCGACGTCGTCGAGCACCAGCAGGACCGCCGTGCGGCGCGAGGGCGGCGTCGAGCTGGGGAGCAGCGACTTGAGCATCTCGATCGCCCGCTTGGCGACCTCGCTCCGCTTCCAGATCCGGCCCTTGGTGCTCGTGATCTCGTAGCGATCCTGCCACTCGCTCTCCGTCATGACGCCTTCCTCTTGGCGGTCACGCCGTCGAGCAGCGCGCGGACCGCGGCGAGGGATCCCTGGAAGTCCGCGCCGTCGTAGTGAAAGTTCCACTTGCCCGAGTACGGGTTGAGGTTGCCCGAGGTCGTCCACGTGCGCAGGAACGTCAGCGCGCGCGCCGGGTCGTCAAACCGACAGGCGAGCCAGTTGCCCGAGGGCGAAATCGTCAACTTGCCGGCCTGGGTCTCCAGCTCGAACCGGAGGTAGTCGTAGCCGATGAGCGAGTCCGGGGTCGCCTTGTGCTCCGCGACAAGCACGGCACCGCGCTCTTCGAGCAGCTTGCGCACCTCCGCGTTCCAGCGCGCGAAGATCGCCCGGTTCTTCTTGGTCAGCTTCGCCGCCACGTCAGGCAGGTTCATGCTGGTCGAGTAAAGCACCTCGCGTGCCGGCGGCGACAGCGTGCAAGTGCGCGACGAGGCAGCCCGGGTGATCTCGCACCCGGCTTCGGGCGGCGCCTGAGGCCGACGTGTTTGACGCGCTCAAGATACGGGTGTCCAGCCACCCGGGGGATTCACGGTTTGCCCAGCCTGACGCCGCCGGAGAGGTTGAGCGCCTTGCCCAGGGCGTAGCGCGGCGTCTTGAGCGCCTGGTCGAACGTGACGCCGCTCGGCGTGACGCGGTACTCGCAGCCGCACGTCGAGCACCACGGCATCGCCTCGTTGATCGCCTGCTCGCGGCGACCCGGGCAGAACGGACAGACCACGTAGAAGCCAATGCTCATCGGCTTAGATCGCACCCAGCGCTTCACGGCTCGCTCGGTCTCGTGATAGCGGCGGCGACCGGCGAGGCGCGCTTGAGCAGACCATGGTGCGCCGTCTTCGGGCGCTCGTGGAACCAGATGATCGCCGCGAGCCACCCGGCCTGCCAGCTCGGCGACTTCGGGTAGCTGCCGCGCTCGGCGCCGTCGCCGCGCCGCATCCACCCGACGAGCTCCTCGACGGTCATGTCGTGCGACAGCGAATGGATCATCCCGGCCGCGATCGCGGCGGCCCGCTTCTCGATCCGCACGGCGTCCCGGAGCCTCACCGCCGTACCTTCGGCCCATCGAATCGGTGCTTGCATTCGAGGCACTGCCAGCGCGACGTACGCGGCGCCTCGCCCACGATCGGCCTGCCATAGTTCCGCAGCGGGATCGTGTCGGCGTGCCCGCACCTGGGGCACGGCAGGTCCGGCAGCGCCTTGACCGTCTTCTTGACCTTCATCGACCGGCCATCGCGTTGTAGGCCACGGCACAGCGCTCCCGGGCCACCTGCCGCGTCTCACCGCGCCGCAGGTCCTCAGCGGTCGCCCCGTAGAGCGCCACGAGGCACGACTTCTCGAGGCGCCGCTTGTGCGGCTGTCCGACCGCCCAGTCGTGCAGCTCGCGGAGCTGCCTCTTGGTGATCGTCGTCCCGGTCACCAAGGGGCGCCTTTGCTCGGTTGTCTTCGTGGTCATCGTGGTCTTCCTGGGGAAGTCAGTCGAGTGGAATCGCCGCGGTCGTCTGGACGATCTGCTCGCGGAGGCGTCGTACGCCGTCGCGGTACTCCTCCGGCGTCAGCGTGACCATGCGGTCGAACAGCCGGAAATATTTGTCGCGAGTCTCGGCGACCTGCTTCCGGCGGAACTCGACGGTAGATCCCGACATAGAGCGGAGGTTGTCGAGCTGGTCGCACGCCTTCACGAAATAGGGTCGCCAGTCGGTGCAGACGTAGAAGCGGTCGAGGTAGCCCTCCTTCGGGTCTTTCGAGAGCACCTTCACGATTCCGCAGACGTCGGCACCGAAGACGTGCTCGATCATCTCGGGACGCAGGTCGCGCGTGTCCTCGATGCCGTCGTGCAGGATGCTTGCGATCACGGTGTCCGGCCGGACGATCTGCGCGAGATCGATCCCGATGAGCGTCGCCCGGCGCACGTGCTCGAAGTACCGCACGGGCTCGCCGCGGTCGTCCAACTCCTTGCGCGTCTGCGAGCGGTGCGCGGCTTTCGCAAGGATGTACGCCAGCTCGATGTCGCGGAGGATCTTCGGCGAGAAGAAAGGGTAGAGACGCTGGAAAAAGCTCTCACGGTTCTCGACGCTCACGGCAACTCCGTCAGGTGCTCGATCGTCTCGACGACCCGCTGCTCGAACTGCTCGCGGGTCTCATCCTCGCTCCACGTGAGGCTCCGCTCATAGATCTGCTTGTTCGTATCGACCTCGATCCTCACGACGACCGACCGGATGCTCTCAGCCACGGCTGTCCTCCTCGGCGTTGGGGTCACGCGGCAACCGGACGACCGCGCCGAGCCGGTAGAACTTCCCCGGCTCGACCGCGCGCGCGTGCGGCACGCAGCGCCCGCGGCCCGCGTCGGCGAGCTGCTCGATCGTCGGGTACGCGGCGCGGACGGCGGACAAGTCGTCCGGCGCGTCGACGACCGCGATCGCGACGTCGGGCTCGCCGTAGAGCGTCTTGTCCTGGATCGTGACGAGGTAGATCACGAGACCTCCGGCAGCGCCTCGTAGTCGGAGGCGCACCACTCGCGCCAGCGCTCGGGGTCGAGGCCGTTCGCGAAGCACCACAGACGCGTCTCCAGCTCGTCCTCGGATCGCGTGCTGGGCTCGACGTAGAAGCCTCGTGCGTCGCGGCGCCACGCGGCGATCACCGCGAGGGCCAGCCACTGGCCGGCGCTCAAGACGCCGACCCTTTCCGTCGCGCGCAGCGCCGCCGCCTGAGGGCGTCGCACGCGACGAACGCGGCGACGAACGCGATCGCGCCGATCGCGACGATCCAGGAGAGCGCCGTGACCGCGAACTCCCACGCGTGCCCGCGCCAGCTCACGCGGCCTCCTCTCGCGGACGGCCCTCTTCCAGGTAGCCGCACCCGGTGGCCTTCGTCGCACGGTTCGGAGCGCCGCAGATCGCGCACGGGTGGACCTTGGGCTTGTACGTCTTGGCGATGAAGATCGGCAGCGGCGTCCCCTTGCCCTTCTTGAAGCCCATGATCGAGAGCTTGAGGCCGTCGTGCACGCCGGGCTTGGGTTTGGTGAGCGGGCGGTCGGCCTCCATCTGGACGACGCGCGCGTACTGGTCGGGCAGCTCGCGCGCGAACGTCTGCCAGTCGCCGAGCGTTGCGAACGGGCAGAACACGCAGGCGCTCTTGCGCGGGACCGGGTAGCCGCTCGCGCGCACGAGCGCCTCGCAGCGGCAGCGGCAGAGCCCCTGCTCCATGAGCGGAAAGCGGTTGTGCCGGCGAGCGCGCGGCTTGGCGCCCTTCTTCGTGCGCTTGGGCTCCTTGTAGGTCGCCCCCGTGTTCGGATCTTTGGCCGCACGATCTTCCTCGCCGGCCTCGAAGCCGATCCAGACCTCGACGTCCTGACCGGGCCAGCGATCGCTCGCCCATTTCTCGAAGCGCTCGACCTTGGCGATCGTCGTGCACTGCCGCCCAGGGCCCGCCATCGGCATCGAGTGGCGGGCCTCCCACCAAGCGAACAGCGATCGGGCCTCGCCCTTGGTGCCGCCGCGCACCGGATAGTTGGTGTGATCGATCCGGACGAACTCGATGCCGTGCTGCGCGCAGATCGGCCGCACGACCTCGTCGATGTGGCGATACGTGCCGGGCCACTCACCGGGATCGTCCGGGTGCCCCGTATCCATGAACACGACAACGTCCGGCAGCTCACCGCGCTTGATCGCGGTCAGAAGCATCGCGAAGCTGTCGAGTCCGCCGCCGTACGAAAGGATCTTCGGCCATCTCGCGAGCGAGTCCCCAGGCGACTTCACGGGCGCCGCTCCAGACGGCGAAGGACCTCCGCCAGCTCGGCCTCGATCTCCGCCGCCGTAGCGACCGCGGGCAGGCGGCCCGCGCGCTCGTACGCCGCGCGCTCGATGTAGAGCCGCGTGATCGCCGCCGGCATCCAGGGGCACTGCGCGCGCCCGGGCACGGGCAACGTCGCGTCGCTATCGCCGTCGTTGCGCATGGGGCGCATGGCTACCACTCTCCCCGCTTGATGTCGCGGATGAAGAAGCCGAGCGGCTGGCCGCGCTCGGTCTCCAGGTAGAGCAGGTCGCGGATGTTCGCGGGCAGCTCCTCGTCGTTGACGTGCAGCTCGGGCCTGTAGTAGTCGGCGTCATCGGCCGCGGGCTTCGAGATGAACCAGGTGCCGTTGCCCGCCTTGTAGTCATAGTTGCGCGCCCTGAAGTACGGCAGGATCTCCGCGCGCGCCTTCTCGGCCAGCGCCTCGATCTCCGCCTGGAAGGCCGCCTGCGCGGCCTCCAGCGCCTTGGAGATCTGGCCAAGTTTCTTCTTGGAGAGGTCCCTCACGACGCGCGCTCTTCCGTGGCGGTCGCCGCGAGCGACTTCTTGCGCGCGTCGCTCGCCCAGCGCATCATCGCGCCGCGCATCGCGTCGTAGTGCGCCGCCTCGGCGCGGAGGCGCGCCAGTTCTTCGAGGAGGGGCTTCTCGGAGTCGAGCTGCGCGAGGCAGCGCGATGTCACGGTGCGCACGTCGTGCTCGTACACCGCGCCGGGCTGCGCAAGCGACGTACTGAACTCCCAGTAGAAATCGAAGCGGCCCTCGTAGCCGTTCCAGCTCCAGTCGGCGACGTGGAGCGGGCACTCGAACGCGACAAGCTCCTTGAGCCTCTCCGCGTAGCGGGCGAAGTCGTCGGCGTACTCCTGGTTCGGTCCAAGGCCGTGGAGCGGGCTGCCCGCTTCCTTGAGGAGCGAGGCTGCGTAGCTCACCGCGTCGAGCAGCTTCTGCTCCTGCGCCTGCCGCTGCTTCTTCGTCTTGCCCATGTCGCTTCTCAAGAGCAACCGCCGCGCCATCCTGACAGCAAAGCGAATGCAGGCAAAGACCCGGATCGACGGCCGGGGTGATCTCTACCCAGGGCCCGCCATTCACGCCTTGCCGACGCGCTCGAGACACGGGTAGCTGGTTACCCAGATCGAACCTTCGCGATCTTGACGCATCGAAAGAGACCTACGTCGTCTCATCGTAGGACGTGCCAGGTCGTGGAATGCAGGCTGCAATCACGGAAAGACATGAGCCTCGAAAATGACATGATCGTCGAAGCGGCCCGCCGCTACCAGCTGGCGTGCAGCTGCGCCGGCAACACGATCCCCTGCACCAGGTGCTGGACGGCCGGAGAGGAGTACGTCGATGGCTACTACCGCGCGAAGGAGGAGGAGGAAGCGCGCGTCGAGCGCTTGTACCGCCAATACTCCGAGACCGGAAAGAAGCTGGAGCCGTGAGCGCCGTGAAGAGAATCCCCATCGCATCGTGCTCGGCGGTCGAGGGCCCGCTGTACGCCGTCGAGTTCGAGGACTCGGTCGGCACCTGCTACGACTGGTCATTCGAGGCGCGCAGCGTCGACGGTAGGCGCTACGCGCTCCGCACGTACCGCGTCGAGGGTTGCGTCCGCAACGAGGAGGGCTGCCTTCAGGCCAACTACCGCGCGAGGGATCAGGCCGCGCGCTTCGTCGAGCGCGTCGAGGCCCGTGAGTCGATCGATCCGGCGCTCTGGGACGAGGTGCCGGATCGCGACGCGCTCCGCGAGCTGATGGACTCGTGGGGCGCGGAGGAGGCGCGCCGCGAGAAGGAGGACGACCTCCACTGGGAGGCGTCGGGCCGCCCCGCCTACGGGTCGGTGCGTCGGTGATGCGCGGGATCGAGAAGGCCCTCTCGAACACCGGCTGCCCGTGGCCCGGCGGCGCCGAGGTCGCGTTTGAGCGGACCGACGTTGCCCAGCTCGGCAAACTGTACTGCTGGGGCAGCGCATGCGTGCAGTTCGTCGTGCGGCTGCGTGACGGACGCGAAGTGTTCGTGCGCGCCGACAGGCAGGTCAAGGACGACGAGCGCTTCCTGCGGCGCCTCGCCAGGCCGATCCGCGGCTGGGCGCCTGGCCGAGAGGAAGGTTTCCGCACCGTCTGGGGCGATCATCAGGACACCGCCACGGAAGCGACGGCGAAGATCACGCTAGAAGCGATCCAGGCGCTCCAGTGGGGCGGCGATCAGATCGTCTCAGAGGGCGAGGGGCACGCTCAGATCGTCGTCGAGGCGCACCCGCCCAACCGTCACCACTCCGGCCAGCACTACACGGTCCGCCGCGGCGTCGGCAAGGTATCGTTGGCCGACTCGCCCGCGAGCGCATTGACCCAGGTTCTCCGACGCCGCGCCGTCCGCTAGCGGATCGAGCGCACGTAGCCGCCGCGGCGAGATCCGGTTTGCGGCTGCGTCGGCACGGCGTCTGCGGGGGAGTCCGCGGGGACGGGTGGCGGCGACAGCTGTCGACGCTGGTCGCGCTGCGGACCAACCACGACGAGCGAGCGGCCGGGTCGGCCGACCTGCTGGCCCACCACCATCGGACGATCGCCCATCATCTGCACCACCACGGTCGGCAGCGGGCGCCTTGCGGGCGCCTCCTGGAGCAGGGACGGCCCCCACAGCGGACGCGGAGCGGGCCCCTCCTGAGGTTCTTGAGGAGCTGGCTCCCAAGGGCGTGCCGCGGGCGCCTCCTGCGGCGGAGCTGTCTCCCACGTCGGCCGCGCGACGGGATCGCCTAGCCCGAGAGTGAGGCGCACCGCTTCGAGGGCGCGTGCCTGGTCGTCGGGCGGGAGGTCCGCGAGAGCGTCGCAGATGGAGCCCACGACATCTTGCAGCGGGATCTTCGCGCGCGCGGTCATGCGATCAGTGTCCCATGCCTGGGAGTCCACGCGCGGCGACTCCTTCGCCGCTGCGCAGCCGCGCGTGCCGCCGCCGCCAGGTCGGCAGATAGCGATCCATGAGCGCGTAGAAGCGCGCGTCGTGCCCAGATCCGACCTCGGGGTCGACGCCCTCGGCCTTCGCGCGAGCGGCGACGAGCAGGTGCACGAGCTCGTGCACGACCACGTACTCGAGGTCCGCCGGCGACATGTCCGCCAGCGACTGGCTGATCCAGAGGCGCCTTTCGCGCACGTTGAGCGTCGCGAACGCGCGCATCTTCTTCACGCGGAACTCGCCCACGCGCACGCCCAAGATCTGCTGCCACTTGTCGAGGAGCCTCTGCACGCGGCGCGAGAGGCGATCACGCTCCTGGTGATCAGCGATCTCGCGGTCGAGCTGGCGCCGCGTCTTCACGGGCTCACGTCGTCGTCGTCGTCGTCGTCGTTTGGAGCAGGCAGATCCGAGATCAGGCCGACCTCGCCGACCGTGGCGGCGACGCCCTCGGCGGCGAAGTCCCGCTCGAGCTGCGCCCGCGCATCTTGGACCGAGGCCGCCTCGATGGCGGTGACCCACGGCTGGATCCCCGGCCCGAAGTCGACGTGCGCATAATACCAGCGCAGCTCCTCCACTTTCATCATCGGCCAATCGTACACGGCGCGCCTGATCGCGGGGGACGGCATCTCCCAGGGCGTGTGCGGTGACGCTACGCTTGCGCCGTCGGGCGAATCTGCTTTGGCCAGACGCGGAGGTCCTTGCTCATTGCCCACGCGGAGCGCCTCGCAAGGCACCACAGGAGGAAGCGCCCGTTCCAGTAGGTGAGGTCGGTCGACTCGGGTACCAGCCGCATGCGTCGACGCTACCCGGGACCTCTGACGTCCGTTGCCGCGGACCGTGGCCTGTCGTACAAACGCCCTCCTACTGAGGACATCACCGCCACCCATGAATGCCCGCCCCGGCTTCGGCCGCTTCGATCGTCGCCGCCCCGACAAGGGCCACCGCGTCAACCAGCGCATCCGCGTCCCAGAGGTGCGCGTCATCTACGAGGGCGAGCAGCTCGGCGTCATGCAGACGTACGAAGCGATCCGTGCCGCCGAGGACAAGGGCCTCGATCTTGTCGAGATCTCGCCGACCGCGTCGCCTCCGGTGTGCCGGATCATGGACTACGGCAAGTTCAAGTACGAGGAGGCGAAGAAGAAGCAGCAACAGAAGAAGAGCGCGACGACCTTCGAGACGAAGGAGATCAAGTTCCGCCCGAAGACCGAAGAGCACGACATGGACTTCAAGGTGAAGCACGTGCGGCGCTTCCTCGAAGAAGGCAACAAGGTCCGGCTCGCCGTCGTGTTCCGCGGGCGCGAGATGGCGCACCCGCAGACGGGCAAGGCCGTGCTCGATCGCGTGGTCGAACGCTGCAAGGACATCTCCTCGGTAGAGGCGACGCCAAACCTCGAAGGCAAGCGCATGATCATGCTGATTGCGCCCAAGCCGGCCGTCGTGCAGAAGGCGATCGCGCTCAAGAAGGCACAGATGCAGGAGCAGTCCGGCATGCAAGCCGCCCGGAAGGACGCCAAGTCAGCTTCGAGACAGGACGACGCTCTCGACGAGGACGAAATCAACGCCGACGTCGACGACGAAGGCGACAACACGCCGCACAGTTAGCGTTCCGCCGTCCTTCATCGGCACATTTTTGGTCTTACACGGATCGCTCTGATAACGTCGTTTACATGTCCGACATCAGCAAGCGCGGCGGATCCGACTGCGACGAGGGAGAGCGCGGCAGACGAGGCCCTCGCGGACACGACGGTGCGACCGGTCCGACGGGTCCCGCTGGAACCGCGACCGGCACCACCGGCCCGACGGGAGCTTCGAGCGAGGGCGGCGGCGCGCCGATCATCGCGACGGCCCTCGTGGACGGCAGGCCACCAGGTGACGGTTTCATCACGAGCCGGGGCTTCGGGCCATACAACCGAGTGGGTCCTGGCCAGTACCAGCTCACACTCGCCGGCACCCCACCACCAGACACCAACTGCGTCGTGAACGTCACCCTGAACACGGCGCTCAGCGACACCGTGAACGTCGTCGCGGGCGTGTCCGGCGGCGTGGTGACCGTCTTGATCTATGCAGGCATTCCCATTCCAAGCAGCCCCGTCTTCCAGGACGCGCGCTTCAACGTCATCGTCACGGACGACCGCTGATCCGCAGGTCCTACTCCTCGATCGTCGCGCCCGCGCGCTCTGCCGCCGCGCGGCCCGCCTTCGTGAACGGCCCGACCACGACCAGATCGGGCGAGACCTCGGAGCGGTACGCGTCGAACAGGACCTGCGCGAGGCCGTGTCCGCGCGCGTCAGGATCGACCCACAGATGGTGCACGTAAGGGCGGTCGTACTCGACGGCGTAGGCGAGGCCAGCCAGCGGATCGGCGACGCCGCCCTTGGGCAAGACGATCAAGATC
>Ga0335082_10007834_pt1 | contig 11594 bp, 10 predicted proteins | sample Lox_Sample_41_FD_206718 | JGI IMG/M metagenome (GOLD analysis project Ga0335082, IMG submission 206718) | Soil microbial communities from Loxahatchee National Wildlife Refuge, Florida, United States - Lox_Sample_4.1 | ecosystem: Environmental > Terrestrial > Soil > Wetlands | place: USA...
CATCACTCCGCTCGATCGCCGCGAAGATGCCGTCTTTCAAACCTTCTCGCTGAGCGATCTGCTGCAGTTCCGTGGCGGCCTACGCTATTTCCTGACCCGGAGCATCTCCGCCTACTCCAACTGCTCGTATCAGCGCTACCAGCAACTGAGCGGCATCTTCTCCAACGGCTACCTCTCTAATGTCGGCTTCCTGTGGCTCCCCGGCGGTGACGGGCTCGAGGTGGTGCAGACGGAGTTCTACGTCCTCGACAGCAGTGGAGGTCACGTGAACGGTGGTAAGGTGTACTACGAGAACCGGGTGTACGACCGCATCCTGTTCCGCAGCAAGCTCGACATCGCCGCGTATCAGAAGGACAGCAACATCAGCGACACCGCGGTGAACGGGCTCCTCGGTGTGGGCTACGTGCTGCTTCCCGGTCTCGTCGGCGAGCTCGATCTCGAAGGGAACCGCAACGACCGCTTCAACGACGACTTCCGTTTCGGGTTCTTCATCACCTACAACTTCCAACACACGCCGGAGCAGCAGAACTTCCCGCGCGGCAGCGGCCGGAGGCCCTCGTGAGGCGGCTGTTGGGGCTCACCGCTCTTGGGGTGGCCGTCGCGACGCTGGCCGTCGCTTGCCGCCAGTACATGCCGTCGAACCGCTTCCTGCAGCCCCGCCAGGGGTCACAGGCCGGCCAGAGCACCGCCGATGCGCGACACAAATTCGACCACGTGAAGCACAAGGATCGGCTGGCCGCCGCCGGCGTCACCTGCGTCGACTGTCACCGCTTCGATCAACAGATTCTCGCCGCGAACGAGCAGGCGGCGCAAGAGCTGTCGGCGCGCGGACTGTACCCCGGCAGCGCGCCGTGCCACTTCTGTCACCAGCCGGGCGACACGCACTTCGCGTCGGCACCCACCGCCTGCACGACGTGCCACGACAACATCGCACCGCTGATGCCGGAAGACCATCAGATCGCCTGGCTCAAGGTCCACGCGAGTCAGTCGCGGGCCGATCCGCAGCGGTGCGAGAGCTGCCACCGGCAGTCCTTCTGCGTCAACTGCCACGAGCGCCGTGATACGATTCAGGAGCAGGTGCACGACCGCAACTTCCGCTTCCTGCACTCCGTCGAGGCGCGCGCCAACCCGATGCAGTGCGGCAGCTGTCACCGCATCGACTACTGCACGAACTGCCATCAGCAGGGCAAGGTGGACATCAAGCCGTGATGAACCGAACGATTGCCTTCGCCGCGCTCCTGGCGCTGGGTGTCGCCGCCTGCGGCAGCGACGGCTCCAGGCCAAGCGAGAACTACGGAAACTTGCTGACCTCACCGCAGGGCCTCGTCCTCGTGCAGTCGGAGCATCCGACCGGGTGGACGCGCCCCGATTGCTTCGTGTGCCACCAGGTCCAGCAGATCCACACGACGAACCGCACCGGGCTGCCGAACTGCCAGCAAGTCAACACGGGCGCCGCCACACCGGTTCCCTGCATCGACCTGTCCGACGTGCGCACGATCGTCAGGAACCAGGGCGAAGCCAGTTGCGCGCAATGCCACGGGACCAACGGAGTGCAACAATGAGGGCGCTGGGGCTCGCCGTCCTCGTGGCGCTGCTCGCGGTCGGGCCAGCGGCAGGTCAGGACTCCGCCAGTCCGCACAGCATGACCACGGCCGACGGGAAGGTCGACACGGACAAGTGCGCCTTTTGCCACGAAGAAGACATGAAGACGCTGTCGCGGTCCAAGGTCGAGACCTGCACGCTCTGCCACTCCGAGTATCCGCACAGCGGCGCCAACCAGCACCTGCACGCCGCGCCGGCCAGCGTGGCGCGCGTTCTGGAAGGCAAGCAAGGCAACCCGCCGATGCCGTTGACGGAGGACGGGCACATCTACTGCGGCACCTGCCACATCTTCCACGACCCGAAGGTGAGCCACGAAGCCGCGCTCGCGCTCGGCTGGATCCCACCCGCCACCGGCTTGGCGGAAGCCGTCCGCACCAGCCTCACCACCCAGTGGGAGCGCGTCGCGAGCAAGTTCGAAGGCGTCGAAGGGCCGGTCGCGAAATTCGCGCCGACCGGCACGCGCAACCTGCGGCTGCCAGTGAGCGACGGCACCTTGTGCCGTCACTGCCACGGGAGCAACCGATGAGGCGCTATCGGTTGGCGCTCAGCCTCCTGGTCCTGGCCACTGGCTGCGGCGGTCACGGCAGCACCGAGTTCGGCGGCACGGCGCCGGTGAGCCACCACTTCGCCCTGCAGAACCCCGACACCAGCCAGCCGGTGAGCTGCGCCGAATGCCACAACGGCAGCGTACCGCCGGGGCAGGACGCCGCGCCGACGTGCATCACCGCCAAATGCCACCCGTCACAGATAGTGCACCAGGACAGCGGACCCGGGTCGCGATGCCTCGACTGCCATACGTCCCACATGAGCCCCAACCTGGCGCTGGTGCGCGAGAGCGTGCTGACGCCGAGCGGCACGAACGCGTCGATCAATTTCACGGCGATGGCCGGGCTCGCCCCCGGCGGCCTGGCACAAATCGGCGGCGGCGGCTTGTGCCAGGTATGCCACACCGATACACGCTTCTACCTCAGCGACGGGAGCGGCACCGGACACTTCCCCGACTTCGCCTGCTACACCTGCCACATCCACGCCGCCGGCTTTGCCCCACCGTCGTGATCCAGCCACATTGACTGGCCGGCTGCCATTTGCAATGAAGCTGCCGTCATGCCAGACGACTACAGCGGTCCGATTCCAAAGCCGACGCCCGAAACCAAGCCGTTCTGGGAGGGCACGAAGCAGCGCAAGCTTCTGGTGCAGCGCTGTGACGACTGCCGCCAGCATTACTTCTACCCGCGTCCGTTGTGCCCGCATTGCCTGTCGCGCAACGTGACCTGGACGCAGGTCAGCGGGAAAGGACGTTTGCACACCTTCGTGATCAACCATCGACCGGCGCGCGGCTATCCGTTGGCGCCGCCGTTCATCATCGGCATCGTCGAGTTGGACGAAGGGCCGCGGCTGCTCAGCAACATCGTCGGCGTCGAGCCCGATCCGCAGCTGATACGGTGCGAGATGCGCCTCGAGGTGGTCTTCGACGACATCACCGACGCCATCACGTTGCCGCGGTTTCGCCCGGCGAGCGCGTGAGTCGTCCTCCGACATTCAATCGGCCACCGCTCCACTCTCCAATGTTTGCGCCGCTCCCTCTCGGCGCCGTGCGGCCGCTCGGCTGGTTGCTGGCGCAATGCCGCGTGCAAGCCGATGGGTTGACGGGACACATCGAAGAGTTCTGGCCGGACCTCGGGCCGCGCAACATGTGGCTGGGCGGCGACAGTGAGGGATGGGAGCGCGGGCCCTACTACCTCGACGGCCTCGTGCCGTTGGCCCATCTGCTCGACGATGCGCGGCTGCGCCGCATGGCCGATCGTTGGCTGAACTCGATCCTCGCGATGCAAGACGCGTCCGGTTGGATCGGCCCGGTGCAGGCCCCGTATTTCCGCGCCTACGATCATTGGCCGGTGACCATCGTGCTCAAGGTCCTGGCGCAGCACTTCGAGGCGACGGGCGACGCCCGGGTGCTGCCGATGATGACGCGCTTCTGCGCGTACCTGCGCGCCACGCTGAGCGAGCGCCCGTTGTTCGATTGGGCGCAGTATCGCTGGGCGGACCTCGTCATGTGCATTCATTGGCTCTACAGCCGCATCGGCGAAGCGTGGCTGCTGGACGTCGCCGCTGAGCTGGCGCACCAGGGATTCGATTGGCGCGCCCACTTCGAGCAGTTCCCGTGCGTGGGCAAGACCGCGCCGGACCAATGCACGTTGGCCACGCATGTGGTGAACAACGCCATGGCGGTGAAGACCGGGGCCGTCTGGTGGCGGCAAACAGGCAACGAGGCCGATCGCCGCTCCGTTCTGCAGGCCATCGCGCTGCTCGACCGCTATCACGGGCAGGCCACCGGGGTGTTCAGCGGCGACGAGCATCTCGCCGGCTCGGACCCCTCGCAAGGCACGGAGCTGTGCGCCGTCGTCGAGTACATGTTCTCGCTCGAAGCGGCCGTGGCGATTCTCGGCGACCCGGTCTTGGGTGACCGTCTGGAGCGCATCGCATACAACGCGTTGCCTGCGGCGTTCACCCCCGACATGTGGGCGCATCAGTACGACCAACAGGCCAACCAGGTGCTGTGCAGCGTCGCGCCGCGCCAGTGGACGACCAACAGCGACACGTCGAACATCTACGGGCTCGAGCCGAACTACGGCTGTTGCACCGCCAACTATCATCAAGGCTGGCCGAAGCTGGTGAAGAGTCTGTGGATGGCCACGGCCGACGGTGGGCTGGCGGCGGTGGCGTATGCGCCGTGCAGCGTCACCAGCATCGTCGGCGACGGCACTGCGGTGACCATCGTGGAGGACACCGAATACCCGTTCCGCTCCGCAGTGCATTTCACCATTCACGCGGCGCACGCGGTTCGCTTCCCGTTCGTCTGTCGTGTTCCGGCCTGGGCCGCCGGCGCGACCATCGCAGTCGGTGCCGCCACGCAGTCAATACAGCCGGGGGCATTCCATCGGCTGCAGCGCACCTGGCAGCCTGGCGACCGTATCACCGTCCGCTTGCCGATGGCGGTGCGGCTCGAGCGACGCGCGCGGGGGGCGCTCGCCGTACAGCGCGGCCCCCTGGTGTTCGCTCTCAAGATGGGCGAAGAGTTCCGTCTCTTGCAGGGGACGCCACCGCAAGCCGACTGGGCGGTGCATCCAACGACGCCATGGAACTACGGATTGGCGTTGGATGGGCGGCCCACGGGCGAGCTGTTTGCGGCGCATGAAGCGCCGATCGGCCCCCTGCCCTTCGCGCCGGAAGCCGCGCCGGTCACGCTGCTGGGACCGGCACGGCGCATCCCGCAGTGGACGCTACAGCAGAACTCGGCCGAGCCGCCGCCGCAGAGTCCCGTCACCACCAGCGAGCCGCTGGAGTCGATCGAGTTGATTCCCTACGGCAGCACCAATCTGCGCATCGCCGAGTTCCCCGAAGCGGTGCGCAGCTAGCGGCCCGACGCAGCAAGGCGATTCCCAATTGACAGGTGTCCCCGGGTCCGTCGATGATAGACCCGAACCGACGGACATCTAATGTATTGGAGTACGTTCCTTTCGGGCCTGCTGTGCTCGTTGCTCGTTGGCACGGCGACGGCGACCATCGTTGGTGGCGGCGGTCGGGCCGGCATCGACTGCCTCGGCGTCTTCAGCGCCGCCGTCAACGTGCCGGCGTACCGGCCGCGGAACATCCGCTGCGTCGACGGCGATCCGAAGTGCGACGCCGATGCGACGGTGAACGGCGTCTGCACGTTTCCGGTCGCGGTGTGCGTCAACAGCACCTTCGACGCGGCGCGCTGCACCTCGCCCGGCGTGGAATCGGTGCGCGTCTCGCACGCCGACGACAACGGCACCGACCCCGGCTTCGACGTCGATTTCCAAGCCCTGCAGGCGGTGATCAATGCGCAGATCACGCTGCCCAACACCGACCCCGACGTGTGCACGAGCCCGGTCGACATTCACGTTCGCATCATCGGCCCGATCGGCAAGCCCCTCGGGTGGCGCGACCGTTGTCGACTCAACCGCAAGACGCTGCGGTTGTTCACGCAGCCGCATCCGCTCGTCGGCACCGGCGACAGCGATCGGCTGCGCCTGACCTGCGTGCCGGCGAGTGTCGACCTCAACGGCTGTACCGCCGCGACGCTGTTCAGCGGCACCTTCGATCGCCTGCAGAAGCAGGTCTTCTCCGCCAGCTGTGCGGTCGGCACCTGCCATGATTCCGAGAGCATGACCGGCGGGCTGCTGCTGGAGCCCGGCGCCGCCTACGGCAATCTCGTCGGTCAGGACCCGATCAACCCCGTCGCCCTCGGCTTGGGCTGGAAGCGGGTCACCGCCGGTGACGCACGCACCAGCTTGCTCTATCACAAGATCACCAATGATCTGACGGCGGCCGGCGGCCTCGGCATGCGCATGCCACGGCCACCAGGTCGCCGCATGCTGCCGGCCGCGTTGCGCGAGATCATCCGGCTCTGGATCGATGCCGGCGCGCCGGCCACCGGATGGGTACCGGACACCTTCTAGGATCGCGGCAAGGGAGAGGGCACCATGGGCGATGCGACAACCGTACTCAGCGACACGGACGCGCGGCATCTGCTGCGCCGCACCGGGTTCTTCATCTCCACCCGCCAACTGAAGTCGTTCACCGGCAAGACCCGCGGCGCGGCGGCCAACTCGCTGATTCGCGGCGCCGGGACACGCTTCAAGCCCCGGGTTCGCTACAACGTCGACGATGTCGATCTCGAACGCGAGGTGCACGACAACTGGCTCAACTACATGGTCAGCACCACGCACCAATTTCAGGAGAAGCTGGTGCTCTTCTGGCACGATCACTTCGCGTGCAGCAACGTCGACGTGCAAAACCTCACCTTCATGGCCAACCAGAACCAACTCCTGCGCCGTCACTGCAAGGGCAAGGTGCGGCACGCCACCTTCAAGGACTTCGTCAAAGCGATCAACAAGGACGCGGCGATGATGGACTTCCTCGACACGGTGCGCAACCGCAAGAACAAGCCCAACGAGAACTACGCCCGCGAGCTCCAGGAGCTGTTCACGCTCGGGGTCACCGATCTGCAGGGCAACGCCAACTACACCCAGGACGACATCGTCCAGATCGCGCGTGCCTTCACCGGCTGGAGCACGCAGCAAGCGAACGGGCCGGGCCTCAAGTACGGCGATGCCTATCTGGACCCGGTGCAGCACGACGGCGGCGCACCGAAGGTCGTCTACACCACGGTCGGCGGCTTCGGCCCCAGCGGCAGCGACATCACTCTCGGCGGCAGCAATCCGCCTGAGGCCGAGATCGATACGGTGATCGACATCATCTTCGCGCACCGCGACAGCGAAGGACAGAGCACGGTGGCGCGCTTCATCACCAAGAAGTTGCTGGAGTACCTGGCCGGCCCAAACCCGCCGAAAACGGTCATCGATGAGGTCATTGCCAACTCGAACTTCGACGGCTCCTCCGATCCGAGCACCGCCTGGGAGTTGAGCGCCCTGCTGCACGCCATCCTGGTGCACGACTTCTTCTACGCCACAGCGGCGCAGCCGAGCTCGGTCAAGTGGCCCGCTCACTACGTCGTCAGCACGCTCCGGCAGCTCAAGATGCTGCTCGACTACACCTCGTTCACCAAGACCATCACCGTCGACGGCAACGACAAGATCGTCTCGATCCGGCGCTACCACCTGCTGAACGACACCGACAACAGCAACTCGCTGCGCGATCGGCTCGACGACATGGGGCAGCTGCTGCTGAACCCGCCGAGCGTCTTCGGCTGGGACTGGGAGCTGGCGTGGACCAACAGCGGCACGTTGCTGGCCCGCTACGATTTCGCGGTCGCGATCGCGCAGGCGCGCGGCACCGGGCGCACAGCCTTTCGCCCCGACAAGCTGGTCGACCTCGGTCTGACCGATCCGGGGGATGTCGTCGATGCGGTGACCGCGCTCTTGCAGGTGCAGGACCAGTTCCCGGTTGCCTCGGCCGAGCGCAACGCCCTCATCGACTACCTGACCGACAGCGTCGTGAACCCGCCGCCGCTCGATTTGCGCGACGTGGCATACCGCAACCGGAAGCTGCATGGGCTGTTCTGCCTCATCCTGGAGTCGCCGGCGTACCAGCTGCAATAGGTCGGGGAGGAGACTCGCATGGCACTGACACGACGCCAATTCATCAAGCGCACCGGGCTGCTCACCGCCGGCGGATTTCTCGCTCCGGGCGTCTTCCGCAACCCGTTTCTGGAGCGCGCGCTCGCCGACGCCATGGGGGACAAGTACCTGATCATTCTCCAAGCCGATGGCGGCAACGATGGCCTCAACACGGTCATTCCGGTGGATGACGGCAGCAGCGGAGCGCTGCGGATGCGCTACGAGGTGGTGCGCAACACCGGCTCGGGTGGTTTGCAAATCCCAGCGAGCGCGCTGAGCGGGACGGAGATCGACGACGATCTGAGCAGCGGGACCCCCTTGGCGCTGCATCCGGGCCTCAGCGGGTTCAAGACGCTCTTCGATGCCGGGAAGCTCGCCGTCATTCAGGGGTGCGGGTATCCGAACCAGAACCTCTCGCACGCCACGTCGAAGGGCTTCTGGCAAACCGGTGATCCGCTCGGGATGCTCCCCGGAACCGCCGGCTGGATGGGACGCTATCTCCTCTCTGTCCCGTACGGGCCGTTGGACATCAGCGCGGTGAACGTCCGCACCGAGGTGGCGGCCGAATTCGCGCAAACCGGCACCAACGTCCTGGCCTTCACCAAGCTGAAGACCTTCACCTTCCCGTATGACGACTACGACCCAGGCGACAACCTGGCCAAGCGCACGGCGTACTCGGCGGTGTGCACGGCCGCGAGCGTGGCGGCGGAAACGACGCGGAAGTTCCTCGGCAACGCCGGGGGTGCAACGTTGACGGCAAGCCAGAGCTATCCGGCGATTGAGGCCACGTACGTTGCCGATCGCCCGACCTGGAACGCCGGCTACACCACGCTGCACAGCAGCTTGGCCAACGATCTGCGCGAGGTGGCGAAGATCATCTATGCGGTGGAGAACAACGTGGACCCCGCGGTGTGCGCACGCTTCTTCCAGGTGCGCAACGGTGGCTACGACACGCACTCCAACCAGGGGGCCCTCAGCGGCCGCCACAACAACCTGCACGTCGAGGTCGGCGCTGCCGTCGAGCAGTTCTACAACGACCTCGACAACATGCCGGCGAACGGGGGCGGCATGGTCTCGGACAAGGTGTGCATCGTGTGGTGGAGCGAGTTCAGCCGCCGCATCAACCAGAACAGCTCCGGCACCGATCACGGCTCACAGGGTCCGATGTTCGTCATCGGCGGCACCGTCAGCAGCGGCGTCTACGGCAATCACCCGAACATCAACGTCCTCAACAGCCAGGGGAACACGATCTATTCGCAGGCGGCCGGCGATCCGTACCGGTCCACCGATTTTCGCGACGTCTTCGGCACGATCCTGCGACACTGGCTCGGCGTGACCGACCCGACGACGATCTTTCCGCTGGATGGGGGTGACCCAACCAAGTTCTGGACGGTCCCGCACTTCGACCTCGGCTTCCTACCGTGAATCGCCGGCCGGCGCCGGGGTGACACCCGTGCGCATCTTTGACAGCCGCGCGGTGTGGCGCGAGCGACAAGCGCACCGCCGGCGCCAAGCGACGCGCGCCGCGGCACAGGGTTCGCGTGGCCCGCAAATGGCTAGCCATTTGCGTCCATCCGCATATAAAGAGTCTACCGTTTGACCCTGATTCGTGGGGAGGGAGTTGGAGCTGCTTTAGGGGAAGCGTCTTGGGGAAGGTCAAGTTCGGCGCCGACGCCGCCGGCACCGACCACATCACGGGGGAATCCGTTGGGGGAATATCCATGGGGAATGAGGACACCATCCTGAGCGAGGCGGACGCGCGCCATCTGCTGCGCCGCGCCGGGTTCAACATCTCGAAGCGGACGCTGAAGTCGCTGATCGGCAAGTCGCGTGGCAGGGCCGCCGACACGCTGCTGCACTTTGTCCCGGCCCGCTTCAGGCCGTCCGGCAGGGACCTGCGCGAGCTGCACGACAGTTGGGTCAACTACATGATTCGCACGGGACGGTCGCTGCAGGAAAAGCTCGTGCTGTTCTGGCACGACCACTTCTCCACCAGCTACGACACCGTGCCCAACCTCGCCCTGCTGGCCAACCAGAACCGTCTGCTGCGCCAGTTCTGCAAGGGCAACTTCAAGGACTTCGTCAAAGCGATCAACAAGGACGCCGCCATGATGGAGTTCCTCGACACGGTGCGCAACACGAAGTACGCCCCCAACGAAAACTACGCGCGCGAGCTGCAGGAGCTGTTCACACTCGGGGTCGCCGACCTCGCGGGCAATGCGAACTACACGCAAGCCGACATCGTACAGATTGCGCGCGCCTTCAGCGGCTGGAAGTACTACACCGACCGCGACACCGGGAAGCCGTACGGCCTGGCCTACCTGAGCGGCAACCAGCACGACGCCGGCGCGACCAAGACGATCTATACGACGGTGGGCGGCTTCGGCGCCAGCGGACGCAGCATCACGGCAAACGGCGTGGGCGAGGCGGAGATCGACACGGTCATCGACATCATCTTCGACCACACCGATTCGGACGGCAAGAGCACGGTGGCGCGTTACATCGCGCGCAAGCTGCTCGCCTACTTCGCGCACGCCAACCCCGACGTGAGCACGATCGACGACGTCGTGACCGCCTCCGGCTTCGCCTCGACCTGGGACATCGGCGCGTTGATGCGCGCCATCTTCGTGCACGACTTCTTCTACGTCAGCGGCGCCCGCGCCCCCTTCGACGCCGCGAGTCACAAGTCGGTCAAATGGCCCGTGCACTACGTCGTCAGCACGCTGCGTCAGCTCAAGATGACGCTCACCTTCACCAGCTTCGGCGTGACGGTCAACGGACGTCATGAGAGGCGCCGCTACTACCACGTCTTCGGAACGAGTCAGTCGATTCAGGACCAACTGGGTGACATGGGACAGCTCTTGTTCGAGCCGCCCAGCGTTTTCGGGTGGGACTGGGAAGCCGCCTGGATCAACAGCGGCACGTTGCTGTCGCGCTTCACGTTCGCCCGCGACGTCATCGCGGCCCGCGACACCGGCACCAAGGCGTTCCGTCCGCAGACGCTCATTGACCTGAGTCTGACCGACGCGGGTGACATCGTCGACGCGGTGAGCGGCGTGTTGGGCGTCACCGACCAACTCACGGCCACCGAACGCGACATCTTGATCGCCTATCTGACCGACAACGGCGTGAAGAGCGCCCCATTCGATCTCACCGACGAGACGTTCCGCAACACCAAGCTGCACGGGGTCTTCGAGTTGGTGCTGCAATCGCCGGCGTTCCAGCTGCAGTGACCGGGAACAGGAGCATCGCATGTCCATGACGCGACGGCAGTTCATCACCCGCACCGGATTGGCGGCGGCGGGCAGCTTTCTCGGTCCGAGCCTCTTCCGCAGCCCGTGGCTGCAGCGCGCCCTCGCCGACGCCATTGGCGATCGCTATCTCCTCGTGGTGTTCCTCGACGGCGGTAACGACGGGCTCAACACGGTACCGCCGCTCGCCAACGGCACCGTGGGGGCGCTGCGTACGAAGTACCAGGCCGTGCGCAACACCGGCGCTGGCGGCCTGCAGCTCGACAGCAGCCAACTCGCCGCGACCGTGGTCGGCACCTGTCCGGGAACCGGCACCCCGATGGCGCTCCATCCCGGGCTCTCCGGCTTGATGAACCTGCACAGTGCCGGCAGGCTCGCCGTGATCCAGGGGTGCGGCTATCCCAGCTACAATCTGTCGCACGACGAATCGCGCAAGACGTGGCAGACCGGTGACCCGTTGCGCAAGCTCGCGGGCACGCCGACGGGCTGGATGGGCCGCTACCTGATTCAGGCACCGTACGGCGGCACCGACATCAGCTCCGTCAATATTCGCAGCGAGGTGGCGGGTGAATTCATCCAGACCACGACGAACGTCCTGGCCTTCTCGCGCCTCTCGAGCTTTGGCTTTCCACACGACACC
>Ga0335082_10007835_pt1 | contig 11594 bp, 11 predicted proteins | sample Lox_Sample_41_FD_206718 | JGI IMG/M metagenome (GOLD analysis project Ga0335082, IMG submission 206718) | Soil microbial communities from Loxahatchee National Wildlife Refuge, Florida, United States - Lox_Sample_4.1 | ecosystem: Environmental > Terrestrial > Soil > Wetlands | place: USA...
GAGGCCTTCCGGCGCCGAGAACGCCACTCTCGCCGCGCTCAAGTAAAATAAGACCTTGCATCTCCTATATATTTCACCGGCAGCAAGCGGATCCGGGCTGCGCCGCGCAGGAGTCCTATGCGACAACTGATGCGGCTCGTGCGCTATGCCTTGCCTTATTGGTGGAAGATTCTATCGTCCGTGCTGTTGATGGCGGCGGTGGGGGCGCTCGACGCCTTTAAGTACCTGTTGGTGCGCCCGATTTTTGATCGCGTTCTCAATCCCTCGAGCGGATCGAAAGAGATTCAGCTTTTCAGCATCCCCCATACCCACTATTCGCTGTACCTGCAGCAGTTGGTTCCTTCGCACTTCACCAATGCGTGGAACATCGTGGCTTTTGCGCTTGTCGCGTCAACGATTCTCAAGGGAATCTTCGACTATGCCGGGACTTATTTGGTAAATCACGCTGGATTTGGCATGATTACCGATCTTCGCGATGATCTCTACAACGCGATCCTGCGCCGCTCGGCTGCGTTCTTCTCCCGGCACACTACGGGAACTCTTTTGTCAACGATCGTCAACGACATCGAGCGTGTGCAATACGCCATGTCGACCGTCTTATCCGAAGCACTGCAGCAGTTCTTCACGTTTGTCTTTGTCGCTGGCGTGGTGATTGTCCTCGGCGGCAGCCTGTCATGGATTCTCCTGCTGTTTGTGCCGATCATCATTTATTCCTCGCGCAAGATTGGATCGCGCGTGCGCCACACCACTCGCCATGGTCAAGACAAGCTGGCGGAGATCCAGAACATTCTTCACGAAACGATTACTGGCAATCGCATCGTGAAAGCGTTCAATACGGAGAATTGGGAGATTTCCCGATTTCGCGGCGCAGCTCGACGCTTGTTTCGAGCGAACCTGCGTTCCGTTGCAGCCGCTGCCATAAGCTCGCCGCTAATGGACATTTTCGGGATGATCGGCGTGGCTTTACTGCTGTTGTTTGGCCGCGAACAGATCAAAGATGGCCGCATGACGCCCGGCATCTTCGTGGCGTTCATCACCGCCGTCTTCAGCCTCTACAACCCGGTCCGCAAGTTCGCTTTGTTCAATAACAACTTCCAGCAGGCACTCGGCGCGTCATCGGAGATATTCAAGTTCATGGATATAGAAGATGACGTGAAGGAGAAACCGCGAGCCAAGGCCCTGCCCCGATTCACTTCGAATGTCCGCTTTGAGAATGTCTACTTTGCCTACTCGCACGAAGAAAATGGCGAGGGGCGCGAGACACTGCGAGACATCACCCTCGAAGTAAAACGCGGAGAAGTTATTGCGATTGTCGGATCCAGCGGTGCGGGGAAGAGCACCCTCGTCCACCTGATCCCGCGCTTCTTCGACGTGACGGCGGGTCGTCTGTTGATCGACGGCCTGGACGTTCGCGACGTTACGCTCGCCTCACTACGCGAGCAGATCGGCATTGTCACGCAGGAAACCGTACTGTTCAACGATACCGTTCGCAACAACATTGCCTACGGCCAGCCCCACGTTGCGATGAAGGAAGTCGAAGCTGCGGCCCGGGCCGCCCTTGCCCACGATTTCATTCTCGGCCTCCCGGCGGGTTACGATACTGTGATCGGAGAGCGCGGCGTGCGGCTCTCCGGCGGCGAGCGCCAGCGATTGGCGATTGCCCGCGCATTGCTGAAGAACGCGCCCGTGCTGATTCTCGACGAAGCAACGTCGGCACTCGATAGTGAATCCGAAGCGCTCGTGCAGTCCGCGCTGCACAATCTGATGAGTGGACGCACTGTGTTCGTGATCGCGCATCGTCTTTCGACCGTGCGGCGTGCCGACCGTATTGTCGTGATCGACAATGGCACGATCTCCGAAATCGGAGCACACGAAGATTTAATGAAGAAAGTAGGCACGTACCGACGGCTGTATGAACTGCAGTTTGCCGATGCAGGCGTGCCGAAGGCAGCAACAGAAAGATCGTAACCCGGCCCCCAAAATATGCCCATACGCTCGATGACAGGTTTCGCGCAGGTGAGAGGTGAGATTCAGAACGGCGCAGGCACGACCGCGAACAACGGGCGCCTCGGCTTCACCCTTTCGCTTAAGTCGGTGAATCATCGCTTCCTCGATTTGCATTTTCGCCTGCCCTCCGGCACCGATTCTCTCGAGATGCAACTGCGCCGCCTGCTGAAAGAGAAGATGGCCCGCGGTCACTTGGAAGTGTCGTTGAGCCTGGAACGCTCCAGCAGCGAGACTTTTTCTCTGAACCGGGAGCTTGTGGGCGGATACCTAGCGGCCTATCGCGCGGCGGCAGCGGAATTTTCGCTGACCACCGAGCCCGACCTGAACACGATCCTGCGAATTCCGGGAGCGCTCGACTCCGCGGTAGAAGCGCCAGACAGTGAGATTGAATCCGCCGTCATGGCCAAAGTCGGCGAGGCTTTGGATCGCCTCAACGAGATGCGCGAAGAGGAAGGTCGCGGCATCACACGCGAACTGCGCGAGCGCATGGCGCATCTTGCCGAAGCTGGCAAGAGCGTGCAGCAGCACCGGCGTGCTGTGCTGCAAAACTATACCGAGAGGCTGCAGTCGCGTTTGCAGGAACTGCTCGGCGCCACCGTCGACAAGGAGCGTGTGCTGCAGGAAGCCGCCTTGCTTGTGGACCGCAGCGATATTCAGGAAGAGATCGTGCGGCTGGAGACCCACGTCCAGCACTTCCTCGGGTTACTGGATGAGGGTGGGGAAATCGGCAAGAAGTTGGACTTTCTGTTGCAGGAAATGAACCGCGAGGCTAATACCCTACTTTCGAAGACTTCCGGTCTGGCCGGCGAAGCGCTCAAAATTACGGAAGCCGGACTGGCGATGAAGTCCGAAATCGAAAAATCGCGTGAGCAGGTGCAAAACCTGGAATGAGCCCTTCCCGCCAGCCCATCGTCTACATCATTTCCGCGCCGTCCGGGTCCGGTAAATCGACCCTGGTGAATGAACTTCTGAAGTTGGTCCACAAACTGGATTTCTCCGTTTCCTACACAACTCGCCCGCCGCGTGGCAGCGAGCAGAACGGCAAGCAATACTTCTTCATCCAACGCGAAGAGTTCGAGAAGATGATCGGCCAGGACGAATTCCTCGAGCACGCCGATGTTTTCGGCAACTACTACGGCACCGCGCGGCGCTTGCTGCGAGAAGCGGAAGAGCGCGGGCACGATCTGTTGCTCGACATCGACGTGCAGGGAGCGCAGCAGATCAAGCAAAAGCTGCCAGACTCCGTCAGCATCTTCATTCTTCCTCCGGACCGCAAGACACTGGAGTGGCGCTTGCGTCATCGCAGTGAAGACTCCGAGAAAGTCATCCAGCGCCGGCTCGACACGGCGCGCCGCGAGATCGAGAATTACGACAAGTACAACTACATCCTGATCAACGACAAGCTGGAGGAGTCGAGCGAGAGTCTGCAGGCAATCGTGCTCTCGGAGCGCCTGCGGCGCTCGATGTCGAAAGGCGACCAGAGGATGATGCAACTCGCGGACGAATGCAGGCTGACGAACATCCGAAGTCGTGTTCAGCCGATCCTTGAGTCCTTTCGTAACCTCCCTGCTCAAGCATAGCGGCGGGTTTCGCGGTATCATTTGGGGGACGCCGGAAAAGCCCGGCGCTGACCGGAAAGCAGCTTACGCGGGACAAGCCTGAAAGCTGGTCATGTTCTGTGGAACGCTCGGGATTTACGTTCAGCACTGATTACTTCAACATTGCTTTCAAGGGGGCAGTCCCAATGAAGTTGATCGAAGGCTTTGACAGCAACTACCGGTACATTCTCGTGGCGGCGCGGCGAGCGCGGCAACTTCAATCCGGAGCTCCTCCGGTGGTCGACACGAACTCCCGCAAGCCCTGCCGCATCGCTCAGGATGAAATCCGCGCCGGCAAGGTGAAGTGGGAGATGACGGAAACCCGCAGCGCCGCCGAGCAGGCCGCCGAAAGTCTCGACAAGGCGCTCGGCCAGGACTAGCGGCTTGTTGATTTTGTGATTGTGGATTGCCGGTTGGCTTTCATCAACCGACAATCAAGAATCATCCATCAACAATATGAAGATCGCGCTCGGCGTCACCGGCGGAATCGCGGCCTACAAAGCCGCCGAAATTGTCCGCCTCCTGCAGGACCGCGGCATCCGCGTGCAAGTCGTTATGACGCGCGCAGCGCAGGAGTTTGTTAAGCCCCTCACTTTCGCCGCACTCTCCGGAGAAAAGGTCATCACCGGGATGTTCTCGCCGGGCGAGGAGCACGAGCCGAACATCGATTCTGCGATCGAGCACATTGCGGTTGCCCAGTCGATTGATGCGCTGGTGGTGGCTCCCGCCACGGCCGACGTTCTTGCTCACTTCGCGCAGGGAATTGCCACGGATTTTCTGACCACGCTGTACCTGGCAACCACGGCTCCGGTTGTGGTTGCGCCGGCGATGAACGTGAACATGTGGAATCATCCGGCGACGCTGGCGAACCTCGAGACTCTTCGCAAGCGCGGAGTCAGAATTGTGGAGCCGGGCTCCGGCTATCTTGCATGCGGAATGGTCGGCGCAGGCCGACTTGCGGAGAACGAAGCGATCATAGCCGCCGTGCTGGAAGCTCTGGGAGCGGCGCAGGATCTTAGTGGCGAGACCGTTCTGATCACCGCCGGACCGACGCGCGAAAAGATCGATCCCGTTCGCTACCTTACCAACCGCTCCAGTGGCCGCATGGGCTACGCTCTTGCCGAAGCTGCGCTACGGCGTGGTGCACGCGTGCTTCTGGTGAGCGGTCCGACTTCGATCACGCCGCCGGGAGCAGCCGATGTGACTCGCGTGGAATCGACGGAGGAAATGCGAGATGCGGTAATGCGCCTGCTGCCGCAAGCGAGCATCGTGATCAAGACCGCGGCGGTTGCGGACTACCGCCCGAAGGCGGCCGCTGGACAGAAGATAAAGCGCAAGGGCCCGATGACGCTGGAACTCGAGGCCACGCCGGATATTCTGAAAGAGCTTTCCGCCAAGAAAGGCAGCCAGATTGTCGTCGGATTCGCAGCCGAGACAGAGAACGCCCTGGAAAATGCACGCCAGAAGCTGGTATCGAAAAATCTCGACGGAATCGTTGTCAACGACGTTTCCCGCGAAGGCGTTGGTTTCGATTCCGACCGCAACGCGGTGACCATCATTTCTCGCGACGAGATTGTTGACGTTCCAGAGACTACGAAGTGGGAAGTTGCCCAGCGCGTGCTCGATCAGATCGTTAAACTGCGCCAGAACCGCAAGTCCCCGGTCAAAGCGTGAAACCTTCCTGCTCCAAGTAATCGACCCAACGTATAATCTCCTGAGCCTGGTGCCACCTATCCAAAATTCCGATCTGCGCCGTGCGTTGGCCGAGCGCGTCCGTTATTACAACGAACTCGGGATCTACGATTTTTATCAGCGCGAGCGTTCAGCACCCGAATCAGCAGTCGCATTGGAAGAACCCCCCCAGCCGGAACTGCGAGAGGAAATGTCCCCAAGGAAAGCCGCCGTTGTCGCCAACGTTCCCGACGAAAACATCTTTGAGGTCTTGACGCCGAAGCCCGAACAAAGGGCTGCTGACCCCGTTACCGCCCTGAATTTGATCCGCGAAGACCTCGGCGACTGCAAGCGCTGCAAACTGCACCAGCAGGGGCGCAAGCAGATCGTCTTCGGAGTGGGCAATCCGCGCGCAGAATTGATGTTCGTTGGCGAGGGCCCGGGCGCCGATGAAGACCAGCAAGGCGAGCCGTTCGTGGGCCGCGCCGGACAGTTGCTCAACAACATGATCAAGGCAATGGGCATCCGACGCGAGGACGTCTACATCGCCAACGTCGTCAAGTGCCGGCCCCCGGGGAATCGAACGCCGGAGCGCGACGAGTGTGACACCTGCTCACCATTTCTCATGCGGCAGATCGCAGTGATAAAGCCGAAGGTCGTGGTGGCACTCGGTGCAGTTGCCGCAAAGAATCTGCTCGCAATCAATGCGCCCATGTCGGAGCTTCGCGGCCGCTTCTACGACTTCATGCCGGCAGGCGCCCGCAGCACGGATCCATCGTGGCAAGGAGCCAAACTCGCGGTCACTTACCACCCTGCGTTCCTTTTGCGCGATCCACGCCAGAAGGGTGAAGCCTGGAAAGACCTGCAGATGGTGATGAAGTACCTCGGACTGAAGCCGCCCCCAAAAGCCGATCCATCGTAGGCATTTTGTCAGTCTGAGCGAAGTGCGTCGCCTGCAAAGCAGGCGATTCATGCAGTCGAAGGATCTCTATTCTGTCACGGGCGCGTCCACGCAGCATGGTAGTTTATCCTTCCAACCAATGCCCGAATTCTGCGACGTCGCCCTGCCCGTGCCCCTGGACATGGCCTTCACCTATCGTGTGCCGGAGGGAGCCGAGCCGGTTGTGGGCGGGCGTGTCCTGGTTCCCTTCCGGCAGCAACGGATGACGGGTGTGGTTGTAGAACTTCACGACCGTAAGCCTGCTGTCGTAACCAAGAATGTGCAGAGCGTGATCGATCCGAGCCCAGTGCTCGACGAATCATTGCTGCGCCTCGGCCGCTGGATCGCCGATTACTACCTTGCCCCGGTCGGCGAAGTCTTCCGTACCATGTTGCCCCTCGCGGCCGAATTCAAACGCGTGATCGGATATCGAATCACCGAACCCGGGCAGATGGCGCTGCACCTGGCTGGCATGTCTGGATCGTCAGCCCGATCGCGTCGCACACCCGACGAGCAAGCCACTGAATTCCGCGTGCTCGACTATCTCGGTGGGTTCGACGGAGAACTCGTCCGCGAAGAGGCTCTTCGCTCCGCGACCCGGGTATCAAGGTCCGTTCTCGCAGGAATGATCCGCAAGAAGTGGCTAATCCGAGAAGACCTCTCCGCCCCGCAGGACGCCACTCGCACGGTCCGGGTCGCTCTGCTGAAATCCGCGGAGGGCAAGCTGAATGCAAACCAGCAAGCGCTGGTCGATACTCTGGCCGCAGCCGGCGGTAAGGTCCCGGCAGAAACACTGCAATCCCTCGAAGTTCCGCGCACGACGCTGGGAACGCTTGTCCGGCGTGGGCTGGTCGAAATCATCGAAGAGCCTGCCGACTTCAGCGTCTCTCGCACCAAGCCCCGGGTGTCTCCATTTGAGTTCGACTTCAACGCGGCGCAAAAATTCGCGCTCGCACGGCTGCAGCAGGGAGTGGAAGCTCACAAATTTTCTGGGATGTTGCTGCATGGGGTCACCGGCTCGGGGAAGACGGCGGTATACCTCGCAGGCATGCGCTCTGTCCTGGAAGCTGGGCGTTCCGCCATCTTGCTCGTGCCCGAGATCGGCCTGACTCCGGCCGTCGCCGCGGACCTGCACCAGGTCTTCGGCGACGAAGTCGCAATCCTGCATTCCGCACTTTCCGACAAGGAACGTGCCGAGCAGTGGCATCGCATCAAGCGCGGAGAAGCCCGCATGGTCGTCGGAACTCGCTCTGCCGTATTTGCGCCGGTCGCCGACCTCGCACTGATCATCGTGGATGAAGAGCACGATGCGTCCTACAAGCAGGAGGAAACGCCGCGCTATCACGCGCGTGACGTAGCCGTGATGCGCGCCAAGATGGCGGACGCGGTCGTAGTGCTAGGCTCAGCCACGCCGTCGCTGGAATCCTATTTCAACGCGAAGAAAAACAAGTACACGTTGATCGAACTTCCGGACCGCGTCGAGCGCCGCCCGCTACCCGAAGTCGAGGTCGTCGACATGCGCCTGGAGTTTCAGGAGACCGGACATGAGCAAGTCATCTCGCGCAAACTCGCCGCCGAGATCCGGGAGCGGCTCTGTCGCAGAGAGCAGGTGATGGTCCTGCTGAATCGACGGGGGTATTCGCCCGTCGTTCTTTGCCGCACCTGCGGTAAGAAACTGGAGTGTCAGAACTGTGCCATCGCGCTCACCCATCACAAGCGCGAGCACAAAATGGTCTGCCACTATTGCGGATACACGGCGGCTGTGCCCAAAGCCTGCGTGCACTGCGGCAGCGAGTACGTCTACTTCCTGGGCACGGGATCCGAGAAGCTGGAGGAGTTGTTGCACGGGATGTTCCCGCAGGCCCGCATCGCCCGCCTCGACCGCGACACCGTGCGCAGGCACGAAGACTTTGAGCGCACCCTCAGCGCGCTGAACGAAGGGGAACTCGATCTTCTGGTCGGTACGCAGATGATCGCCAAGGGTCATGACATTCACGGGGTGACGCTGGTCGGCGTCGTGGGCGCCGATGTTGCTTTGGGTCTACCTGACTTTCGTGCGGCAGAACGTACATTTCAGCTGCTCACGCAGGTCGCCGGTCGTGCAGGCCGCGGGCAAACTCCAGGCAAGGTGATTTTGCAGACCTATTTCCAGGACCACTACGCCGTTCAATACGCCGCAAAACACGACTTCATCGGTTTCTACGAGAAGGAACTGCAGTTCCGCAGTTGGATGCACTATCCGCCGTACTCAGCTCTGGCCAACGTGCTCGTCCGCAGTGACAACCTGGACGATGCCTTGCGATGGTCGGGATTGCTCGGGAAGTGGTTCGACGCAACCCGTCACGAAGGCGTCCGAGTGCTCGGTCCCGCGGCCGCACCGATCCTGCGCTTGAAGCGCGACTATCGCTATCACTTTGTCTTGAAATCGCCCAGTCGCGAGAAGCTCAATACGACGTTGCGCGCGATGCTGGCTCACGCGACGCAGCAGAAGATTCCACGCACGCAGGTCATCGTGGACGTGGACGCGCTTTGGTTGATGTAGAAAACCGCTTCGGAATAGTCTGTCCCCATGTCGCCCAAGCCAAAATTCTTCCCGACTCCGGCCGACTGGCGTGCCTGGCTGGAAGAGCATCACGCCGATACGGCGGAGTTTTGGGTCGGTTTCTACAAGCGTGATTCCGGGCGTCCGAGCATTACCTGGCCCGAGTCTGTGGACGGCGCACTTTGTTTCGGCTGGATCGATGGCGTGCGCAAGAGCATCAACGCCGTCCGCTATATGATCCGTTTCACCCCGCGTAAGCCGCGGAGCGTTTGGAGCGCGATCAATATCAAGCGGGTCGCCGAGCTTTCAAAAGTGGGCTTGATGCATGAGGCTGGGCTCGCAGCCTTCGAACGACGCGATGGCGATCGTTCTGCGATCTACGCCTACGAGCAGCGGAAATGCGCGAAACTACCGGCGGAATTCGAGAAGCAATTCCGCAAGCAGCCTGGAGCCTGGAAATACTTTCATTCACGGCCGCCCTGGTATCAGCGAACATCCACTTACTGGGTGATCAGCGCGAAAAAGGAAGAAACTCGGTTGAAGCGGCTCGCGACTCTGATCGATTGCTCCGCTCGGAAGCGCAACATTCCCTCGCTCAATCGCCAGGGATCGAAGTAGTCCGCGTTACCAGTTCATCTGGAAAGGCGACAGAGTAAATGTCAAGAAAAGCATCGCAACCCCAAGCGCGGCCAGCAGCCAGCGATTGCCAGGCAGAGCAGGTTCGTCTGGAGCCTGCTGCTGCCGGTAGGTCAGAACATTCATGACCAGGAGCAGCCCGGCCCATACGCGCCAGCTGATGTGATGCAGGCCGAGATATGCGAGCACCAACACCGTAAGCCACGAAATCGCCCGGTGCGCACGCGGACCCAGCGCGTAAACGATATGCCCGCCGTCGAGTTGCCCGCTGGGTAGCAGATTCAGAGCAGTCGCGAACATGCCGACCCACGCCGCGATTGCCGTCGGATGCAGGTAGATACGGGAAAGCGGCAGCACCCCGATCGGGTTGCCGGGTGCTATACTCCGCAGCACGATCTGCGCAACGTGGAAGATCGGCGGGAATCCCAGCTGCACCTCGGAAGGTCCGACTCCGTGCAGCAGTGGCTTTGAGAACGTCAGCGCAACCACGAGAGTCCCCACGGCAATGACGAAACCAGCAATCGGCCCGGCGATGCCGATGTCCAAGAGCGCTGCCCGCGAGCGGATCGGCGACTTGATCCGAATCACTGCGCCCAGGGTCCCAATCAAAGTGGGTGCGGGAATGAAGAAGGGAAGCGTCGCATGCACGCCGTAATGGCGGCAGAGCAGATAGTGTCCCATCTCGTGCGCCAGCAGGATCAATAGCAACGTCGAAGCGAAGGGAATTCCCAATAGCAGGCGCGACGGTTGCGCGAGGGCCCATTCCACGGGGAAGAGCGGAATCCATCCACCGGCATCGGAGAGAAGAGGCAGATTGTGCTGGAAGTTGACCTGCATCCGCGCTCCGACTACCAGCGTGGTAAAGCATGTTGCCAGTAGGAGGAGTGCATGCAGCCAGTATCGAGGTGGCGGAGGAGCCGCTTCCGGCTCAGGCACCGGGTGGTAGTACTCCAGAGTTGAGGTGGGTGGCGACGGGGCAGTCTCGGACATGCAATTCTTCGGTCCCGCAAGCCACGGGATCTTCTCTTGATGCTACTACGATCAGAAGAAACGCGGGATGGGGGTGAGAATGCCCCTTCATGCTTGACGCGGAAAGCAGCGATGCTTAGTCGATCGACTGCAACTCTTTGCCGGGCTTGAAGCGCACGGCACGTCCGGGTGGAATGGAGACCTCGGCGCCGGTGCGCGGATTGCGTCCAATGCCGGTCTTGCGCGGGCGTACGTTAAACACGCCAAATCCCCGCAGTTCAATGCGATTGCCGGCGGCCAGTGCCTTCTTCATGCTCTCAAACACGGTTTCGACGGCCAGTTCCGCCTTCGTCTTCGTGATGCCGGTCTTGTTCACGACCTCATTGATAATGTCGAGCTTAATCACGCGGGGCTCCCGGTTCGAGGGTTCGAATGATGCTTCAAGTTATTGATGCTAAGGAAGATAAGTGAGATTGTCAACCGGAGCATCTATCCCGTAAACTGGCAGGCACCAGCCAACAGGATTGAGTAATTTTGTAATCGGGTAATTTTTCAATTTTTCGAGCTTCGCTCTCGAAACGCCTCGCGCTGGTTGCCCCGAAGACAGTTTTTCAATTACTCAATTACAAAATTATCCAATTGCTCAATTTTGCCAAGGAGTTTCATGCTGAAGAGCGACCGCTGGATCCGCAAGATGTCCAAAGAACACGACATGATCAATCCGTTCTCCGAGAAGCAGGTGCGCGAGGGCGTGATTTCTTACGGGCTGTCGTCGTACGGCTATGACCTGCGCGTGGCCGACGAGTTCAAGATCTTCACCAATGTGAACAACGCGCTGGTCGATCCCAAGCGTTTTGACGAGAAGTCGTTTGTCACGGTCCAGACTGACATCTGCATCGTCCCGCCGAATTCTTTCGCGTTGGCACGTTCAATCGAATACTTCAAGATTCCGCGTAGCGTGCTGACCATCTGCGTGGGCAAGAGCACCTATGCTCGCTGCGGCATCATCGTCAACGTGACGCCGTTTGAGCCCGAGTGGGAAGGCTTTGTTACGCTCGAGATTTCTAACACCACGCCCCTGCCCGCCCGTATCTATGCGAACGAGGGCCTGTGCCAGATCATCTTCTTCGAGTCCGATGAAGTCTGCGAGACCAGCTACGCTGACCGCAAGGGGAAGTATCAGGCGCAGAAGGGAATTGTGCTGCCGAAGCTGTAATGGGGACTGTGTGGG
>Ga0335082_10007836_pt1 | contig 11594 bp, 11 predicted proteins | sample Lox_Sample_41_FD_206718 | JGI IMG/M metagenome (GOLD analysis project Ga0335082, IMG submission 206718) | Soil microbial communities from Loxahatchee National Wildlife Refuge, Florida, United States - Lox_Sample_4.1 | ecosystem: Environmental > Terrestrial > Soil > Wetlands | place: USA...
TCGGCCTTCAGCTTCTTGCGCAGCTCCGCGTTGAACTCCATCAGCGCTCGGGCAATACCCAGGCGGACGGCATCAGCCTGTCCGGCGACTCCACCGCCCGACACGTTGGCCAGCACGTTGAAGCTGGCCACGGTCTCGGTGAGGGCGAGCGGCGATTTCGCGCTCGAGCGCTGCGAGGGCGTTACGAAGTACTCTTCGAACGCCTTGCCGTTGACTTTGAAGTCCCCGCTGCCGGGGCGAAGATACACGCGCGCCACCGCCGACTTGCGGCGGCCCGTTCCGTAGTATTGAACTGTGTCAGCCATTTTCAGCGTCGGGCTTCGAGCTTCGGGCTTCGAGCAATTTCAGTGCGCGAACCGTGAAGCCTAGCCAATCAACCTTTCCAAGAAATCTGAACCCTTGTTGCTCGAAGCTCGCGGCTCGCAGCTTCCTTACCCGTGACTCTCCTGTGGCACGAGCGCAACTGGCTTCTGCGCCTCATGCGGGTGCTTGTCACCCTTGTAAACCTTCAGCTTCGTGACCATATGCTTGCCCAATTTGTTCTTGGGCAGCATGCGGGCCACTGCCTGCTCGATCACCAGTTCCGGCTTGCGCTCCATGCGCTTGTTCATCGCTTCGGTGCGCAGGCCGCCGGGATACCCGGTATAGTGCTGATATTTTTTCTGGTCGAGCTTCATGCCGGTAATCTTGACCTGCTCGGCATTGATGACGACCACGTGATCGCCGGTATCGATAAACGGCGTGTACTTGGGGTTCTCTTTGCCCATCAGAATGCGGGCGCAGCGCGAAGCCAGACGGCCGAGAGGCTGCCCCGCAGCGTCCACGACGAACCACTTGCGCGCAATTTCCCCTTCTTTCGGGAAATAGGTTGACATCAGAAATCTCCCAGAATTAAAGAACACATGAAGACCGCTGAGTGCCCAATCATTACCGCGCAGAACGCGCGTAAGGCGTACAGGCGGGCAGCCGCAGGACTTCCAAAGGAATTTAGAATAGCGTAGCGCAGTGGGGATTGTCAACGAAGAGGTTCAAGGGCAAGGAGTTACCTTCGCTCCGGCTATCAGCTGTCAGCCATTAGGATTCGGCGCCGGCAGAAGGTTCCGCGGTTCGCTGACGGCTGAGTGACAGCTGATGGCTATTTGCCGCCGGCCACGGCTTTCAGACACTTCCCGTACAGCTCCAGCAGGTGATCGGCATACTCCTCAGGCTTGGTAGCGGCCGCAGTGCCCTGGAATCCGAGCCCTCCGCCAACGGTCTTGCCGTAGTTCGTGGTCATAGCAACGAATTTCATCAGGTCGAGTGCGATGTCTTCATTGCGGCGCGAGCCGAGCGGGAGCGAAGGTGTTTCCATAATGGCCAACTCCGGAAGTCAGCAGTTAGGAGCCAGTAGTCAGCGGGAGCGCGCTTGCACTGGCTCGCTTGGGGCGATCATAGCAGAATGAACACCACTCGACTGGAACGGACAACGTGCTGAATCAATCCTGGAAGTAAGGAGGAATCTCTTGGTTCGGTTCACCAAGCAGCCCGTCAGCAACGCCAAGATAAGCGCTGGTCCGGTCTGCGGGAGTTGCAAGATGCTCAGCCCAGTCCGTTACGTCGGACAGCGTCTTGTCGTGGGCATTGACCGCTGCAACCAACCGAAGCGCCCGGCCTCGTTCATCTCTTGGGAAGTCCGAGTGAATCTGAATTGCCAGCGCTCGTGCCTCTGCAAATTTCCCCGCTCTTGCTTGTGCGTAAGACCGTTGCCACTTCACCAAACTGTCCATACGTGGATCTCGCACCTTCTGGAGCGTTTTCAGAGCATCATCACCTTTTCCCGCGTTGGCTTGAGCCATGGCGATCCGAACCCAAGCCATCTCCCGCTCTCCTTCGAGTTCAGCGTTTCCCGGCGGCACCTTGGATAACGAATCCATGAGTGTCATCGCCCTGCTGTCGTTTCCCGCTGCTATCAGACGAGTCGCGATCATTACCAGAGCTTCGTTCTTGCGCTGTTGATCGGGGATGCTGTTCGCGAGTCCTATGGCGTCCTCGAACTGGCCTAGCTTCCCTAGGGCCGAGGCCAACAGCGAAAGCGGGTAAGCTTGATCAGGATTCCCAAGAAAAGGACGCGCAATGCGCAACGCTGCTGCACTCAGTTCGGACGCACCAGGCCTCTCCTTCTTTTCAGCCAGAATCTGAGCAGCTGAATAGAGTGCATACACTTTCTCGGCACTCTTCATCTTGCCGAGATTGGTAATCGCAGCACCAACATCACCTTTCATTACGTAAACAACCGCAAGGTCCTGTATCGCAATGTCGTCAGCCCCTTGCGTCGGATTCGGAGCTTCAGCTGCAAGTTTCCGATATTCGGCTTCTGCAGCCTTAGCGTCTCCCTTGATGGCCCTCGATGTGATGATGTTGAATTTTGCCTCGCGCCGAATATCTTCGTCTTCGATTTGAAGGAGGGTCTGTTGCGACCCTGTGGAATCGTCGTGTTTGGCTTGCCACTCGGCCAGCCACTGCAGCATCAGCCACTTGCTCCGCCTATCCATCGTTGCAGCAAGTACCTTCACCTCCGCCGCTTGATCGCAACGCAGCATATTTTTCGCCAATTCGTCAGCGGCCTGCCACATGAGAGCGGAGTCGGTTCGGATCACCTGTGAGGCGAGTTCAAAATCGCCATTTCGCGCATAGGCTTTCGCAACTTCGTGCAGCAACTCGGAACGGATATATTCATCGCTTATCTGCTCTGCATTTTTCCGAGCGGCGTCGATCGCAGATTTCACATCGGGCACGCTGTGAGGGCAGAGTGGTTCGTCCGCCACGGCTACCAAGCAACAAACAAAGAGCGCGCACACAGTCCTGCAGGCGGGTCTTAGAGGCATATGGTCATATCTCCGCGCGTCAGCCCTCACTGATCGTATTCCAAGGTTCGGTAGCTCACTGCGTCCACCATCACATGCATGAGTGACACAGCAAGTGCACAGTTCTATCCCACCTCCACCAGCCCATAGCTCAAAGCCCACCGCTCGCGCATGTGTTTCAGGGCGCGGGTGATTTCTTCCTGCGAAATGTCCGCGTTGGGTCCGTTCACCACGAACGCCGCTTCGAGCTTGGCCGCTTCGAGTAACTGGCGGTCGCGAATGATATTGGCCACGCGGAAGCTCGGAATACCCGCCTGTTTCGTTCCGAAGAATTCTCCCGGGCCTCGCAGTTCCAGATCGAGTTCGGCAATCTTGAAGCCGTCGCTGTTGTCGACCATCGCCTGCAATCGCCGCTGGCCTTCCTCGGTCATCTTTCCACCGTGCATGAGCACGCAGTAGGACTTGGCGGCGCCGCGTCCGATGCGTCCGCGAAGTTGGTGGAGCTGTGCCAGGCCGAAGCGGTCGGCGTGCTCGATGACCATGACCGTGGCGTTGGGCACGTCGACGCCGACTTCGATCACCGTGGTCGCGACAAGGATGTCGAGTTCGCCTTTCTGGAACTCGCGCATGACGTGCTCTTTTTCATCGGGATCGAGGCGGCCGTGGAGCAGACCGACGTGCAGACTGGGAAAGATGCGGTCGCGGAGTTGACGGAACATCTGCTGCGCGGCCTTCAGTTCGCGATCTTCGTTTTCTTCGATCACGGGATAGACGACATATGCCTGATGGCCCGCCTTCACCTGTTTGCCAACAAAGTCCCAGACTTCGGGAGCACGCTCATCCTCGAGCGAGCGAGTCACAACCGGCGTTCGCCCCGGTGGAAGCTCGTCGATCACAGAGACGTCGAGATCGCCGTAAAGGGTAAGGGCCAGGGTCCGCGGAATCGGCGTGGCGGTCATGACGAGGACGTCGGGTTCGCCCAGGCTCGTGTGGGGCGGGCATTTTTGCCCGCCCGTCCTTTGCGACGTCTCCGACGATGAGGGCGCCCGCCCCACACGGTCTCCTTCTTTCCTCATCAGCTTTAGCCGCTGCATTACGCCGAAGCGATGCTGCTCGTCCACAATCACCAGCCCCAGCTTCTCAAATTCCACGCTCTCCTGAATTAAGGCATGGGTTCCGATTACAAGTTGTGCATTCCCCTGAGCAATATGCCGGCGGATGTCGCGTTTGCGGTCCTGCTCGAGCGAACCGGTCAGCAGGACAATCTTGTACCCGGCCTTCTCCAGAATCTGCCGCGCGGAAAAGTAATGCTGTTGCGCCAGGATTTCTGTCGGCGCCATGAGCGCGACCTGATAACCGTTTTCGATGGCGATGATCGCCGCCTGAAACGCCACGATCGTCTTCCCTGATCCAACATCGCCCTGCAGCAAGCGGCGCATCGGGAACGCCTTCTGCATGTCGTCGGCGATGTCCTTCAGTACACGCTTCTGCGCGCCGGTCGGATGGAAGGGCAGAATCTTCTTGATGGCCTCGCGAACGCGGTCGTTAATTTCGAATGCAACTCCCGTTTGCGCCTTCTGCTCGCGGCGCTTCAACTCCAACCCCAATTCAATGAAGAAAAGCTCGTCGAAGATCAGCCGGATATGCGCCGGGGTCCGCGACGACTGAAGATCGGCGAAGCTCTCCCCCGCATCAGGCCAGTGAACTTTCCACAAGGCCTCCCGCGGTGAGACCAGGCTCAAATGGGCGCGCACGGCGGCAGGAATCGGATCGGGCAGGTCGGGCGTGAGATTGTCGAGTGCCGTTCGAATAACCCGGCGGAACCAACGCGGAGTCAGCTTCCCCTGTCCGGCGGATTCGTAGATCGGCACGATTCGTCCGATTTCGAGTGAAGCGGCTGCCTTCTCCTCGGCTTCGTCGGCGCCGCCTTCTTCATAGATGTCGCCGAGGATTTCAAATTGGGGCTGAATGATCTGCAACGCGCCGTCGCGATCGGCTTCGACTTTGCCGTAGAGGGCGACCATCTGCCCGGCCTGAAACTTCCCCTGCAGATATGTGGCGTTGAACCATAGGCATTTCAGGCGGTTGCGTCCCTGGCCGACGGTGAGCTGGAAAATCGGCATGCGGCGCGTGCGGAACAGACCCGAGTTGCGGACCTCGGCAATCACCGTCGCCATCTCGCCGGCGCGCAACTCTGCGACCGAGCGCGGATTCAGGCGGTCTTCATAGCGAAAAGGCAGATAATGGAGCAGGTCATCGACTGTGCGCAGGCCCTTGGCGGCGAGGATCTCGGCAACACGCGGCCCAATCCCTTTCACGTATTGAACCGGAGTGGACAGTTCCAGCATCTCAGGCGATGTTAGCAGGAAGGCAGGAGTCGGTAGGCAGTAGTCGGTAGTCGATAGTCGGCAAGGTTATGATGCCAACAATGAATCCGCTGTAGCCCTGGAGCGCGGATGGCCAGAAATGCAGCAGTCAGGAATTTCCTCGATGCGCTCGTGGCGGTGCTGGCCGGCAATGCTCTTTACTTTCTCGTAATGCCGCACTTGCCGGCCGTCGCACGTCATACATGGTTCAAGGAAGACTGGGGTCTGGTGGTAGATTTTCTGATCTGCACCGTAATATTTGTGGCGGTGAAACTGGTGCGGCGCAGCGAGTGAAGGCAGGTTCGCGCCGGTCCCGTTGCAGACCAAATCCATGCTGAAACCTCGCGATCCTGTCGCGGCATTGGAAGCCTACCGTTCTCCCCTGGCAACCCGCGCCGGCCTCAATCTCGATCTCAACGAAAACACCGGTGGATGTTCGGATCGGGTGCTCGCTCGCCTGCGATCGCTGACCGCTCGCGATGTATCGATGTATCCCGATCGCGAGGCCGGCGAGCGGCTGCTCGCCGAGTTCCTGGGAGTGCCGGCCGGCAAAATCCTCCTCACCAACGGCATCGATGATGGCTTGCTGCTGCTGACGGCGGCCTATCTCGGTGAAGGCGATGAAATGCTGCTCGCCGATCCGACGTTCGTGATGTATCCGATCTACGGCAATGCGACCGGCGCGCAAGTTGTTCGCGTGCCATCGGGATCGAATCTTGAGTTCCCGACAGTCGACGTTCTCGCATGCATCTCGTCTCGCACGCGTCTGATCGCGATCGCCAATCCCAACAATCCCACCGGAGGGATCGCTTCACGCCAGGAGCTGTTGGGCATCCTCGATGCGGTGCCCGATGCCGCAGTACTGATCGACGAAGCCTACTTTGAGTTTGGCGGCGAAACGCTTCTTCCCGAGCTTCCAAACTACCCCAACCTCTTCATTGCCCGAACCTTCTCAAAAGCCTACGGACTGGCAGGGCTACGGCTCGGGGTCCTGATCGCGGCTCCGGATCAGATGGGATATCTGCGACGCTTCTGTTCCCCGTTCAACGTGAATGCGGTTGCATTGGCGTGCCTGCCGGACGCTCTCGCAGACAGGGAATTTGTCCGACACTGCGTCGCGCAAGTGCAAGAAGGACGGGTGCGGCTCACTTCGCTGTGCGATGAACTGGACCTGCGTGCGTGGCCGAGTTACACCAATTTCGTCCTTGTCCGCATCGGTGCGCGGCACCGCCCGTTTGTGGACGGCATGTCGCAGCGCGGAATTTCCGTCCGCGACGTGTCCGGGAATCCAGGCTGTGCAGGATGTGTTCGCATCACGATTGGAACGGGGCCCCAGATGGATGAGGTCCTGGCCGCAATCAGGAGCACAATCCGGGAAATCCGCCGGTAGCGTACCAACGTTGGCGGTTTCAACTGCGGTGCGGATCTCCTCCGCCCACCGCCAGTTTTCTTCCCAGATAGCGCTGCGCTAGGTACAACAGGATGCCGAACAGCAAGGTCGCACCCAGAGCCGTGTACATCCTGGTCACCGCGACGTTCCATTGTTCCGGCGGAACCCCCGCCACCGCCACCCGTGCGATTCGTTCGTGTACGCCGGAAACGCCCTTGCGAATCAATGCCGGCACCAGTTGCAGGAGAACGAGCATCCAGAACAGCGCGACCATGATCGCCAGGCCGCGCAGTAGCGCCAGCACCTGGCGCAACGTCCAGTTGGGCCTCATGTTGGAAGCAGACACCATCGAAGTGTGGAAAGTTCCGCAACTGCCTGACGGCCTGAGGATTTGCGATTATCATAAGCAGTCTCGCCACTACGACCGAGCCCGTAAATGCTGATCTTCCGTAAACCTCTCCCTGACATCGAGCATCCCGAGATGCCCGCCGACGTGGTCATCGTCGGCGGCGGGCCGGCGGGAATGGCCTGTGCGCTACGTCTTTCGCAGCTCATTGACGATCACAACGCCCGCCATCCCGAAGCGCAGATCTCCAAGGAAAACATCTACGTTCTCGAGAAAGCGCGCGAGGCCGGGCAGCACTGCCTGTCCGGTGCGCTCCTCGATCCACGCTCGATGACAGAACTCCTCCCGGGATTTGAAGACGAAGCTCCTCTTGATGCCACAGTGCACAAGGAAGGTGTCTACTTCCTCACCCGCGACAAGCACTATCGGCTGCCCCTCACGCCTCCGCCCCTTCAGGATCACGGCAACTACGTGATCTCCATCAACAAGTTCGTGAAGTGGTTGGCGGGCAAAGTCGAGGCGGCCGGCATCACGATCTTCACGGGGTTTGCAGGCTCCGAACTTCTCTATGACGGCGGCCGCGTTATCGGCGTGCGCACCGACGACAAGGGTGTCGATAAGCAGAATCAGCCGAAGTCGAATTTCGAGCCGGGCTACGACGTGAAAGCCAAGGTGGTCGTGCTCGCCGAGGGCACGCGCGGGTCGCTCACCAAGCAGCTCATCCAGAAATTCGATCTCATGAAAGACCGTAATCCCCAGACCTATGGTGTGGGCGTCAAAGAACTTTGGGAGGTACCTTCCGGCAAGATCGAGCCCGGCGAAGTGACCTACACCATGGGCTACCCGCTTACGACGAAAGAATACGGTGGCGCATGGATCTACGGCTCGAAGGACAACCTCGTCTCGCTCGGCTTCGTCACCGGACTCGATTATCAGGATCCGCGCCTGGACCCCCAGCACGTGCTTCAGACGTTTAAGCAACACCCGTTCGTTGTGGATCTGCTGCAGGGCGGCAAGATGATCCGCTATGGCGCCAAGTCGATGCCCTACGGCGGGTGGTGGTCGTTGCCACCCCTTGGCGGAGACGGATGGATGATCGTCGGCGACTCGGCTGGATTTCTGAATTCGGCGCGCCTCAAAGGCATTCATCTCGCGATCAAGAGCGGCATGCTTGCGGCCGAAACTGCCTTCGAAGCGCTCCTGAAGAATGACTCGTCGGCCGCCGTGCTCGGCAAGCTGACAAGGCGCGTCGACACCAGCTGGATCAAGGACGAGCTCTGGCCTGTGCGCAACTTCCATCAGGGATTTGAAAAAGGCTTGATCTGGGGGATGTTCAACACCGGGTTGCAAGAACTCTTCGACGGCGGCTTGCGCAAGCGCGCGCCCTCACACCCAGGCCATAAGAATATGAAGCCGCTCTTCGAGCTTCCCGCCGATGGCGGATCGCGGGCGCCCATGCTCGGTCCGGCTAAAGGCGACGGCAAGCTGACTTTCGATAGGCTGACTGACCTCTATCATTCCGGCACCAAACACGAGGAAGATCAGCCCGCACACCTCGTCATTCACGACACGAACATCTGCAACGAACGGTGCGTGAAAGAGTTCGGCAGCCCCTGCCAGAACTTCTGCCCGGCCAACGTCTACGAGATGGTGGACGACTCCTCGGCCCCGAACGGCAAGCGTATCAGCCTCAATGCCGCCAACTGCGTCCACTGCAAAACATGCGATATTCAGGACCCGTACCAGATCATCACCTGGGTTCCTCCGGAGGGCGGTGGCGGTCCGAACTACGACGGGATGTAAGGCCAGAAACCTCCTGTAGCAGCGGTCAAGTGCCAAGGGCAGTGCCGAGGTATATACTGCTCGCTGTAGTTCTGGCTGGAATTCGGCTCGTGGCTGGGGAACGGGGCGAAAAAAGCTCTCATTTTTTCATAAAGCCCCGACATAGAACGCTGGTGTCGCGGGGCTCTCTTCCTTGTTCCTTGCCCTGACGGCCGGCGCGGGACTGGAGTTGCAGCAACGCCAATCCCGGGGGAGGTCGATCCGTGGACGTCGTTCTTATAAGACTTTTGTTTGTCTTATTTGTTGCGTTTACTTGCTTTCGCATTCGGCCCTTCGGGCTCGACGGCAATCTGGATGCGGCACTCGGTGTCCTGATCGGGTGCGCCATCATCATTTTCGAGTGGCGTCTCCGGGTGATGAGCCTGAAGCGGCTGATCGGGGCCGCCATCGGCAGCATTCTCGGGATCATCGGCGCTTACCTGTTCGCGCTTGTCATCCGCAACAGCATCCCTCCAAGTCCCACGCAGAGCTTCCTGCAGATTCTCGTCATGCTCGTGATGTCCTATGTCGGGCTGCTGGTCGGCGCGAACAAGGGTGACCTGCTCAACCTCTCGGCGCTGGGCGGAATCTTCGGCGGCGAGAAGCAGGGTAAGAAGAGCTATAAGATCCTCGATACCAGCGTCATCATCGACGGTCGCATCGCCGATATCGCCGAAACCGGCTTCCTCGATGGCACAATCGTGATTCCGCAGTTCGTCTTGCGCGAGTTGCAGTTAGTCGCTGACTCCGCCGACTCGCTCAAGCGCAACCGTGGCCGCCGTGGCCTCGACATCCTGCAGCGCCTCCAGAAGACTGCGTCCCTGCAGATCCAGATCGTCGAGGACGATTTCCCGACGGTCCGCGAAGTCGACATGAAGCTGATCGAACTTGCCAAGGTGTACGAAGGCAAGATCATCACCAACGACTTCAATCTGAACAAAGTCGCGCAGCTTCAGGGCGTGGAAGTGCTGAACATCAACGAACTCGCCAACTCGCTGAAACCGATCGTGCTGCCGGGCGAGGGCATGCGTGTATTCATCCTGAAAGAGGGAAAGGAATACAACCAGGGCGTGGCGTATCTCGACGACGGCACCATGGTGGTCGTCGACAATGCCCGCAAGATGATCGGAAAAACAATCGACATCGCGGTGACTTCGGTGCTACAGACTACCGCCGGCAAGATGATCTTCGGCAAGTGGGACGAGCGTGCTGCGTCGCGGCAGGAATCGAAGCCGGGAGTTGTGTTGGCGTCGGCGGCTCCTCCTGTCGCAGTACCGAACGGGACCCCGGAAACGAAGAAGACAGCGCCGGTAGAATAAACCGGCTGCGAGCGCAAGGCTGCGCAGGCGTTGGAGCAACCAAAGCCTTCGGGCTAAGCCCTGCGCTTCAACCCCTGTATACTGAACGCCCTTTATGAAGGTGTTTGTCATCGTTCCGGCGGCGGGATTGGGCACGCGCATGGCTCCTCCGTCTCCGCCGAAGTCATCCAAGGCCACGCCCTCCAAGCAGTTCAAAGAACTCGGGGGAGTGCCTATCCTCGTACACACGTTGCGACGGTTCGCAGCTTGTCCTCAGGTTTCCGGAATCATCATTGCGTTGCGAAAAGACGAGATGGCGGGATTCCGCTCCCAGCTGGAAAAACAGTTCCCTGAAATTCTGAAGAAGCCGCTCGAGATTGTGGAGGGGGGCGAGCACCGCCAGAATTCTGTCGCGAACGCGCTCGCTGCGCTGGCGGCGGCGGACGACGATCTGGTACTGGTCCACGATGCCGTGCGCCCGCTGGTGACTCCAGAAATTATCGATGAGGTCATCGAAGCTGCGCACAGGTACGGCGCCGCCATTGCCGGCCTGCCGGCTGTCGATACCGTCAAGCAGGTCGACCGCACCGCGGAGGGCGCCCTGATCAAAGCAACGATCCCGCGCGCCGGCGTTGTGATGGCGCAGACTCCCCAGGGATTCCGCTACGGCCTGCTGAAAAAGATCTTCGACGATGCGACACAAGATGGTTTTCTGGGAACTGACGAAGCATCGCTGGTGGAGCGCGCCGGGCATCCAGTCGCCGTGGTGATGGGATCGCCGCAGAATTTGAAAATTACAACGCCCGCCGATATGGAACTGGCGGAGTTTTACTTAAAAACGAGTGGCTAGTGGTTGGTGGTTAGTGGTTCGAACTGGTTGCAAGGACAAGCGCCGGCGCATGCCTCCAATTGCTGATCACAAGCCACCAATCACAAGTCATACACAACCATAGAGCATCGCTTGAAACCAGGTTTCCGCATCGGCTACGGCTGGGACTCGCACGAGTTCAAAGCCGGCATCCCGCTCAAAATCGGCGGCGTCACGCTGCACCACGACAAGGGCCTTGGCGGACACTCCGACGGTGACGTCCTCCTGCACGCCGTTACAGACGCTTTGCTCGGCGCCATCGCTGGGCCTGACATTGGGTCGCTGTTTCCACCCTCCGATCCCAAATGGAAAGGCGCGGACTCTGCAGTTTTTCTGAAAGAGGCGCTGAAGCGGATTGCCGACGCCGGGTACCATTTGATGAATCTGGATTCGACTCTGATCCTAGCCGCTCCCAAGATTGGCCCTCATGCCGACGCGATCCGCCGCCACGTGGCCGAGCTCTGCGGAATTCCCCCGGATTGTGTCGGAATCAAAGCCAAAACCCCTGAAGGCATGGGTACGGACAATGCCGCGATCGCGCATGTGACCGTGCTGATTGGCCGGAAGTGATCGGCTTCGTCGCCGATCACACCCGCTTCGCCTGTGCCGCTTCGATGAACGCCCGAAATATCCCTCTTGCCGAAGCGTTGAGTTCCGCCCCA
>Ga0335082_10007837_pt1 | contig 11594 bp, 10 predicted proteins | sample Lox_Sample_41_FD_206718 | JGI IMG/M metagenome (GOLD analysis project Ga0335082, IMG submission 206718) | Soil microbial communities from Loxahatchee National Wildlife Refuge, Florida, United States - Lox_Sample_4.1 | ecosystem: Environmental > Terrestrial > Soil > Wetlands | place: USA...
AGGGAGATTCAGCGCGCCACGAGCTCCGGCGCGTGGACCACCTTCGGAGCCCGTAGGACGGACCAGGTCCCGCGCAGCGCTGCCCGCCAGCTGCGCACCCGGTACGGATAGCCGTGCTCTCGGCACGCCGCCTCCACGATGGGCTGGATGCGCCGGTAGTTTACGTGGGCGATGTCGGGCAGCAGATGGTGCTCGAGCTGGTACTGGAGACCAGAGAGGAAGAAGCCCGCGATGCGGCCCACGCGGTAGTCGATGGTGGTGGCCGTCTGCGCGAGCACGAAGTCGCCGGTGAGGCAGCGGCCCAGGAAGACCGCCTCGTGGGGCAGGTGGGCAGGCGCGAAGATGGCGAAGAGCGCGTAGGAGAGGAACGCCTCGCGCGCCACGTTGAGCACCACGGCGTCGGCCCATGTCCCCACGGCGAGCGGAAGCCCCCACCAAGCGAGCGTCGACAAGGCGAGCGTCGCCAGGTCCAGCAAGGCGACGCCCCGCCGACGCCCGGCCAGCAGCTCGCGCGCGGCGAAGCCCACCCCCTCGGCCTTCATCCGCGGAATCATCGCTCCCAGGAGCACCGGCAGCGCGAGCCACTGCCAGCGATACCACAGGCGCACCGGCTCGCTCTGCCCCTCGAGATCGAGCTCCGTCAGCGCCACGAACGGGGCGAAGTCGTGATCGGGGTCCACGCCCAGGACATTGGGGGCGCCGTGATGGCGACGGTTGTGCTTGTCGTGCCAGAACAGGTAGCTGATCCCCGACACGAGGTTGCCGGAAAAGAAGGCCACGACGTCGTTGAGGCGACGGCTGCGGCTCCCCGCACGGTGGGCCCAGACGTGGGCGTTGGTGGTCACGCCCACGTGGCCGAGCAGTGCCAATCCGAGCGCGGGCGCGCGCAGACTCCAGCGCTCGAGGAGCAGGAAGCCGGCGCCCCCGAGTCCCAGCAGGACGAGGTGCACGCCGAGCTCGAGCAGCAGGCGACCGGTGGCGGGCTGGTCGAGCCCGAGCGCCCGGACTCGAGATCGGATCTCCAGCAGCGTGGCGCGAGAGCGCGCGTTCATCACCGGCTCAGGTGCGCGCGAGGGGGTGCTCTGAGGCGAAGTCGTTGCCGTAGAGCACCTGGTAGAGCGCGCCATCGCTCGCGCGCGCGGCTGCGATGCAAAGACTCAGATAGTACTCGAACATGCGTTGGAAGTGCTCGTCGTAGCGCGCGCTGTCGAGCTGCCCGCGGGCGGCGCGGAACCGCTCGAGCCATCGCCGGCACGTGATCGCGTAGTGACGCACCATGTTCTCGACGTCGAGGATCGCGAGCTCGTTGCGCTCGAGGTGGCCGGCGACCTCTGAGAGCTTGAGCTGGCAAGAGCCAGGGAAGACGTACTTCTGGATGAAGGGATCGTGCTCGTTGACCGACGTGCCGCAGCCGATGAAGTGGGCGAGCGCGAGGCCGCCGGGGGCGAGGACCGCGCGCACGCTGGCGAAGTAGCGGGGATGCTCGCGGCGCGGCAGGTGCTCGAGGACCCCGACGCTCACCACGCGGTCGTAGGATTCGCCGAGGCGCGGCAGGATGCGGTGGTCGGCCAGCTCGATGCGGACTCGCCCGGACAGGCCCGCCGCGTCGACCCGACGACGGGCGCCCTCGTAGTGCTGCCGGCTATTGACGATCCCGGTCCCGACGGCCCCATGCGCACGGGCGGCGTGGATCAGCAGCCCTCCGTAGCCGCAGCCCACGTCGAGCAGGCGAGCCCCGGGCCGCAAGCGGAGCTTCGCGCAGATCCGCTCGAGCTTCTGCTGTTGGATCGACGCGAGGTCGTCGTCCTCGCTGCGCGCGTAGCCACAGGTGTAGGTGAGCGTGGGGTCGAGGAACGCCTCGAAGAGGTCGTCGCCGACGTCGAAGTGGCGCGCGACGTTCCGCTGCGCGCCGGCGAGCCGGTTCGCGAGGCCGATGCCCAGCACGCGCAGCGCGAGCCGCCAGTCCCCGCGTAGCTTGCGGTCGAGACGGGCGCGGACGAGGACCTCGAGCAGGTCGGGCAGGCGTCCATCCGGAACCTCCACATCCCCGTCCATGAACGCTTCGCCCAGGCCCAGGTTGGCGTAGGCCAGGACGCGCCCGAAGAAGCGCGGTCGTTCCACGAGGAGGGTCACCTGGTCGGGCCGGCTCGCAGTTGCGGTCGAGGGCCGCCCGACCACCCACTCGCCGTCAGCGCAGACGATTCGGATTTCGGCGCCCTCGACGCAGCGATCCAGCAAATCCAGGAACGCGTCGCGCGCGGCGAGAGCAGTTCTTGACCGGGACAGCGCGATCGACACGTGGGCTCCCTGAGCGCCGCAATCTAGCAGCGAACGCCGCGGGCGAGCACCCGTGGCCGGGTCGGACGGCAGGTCTTTCGCCGGCGGACTCGGCCATAGCCTGGACGCGCGCGAGTCGACGGAGGACACGCGCGGCGCGGAAAGACTACTCCGAGTGGGCTCGCATCAGCCAGCCGCGAATCCGCGAGCGCAACAGCGTCGGCTTGATCGGACGGGCGAGGTAGTCGGTCGCGCCGGCCTCGAACGCCTCGCGGACCTCGCGCTCGGTGGGCGCGGACCCCGCGACGACCAACACCGGGATGTCGCGCAGCCGCGGATCGGACGCGCTCCGCACCTGCCGGCACGCCGCAAGGAGCTCGCCGCGCGGGACGGCGAGGTCGAGCAGCAGCAGCGAGGGCGGCGCCTCCCGCGCGGCGGCGAGCGCCGCCCCGAGCTCCGTCACCTGCACGAAGCGGACGCCGTCGTCGCGCAACGCCGCAGCCAGCCGCTGAGTCACGTCCGGATCGTCCTCCGCGGCGAGCACCGTCCGCTTCGAGAGCGACGCGGGCTCGAGCAGTGCGGAGCCCGAAGGCGGGGACGTTCGCGGGGCGTCGAGCGCGCTTCCGCGCAGCTCGAGCTGCTGGCCCTCCGCGGCCGCGAAGACCTCGAGCGCCGCGCCCGCCTTCGCGACGCGCTCGCGCGCCAGATCGACGAGGCCCTCGACGGCCGCATCGTCGCGGTCGGGGTCGTGATGGAAGAGCGCGAGCTGCTTCGCCGCGGCGGCGATCGCGTAGTCGACGGCGCACTCCACGGGCGTGTGTCCCCATCCACGTCGCTCCCCGTACTCGGCGAGCGTGTACTGGGCGTCGTGGACGACGAGATCGGCGCCCGCGAGGAAGGAGACGTGACGCCGATCCTCAGGATGCACCGGCGCCAGACCGCCTTCCATGGGCTGGCGCTCGCTCCCGTGCAGGGGGACCGCGTGCGGCTCGTGATCCGTCGCGTACACCAGCGCGGCGCCGTCCGCCTCGAGCCGATAGCCGAGCGTGAGCGCCGGATGGTGCAGGTACTGCGCGGCGACGTGGATGCCTCCGACCGGAAAGCTTCCCTCGGTCAGCACCCGGAACTTCACGGAGGCCTTCAGGTCGCCGAGGGCGATCGGGTGGTGCTCGGGCGACATCTGCTTGGCGAACGTCTGCTGGAGGTGGTCGATCCGGTCTCCCGGGGCGTGGATGCGCCATTCGCCGGCCGGATCGTAGAGGGGCTCGAAGAGCGGGAAGCCCTGGATGTGGTCCCAGTGGGCGTGTCCGATCAGGAGATGCCCGATGGCGGGGATGGACGCTCGGCGGTGCAGGTCGAGCGCCAGCTCGTACGCGCCGGTGCCGCAGTCGAGGACGACCCAGGTCCCGTCGTCAGCCACGACCTCGGTGCACGACGTATTGCCGCCGTACCGGAGCGTCCTGGGACCCGGCCGCGCAATAGATCCGCGTGTGCCCCAGAAACGGATGCGCATTGCGAACGACCCCGCTGGGGAGCGCAGTCTACCATGCGCGTTCCCCGGCTCACGGCGCTATGCATTCGACCCGCACGCCTCGAGCAGGGCCGAAAGCTCGGGCTCGATCCCGCGGATCTCCTCTTCGTCCTGCGCGCTGAAGCCGGGACGGTCGATCGCGTTCAGCAGCTCGACCACCGCCGAGACGCGGCCGGCGGGGCCGCGGATCGGGACGCAGAGCAGGCTCTGCGTCCGGTAGCCGGAGACCGCATCCACCTCGCGGTTGAAGTGCGGGAAGGCGTACGCGTCCTCGACGCGGATCGGCACGCCGCGCGTCCAGGCGAGGCCGGCCACGCCGTGGCCGAGCGGCATGCGCACATCGAGCGGCGGCCCGTCCGTCTTCGCCACCGCGAGCCGGAGCTGGAAGCGCTCCTCGTCGACGACGAAGAGGGACGAACGGTCGGCTCCGGCGACCTCGCCAAGTGCGAACACCAGGTTCTCGAGGCTCGCGCGGATGCGCTCCTCGACGGGATGATCCTCGCTCCACAGTGTCATGGGGTGCCCCTCCGAGCTTGGAGGGCAGGATCGCGTGGGCCGCCCCGATCCGCTGTGAGCTACCTCACAGCGGCCTTCGGGGCCGCCGGCCATCGGCTCGGCGGCAGCCGCCTCCGCACCGGTAGGCTCGGCCCCCGCGGCGCCTTCGCCGGAGAAGGCGCAAACGGTCAGCCGCGGTGACGCCCGGTGAGCAGGAAGGCGAGCCCGGCGACCGCGGTCCCGATGAGCGTCCCGCTCAGGAGGTTGAGCTCGCCGCAGCGATAATGACAGCCGGGGGTCGCGAAGAGCATGATCGCGTGGGGCAGGAGCGTCGCGAAGCCGCACAGCGGACCGCGCAGCCACCAGCGCGCGGGCCAGCGCGTGATGCCGACCCAGAAGCCGACCAACAGCCGCGCCGTGTAGAAGGCCCAGACCGCGAGCGAGCCGTTGATGTAGAGGACGTCGTACTTGGCCGGGGCCGGCCCGTGGAAGAGCTTCGGCACCCACGCGAGCCCGAGCCCGAGCGCGGTGCACACGACGGCGTAGGGCCAGTCGGCGAGCGGGGCACGCCGCATCAGTTGGCCAGCATCTCGAGCGCCAGCGCGAGATCGGCGGGCGCACGGGTGGCGGAGGGGCTCTCGAGCGCGGCCTGCCACCAGGGTGGGCGGGGGGCGTCGTCCTCGGCGAGGAGGAGGCGGCGCGCGGCGAGCGCGAAGGCGGCGGCGTAGTCGGGCGGGCGGAGGTCGCGCTCGAGGCGCCGCACCGCGGGGTCGCAGCCGGGCAGCGGCGGCGCGAGGTCGTTCCAGAACGCTCTCGTGTCGTTGGTCGAATCGGGCGCCACACCTCCGCCCTCGAGCCCCGCGCCGGGAAGGAGGAGCGCACCGGGGACGAGCTCCGGGCGGCCGCCGGCGAGGAGGAGCGCCACGTAGGCGCCGAGCCCGACGCCCACGAGGTGCGCGGCGCCCATGTGGGCGAGCGCGGCGTCGGCGTCACCCGCCAGCATCTCGGGGTGGTAGCCGCCGCCGCGGAGCCGCGCGGAGCGGCCGTGGCCCGCGAAGTCGATGGCGCAGACGCGCCCCGGCCAGAGCGCGGCCGCGCGCGCGAAGTCGCCGCCCGAGCCGCCGAGCGCGTGCAGGCAGAGGAGCGCCGGCCCGGTCCCTGCCCGCAGCTCGTGGAGCTCGATCGACACGCGTCCGTGTTGGAGGGCGGTCATCGCTCGAGGAACTCGAGGATGCGCGCCGCGGTCTCGCGCGGGCGCTCCATGTGGACGAAGTGGCCGGCCCCCGCGATCTCGGAGCGCTCGACCCGCGCGACGTTGGAGAGCCGCTCGGCGACGACCGCGTCGGCGAGGCGCCAGGTGTCCGGCTCGCTCCCCGTCATGGCGAGCAGCGGCGCGCGGAGCCGCCTCCAGCCCGGCGCGATCCACTCCGGCCGCCACGGCCCGAAGCCGCCCGCGAACTCGGGGTCGGTCTTCCAGACCCAGCCGCCCTCGACCTCGCGCGCGCCGTGGTAGAGGAAGTAGCGCAGCCACTCGCGCGAGAGCCGCGGGTTCTGCGCGCGGCGCCGCTCGACCAGGTCGTCGAGAGAGGGATAGGGGCGCCAGGCGCGGCGCGCGGCGTTGCGCCGGCGGTCGAGGTAGTCGCCGAAGCGCGCGGGGATCGGGCGCGGGTCGGGCTTGGATCCCGGCGGCGCGAAGCCCTCCGGCGGCGGGCCGAACCCGTCGATGTTGACGACCTGGCGCACGCACTCGGGCGCCCAGGAGGCGGCGTCCATCGCCTGCCCGCCGCCGCGGCTGTGGCCGAGCAGGTGGGCGGGCCGGCCGAGCGAGCGCAGGAGGTTGATGGCGTCCGAGACGTCGCTCGGCCAGGCGTAGACGTCCACCCACTCCGAGTCGCCGTGCCCGCGAGAGGTGAGCGAGAGCACGCGGTAGCGCTCGGCCAGGTGCGGGGCGAGGAGATCGAAGCCGCGGCCGTGGTCGAAGGCGCCGTGGAGCATCACGAGCGGCGGAGCCGCCGGATCGCCCCACTCGTCGACGCGCAGGCGCACCCCGTCCGACGCGAAGAACTCGCGGCGCTCGGGAGCGACGGCGTCGGGGTAGCGCGGCTCGTCCACCGGCCCGGTTGGATAGCAGGCCGCGCCCGGAGTCGGCACGCATCGTGCTCCCGGAAGCCGTAGACTCCGCCGGCGGGCCGGAGCTCTGGGGGGAGCGCGCTTCGCGGCGTCGGGTTGCAGCGCGACTGCTGCACCGGTGCAGGAGAGCGACTGCAGATGGAACCCTTGCGGATCGAGGAGCACCCCCCCACGCAGGCGCCCGCACGCCTTCCGACCTACGCCGTCCTCTCCTACAGCGCGCCCGAGCTCGGGATGGGCTTCATGTTCATCCTGGTGAACATCTATCTCCTCAAGTTCGCGACCGACGTGCTCCTGATCCCGCCGGCGACGATGGGGCTCCTCTTCGGCCTCTCGCGCCTCTGGGACGCGGGCGCCGACCCGGCCGTCGGCTTCCTCACCGACCGGACGCGCTCGCGCTTCGGGCGGCGGCGGCCCTGGATCCTGGCGAGCGCGCTCCCGCTCTCGGTGACCTTCCTCATGCTGTGGGCGCCGCCGGCGGGGCTGGCGGGCCAACCGCTCGTGTTCTGGATCGCGGCCGCCCTCTTCGTCTTCTACACGGCGACGGCGATGCTCGAGACCGCGCACGCCGCGCTCGGCGCCGAGCTGACCGACGACTACCACGACCGCACCCGCATCTTCGGCATCCGCCGCGCGGTCTTCGGCGTCGGGACGCTCGCCTCCGTGGCCGCGCTCTGGGCCTTCGGGGCGCTCCCCGACCCACGGCGCACGGGGCTCCTCGCCGGGATCATCGGCAGCGTGGTCGTCGGCGCCTCGATCCTCTGGATGGTGGCGCGCACGCGCGAGCGCCCCGAGTTCCGCGACCGCGGCGCCGAGAACCCCTTCCGCGCCTTCCGCGACGTCTGGCGCAACCCCCACGCGCGCATCCTGCTGCTCGTCTTCATGATCCAGCAGCTCGGCCTCGTGGCGCTGATGACGATCATCCCCTTCCTCTCGGAGTACGTGCTCCTCACCCCCGAGTGGACCTCGTTCTTCATCCTCGCCCTCTTCCTCTCCGCGCTCCTCGGCGTGCCGGTCTGGATCCGCCTGGCACCGCGCAGCGCCAAGAAAACGGGGCTGATCCGCGCGATGGCGGTGATCAGCTGCACGATCGCGCTGCTCTGGTTCGCCGGTGAAGGCGACGTGTGGCTCTTGCTCGTCGTCGCGAGCGTCGGCGGGTTCGCGTCGGCGGGAGCCGACCTGCTCTTCCCCTCGATCCAGGCCGACGTGATCGACTGGGACGAGCTGGCGACCGGCGAGCGGAAGGAGGGCGCGTACTTCGCCGCCTGGTCGTTCGCCGCGAAGGGCGCGGGCGCCCTCAGCTCGACGCTCGTAGGCTTCGCGCTCTCGGCGATCGGCTTCGTGCCGAACGCCGCCCAGACACAAGAGGCGAAGGAGGGCCTGCGCCTCCTCGCCGCGCTGGCGCCGGCCGTCTGCTACGTGATCGGCATCGCCCTCTTCCTGCGCTTCTCGCTCGGCGAGCGCGAGCACGCCGAGATCCAGTCCGCCTTGCAGGAGCGAAGGAGGCTCGCGGGCGCAGCCAGCGGCGGAGCCTAGGAGCTAGGAGGCCCGGGAGTCTGCGGAGCCGAACGAAGGTCACGAGCTAGGCGGTCCGGATCCCCCGCCGGCCGTTCTCGACGACGAACGAGGCGGACGTCGCGATCCCGCTGTCGCGCCGGCGCACGTCGTCGACGACGCGGAGCGCGACGCGGCAGCGCTTGCCGTCGATGCGCAGCGTGGCGTAGCCGCGCTCATCGCCGTTCGCGTACAGGAGATGGGGGTTGTCTGCGCGCACGGGCCCCCAGAAGCTCGCGGTCGAGCGCCCCTCGGAGGTGATCGAGGTGCCGCACGCCTCGCCAGCGACGATCGGCGAGCGCAGGTCCGCGGGGTCGAGGTGGATGTTGCCGACCACGTTGGCGTGGATGTCGCCGCCGATCACCACCGGGTTGCGCGTCCCGGCGCGCACGAGCGCGTCGAGGAGCCGGCGGCGCGCCGCCGGATAGCCCGACCAGGCGTCGGTCCAGAACGTCTCGCCCGGGCCCGGCAGGTTGTCGAGCCGGCTCATCAGCGACTGCTGGCAGACGACGTTCCAGCGCGCATGCGAGTCGGCGAAGCGCTCCGCAAGCCAGGCCTCCTGCTCCGCGCCGAGGAGCGTGCGGCTCGGATCCGCGAGCTCGGTGCACTCCGGTCCGACCACGTTCGAGCCGCCGCGGCCCGGCTTGGGGCAGGCCTGGTGGCTCCGGTACTGGCGGTCGTCGAGCAGGTAGAAGCGCGCGAGCGTGCCGAAGTCGACGTGGGTGTAGATCCGAGCGTCCGGCCCGCGCGGCGCCATGCGCGGGGGAAGCGGCATGTGCTCGAAGTACGCCTGGTAGGCGGCGGCGCGCCGCGCGAGGAAGTCGCCCTCGAGGCGCTCCGACTGGTCGTCGGCGTAGTCGTTGCTCACCTCGTGGTCGTCCCAGATGCAGAGCCACGGCGCCGCCGCGTGCATCGCCTGGAGGTCCAGGTCGGTCTTGTATTGCGCGTGGCGGACCCGGTACTCGTCGAGGCTTCGGCTCTCGCCCTTGGGCGCGTGGCGGCGAACGAGCTGCGAGCCCCAGGTCGACTCGTAGATGTAGTCGCCGAGGAAGACGACGAGGTCGAGGTCCTCCTCGCGCATGTGACGGTAGCCGGCGTAGTAGCCGTGCTCGTAGTGCTGGCACGAGGCGAAGGCGAGCGCGAGCGCGCGCGGCGTCGACGCGAGCGGGGGAGCCGTGCGCGTCCGGCCGACCGGGCTCTCCTCGTCGCCCGCGAGGAAGCGGTACCAGTAGACGCGCGCGGGGCGGAGCCCCGCGACGTCGACGTGGACGCTGTGCGCGAGCGCGGGCGCCGCGGACTCCGTCCCCTCGGCCACCACGCGCTCGAAGCGCTCGTCCTCCGCGACCTGCCACCGCACCGGGATGCGCGCGCGGCTCATGCCGCCGTCCGGCGCGAAGGGGTCCGGCGCGAGCCGCGTCCACAGCGTGAACCCCTCCGGCGTCGGGTAGCCCGAGCCGACGCCGAGCGCGAAGGGCGGCGCGATGAAGCGCGGCCTGGCGCTGCGCGGCGCGGCCCGAGCGATCGGCCCGAACAGCCACGCGGCGCCGAGCGCCGCCGCGCCGCGCAGGAGCTCGCGGCGGGTCGGCGCCGCCGCGCGGACGAGACGCTCGTGCAGCGGGTCGCCGCCGGACATGGGAACCCCCCGAGCGCCGCGGAGGATCGCCCAGCGCGCGGGGCGCTTCCAGTCGAGCGCGGAGCTCCGCCCCTTCAGCCGCCAGGATTGGAGGCCGCCGGCTGCGCGCGAAGCGCCCGGTCGCGCACGAACTCCTCGAGCGTCACGATTCCATCGCGGTTGGTGTCGATGCGCTCGAAGCGGGCGGTCTCGCCGGCGTCCCACTCCTCGCGCGTGATCGCGCCGTCTCGGTCCGCGTCGAAGCGCGCGAAGGTCTCGGCCGTGTGGACCGGGTCGCGTCCCGCGAGCGCCGCCTCGAACTCGGCGCGCGTGACCCGGCCATCGTGGTCGGCGTCGAGCGAGGCGAAGCGCGCCGCGCGGTGGTCGAGGAACTGGCGGAGCGTGACCCGGCCGGTGTGATTCGGGTCGAGCTTCCCGTACATGCGGGTTCCAGGGACGGCCTCGGGCAGCCCGCCCCGGGCGGCGGGCACGCCGAGGGCGAGCGCCAGGAGGGCGAGTCGCAGCCAACCCATGGGAGGAGCTTCCTCCTCGATCCTGTCGGATGCGTGACGGAGCCCGTTGCCCACGTGGTTCGGCCCCACAGACCTCGCCGCGCGGAAGGAGGCTCGCTCCGCGCCCACGGCCGGCCTTGGGCCGGCGGTCGCCCGAGGGCCGCACCCCTCCGCGTGCGGCCTCGATTCGCCCGACCGCAGGCGCTGCGCGCGCCTCTTTCCGCGCGAGGCTGACGAGAGAGGCCTGCTTGCGGCGGAACGCGACGCCCCGGGCGATACTCGCTCCAGGCCGGCCTCGAGGCGGCCGGATGCACGCGATGGACGGCAAGGCGTCGACGTACGATCGGGAAGCAGCTGAGCGGGCGCTCCGCGCGAGCGAGAGCCGCTACCGCTCGCTCGTCGAGGCAACCGGCGCGATCCTCGGCATCGCGGATGCCGGCGGCGGCATCGTCGACGCGCCGAAGTGGCAGGAGTTCACCGGGCAGACGCCCGAGCAGTACCGCGGGCTCGGCTTCCTCGACGCGATCCACCCTGAGGACCGCGCCGCGGCTGCGGCCGAGTGGATGCGCGCCGTGCGCGAGCGCGGCGTGGGCGCGGCCGAGTGCCGCGTCCGCCGGCGCGACGGCGCCTATCGCTGGGTGCACGGTCAAGTCGTCCCGGTCCGCGACGCCGCGGGCGTCATCCGCGAGTGGCTGGTGGCCGTCGTCGACATCGACGACACGCGCCGCTCGCGGGAGCTCCTCCAGGCGAGCGAGACGCGGCTGCGCAGGATCGTCGATTCCAATGTGATCGGGGTCGTCTTCTGGACGGAGGAGGGCTCGATCCCGGACGCCAACGACGCGTTCCTCGAGATGGCGGGGCGCACGCGCGAGGAGCTGCGCGCGGGCGCGCTCGACTGGCGCGAGCTCGTCGCGCCCGGGTACATGGTGCGGCACCTCGAGGGGATCGAGGAGATCCGAAGCACAGGGACCAGCACGCCGATCGAGTCCGAGGTGCTGCGGCCCGACGGCTCCCGCATCGCCATCCTATGCGCGGGCACGAGCCTCGGCGAGAACCCCCTGCACGGCGTGACCTGGGTCGTCGACATCACCGAGAAGAAGCGCGCCGAGTCCGAACGCGAGCGGCTGCTCGGGCTCGCGGAGCAGGCGCTCGCCAAGGCGGCGGCCGCGAGCGAGGCAAAGGATCACTTCCTGGCGGTGCTCGCCCACGAGCTTCGCAATCCCCTCGCGGCCGTGCGCAACGCCGTCGAGGTCGCGCGCCACGACGCGGCGGGTCGCGAGCGCGCGCTCGAGATCGGCATGCGGCAGGTCGACCAGCTCACGCGGCTGATCGACGACCTGCTCGACGTGGCCCGCATCACGCACGACCGGATGATCCTGCGCAAGGAGCGCGTGGGGCTCGCGGGCGTCGCGCGCCGAGCCGTCGAGACCGCGGAGGAGGCGATGGCCTCCCGCTCGCACGCGCTCCGCGTCTCGATTCCCGA
>Ga0335082_10007839_pt1 | contig 11592 bp, 9 predicted proteins | sample Lox_Sample_41_FD_206718 | JGI IMG/M metagenome (GOLD analysis project Ga0335082, IMG submission 206718) | Soil microbial communities from Loxahatchee National Wildlife Refuge, Florida, United States - Lox_Sample_4.1 | ecosystem: Environmental > Terrestrial > Soil > Wetlands | place: USA: Florida...
CCACCCTCATCGAGCGCTGAGCTTGTCGACCTTGCGAAGGGAAGGGAAGAGCGCCATCCCGGCGCCGACGACGACGAGCGTGCCGATGCCGCCGACGAGCGTCGCCGTCCGCGCGCCCCACCACTGACCGGTGAGGCCCGACTCGAACTCGCCGAGCTCGTTCGACGCGCCGACGAAGACGAGGTTCACCGCCGAGACGCGCCCGCGCATGTCCGCGGGCGTCTCGATCTGGAGGAGCGTCTGGCGCACGACGACGCTCACCATGTCGGTCGCGCCCGCGACGAAGAGGAGCGCGAGCGAGAGCGCGAAGCTCCGCGACTCGGCGAACCCGATCGTCGCGAGCCCGAAGCCGGCGACGCACGCGAACATCGTCGCGCCCGCGCGCCGCGCGAGCGGCCGATACGCGAGGTACACGCCGGAGAGCGCCGCGCCCACGCCGGGCGCCGCGCGGAGGAGCCCGAGCCCCCACGAGCCCGTGTGAAGCAGCTCGGCGAACACCGGCAAGAGCGCCGTCGCGCCGCCGAGCAGCACCGCGAAGAGATCGAGCGAGATGGACCCGAGGATGATCGGGTGCGACCACACGTATCGCACGCCCGCGAAGACGCTCTCGAGGCTCACGCCGCGCTCCTTCATGCGCGCCGGCCTGTGCTCGATGCGCGCGACGCGCAGCGCCGCCGCCGCCGACCCGACGGCCGCGAGGACGTAGACCGACGAGGGCGACGCGGCCGTCATGAGGACGCCTCCGACGATCGGCCCCGCGATCGTCGACGCTTGCCACAAGGACGACGACCACGCGACGGCGCGCTCGAACGCTTCGCTCGGCACGATCTCCGGCAGGAGCGCGGCGCCCGCGGGCTGCCCGAAGCTCCGCGCGATCGCGTCGCAGAAGAGGATCGCGTAGATGGGCCACACGGGCTTCGCGCCGCTCCGCGCGTACGCGAAGAGCGCGAGGCCGACGAGCGCGTAGACGCCGTAGACGAGGGCGAGCAGCTTTCGCCGGTCGAAGCGATCCACCGCGTGCCCCGCGACGAGCGAGAGCCCCGCGATCGGCGCGAACTGCGCGAGCCCGACGTACCCGAGATCGAGCGGGCGATGCGTGCGCTGGAGCACGTCCCAAGCGACGGCAGTTCCTTGCGCTTGCGTCGCGACGATGGCGGCGACGCGCGCGAACTGGAGGCGTCTGAAGTCCGCGAACGCGAACGGCGTCGCGGCGGAGGCCGTCATGCGGCGGAGTGTAGTGCTACTTCACGGCGAAGTGAGGGCGACGTCGGTGAGCGCGCCTTGATCGACGTGGACCTCGGTGCACGCAGGAATTTCTCCGCTCGTGACCCGGTAGTCGCCCGGCGGGAGCGACAAGACGAAGATGCCGTCGTCGTCGGTCGTCGCTTGCGCGGCGGCGCCCACCGACGGCGCGTCGCACGTCGTGTTGGTCGCCGGCACCGCGAACACGAGCGCGCCGACGACGAGCTGGTCGCCGTTGCCGTGCGCGTTCGTCCGCACGAAGCCGTAGACGCCTTGCCCCACCGTCGCCTGCGTGGTCGACACGAACGAGTCGGGCGCCTGGCACTGCCCCGGCGACGACGCGCTGTCGCTCCATCCCGTCGGACAGACGGTGGAGCTCGAGCTGCACGCGAAAAGCCCCAGCGCACAGATCACGGGCGCGACATGGAGAAGCTTCATGCTTCGCAGCATAGCACCCGCCGTGCCACGGCGTTCCCCGCCAAAACGCCGTGGTTCGGGAGAGCGTGTGAAGGCCGGTTCACTTCCCGGTCTTCGAAATCATGCCGCCGCCGGTGTTGATCCAGTAGACGCTCGTCGAGTCGACGGAGATGCAGTTCGGGCCGTTCTGGCCCGACGCGAGCTTGGCGTCGTTCGTTCCGCCGATCGTCACGCGGTGGATCTCTCCGGTGTTCTGCTGGTACGGCTGCACGTTGCTCGCCTCGGCGAACCAGATCGACGTGCCGTCGGTCTCGATGCCGTTGAGCGTCGGGAGGTTCGGCACGAGCTGGTTCGGCGTGCCTTGGTTCGCGTTCAGCGCGATGGTCATCATCGCCGACGAGGTGTTGCCGCGCGACGCGAAGTACGCCGTCGTGCCGTCGATCGCGAGGTGACCGGTGTTCGAGACCTGCGTCGAGAGCGTCGTCACGTTGCCGCCCGCGATGGGCACGCTCTTCACGACGCCGCCGGACGGATCGGTGAAGTACACGTTGGTCGCGTCCACGCGGAGATAGCCCGCGTGGTATTGCCCGGCGGGGCCGGCGAGCTTGACCGGGCTCGGGTTCGTCTTCGGGCTCTTCCACACCGAGCCGTCGTTCTGGTCCGTCCAGTAGACGTTCGCCGCGTCGACGGCGACGTCGAGCGGGAACGCTTGGCCGGTCGCGATCGACGTCGGGCTCCCGCCGCCGACGGGGACGCTCTGGACGGTGCCGGTCGCGGACTGCGACGAGCCCTCGTCGGCGAAGAAGACGCTCGTGCCGTCGGACGCGATCCCGTGGGGCCCGCTTTGACCGCCGATGAGCATCTGCGGGCAGCCGCCGCTCTTCGGCACCGACCAGACGCTGCCGCCGTTGACGAGCCCCGTGCCCCAGTAGACGTTGGTCCCGTCGATCGTGATGCACGCGTTGTCGCCGACGGAGCTCGTCACGCCCGCGTCGCAACCGCTCGCGATGAGCTGGCACACGCCGGCGGTGCACGTCGTGTTGCACACGATGCCGCATCCGCCGCAGTTCTGTTTGTCGGTCGACGTGTCGACGCACTGCTGGCCGCACGCGACGAGGCCTCCGTCGCAGGTCGCCGTCGGACCGGAGTCGCCGGAGTCGCCGCCGCCGTCGGAGGGAGGCTGGTTGACGTCGCCTCCTTGACCGGAGTCGTCACCCGGTCCGCCGTCCCCGTTTCCCAACGTGGTGTCCGCGCCGCCGCACGCCACCACCACCCCGAACACCACGCACAAGAGTCCCGTTCGCATGGCCAAGCCTCCTAAGCAGGTCCGGACCCCGTGCAGGCCCCGTGCCCCGCGGGGATTTGCGTGCAATCTGCAACCGCGCGGAGGCCGCATCGCCAACGCCGTTGCCGGACCCCGCAAAACGGTCAGACCTACTCGAGCTTCACGCGACCGAAGCGAGCGCTCTTGTGGAAGTTGCCTTGCCCGAGGATCGGCGACCACGCGAGCGCGCTGCGCTGGCCGTCCTTGAAGCTGTACAAGTCGATGCGCCAGACGTCGCCCGGCTTCGGCGGCAGCGCGGTCCGCCCTGCGACGAACGCGCTCCACGGGATGGCCACCTCCATCGAGTAGAAGCGGTTGTCCGACACGAAGATCGCGCGCTCGGCTTTGCACGACCAGCTCTGGTGACCGAAGATCTTCTCCGCGCCTTCGTTCGTGATGGGGCGGTTGTAATCGTCCCAGTGCGTGTCGAAGATCGCGCCGTGCACGTCGACTTGAATCTCGTAGTAGTCGCGGTTGTCGCCGGGGTCGCCGGGTTGGATCATGAGCTCGAGGGCGGAGCTCTTCTCCCAGTCGTGCGGGTCGTCCATCTCGCGGATGAAGGGCGAGAACGGCGAGCGGTCGAAGATGACGGCGCCGACGTAGAGGTTCTTGTCGTCCCAGCCGAGCTTCGCGAAGGCGGCGACCTCGTGGCCGGGCGCCGCGTGCCCGTTGCCCGGCTCGACGAAGGGCGCGGTCGTCGCGGCGTGCGCCCACACGGCGTCGTCGAGCTTGCCGTCGAGCTTCGGCGGTGACGCGAAACGCGGCACGCTCATCGGCGCGCCCGAGACCGTCGAGTCGCCGCTCGTGCCGCTCGCCGGCATCTTCGCCCACGGCGGGTCCTCCTTGCGGTTCACGCACGAGGCGACGAGAAAAAACATGCAGAGTGCACGTTTCATGGGCCCTCAACGTAGCATCCGTTTCGAGCGGGATGTGCTGTAGAGTGCGCGGCCATGGTCCGGTCGCTTCTCGCGCTCGCTTCGCTCGTCGTCGTGCTCGCAGGCGCGTGCGGGCCGAGCGCGCAGCCGACGTGCACGGGGACGGCCTGCCTGTGCGACGGCTCGGAGTGCACGTGCAAGGGCGGCTCGAGCTGCGACATCGCGTGCGGCACCTTCCCGCGGTGCCACACGACGTGCACGAACGTCGCGCAGTGCAACGTCGCGTGCCGCGACGACTGCACGGGCGCGTGCAACGCCGGCGACACGTGCACGATGCAGTGCGCGAACAACTGCAACTACGACTGCTCGAACAGCCGCGCCTGCACGGTGAGCGCGGGCGACGGCTCGAACATCGACTGCACGAACGCCGGAACGTGCACGGTGCAGTGCACGGGCAGCTGCACGGTGACGTGCGCGGGCGCGGGCTGCGCGGTCACGTGCGCCGACGGCAACGCCGCGAAGAGCTGCGGCGCGACGTTCAAATGCGGCGGGTGCTGACGCGCGAGGGCGCGGGGGCGAACGCCTCGAGCCGCGCGCCGGCGATCATCCCGACTACGAAGACGATCGCCCATCCGGCGCCCGCGCCGATCGACACGATCGCGGGTCCGGGGCACGCGCCGACGAGACCCCAGCCGACGCCGAAGACCGCGGCCCCGACGAGCACGCGCCGGTCGAGCGGCTTCTTCTCGGCGAGCGCGACCGAGCCGCGCCGCCGCGCGACGGCGTAGAGGAGCGCGCAGGTCCCGACGGCGGAGGCCATCACGACGGCGAGCGTCGCGTCCTCGAAGTGGAGGAAAGCGCGGATCTTGTTCGGGTCGGTCATGCCCGAGAGGACCAGACCGGCGCCGAAGAGCGCGCCGAGGGCGAGGGAGAGGAGGGACTTTCTCATGGCCACACGCGATGGGTGAGGAGCACGGTGAGCGCGCCGGTCGTCATGAACGTGAGCGTCGCGACGAGCGAGCGGACCGAGAAGCGCGCGATGCCGCAGACGCCGTGGCCGCTCGTGCAGCCGCTTCCGCGCTGGACGCCCCAGCCGACGAGCACGCCGCCCACCGCGACGGCCGCGAGCGGGACCGGCGCGCGCCCGAGCCCGTGCGCGCCGAGCGCGGCGGCGACCGCGCCCGCGACGACGAGGCCCGCGAGGAACGCGAAGCGGTGCGCGCCGTCGTCGACCGAGCCGCGCGGCGCCGCGAGCCCGCCGAGCATGCCGCCGACGCCGGCGACGCGGTCGCGCGCGAGCATGAGCAGGCCCGCCGAGCCTCCGATGAGCACGCCCCCGACGATCGCCGCGATCATGGATATATCTTGTATAACGAACGCGCGTTCGTCAAGCTGAAGGTCAAACGACGCGCAAACGCTGGACTCTCAGCCGATCCGCGTTGCCGACGGCGCCGCCGAGGTACTTCTGGAACAGCATGTCGGAGGCGGCGCGGTCGCCGGAGAGCTGGGCGCGGAGCGCCCACGCGTCGAGGTGGTCGCGGGCGCGGGCGTCGGCGCGCATCATCCCGTACGCGCGTTCGAGATCCGAGAGGGCGCCCTGGCGGTCGCCGCTCATCGCCCGGGCCTGCGCGCGCACGACGAACGACTCGGCGTAGAGGTGGCCGGCGCGGACGGCGAGCTGGGAGCAGCTCGCGGCGGCGGCGAGGTCGCCGCTCGCCATCGCGGCGCGCGAGACGGCGAGGTGCGGGCGATGCCAGGTCGCGTCGCGCTTCTGGAGCTCGCGGTACGTCGTCGTCGCGCGGACGTCGTCGCCGCGGAGCTCGCCGAGGCGCGCGGTGACGAACTGCGCCGCGAGGAGGTCGGGGAAGAGTCGGAGCGCGCGCTCGGCGAGCGCCTGCGCGACGCCGAGCTGCCCGACGTCGTACGCGATGAGGATCAGCCGCGCGAGGCTCGGACCGTCGAGGGCCTGGCGCTCGCCGAAGCGGAGCGCGCGCTCGGCCTCCCCGAGTCGCGCGAGGCACTCGAACTTCACCGTCTCCCAGAAGTCGAGCTTGCCGTCGTCCTCGCGCTCGCCGTCCTCGCGACCGAGCTGCTCGGCGAGCCCGATGACGCTCGCGTAGTCGCCGCTCGCGAGCAGGCGCTCGAAGCGGAGCGAGCGCGCGCCGTAGCTGGGTTTGTCGCCCTTGCGCCACTTGGCGTCGAAGCGCTCGATCTCCTCGTCCGCGTCGTCGAAGCGAAGGAGCGAGGCGAGCGCGCGCACGCGGAGACGCGAGACCTGGTGGCGGAGCTCGCACGGCTCGACGAGCGCGAGCGCTTCCTCGCACCGCCCCCGCGCGAAGAGGCGCTCGCCGAGCGCGCGCCGCGGGTATTCGCGGGTCGGGATCAACGAGACCGCCTCGCGGAGGAGGCGCTCGCCGTCGGCCTCCTTCTCGAGCGACGTGTCCATCATCTGCGCGCCGCGGTAGGCGCGCGCGTACGCGTCGTCCGGCGCGACGCGCGCGAGGCGCGCGAGCGAGCCCTCGCCGAGCGAAGGCGCCCAGCAGAGCTCCAGCATGATCCGCGCGTGCGCGCGGAGCGCGGGCGGATCGTCGGGCCGGCGCTCGAGCACGCGCTCGAAGAACGGACGGGCCGAGCCGCCCGCGTCGACGAGCACGTCGCCCACGCGATAGAGCTCCTCCTCGCCGAGGTCGAGCTTCTGCCCCGCGCGGAACAAGTACGGCGCGCCCTGCGGCGCGTAACCGCCCGCGGCGAGCGCGAAGCCGAGGTCGAGCTCGCTCTGCGCGTCGTTCTGGCGGAGGCCGAGGGCGGTCGCGAACGCGCGGATCGCCGCGGCGTGGTCGCCGCGCTTCTCGGCGTGCTTCCCGATTTGCGCGTAGAGCCATCCGTCGGTCGGGCGGAGCGAGAAGACGCGCTCGACGGCGGCGGTCGCGTCGGGCGAGCCTTGCGCGAGGAGCGAGGCCGCGAAGATCGCGAGCGCGCCGCCGTGGTTCGGCTCGCTCTCGAGGATGATGCGGCAGACGAACACCGCGCGCTCGTAGCGCGTGTTGTCGTAGAGGAGGCGCGCGAGCTCGAGCCGGACGTATTTCTCCTCCGGCATCTCGGCGATGGTGCGCTCGAGGTACGCGGCGGCCTCGTCGACGCGATCGAGCTTCGCGAGGCAGTACGCGCGCTCGACGCGCGTGCCCGCGCGCTTCGGATCGATCTCGAGCGCGCGATCGTAGGCGGCGAGCGCGTCGGCGTAGCGACCGCGCTTCTCGAGGATGCGCGCGTGCACCCAGTGGTGGTAGGCGACCTTGGGCGCGCGCCGGCGCGCGACCTCGTTGAGCACCTCCGCGCGGTCCACCTCGCCGCGATCGAGCGTGAGCGACGCGAGGCGTCCGTTCGCGCCCGGGTGCGACGGGTCGAGACGCAGCGCTTCCTTCAACGTGCCGTACGCGTCGTCGTCGCGGCCGAGCGCCATCTCGCACATCGCGATCGACGCCCACGTGCGCGGGTCGACCTTGTCGCGCTCGCGTGCGCGCTGAAACGACGCGAGCGCCTCGTTGTAGCGGCCTTCCCCCGCGAGAGCCTCGCCGCGCAGGCGGTGCGGCCAAGCGTCGTCCGGCCAGATCGCGACCACCTCGGAGACGACTTGGTGGACGCGGAGCTTCGTGTCGGGCGTCGGCGTCTTGCGCGCGATCTCGATCGCGCGCTGAAACTGGTAGAAGCGCGCGATCTCGTAGTCGCGCCGGAGCGCGATCGACTGCTCGACGAGCACGTCGCCCTGCTCGGGCTTGTTCGCGTCGTACGCCGCCCACGCTTCGTCGACGAGCGACATGTAGCGGCACTCGCTCGCGCCGAGCTGATCGAGCTGCGCGACGCGCGCCACGTCGTTTCGCGGCACGGCGACGAGCGCGCCGTGGTTCGAGAGATCGCGCAGCCGCGAGAGGTCCTCGTACGGCGTCTCGCGGATCTCGTGGCTCATCGGGTCCTGCACTTCGAGGACGTCGCGGATGTCGTCGTAGCCGATCGCGACGGCGACGTGCCCGCTCGACGAGTAGTCCTCCTCCATGATCACGGGGACCTGCGCTTCGAGGAGGCGCTTCAAGAGCGGGAGCTCCGCCTCGACGCGCCGCACGTGGAAGCCGGCTTGCTCGAGGAGCGAGCGCATGCGGTACATCGGCGTGCCGCCGTCGGGCTCCTTGATGGCGCGCGCGATGTCGAGCTGCGACGCCTGGACGCCGAAGTAACGGAGGTAGAGCTCGCACGCCGCCGGCCCGCAGTGGCTTCGGAGCTGCGCGACGGTGGGGAACGTCTGGAGGCGGAACCAGCGGCGCTGCTGGATGTCCGGCCGCGCGAGGAGGCGCGCGGTGCGCTTGGCGAGATCGATCCAGCGCGAGGTCTCGTTGATGCCCGCGAGCTCCTCGAACGCGGCCTTCGCGTGCACGAAGAAGCCGGCGCGGTAGAGCGAGCACGCGCGCTCGTGGCGGTCGCGGAAGCGGAAGTCGCTCGCGGGGTTTTGGTGAAGGCCCTCGTCGATGACGTGCGCGGCCTCGGCCCAGCGGTGCGCCGCGAGGAGGAGCCGAACGCGGAGGCGCCGCGCCGGGGCCTCGCCCGAGCGGAGCGGGCCGAGCGCGCCGAGGTGGGCGTGCGCGTCGTCGAAGTGTCCGAGCAGCATCGCGACGTTCGCGCAGCCGACGTGCGCGAGGCGCTCGAACGGCGTGCCCGGCGTCGCGGCCTGGCGGTAGCGCTCGTACGCGCCGGGGCGATCGTCGAAGGCGAGGCGGACGTCGGCGTCGGCGCACGCGAGCATGCCGGCGAGCGCCTGCGAGGTCCCGGCGCGCTCCGCCGCGCGCGCGAGCTGAGCGTCGGCGAGCTCGCGCGAGCGCTTCGCCGCGAGGAGCCGCGCCGCCTCGACGTGCGCCTCCGCCGCGAGCGCCGCGTCCCCCGCGCGCGTCGCGCCTTGCGCGGCGCGGAGCGCGCTGTCGAGCGCCTCGTCGAGGAGCGGAGAGGACCGCCGAAGGAGGATCGCTTGGAGCACCTGCGCGTGCGCGCGAGACTTCGGCGACGTGTCGTCGCGCCGGAAGACGGAGCGGAGCGAGGCGTGCGCATGATCGAACCGATCGAGCGCGAGCTCGGCGCGCGCGCGAAGCAGCGTCGCCGCGACGCCCGCCGGCGCTCGCTCCACCGCCGCGAGCGCCTCGGCGGCGTACCCCTGATCGAACAGCGACTGGGCCTCTTGGAGGGGCTCCACGGGGCGATGATAACGCCCGGAAGGGGAGGGAACAGGAAGATCAGAGGGGTCCGCGGGCCCTCACCCAAAGATTCCAGCGCGACCGTGGTACCTTCGCGCTCCATGTTCGACTCGGCCGATCTCGAACACAAGATCGACAAGCTCACCTACCGCCACGAGGTCCCCCACCTCCGCGAGGCACTCCTCAACGCCCAGTACGATCTCAAACAAGACGCGCGCTTCTCGGTCGTCGTCGTGATCGCGGGCGTCGAGGGCGCGGGGAAGAGCGAGACGGTCAACCTCCTGCACGAGTGGATGGACCCGCGGTTCCTCCACACCGTCGCGTTCGACGAGCCGCTCGGCGAGGAGCGCGAGCGGCCGCGCATGTGGCGCTTCTGGCGCGCGCTCCCGCCTAAGGGGAAAATCGGCATCCTCTTCGGCGCCTGGCACACCGAGCCGGTGCTCTCGCGCGTGTTCGGCAAAATCTCGAAGGCGGAGCTCGAGAAGCGCGTCGCCGAGATCATGCGCTTCGAGCAGATGCTCGCCGACGAGGGCACGCTGGTCCTCAAGTTCTGGTTCCACCTCACGAAGAAGCAGCAGCGAAAGCGCCTCCGCACGCTCGAGAAGAACCGCGCGACGCGGTGGCGAGTCACCAAGCGCGACTGGAAGTATTTCGATCGCTTCGACGCCTTCGAGGAGACCGCGGTGCAGCTCACGCGGCAGACGAGCACGGGCGAGGCGCCGTGGATCGTCGTCGCGGGCGCGGACGAGCCGTATCGGAACCTCACCGTGGGGCGTACGCTGCTCGCCGCGATCCGCGAGCGCCTCGCGGACAAGCCGGTCGATCGCCTCCCCGACAAGAACCCGCCGCTCCTCCCGCCGGTCGATCACGTGACCGTGGTGCGCGCGCTCGACCTCGATCAACCGATGACCGAGGAGCAGTACGGCGAGGCGCTCGAGAAGTGGCAGGGCAAGCTCGCGAAGCTCGCGCGCGACGCGAAGTTCAAGAAGAGCGGCGTCGTCGCCGTGTTCGAGGGAAACGACGCGGCGGGCAAGGGCGGCGCGATTCGCCGGCTCACGCAGGCGCTCGACGCGCGCTTCTACGACAACCACCCGATCGCCGCGCCGAGCGACGACGAGCGCGCGCAGCCCTACTTGTGGCGCTTCTGGCGGCGCGTGCCGCGCCTCGGACGCTTCGGCATCTTCGACCGCTCCTGGTACGGCCGCGTGCTCGTCGAGCGCGTCGAGGGGTTCTGCGGCGAGCCGGACTGGATGCGCGCGTACGGCGAGATCAACGACTTCGAGCGCGAGCTCGTCGAGCACGGCCTCGTCGTCTCCAAGTTCTGGCTCGCGATCGGCAAGGAGGAGCAGCTCAAACGATTCCGCGCGCGCGAGAAGACGAGCTTCAAGCGCTTCAAGATCACCGAGGACGACTGGCGCAACCGCAAGAAATGGGATGCCTACGAAGGCGCCGTCTGCGACATGGTCGATCGCACGAGCACCGAGTACGCGCCGTGGACGCTCGTCGAGGCGAACAACAAATACTACGCGCGCATCAAGGTGCTCCGGACGCTGTGCAAGGCCATCGAGGCGCGCTTCGAGACGCGGTGATGCGCTCCTCGTGGTGGCTCCTCGCGCTCGCCGTCGCGTGCAAGTCGACGCCGCCGCCCGCGGCGCCGCGCGCCGTCGCGTACGCGCTCCCGGACGTTCACGGCCCGCTGACGCTCGACTTGCTCGCGTACGATCGCGCGCGCGGACAGGTCTGGATCCCCGTCGGCGAAGGCGGGAGCGTCTACGTCTTTTCGATCGCGACGAAGTCGTTCTCGCGCGTCACCGGCTTCGCGTCGCAAGAGCGCGAGGTCCGCGGGCAGAAGCGCACGATGGGGCCGAGCGCGGCCGCGGTGGGGAACGGCTTCGTGTACGTGAGCGATCGCGCGTCGAGCGAGGTGTGCGCCGTGAACGACGCGACGCTCGTGAAAGGGCGTTGCCTCGCGCTCGCCTCGCCGCCCGACGTCATCGCGTACGTCGCCGCCGCGAACGAAATCTGGGTCACGACGCCGAAGGCCCAGTCCATCGCCGTCTTGGACGCGACGCACGCGGACGCGCCCTCGCCGAAGCTCGTCATCGCGATGGACGGCGAGCCCGAGTGCTACGCCGTCGACCCGACGCGTCGGGTCTTCTACACGAACCTCGAAGACAAGAACCGGCTCGTCGCGATCGACGTCCCGTCTCACGCCGTGCGCTCGAGTTGGCCGCTCGACTGCAGCGAGCGCGGGCCGCGCGGCGTCGCGGTCGACGCGGCGCGCGACTTCGTGTTCGTCGCGTGCGCGGATCACGTCGAGGTGCTCGACGCGGGCCACGGCGGCGCGCGGCTCGCGAGCTTTCCCGCGGGCGAGGGCGTCGACGCGATCGACTACGAGGACGGCGCGCTCTTCGTCGCGGCCGGAAAATCCGCGCGCCTCACCGTCGCGCGCTTCGGCGACGCGGGCGCGCCGCGCGTCGTCGCGGTGAGGGCGACCGCG
>Ga0335082_10007840_pt1 | contig 11592 bp, 11 predicted proteins | sample Lox_Sample_41_FD_206718 | JGI IMG/M metagenome (GOLD analysis project Ga0335082, IMG submission 206718) | Soil microbial communities from Loxahatchee National Wildlife Refuge, Florida, United States - Lox_Sample_4.1 | ecosystem: Environmental > Terrestrial > Soil > Wetlands | place: USA...
TCTCGAGCGGCTCAGAACTGCCTGCGACAACCCTTCGCGGGCGTAGCCGGCCCCTCGCGTCGTCCCCTCGGCGACAAGGCGGTTGAGCACTTCCTCCCCCTCGTCGCCGAGGGCCGCGAGAGCCTGCGCGGCATTCATCGCAACCACGTGCTCGGGCGCGTCGAGCGCACCACGGAGCAGCGTGATCGTGCGAGGCCCGCCGACGCGTCCCAACGCGCGCGTCGCGACGGCGCGCAAGGCGACCGGCTGCCTGCTTCCCATCGCCGTGGCGAGCGCGTCGACGGAACCAGGTGCGCCAATCAGGCCGAGCGCACGCACGGCGCGGATCCGAACCTCGAGCGACGGATCCGACGTCACGACGTCGCTCAGCTCGGGCAACGCGGAGACGGCACCGAGCCGCCCGAGCAACTCCGCGCTCATCGCCCGTACGAGCTCCGACTCCGCGCGCAACCCGTCGATCAACGGGGCGCGCGCACCGCGATCCATACGCAGGATCGCCATCGTCGAGGTGTTGAGCGGCACTGTCCCTTCCTCCATCGTCCGCAGGAGCGCCGGTACCGCGGCCGAGTTGCCGATCAAGCCGAGCGCACGCGCCGCGGTCTGGCGGACGTCGCCGTCGCGGTCACCGAGGAGACGGATCAGCTCGGGAGCCGAGCGCTGCACCGAAGCGCGCCCGAGGAGGTCGGCCGCGCGCGCGCGTCGTACGGCGGAGCGGCCATGGAGATCGAGCAGCGCGGCATTGACGAGCCCGCATTCTTCGAGGAGTCGCGACAGACGCTCTCTCTCGCCGCCGCGCAACACCGGAAGCAACCCGAGCGCGAGAAAGGTCAAGGTCTCTCGGCCCCGACGCACGCCCTCGAGGTTCGGATTCGGCCCGCCGTCGAGCGCATCGAGCACCTGCGGACGCATCGCCGCGACTCGCCTCGCGATCCCACGGTCCCGTCGAGAACGGTCAATGTTGACGAGCGTCGCCACGAGTCCGAGCGTCGTGAGCAGTGCCGCGACGGCGAACATCAACGCGTACAGGAGGTGGGGCGAAATTTCCATCGCCGCTATGTGCTTGTGCGGGCTATGAACGCCTCGATGCTCACCGAACGGGTCCGCGCGAGGAGCGCCTCGATGCGGTGTACGAGCTCTCGCGGGCTGAACGGCTTGACGACGTAGTCGTCGACGCCGGCGGAGAACCCCCTCTCGACGTCGATCTCCTGCCCCTTTGCCGTGAGGAGCATGATCGGCATCGAGTGGAGCTCCGGGTCGCTACGAAGCGCGATACAGACGTCGAGCCCGTTCATGCGCGGCATCATCCAATCGAGCACAACGAGGTCGGGCATGATCGACTTCGCCAGCCTCACGGCCGACTCGCCGTCGACGACGCTGTGCACCTCGTAGCCGGCCGCTTTCAGCTTGAAGACGAGCAACTCTCGAATGTCGTCCGCGTCCTCGGCAATCAGGATCTTCGTCATCTTCTCAGGCTCCTCTGACTTCAGTTGCTCTGCAGCGCCATCGGGCGGACCGACAACTCCTGCTCGTCGGCCGGAAAGACCAGCGTCACCGTCGTGCCGACACCAACCTCGGACTCGATCGCCACGTTGCCTCCGTGCTGTCTGACGATGCCCTGCACGATCGACAGGCCAAGGCCGGTACCGGGGACGTTCGCAACCGCGTCGCCGCGGCCGCGGTAGAACCGCTTGAAGACGTTCGACAATTCCTCGCGGGGGATACCCATGCCGGTGTCGTTCACTGCGACGACGATTCGGTCTCCGTCTCGCCGGAGGTGCACTCCGATCGTGCCGCCCTCGGGCGTGAACTTGCTCGCGTTCGTGAGGAGGTTCGTCACGACGTGTTCGAGCTGGCGTTCGTCGCCCGAGACGGCCCCGACGTTGTCGGCGACATCGAGCGTGAGCGGCTGGCTGCGCCGCTTCATGATCGGCTGCATCGACGAGGTCACCTCCCTGAGCACCTTGGCGATGTCGACGGGTGCTCGCTGCAGGTGCGCGTGTCGACCCGTCTCCAGGCGCGACATTGTCATCAAGTCGGAGATGAGCTGTTCGAGCCGCGCTGCGTTTCGCGCGACGACACCGAGCGCGTCGGCCTGCGCGGGGGCAAGCTGCCCGTAGCTGCCGTCGCCGAGGAGCTCGAGATACCCGATGATGCTCGTCACCGGCGACCGCAACTCGTGCGACACCATCGACACGAAGTCGGACTTCTGCCGGTCGATCTCCTCGAGGCGATCGAGCGCCTCGATCTTGCCGGCAAGCGCTTCGCGCAATGCGCGTTCGACCCGCTGTTCCTGGGTGATGTCCTCGAGGTGCGTGACCCAGAGCAACGGCTCGCCGTCGTCGCCCACGACCATCGACGTGTGCTCGCGCACCGCGACCGCCGTTCCGTCGGCGCGCCGGATTCGCCGCTCGCTGTGATGCACGGGCGTACGGCCCTGCAGAACACTCGCGAAGTTCCTGTTCTCGCGTGCGAGAACATCCTCCGGATCCAAGTCGTCGTCGCTGACGATGAGCTCGAGCATGCTCATCTGCTTGAGCTCGCGCGGTGTGTAGCCGGTCAGTTCGCAGAACGCGGGGCTCGCGTGCGCGCACGTCATGTCGGAGTTGGTCAGCAACACCGCCGCGGGCGCCGAGTCGAACGCCGTGCGGAAGGCTTCGTTCCCGTACGCCACGCGCCGCTCCGCCCGACGCTGTGCCGTGAGATCGCGGGCGACGGCGATGAAGCCGCGCAGCTCGTCGTCGTGCATCATCGCCGTCACGGTGAGGGAAACGGGGATGCGATCGCCGTTCTTGCAGGTGTACGTCCACTCGCGGGTCTCGGCACCGCCGCGCCGGGCGGCGCCGACGAGCGCCTCCAGTCCGCGATCGACGTTCAGCTCGCGGGCCCGCGCCGCAAGCTCTTCGGCGTCGTGGAACTCGGCAAGATCGAGGATGCCGCAGACCTCATCCTCGCCATAGCCGAGCAGTTGTTGCGCGCCGCGGTTGAACACCGTGATGACGCCCTGTTCGTCGGTTGCGATGATCGCGGTCTCCGACGCGCCTTCGAGCACCCCGTGGAGGCGCTCGGTCGAAGCGCGCAGCTCGGCCTCCATGCGCCGGCGCTCGGAAACGTCACGGAAGATGCAGAGCACGTATCCGTCGTTTCCCTCCTTCCAGGTGCTCACCGACAGCTCGGTCGGGAGGCTCGAGCCGTCTCGACGCATCGACACGATCTCCACGGGGTGGCGGGGCGGAGCGATCGAGCCCTCGGCGAGTCCGACAAAGAGGTCTGCGTACTGGGCCTCGTAGCCCGCCGGCAGCATCGACCAGATCATCAAGCCGAGCGCCTCGGACGCCTCGTAGCCGAACATCGAGGCTGCGCCGGAGTTCCACGAGATGATTTGCCCGGCGGCGTTCATCATCACGATGGCGTCGCCGACGAGGTCCATCATCATCTGGACGCCCGGCTGCCGGGAGCGAGCCTTGGCACGGTGCCTCCGGCGCGACAGGAGGAGTCCCGCCACCGCCGCGACCGCGAGGCCGCCGAGCGCGGCGAGAGCAACGACGTCGAACGACAACCTTACGAACATGCCGACTTGTCGTCGTTCGCCCGCTCCGCCTTGACGAAACCGGTCACAAGTCTCCCGACGGAGCCCGGGCGCGCGTCCCGACTTCAGCTCGTACCGCGGCGTTCGCACGACACGAGGTCCGCCGAAACGAATCAGAACTCAGGCGTACTGAACTTCGACGCGTTTCGTACCGATACACCACGTACAGCTCCTGGAGCGTGCGGGAGCGTCATCGAAAGGCAAAAGAACGTGCAGCGCCGCCCGGCTGCGTCTCGAATGCAGCGCTACCGCGGCGTCGACCGCCGGACGCCCGCGCCCGTAGCGGAGGCGCTGGACGTCGCGCGGACCGTCGCCGTTCTCGTCGCGGCCTTGATCGCGGTCGTGGCGGTCGGTCAGCTCATGTCTCCTTCCGCGCTCCGCGTGCTCGGACGCGCGGCGGCGCCGGCGGGATGCTTGGCCATCTTGGCCGCGGTCGCGATGTTCATCCGGTGGCGGCTCGACGGGCGAGCGCAGTCCTGGTGGCTGGCCGCCGGCTATGTGACGGTCGGCATCGCCGCGCTGTTCGACACCACAGGGGCAACACCGCAAACGTCGTTTTCTCTGGGCGCCGTGGGAGTGGCGTTCTTCTGTTTCGTCGCGGCCTGGCACAGCCCCGAGGTCGACTCGATCCTGTCGGTGCGCCTCGCCGGCGTGGCCATCGCCACGACCACGGCGACGACCCTCGTCGTCCAGCAGTTGGTTGCGCAATCGCAGTCCGCACAACGCATCGAAGCCGCCGTGCTCGCCGTTGCGTTCACGTTGTTGGCGGTGATGTGGCGGTGCTCCGATCAGGACAAGCCGTGGTTCGTCGTCGCGCTCGTGGGATTCGCCATGTCCTGCGGGGTATCCGCGGCCGCTTCGGGAACCGTGGCGCGCGCGGCCGAGTTCGCGTCTCTCCAGGCGTTGATCAACGGCATCGTCGCCGCGACGGCTCTCGCCGGCCTCCAAGCTGCTGCGACTCGCCATCGCGCGCTCGCGCTCGACGCCCAGCGCGAGCGCGATCTCGTGAGCTCGTTTCGCGAGGAGCTCGAGGCGAAGTACGCCGAGACGTTGCACGAGATGCGCTCGATCGTCCTGGCGCTCGAGGGCGGAATCAACGTGCTGCACCTGGTTGCCGGCCATGGAGCGCGGGAAGACACGCTCGCGGAGTCGCTCGTCGCGGAGCTCGAGCGCCTGCGCTCGCTCGCCGACCCCGACAAGGCGGCGGCGCCGATCGACTTCCGCCTCGCCGAGGCCCTGCAACACCTCGTCGCGCTCTCACGCGCGAGCGGATGGCCCCTGGTGTGGAACGTCGACGACAGCATCTCGGTGAGGGGCCGACCGGCCGACGTCGCGCAGATCCTGCACGGGCTGCTGAGCAACGCGCGGAAGTATGCGCCGGACGGCCCGGTGGAGGTCAGTGCGGTGCACGCCGGGGAATTCGTGCTCGTCCTGGTCGACGACCGAGGGCCCGGAGTGAGGCCGGCGAACCGGGAGCGCATCTTCGAACGCGGGGCGCGCCCCGAGCACGAAGACAACACCGAAGGCCACGGCCTCGGGCTGCACATCGCGCGCCGGCTCGCCCGTTCGCTCGGCGGCGAGCTGTGGGTGGAACAACATCCTCGGGGCGGTGCGCGCTTCGTGCTCGCACTCCGCCGCGCGCGCAGCAACGATCCGGCCGCGCAACCGCAGATCCACCGGAACGCGTCATGACGACGATCTTCCCCACAACACCTTCGCTCGACCGCAGTCGCATCCGCGTCGGGATCATCGACGATCACGCGCTCGTGAGCGAAACACTTGCGCTCGTGCTCAGCGAAAAGGGATTCGACGCCGTCGGCATGAATCCACCGGACCTCGACGCCGTCGCGGCATTCGCGGCGGAGAACAACCTGCACGTCATCCTGCTCGATCTCAATCTCGGTGAGCTCGGCACGTCACTCCCGCTCATTCCGCGCCTGTGCGACCTCGGCTATCTCGTCATCGTGCTCACGGGCGACACCTCACGGCCGCAGTGGGGTGCGTGCATCGAGGCCGGAGCTGCACGAGTCATCAGCAAGGCCGTGACGTTCACCGAGCTGCTCGAGCGGGTCACGCTGCTGCTCGACAACGTGGTCGAGCGGCACAACGCCGAGCACCAGGAGCTCCTCGCATCGCTACGGAAGCACCGCGAGGAGCAGCGGGAGCGATTTGCGCCATTCGAGCAGTTGACCGAACGGGAGCACGAGGTGCTGCTCGCGCTCACACGCGGCATGACCGCCGAGGAGATCGCGGCGTCCCTGTTCGTCTCGATGGCGACCATACGCACCCACATCAGGGCGATCCTTCTGAAGCTCGGGGTGAAGTCGCAGCTCGCCGCCGTCACCCTGGCCCTGCGCGTGGGCGGAATCTCCGACGCCTGAACGCCGCGCCAATCTCGTCAATCTTGACGATGGCGCAAACGTGGTCCGCCTCCATCATTGGTGTCAGCCGACAACCAGTGACCTCGAGGTCCACGATGAACGCACCGCAGGAACCCCCCGCCCGAGCACACCGGGCCACACCCGTTACGGCGGCGGGGCGCGACGACCGCGGTACGGCTGACGAAGAGTACGAACAGCTCTTCGCGATCATCGGCGACCTGCTCCGCCGCTCCGGCCCGACGCCCGACCCGCGGGATTCGGGACACCCGCGAAATGACCGGATCGGCGATCCAAGTCCTGCGGCGCGGCGCGAAGAGCCGAAGCCCCCAATGCTCTTCCACCGCGCTGCCGGCCCGCTGAAGCAGCCTTGGCGCCGCCGCGCTCTGGGCTCGCGCGTGAACCGGAAGTCGCCGTGAAGCGCAGACGTCCGGGACGCGGACACCAATGGTCCACGCACCGCGAGCCCGCAGAGGGCGGGCTCGCTGCGATCGAGCTCGCCATCGTCCTGCCGCTGCTGGTCGTGGCGGTAGTCGGAGCCGTCGAGGTGTCGATCGCGTACCGGCGCCAGCACGGCCTGTACGAAAACGAGTCGCTCACGCTCACCGGACGGGGAGAGTTCCCGTGCGAGTGAGGTACTCGCGGCTCGGCGCGCGGCGGCTCCCGAAGATGGAGGTTCGCGTGAAGTTGATCTTCCCCCTCACGCTCTGCACCCTGCCCGTTCCGGCCATGGTTTCGGCGGGCCCGGTGGTGCTGCGCCTCGGCAACTCGATCGAGCACTGACATGACACTTGATTCGCCTCCGACCGTCACCTCCGTCGGCATGCGCTCGGTGACCAAGCTGCTTCACGCGCGGCCGAACGACCGGCTCGACGATTCGGGGAGGGATCAGCGCTTCTCGACGGGCACGCCCCCGCTCGACGAAGCGGTCGGCGGCGGCTTCCGGCGCCGGGACCTCGTCCTCATCGCGGGCGGTCCCGGCGCCGGCAAGACGATCTTGGCGCTCCAGTGGGCGCGCGCGGCCGCCATGCAGGGCGCGCGAGCGATCTACGTCTCGTACGGATACAACGAAGCAGACCTGCTCGCGCGATTCACGACGCTCGAGTTCGCATCGGCCCAGCGCGACGCGATGGCGCGGATCGGCTCGTACGGCAGCCACCTCCATCTCGTCGCCGCATCGGGCCGGTACACCGACATCGACGCGATCGAACGCCTCGTTCCCGACCAGGGGCACCGCGAGACGGTGTTGTTCGTCGACTACCTGCAGAGGATCCCGACCCGAGGCATGCAATTCGCGTCCGACGACGACCGGGTCGGTTACCTCGCGGAATCGCTGAAGGAGCTCGCACTGCGCCGGAACGTCGCGGTTGTCGCCGTGGCGGCCGTCGACAAGGACGCGCTCTCCAAGCCGCGCTTCGAGCTACAGGACGTGCAGGGTCCGGGCGCGGTGCTGTACGAGGCCGACATCGTGCTCATGTTGAACGTCAAGGCCCGCGCGTCTTCGCAAAGGCATCTCGCGCGCGACGTCTCGCGCGCCGAGCTTGCAACCCGAAACGTCATCGTGAGCGTCGAGAAGAACCGGAACGGCGTAGCCGGCAACGAAGTGGAGTTCGGCTGGGACTCGACGCGTCTCGCCGTCCATCCCGATGCCAGCTGTCTCACACCGCACCTTGTCGACGACGTCGTCGTCGTGGAATGAGCAAACAGAGTCATCGATTTTGACGATGACGGCGAGAGGCAGGACGAGCACGCTAAGGGTCGAACGAACAAAGGATCGGCTGTGAAGAACGATCTCGACGTGACCCGTGACAGTGACCTCCTCGCCTTGTACCTCGCCGACATCGGTCGGTATCCGCTGCTATCGGCCGCGGACGAGGTTCGCCTCGCCCAAGAGATCGAGCTCGGCCAAGCTGCGCGCGTTGCGCTCGAGGAACGCACCGACCTCACGCCCAAAGAGCGCCGGGACCTTCGGCGTTCGGTGCGCAGCGGCGAGGAGGCGTGGCAGACATTTGTGCAGTCGAACCTGCGGCTCGTCGTCGCGATCGCGAAGAAATACCACTCCTCCGGGGTCGCCCTGCTCGATCTGATCCAGGAAGGCAACCTCGGTCTCATGCGCGCGGTTGGGAAGTTCGACTGGCACATGGGCTTCAAGTTCTCGACGTACGCGTCGTGGTGGATTCGCGAGTCGATCGAGCGCGGCATCGGAACCACGCGCAGCACGATCCGACTGCCGAGACAGGTGGGTGACCAGGTCAAGCGGATGCAGCGAACGCAGATGCGTCTCGAGACGGAGCTCGGTCGTCACGCGACGACCGACGAGATCGCGACGGAGCTCGGCGTGTCGCAAGACAGGGTGGAAGAGCTGATGCGCTTCGCGACGCCGCCGCTGTCGTTGTCGACGCCTATCGGGAGCGAAGACCGAACTCTCGCGGACATGCTCGCGAGTGAGACCTCGGAGTCGCCCGGCGAGGTCGCGGTGAGCGGGGTGATGTCCGAAACGGTCGAGAAGCTGCTGGCGCGGCTCGACGAGCGCGAACGTCGGATCATCTCGCTGCGCTACGGCCTCGATGGCAGCCAGCCGCGGACGTACGCCGAGGTGGCCGCATACTTCCCGCTCACCCGCGAGCGCATTCGTCAGATCGAAGTGAGCGCGACCGCCCGCTTACGGGCGGAGATACGCGACTCGGCGGCCCGAGATCTCCTCAACGCGTAGCTCGCGAGCACGCGCTCAGGCGAACGAGGGAATGACGTGCTTTCCCATCAAGTCGATCGTCTGCATCACACTCTCGTGCGGAATCGTGTACGGGTTGACGAGGCAGAGCAGTAGGTCGACACCCGCGGCCTCGTAGCGCTTGCACGCTTCGATGCACTGATCGGGTGTGCCGAGGACACACGCGCCCGCGTCGACGAGATACTCGAGTGAGAGCAGGTCGAGCGATCCGTCGTCGGAATGCGCCTTCATGTCGGCCGCGTAGTCGTAGTTGCCGAGCGCCTGCTTGCGCTCGGCCATCCACTCCGCGACCTGCGCGATCTGGCGCGCGCCGACCTTCGGGTACCACTCGAACGACTCGCGCGCGACCGTGCGCGCTTCGTCTTCGGTGGGCGCGCACACCGCCATCGTGAAGGTCGCGGCCTGGTTGTGCACGTACTTGCCGATCGGTGTGACGCATTTCGCGACCGCGTCGCGGTAGATGTCGATCTTGCGCTTGACCTCTTCGGGCGACACGCCGACGGCGAAGGAGCACAGGCCGAGGCCGAGCTCGCCGATCTGGGCGTGGCCGTCGTCGCTCGTCGTCGCCCCCCAGATCGGCGGGTGCGGTTGCTGCAACGGCTTGGGCTGCACGCGCCGATCCGGCAACGACCAGTGCTTGCCTTCGAACGAGTAGCGCTCGTTGGTCCAGCAACCGACGACGTGCTCGATCGCCTCGCGCCACATCTCGCGCGTGTCCTTGGGATCGATGCCGAAGCCTTCGAGCTCGATGCGCGTCGCGGAACGACCGGTGCCGAAGTCGACTCGGCCGTCGCTCAACAAATCGAGCACCGCGACCGACTCGGCGGTTCGGACAGGGTGGTTGTACGGTTTCGGCATCAGGCGCACGCCGTAGCCGAGGCGCATTTTCGACGTGCGGCTCGCGATCGCGCCGTACAACACCTCGGGGTTCGAGCAGTGCGAGTACTCCTCGAGGAAGTGGTGCTCGACCGTCCAGAACGCGTGGAAGCCCGCGGCCTCACCCGCGATCGCTTGCTCGAGCGTGTTCTTGTAGGCGACGTGCTCGCTGTCGGCCGACCACGGACGCGCGACGGGAATCTCGTAGAAGAGTGCGAACCTCATGGTGCCGGACGTTAGCGTGGCCGCTCGTGACCTGGCACGAGCCCGCACGCGATCTCCCGGTGATCGGCTCGCCCGATGTGTTGGTCGTGGGCGCGGGGAGCGCGGGGATCGCGGCCGCGGTTGGCGCCGCCCGGCGCGGCGCCGATGTGTGGCTCGTCGAACGGTACGGGTTCATCGGCGGGCTCGCGACATTCGGTCTGATCAACCTGTTGTTGACACTCGACGACGGCGCCGGCACACAAGTGGTCGCCGGGTTGTGCCAGGAGGTCGTCGATCGCCTCGACGGGTCGGGCGACGCGCGGTATCCCGCGCGCGACGAATGGGGCTCGACCGACGCCGCGTTGGTCGAGCAATGGCGCGAGTGGGGCTTGATCTGGGGGGCACCGCCCGACGTCGTGCGCTACTCGGTCGCGTTCGATCCGGAGGCGTTCTGCGACGCCGCGTTCGACATGCTGCGCGACGCGGGTGTTCGCCTGCGCCTGCATTCGTGGTGCGCGCACGCGTACGCACCCGACGGTGGCATCGAAGCGGTGGTGCTGGAGTCGAAACGCGGGCGGGACGTCGTGCAACCCGGCGTGGTGATCGACACCACTGGCGACGGCGATGTGATGGTCGCGGCCGGCGCCGCGTTCGAATCGATCTCGATCCCGCCGCACTTGTGGTTCCGGGTCGGTGGCTTCGACGACGGCGTCGGCTTCCGCACGACCGCGCCGCGACGCGTGCTGGTGCCTTGGGGTCCGCTCGACCGCCGCGTCGACGCGACCGATCCCGACGACCTCACCGCGGCCGAGCTCGAATGCCGCGCCGCGGTGCGCGCACACGTCGCGCGCGTGCGCGCCGAGCATCCGGGCGCGTGGCTCGACGATGTTGCCAAGATGATCGGTATCACCGAGAGCCGCCGTCTCGTCGGCGACTACGTGCTCGAGAAGTCGGACGGCGACCGGCGCTTCCCCGACGCGATCGCGCGGACGGGTCACTGGACCAAGCGTGATGTCGTGTTCGACGTTCCCTATCGCTGCCTGACGACGGCCGCGGTGCGCAATCTGCTCGTCGCCGGTCGCTGCATCTCGACGAGCCGGTACGTGCACCAGGCGACGAAGGAGATTCCGGCCGCGATGGCGACGGGCGAGGCCGCGGGCGTTGCCGCAGCCCTCGCGTCCGACGGCAACGTGCGCACGGTCGACGTCGATGCGCTTCGGCATGATCTCGCCATGCACGGCGCAATCGTCTAGCGGTACCGACGGGACTCCCCAGCCCACAGCACCGTGATACGTACGCAGCCGCGAGACCCCCGGGGGTAGGGCGCGCGACGCCACCAAATCGGACATTTGGTGACCCGGCGCGACACCGTCGCAAAAGCGGAAAACGCGATCGCTCAAATATGAGCTATCGCGCATTCCTACCGGCGGTCCTGCAAGAACGGGAACTCGGCCCGCACCTGCTCCACGCGCCGAGGGTCGACGTCGGCGGCGATCGTCGTCTCTGCATCGCCGGCGATCGTGAGGATCTCGCCGAGCGGGTCGACGATCATCGAGTCGCCCGCGTAGTCGAGCTTGCCGCCGGCACCGACGCGGTTCACACCGACGACGTATGCCTGGTTCTCGATCGCCCGCGCCCGCAGCAGCGCCATCCAATGTTCGCGCCGTGACGCCGGCCAGTTCGCGGGCACGATGTAGCAATCCGTGACCTTCGCGACCTGCCAGAACTCGTCGGCGAAGCGCAGGTCGTAGCAAACGAAGAACGAACAGCGCGTGCCCTCGATGTCGACCGTGAGGAATTGTTCGCCGGCCGCGTAG
>Ga0335082_10007842_pt1 | contig 11590 bp, 8 predicted proteins | sample Lox_Sample_41_FD_206718 | JGI IMG/M metagenome (GOLD analysis project Ga0335082, IMG submission 206718) | Soil microbial communities from Loxahatchee National Wildlife Refuge, Florida, United States - Lox_Sample_4.1 | ecosystem: Environmental > Terrestrial > Soil > Wetlands | place: USA: Florida...
AGGACGATCGTTCCCGCGGCGGTGCCGCTCATGCGTCCGTCGGAGATGCGCACCATGTCCTTCACGCCGGCGCGCGCGAGCTTCTTCGGGATCGGAAGGTAGCCCGCCTCGGGCATCCCGGGCGCGCCCTTCGGCCCGATGTTCTTGAGGACCAGGATGTCGTCGGCGCGCACGTCCAGCGCCTCGTCGTCGACGCGGCGCGCGAGATCCTCGGCGTCCTCGAAGACGACGGCGCGGCCCTCGTGCTTCATGAGCGACGCGCTCGCCGCCGATTGCTTGATGATCGCCCCGCCGGGCGCGAGGTTGCCGCGAAGCACCGCGATGCCGCCCTGCGGAAAGAGCGGATTCGAGAATGGGCGAACGACATCCTGCGCGAAGGCTTGCGTCGCGTCGATCTCTTCGCCGAGCGTGCGGCCCGTGATCGTGAGCGCATCGAGATGCAGCAGCGGCTTCAATTCCCGAAGCAGCGTCGGCAGTCCGCCCGCGCGGTGGAGGTCCTCCATGTAGTGCCTGCCGGAGGGCTTGAGATCCACCAGCACCGGCGTCTCGCGCCCCAGGGCGTCGAGTCGCGCGAGGTCGAGGTCGATGCCGAGGCGCCCCGCGATCGCCGTGGTGTGGATCACGCCGTTGGTGGAGCCGCCGATGGCGAGCAGCACGCGAAGCGCGTTCTCGAACGCCTTCGCGGTGAGGATCCTGTCGGGCGTGAGCTTCGATTTCGCGATCGCCACCGCGGTGGCGCCCGAGCGCTCGGCGATGCGGATGCGCTCGGCGGTGACCGCGGGAGGCGAAGCGCTCCCGGGCAGCGCGATGCCCAGCGCTTCCGCGATGCACGCCATGGTGCTCGCCGTGCCCATGACCGAGCAGGTGCCCACGGACGCGACGAGCTGGTCGTTCACGCGCGCGATCTCCTCGCCGCCGATCTCCTCGGCGCGGTAGCGCCCCCAGTAGCGGCGGCAATCGGTGCACGCGCCCACGCGCTCGCCGTCGTGAGAGCCGGTGAGCATCGAGCCGGTGACGAGCTGCACGCAGGGCACGTTGGCGGAGGCCGCGCCCATGAGCTGCGCGGGGACGGTCTTGTCGCAGCCGCCGATCGTCACCACCGCGTCCATGGGCTGCGCGCGGATCATCTCCTCGGTGTCCATCGACATGAGGTTGCGCAGGTACATGGACGTCGGATGCGAGAAGCTCTCGTGGATCGAGATGGTCGGGAAATCCACGGGAAGCCCGCCCGCGAGCATCACGCCGCGCTTCACGGCCTCGATGAGCTGCGGCGCGTTGCCGTGGCACGGGTTGAAGCTGGAGCCCGTGTTCACGATGCCCACGACGGGGCGCGTGAGCGCATCGTCGGTGTAGCCCGCGCCCTTGATGAACGCCTTGCGCAGGAAGAGCGAGAACTCGCGGTCGCCGTAGCTCGCGAGGCCCTTCTTGAGACCCTGTCCGGATCGGTCGTCTTCGCTCACGGCTTCATCATCGCAGAATTCACGCTGCCCTATAATCGCACTCTCGTTCACAGGGGCGGACACCATGGCAGCGAAGACCCGGAAGGGCGCCGCGAAAGGCGCCGGAAGGATACCCGTCACGTTGATTCCGGGCGACGGCATCGGCACGGAGGTCACCGAAGCCACGCTCGAGGCCCTGGAAGCGGTCGGCGCGCCCTTCGAGTACGAGTGGCACACGGCGGGCGTGACGGGCCTCAAGAAGGAGGGCGATCCGCTCCCCAAGGCCACGATCGAGAGCATCCGCAGGACGCGGCTCGCGCTGAAGGGCCCGCTCGCCACGCCCGTGGGCGGCGGCTTCCGCTCCTCGAACGTGCGCCTTCGCGAGGAGTTCCAGCTCTTCGCGAACCTGCGCCCGGCCCGCACGCTCATTCCCGGCGGGCGCTACGAGAACATCGACCTCGTGCTCGTGCGCGAGAACCTGGAGGGGCTGTACGTCGGCTTCGAGCACTACATCCCCGTGGGCGACGATCCGCGCGCGGTGGCGCTCGCCTCGGGCGTGAACACGCGCGCGGGCGGACGGCGCATCTGCGAGTTCGCGTTCGAGTACGCGCTGAAGAACAAGCGGCGCAAGGTGACGCTCGTGCACAAGGCGAACGTGCTGAAGGCCCTCACGGGGCTCTTCCTCGAGGCGGGCCGCGAGGTCGCGAAGGAATACGCGGGCAAGGTCGATTGCGACGAGCGCATCATCGACGCGTGCGCGATGCAGCTCGTGATGAATCCCTACCAGTTCGACGTGATCGTGACCACGAACCTCTTCGGCGACATCCTCTCGGACCTGAACGCGGGGCTCGTGGGCGGCCTGGGCATGGCGCCCGCCGGAAACATCGGCAAGGACGCGGCGATCTTCGAGGCGGTGCACGGCTCGGCGCCCGACATCGCCGGCAAGGGCATCGCCAACCCGCTGGCATTGATGCTCTCGGCGGCGATGATGCTCGACCACGTCGGCCACCAGGACAAGGCGAAGCGCGTCCGGAAGGCGATCGACGACGTGCTCCTCAAGGACAAGGTCCGCACCGGCGACCTCGGCGGCAAGGCCAACACCAAGCAATTCACGCAGGCGGTGGTGAAAAGATTGAAGTGAACGGTCTGGCATGACCCGGGGAGAAAGGCTTTGGAAACGCAGATGAACGCCGATGAACGCAGATGCCCTGCGCTTCGCTTTCCGGAGATGCTTGGCCCACTCTCGAACGCTCCACGGGGTTCGGCAAGACATCTGCGTTCATCGGCGTCCATCTGCGTCTCCAAGGCTTTTCCTCCGCGTCACTCCCTCTGCTTCGATGCGTAGCAAGCTCTTCGTTCCGGGTTCGCGGCCGGAGCTCTTCGCCAAGGCCATGGCGAGCGAGGCCGATGGGCTTTCGTTCGACCTGGAGGACGCGGTCGATGAGTCGAGGAAGGACGAAGCGCGCGCGATCCTGGGCGAGTTCCTGCGCTCGCTCCCGGCCGGCCACGGCAAGACCATCATCGTGCGCGTGAACGGCCTCGCGACGCGCCACTTCCAGAAGGACCTCGAGGCGGTGATGTGCGACGCCCTCGACCTCGTGAACCTCCCGAAGCCCGAGTCGCCCGACGACGTGCGCGCCTGCGCGGACGCGCTCGACAGGCTCGATCCGGCCGCGGGCGTGGGCATCCTCGCCAACATCGAGACGCCGCGCGCCTATCGCCTGGCCGCGCAGATCGCGTCGGCGAGCTCGCGGGTCGTGGGATTGCAGGCGGGCTGGGGCGATCTCATCGAGCCCCTCGGCATCGACCGCTACAACCCCGCGATGATCGAGGCGTGCCTGCTGCATATCCGCATCGCCGCGGGCGAGGCGGGCGCGTGGGCCTACGACGGCGCGTACGCGAACTTCAAGGACGCCGAGGGCTACAGGCGCGAGGCGGAAGCGTCGCGGCGGCTGGGATACCTCGGCAAGAGCTGCATCCACCCCACGCAGGTGCCGCTCGCCAATGCCGCGTTCCGCCCCACCGACGCGGAGATCGCGCACTCGCTGCAGGTCGTCGAGGCGGCGAGGGAGATGTCCGCGAAGGGCATCGGCGCCTTCACGGTGAACGGCAGGATGGTGGACGGCCCGTTCGTCCGACGCGCGGAGACGATCGTCGCCCTCGCGCGCAAGCTGGAGATCATCCGATGAGATCGAAGGTCGCGATCGTCCTTGCGGCGATCCTCTGCCTCGCCGCGACGGCGGCATCCGCACAGCACGCGTTTCCCGCGAGGCCCGTCACGATCGTCGTGCCGTACCCGCCGGGCGGCTCGAACGACGTCTTCGGCCGCGCGCTCGCCAAGCATCTCTCGGACCTGTGGAAGGTCCCGGTCATCGTCGACAACCGTCCGGGCGCGGGCGGCTCCATCGGCGCGGGGATCGTCTCGCGGGCCGCTCCCGACGGCTACACGCTGTGCTTCCTCTCCTCGTCGTTCACGACGAACGCGGCGGTGCAGCCCAACCTTCCCTTCGATCCCGTCGGCGGGTTCACGCCCATCGCGATGGTCGCCAAGGGGCCGATGATCCTCACGGTGTCCAACAAGCTCGGCGTCACGTCCACGCTCGAGCTCTTCGCGATGGCGCGCAAGGATCCCGGCAGGCTCAACTACGGCTCGTCGGGGCTGGGCAGCACGAACCACTTCGCGACCGAGCTGCTCATGGACGCGGCCGGCATCAAGATGACCCACATCCCCTACAAGGGCATGGCGCCCGCGGTGGCCGACGAGATCGGCGGCAACGTCGACGTGCTGGTGGCGAGCGCGCCCTCGATCTACGAGCAGGTGAAGGCGGGGCGCGTGCGCGCCCTCGGCGTCACGAGCCTGGCGCCCTCGAAGGTGCTGCCGGGCCTGGTTCCCGTCGCGCAGATGGGCGCGCCGGGCTACAACTTCGAGCTCTGGTGGGGCGTGCTCGCGCCTCCGAAGATGCCCTCCGACGTCGCGGCGCTCCTCAACGCGGACGTGAACCGCGTGCTGGCGCTGCCCGAGATGAAGGAGCTCTTCCTCCACGAAGGCGCCGAGCCCGCGCCCATGACGGCGACGGAATTCGCCGACACGATCCGCCGCGAGATCGCCGGCTGGAAGAAGGTCGCGGCCACGGCCCACATCCAGGCGGAGTGATGCCTTGACGCTCAGGAAGCGCGACTACACCCCCGGCAAGCGCGGCGCGCTGGACGGCGTGCGAGTGCTCGACCTCTCGAGGCTCGTCGCGGGCAACACGCTCACGGGGCTCCTCGCGGATTTCGGCGCGGAGGTGATCAAGGTCGAGCCGGCCGCGGGCGATACGCTGCGCGCGTGGCGCACGAAGGACGTGCAGACCAACTGGAAGGTGTACGCGCGCAACAAGAAGAGCGTGGCCTTCGAGCTTCGCAAGCCCGAGGCGCGCGAGCTGCTGTTGAGGCTCGTGGACAAGGCCGACGTCTTCGTCGAGAGCTTCCGTCCCGATACGCTGGAGAAGATGGGGCTCGCGCCCGAGGTGCTCCTCGCCCGCAATCCGCGTCTCGTGATCGTGCGCATCTCGGGCTGGGGGCAGACGGGGCCCTATCGCCGCCGGCCGGGCTTCGGCACGCTGGTGGAGGGCATTTCCGGCTTCGCGTCGTTCAACGGATTCGCCGATCGCGAGCCGGTGCTGCCGCCGATCTACCTCGCCGACTCGTTCGCGGGCCTGTACGGCGCATCGGGCGTGCTGATCGCGCTTCGCAACGTCGAGGTGAACGGCGGCCTGGGCCAGGTGATCGACCTGCCGCTGCTCGATCCGCTCTTCCACGTGCTGGGCCCGCAGGCGGCCAACTATCGCCTCACGGGAAAGGTGAAGCCGCGCACCGGGAGCCGCTCGACCAACTCGGGCCCGCGCAACGCCTACAAGACGAAGGACGGGCGCTACGTGTGCCTCTCGGCCTCGACGCAGAAGATGGCCGAGCGCGTGTTCACGTCGATCGGGCGGGCGGACCTGATCGACGACCCACGCTACCGGACCAACGCCGATCGCGTCGCGAACGCGGCCGAGCTCGACGCGATCATTTCCGCGTTCGTGGCGAAGATGACGCAGGCCGAGAACGTGGACTTCTTCGAGAAGGCCGAGGTCACGATCGGCCCCATCTACGACATCACGCAGATCCTCGAGGACCCGCACTTCATCGAGCGCGAGGTGATCGCGGACTATCCGGACGACGACATGGGCGAGTTCCCGATGCACCACGTGGTGCCGCGGCTGTCGGCCACGCCCGGCGCCATCGCCACGCCGGCGCCGCTGCTGGGCCAGCACAACCGCGAGATCCTTCGCGAGGTCGGCGTGGACGACGCGCACTACGCCAAGCTGCTCGCCGCGGGCGCCGTGATCGAGGGCGCGGCCGCGGGCGGCGAAGACCCCGAGTGAGCCAGGCGGTCCCGAATTCCTCCGGAACGTCGCTGCCGCGCTACAAGGCGCCGGCGGACGCCTGCGACAGCCACATCCACATCTACGATCCGCGCTTCAGGATGAAGTGGCCGAACCTGCGCGCGGTGACGGACGCGTCGATCGCGCAATACCGCCTGCTGCAGCAGCGCCTGGGGACCGCGCGCGTGGTCGTCGTGCAGCCTGCCGCCTACGGCACGGACAACGCCGTCACCGTGGATGCCGTCGCGCAGATGGGCATCGACAAGGCGCGGGCAATCGCCGTCGTGCATCCGACGGTGACGGACACGGAGCTCGTCGCGCTGGACAAGGGCGGAGTGCGCGGCCTTCGCTTCACCCTGCACGAGCCGCGCACCGCGGTCACCAGCGTGGAGATGATCGAGCCGCTCGCCCATCGCGTGGCCCGCCTCGGCTGGCACGTGCAGCTGCACCTGCGCGCGGACCAGCTCGTCGAGCTGGCCGGCCTCATCGACGGCCTCCCGGGCACCCTCGTCTTCGACCACATGGGACGCATGCCCCAGCCGCAGGGCACGCACCATCCCGCCATGGCCATCGTGAAGCGCGAGCTCGACAAGGGGCGCGCGTGGGTGAAGCTCTCGGGGCCGTACCTCGACACGAAGACGGGAGCGCCGCGCTACAGCGACGTGAAGGCGGTGGCCCGCGAGCTCGCGAGGCACGCGCCCGAGCGCTGCGTGTGGGGCAGCGATTGGCCGCATCCCACGGAGCCCACGGAAAAGCCCGACGACGCGGTGCTCTTCGACCTGCTCCAGGAGTGGGCGCTGGACGAGGCGACGCGCCGGCGCATCCTGGTGGACAATCCGGCGAGCCTGTACGGATTCCGACAATGAGGAGGAGAAACATGCGTTCGATCCGAATCGCCGCGGCGGCGCTGGCGCTCGTCGCCACGACCGCCTTCGCCCAGCAGTATCCGGCCAAGCCCGTGCGCATCATCGTGGCCTTCACTGCCGGCTCCGCGACCGACGTGCTCGCGCGCCTCGCGGCCGACTACTTCTCGAGGTCCATGGGCCAGCAGTTCATCGTCGAGAACCGCGCGGGCGCGGGCGGCATCATCGGCACGCAGATCGCGAAGGACGCGGCCCCCGACGGCTACACGCTCACGGCGTGCCCGAGCGGGCCCTTCGGCATCAACCCGGGCATCTACTCGCACCTGCCCTACGACCCGGTGAAGGACTTCGAGCCCATCTCCAACATGGGCCTCACGCCCCAGGTGATCGTGGCGGGCTCGCAGTTCCCCTACAAGACGCTGAAGGACCTCGTGGACGACGCGAAGAAGCGTCCCGGCGAGATCGCGTTCGGCTCGCTGGGCATCGGCTCGACGAGCCACCTCACGATGGAGGCGTTCCAGTCCGCGGCCGGCGTGAAGATGAACCACATCCCGTTCAAGGGCGGACAGGAAGCGCAGACCGCGATACTCGGCGGATCGTTTCCCGTGATGTCCGACACGGTGCCTGGCGTGCTCGCCCACGTGAAGGCGGGCAAGCTCCGAGCGCTCGGGGTGGCGATCCCGAAGCGCTCGCCGTTCATGCCCGACGTGCCGACCGTGGCCGAGCAGGGCTATCCCGGGTTCGAGAGCGTGGGCTGGATCGGGCTTTGCGCGCCGGCCAGGACCCCTGTGGCGATCCTCGACAAGCTCAATGCCGAGGTGCAGAAGTTCCTCGGCGCGCCCGAGACGAAGGACAAGTTCGAGAAGCTCGCCTTCACGGCGGCCGGCGATTCGCGCGAGCACTTCGCCGCATGGATCAAGTCCGAGATCGTGAAATGGTCCGCCGTCGCGAAGGCGTCCGGCGCGCACGCGGACTGATGACCGAAGTCATCGTGGTCGGCCTGGGCGCCGTGGGCGCCGCGGCCACGTGGCAGCTCGCCAGGCGCGGCGCGAAGGTGCTGGGCATCGACCGGCACTCGCCGCCGCACGCGCTGGGATCGTCGCACGGCGACACGCGCATCACGCGCCTCGCCATCGGCGAGGGGGCGGTCTACACGCCGCTCGCCATGCGCTCCCACGAGATCTGGCGCGACGTCGAATCGCGGACGGGCGAAGACCTCCTGGTGCGAACGGGCATGCTCGTGATCTCGAGCGAGGCGCGCCGCGGCAACCTGCACGGCTCCGACTTCTTCGCCAACACGCTGGAGGCCGCACGCCGTTACGGAATCGCCCACGACGTGCTCGACGCGGCCACGATCCGCAAGCGCTTTCCCGGCTTCGAAGTGCGCGACGGCGAAGCGGGTTACTTCGAGAAGGAAGCCGGATACCTGAGGCCGGAGGCCTGCGTGGCCGCGCAGCTGCGTCTCGCCGAGGAGCATGGCGCGACGCTGCATCGCGACGAACGCGTGACGGGCCTCGAGGCGCACGCGGGGGGCGTTCGCGTCCGCACCGATCGCGCGCACTACGATGCGCCGCGCGCCATCGTCGCCGCGGGGCCGTGGGTGGGCGAGCTCGTGCCCGGCGAGATCTCGCGGCACCTCACCGTGACGCGCCAGCTCCTCTTCTGGTTCGACGTGAAGCCGCCGGTCTCGCGTTTCACTTCCCCCGAATTCCCCGTATGGATCTGGGAGCTTCGCGAGCGCGACCAGGCGCTCTACGGATTCCCCGCGATCGACGGGCCCCACGGGGGCATCAAGTTGGCCACCGAGCAGTACGCGAAGACGACGACGCCCGGCGGGGTCGACCGCGAGGTGGGAGAGGCGGAGATGTCGCGCATGCACTCGGAGCTCGTCGCGCCGCACCTGCGCGACGTGACCGCGCGCTGCGTGAAGGCCGCGGCGTGCCTGTACACCACCACGCCCGACTTCCACTTCCTCATCGACCGGCATCCGCGCGTGCCGGCCGCCGTCGTGGCCTCGGCCTGCTCGGGCCACGGATTCAAGCACTCGGCCGCCATCGGCGAGGCGCTCGCCCAGCTCGTGGTCGAGGGGTCGAGCCGGATCGACCTGGCGCCGTTCGCAGCCGGCCGGTTTTAGGAAAAATTCACACGGAGTCCCGCGGTGCCGGATTACCATGGCGCCGAAACAACCCAAGAGAGGGAGAACGAGAATGATGAAGCACCCCCCGTGGCCGCTGCTCGCCGTCACCGTCGCAGTCGCCGCCTGCTCCTGCCTGGAGCCCCGCAAGCCCGAAGTCGCCGCCGCGGCGACGCGCCCCGGCGCGCCTCACACCGACCGCAATTGCAGGACGGGTGACGCTTGCGTCGTCTTCGTGGACGTCACGGATTGCTCGGCCAAGGGCGGCGTGAGCGTCGATGCGAGCCAGCTGGGCATCCTCACCGAGACGCGCAACCTGGACATCTACTGGGTGATCCGCACCGAGGGGTACGAGTTCACCCGGGACGGGGTCAAGTTCAAGGACGATTCGTACAAGCGCGAGTTCGACCATCCGCACCCGGGGCGCGGCGTCTATTCGTGGCGCGACCGCAACGACGCGGGCGGCGATCCGTTCCGTCCCTACCTGTACGCGGTCAAGGTGGCCAAGGCCGACGGGACGCAGTGCGTCCCGCTCGATCCGACGATCATCAACGACATGTGAGCTACGCGGGCGGCTGCGAGAGCCAGGCGCGCGCCTCCGAGATCGCCGAGGCATAGGCGAGCGCGCGCCCCGCGTCCTCCACGCCCCGGTAGCGCGGACCCATCGCCTGGCGCGCCTTGTCGATGAGCGGTGCGAGGAATGCCTCGTCGGCCGGGTCGCGATGCAGCCCCGTGGTGCTGTTCTGCGCCTCCGCCATGCCGTACAGGCGAGCGGCGCGGTCGTAGTCGCCGCACGCGGCGGCGAATCCCGCGCACACCTCGATCGTCGATAGCCCGAGGCGCTGCAGCCCCGTGGACTCGGAGGTCGCGATCGCCTCGAGCAGCAGCGTGCGCGCCTTCTCCCGCTCGCCGCGCAGGATCGCGAGGATCGCGAGGTTCAGCACGACGATCGCGCGGCTCGCGAGATCGCCCACCTCGCCCAGGATCCCGACCGCGTCCTCGTAGAGCGATTGGGCCGCGTCGAACTCCCCCTGCACGCGGTGGAACGAGCCCAGCGAGTTGAGCGCCGCGCCCACGTCGCGCTGCGAGCCCGACTCCCGCGCGAGGGCGACGCCCTCCTTGAGGTGCGAGAACGCCTGCGCGCGCAGCCCCTGGCCCAGGTAGGCGGCCCCGAGCGGCTGGAGCACCGCGGCGATGCGCACCGTGCTGCCCAGCTCGCGCGCGATGGCGAGGCTTTCCTCGAGGCGGCGCTGCGCCTCGGGGTAGCGGCCCATGAAGAAGGCGAGCTGGCCCGCGTCGAAGAGCGCGCGGCAGCGCAGCTCGTCGCGGGAGGTGGCCTTGTCGCGGGCGAGCGCCTCCGAGACCATCCGGTGGCCGAGGGTGAGCAGGCCCCGGTTGATCCAGTAGGTCTTCGTTCCGCGCGTGAGGCGATAGCCCTTCTCCACGCCGCCTGCGACGTGATCGCACCATGCGTGCGCGCTGAGGAGGTTCTCCGTCTCGGCGTCGAAGCGCGCCATCGCGATTCCGGGGTCCGGGCTCGCGAGCGCGGCGCGCGCCTGCTCGGAGAACGCCACGTAGAAATCCAGGTGGCGCCCGCGCACCGAGTCCGACTCGCCCGAGGCGGCGAGCAGCTCGCGCGCGTACTGGCGCACGGTCTCGAGCAGGCGGTAGCGGCCGCGCGTCGAGTCGGTCGCCACGAGCGATTTCTCCACGAGCCGAACGAGCAGCTCGATCACCTCGTCGCCCTGCACGTCGCCCCCGGCGCAGATCGCCTCGGCCGCTTCGACGGTCCATCCTCCCGCGAACACCGAAAGGCGCCGGAAGAGCTCGCGTTCGGCGAGCGAGAGCAGATCGTAGCTCCAGTCGATGGACGCGCGCAGCGTCTGCTGGCGCGAGAGGTTGGTGCGGTCTCCGTCCTTGAGGACCGCGAGCGAGTCCGAAAGGCGCGCGGCGATCTGCTCCACCGAGAGCGTGCTCACGCGCGCGGCGGCGAGCTCGATGGCGAGCGGGATGCCGTCCAGGCGCCGGCAGATCTCGGCCACGGCGTTGCCGCTCGAGCCTTCGGCGCGGAACGCGGGCTGGACCGCGACGGCGCGATCGGCGAAGAGCCGCGCGGAATCCTCCGCCGCGAGCGCCGGCAGCGGAAAGAGCGACTCCCCGGTGATGCGCAGCGCCTCGCGACTCGAGGCGAGGATGCGCAGCGACGCTCCAGCCTGCAGCAGCCGCTTGGCAATCTTCGCGCAGGCCTGCAGCAGGTGCTCGCAGTTGTCGAGGACGAGGAGCGCCTTGCGGTCGCGCAGGTAGCGCTCGAGCGCCTCGGCGACGGGGCGGCCGGCCTCTTCCTTGACGCCCAGGACGGCCGCCACCGCGAACGGCACGCGTTCGGGATCGGAGAGCGGCGCCAGCTCCACCAGCCACACGCCGTCGGGGAATGCATTGAGCAGCTGGTGTGCGGCCTGCAGCGAAAGGCGCGTCTTGCCGGTTCCGCCCGGTCCCGTGAGCGTGACGAGGCGCGAGGCGGCGAGCATCTCCCTCACGCGCACGAGCTCGCCTTCGCGGCCCACGAAGCTGTTGAGCGGCGCGGGCAGGTTGTGGTGCCTGGGCGTGACCGGCCCCGATGGCGAATCCACCACCTCGACCTTCGGCATGAAGCGGAAGCCCCGGCCCGCGACGGTGGACACGGCGTTCGCTCCCAGCACCTTGCGCAGCGCCGAGATCTGCACGTGCAGGTTGTTCTCCTCGACC
>Ga0335082_10007843_pt1 | contig 11589 bp, 11 predicted proteins | sample Lox_Sample_41_FD_206718 | JGI IMG/M metagenome (GOLD analysis project Ga0335082, IMG submission 206718) | Soil microbial communities from Loxahatchee National Wildlife Refuge, Florida, United States - Lox_Sample_4.1 | ecosystem: Environmental > Terrestrial > Soil > Wetlands | place: USA...
GCTCGGCCAGCCAGTCCAGCCGCTCGCGCGCGGCGGGGAACGGCAGGCCGAAGCGCCGATCGCTCGCGGAGGCGCCGATCGAGACCAGGAAGCGCAGGCGCCCGGGCGCGATGCGCTCGGCGGTCGCCACCGACTGCGCGAGCCGCGCCGGGTTCCAGTGGTGGACCAGGCGGATCGAGCCGATCTCGATGCGGCTCGTCGCGGCGAGCAGCGCCACCGTCGCGGTCCAGCCGTCGAGCACGTCGCCGTCGCCGCGCGAGTCGATCATCGAGACGTCGCCGTCGACGTAGACCGCGCGATAGCCGAGCGCCTCGGCGCGGCGCACCAGCGCGAGCAGATCCTCGAAGGGGTGCGTGTGCCAGACCAGCGCGACCGCGAGGTCGCTCAACGAAGCCGCCCGACCAGCCGCGCGGCGTGGATCAACGCGAGCGCGCTCTTCGCGTCGCTGAGCTCGCCGCTCCAGACCAGCTCGAGCGCGGCGTCGAGCGGAAGCGGCACCAGCTCGATCACCTCGTGCTCCTCGCGCCGGTGCGGCACCTCCGCGAGTTCGAAGGCTGCGAAGAGGTGGATGCGTTCGTCGGTGAAGCCGGGCGTGGTCCAGATCGCCCCGAGCGGCACGAGGCGCCCGGCGCGGCGCCCCGCCTCCTCCTCGAGCTCGCGCGCGGCGCACGCCTCGGGGCTGTCGCCGTCGAGCTTGCCGGCCGGCACCTCCCAGATCGTGCCGCCCGCGGCGTGGCGATACTGCCGGATCAGCAGCACGCGGTCGTCGCGCTCGAAGGGAACCACTGCTGCGGCGCCCGGGTGTCGCACGATGTCGAGCGGCGTGGTGACGCCATTCGGGAGCACCGCGTCCTCGACCCAGACCGAGATGGCGCGCCCGCGGTAGGCGAGCTGGCGCGTCACGCCGCGCGCCTCCGGCGCGGCCGCGCGCGGGTCGTCGAGCGGGGCCACGGGCACTCCGCGAGCAGCGGGCAGGTCTCGCAGCGAGGACGGCGCGCATCGCAGCAGACCCGCCCGTGGTGGATGACGCGGTGCGAGTAGGCCGTCCACTCGCGCTCGGGGATCAGCGCCGCGAGGTCGCGCTCGATCTTCACCGGATCGTCGTGCGCCGTGAGACCCAGGCGCACGTTCACGCGCTTCATGTGCGTGTCGACGCTCAGCCCGGGAACTCCGAAGGCGTTGCCGAGCACGACGTTGGCGGTCTTGCGCGCCACGCCGTGCAGCGAGACGAGCTCCTCCATCGAGCCGGGCACGCGGCCGCCGAAGTGCTCTTCGACGCCTCGCGCGGCCGCCTGGATGGCGCGCGCCTTCTGGCGGTAGAAGCCGGTCGGCCGGATCATGCGCTCGACGGCCGCGGGGTCGGCCGCGGCGAGCGCCGCGGGCGTGCCGTACGCTGCGAACAGCGCCGGGGTGACCTCGTTCACCTTCTTGTCGGTGCACTGCGCCGACAGGATGGTTGCGACGAGCAGCTCGAAGGGACTGCGGAAGTGCAGCGCGCAGCTTGTGTCGGGATACGCTCGCGCGAGACGCCGAACGATGCGCGCGGCGCGGCGGCGGCGCTCGGGCTGGGTCTCGCGGCGGGATGCGCTGCGCGTCATCGGCGCGCAAGTTAGCAGGAGGGGCGATGGGGAAGCGCGAAGAACGCGCGGTGGCGATCCCGCTGCTCGGCGAGGAAGGCGAGTCCGGCGACGCGCTCGAGGGTCTCTTCGTGGCCGCCGACGCCGCCGGCTCCGGAGGCGTCGTGATCGCACCGCCGCATCCGCTCTACGGCGGCAGCATGGACTCGCCCGTGGTCTCGGAGCTGGCGTGGGCGGCGCGCAAGGCGGGGCTCGCGTCGCTGCGCTTCAACTGGCGCGGGGTTGGCGCGAGCGCGGGCTCGCCGAGCGGCGACGCGACGATCGCGGATGCCGACTACGCCGCCGCGCTCGCGCAGCTGGCGCGCTCGGTCGACGGGCCCGTCGTGGCGGCCGGCTACTCCTTCGGCGCCGCGGCCGCGGCGCGCGCGTCGCTGGGCCAGCCGCGCGTGCGGCGTCTGGCGCTGGTGGCGCCGCCGCCCGGTCTGCTCGAGCCGAGCGCGCTCGCGGAGCGCGAACGCGCGGTGCTGATCCTGGCGGGCGAGCGCGACGCGCTCGCCGCCCCGGCCGCGCTCGCCGCGCTGGTGCGCGAGCTGCCGCAGGTTCGCGTCAGCGTGCTCGCCGAGGCCGATCACTTCTTCGCCGCCGGCCTCGCGCAGCTCGGCGCCGAGCTCGCAGCATGGCTCGGCACTGCCGGGGTCGCAGGGGTCAGGGACTCGTGAACGCGGGCAGGCGAACGCGGAAGCGGCTGCCGCCGCCCGGCCGGTCGCCGATCGCGATGGTTCCGCCGGCGCTGCCCACCAGGCGGCGCGAGATGGCGAGCCCGAGGCCGCCCGGTCGATCCACCCGCGTCGAGTAGAACGGCTCGAACACGCGCCGGCGCGCGGCGCGCGGCACGCCGGCGCCGCGGTCCTCGACGCAGACCTCGACGGCGCGGCCGAGCGCGCGCGCGCCAATGCGCACGTCGCCGCCCTTCGGCGTCGCGTCGAGCGCGTTCAGCGTGAGGTTCAGCAGCACCTGGCGGAGCGCGTCCCCGCCCAGCGCCGCTCGCGGCAGCTGCGGCGCGGACTCGGCGTCGAGCCGGATCTCGGCCGCCGCGGCCCGGTGCGCCAGCAGCCGCGTCACGGACGCGATCGCCTCGCCGACCTCGCAGGAGCCGACCGACTCCGGTGTCGGCGCCAGCGTCCCGGTCTGGCGGGCGCTGGCGTGCTCGAGCAGGCAGTCGAGCAGTCGCTCGATGCGCGCCACCTCGGCGTCCGCGATCTCGGCGAAGCGGTTGCGGAACTCGGGATCGCCGGCCTGCTCCGGCAGCAACGCCAGCAGGCTGCGCAGCACACAGAGGGGATTGCGCACCTCGTGGGCGACCTCGGCCAGCAGGCCGCCGAGCCCGGCGAGCCGATCGAGGCGGCACCACTCGGGCGAGAGCGGGCCCGGCTTCTCGGGCCGGGGCCGCCGAGCCGAGGACGGACTCGTCATTCCCTCTAGAAATCCATGCGCATGAGGCGGCGGGAGTCGCTGTCGCTCGGGGCCTCGCTCGAGCCCTGGCTCGGCTCGTGTCCCTCGAGGAACGACTGGAAGTAGGCGTTGTGGCTGGCGCCGTCGGCCAGCTTGCCGGTCGACGGGTCGATGCGCGCGTAGGAGACGCCCGAGGGCACCGGGAAGTCGCGCACCGGGCGATCGGCGAGCGCCTCGCGCATGTAGTCGATCCAGATCGGCAGCGCGGCGTGGCCGCCGGTCTCCCCCTTGCCGAGCACCGAGCGCTCGTCGAAGCCCACCCACACGCCCGCGATCAGGTCCGGGGAGAAGCCGACGAACCAGGCGTCGCCCTGATCGTTGGTGGTGCCGGTCTTGCCGGCGAGCGGGCGGTCGAGCGCCTTCGCCTTGCGCGCGGTGCCGTGCGGATGCTCGATCGGCGCGCGCAGCAGGTCGGTGACCAGGAAGGCCAGCGCGGCCGGCACGACCTGCGCGCGGCTGTCGTGGTCCGGTGTATCCGGATGTCCGGCGAGCTGGAGCTCGGGGGCGGGCGCGCCCGCCGCGTCGCTCGGCGGCTGCTCGTGGTCGTCGGGCGCGTCGAGCTCCACGTTGGCGAGCAGCAGCTTGCCGTCGCGGTCGACCACGCGGCGGATGAAGAGGGGCGCGACGCGGTGGCCTCCGGCCGGGAAGGCCGCGTAGGCCTGCGTCAGCTCGACCAGCGAGACGGGGCTCGAGCCGAGCGCGATCGACGGATAGGGCGCCAGCGGCGAGCGGATGCCGAGCTGGTGGGCGAGGTCGATCACCGGCCGGATGCCGACGTCGAACAGCACGTGGATGGTGGCGTTGTTGAGCGAGCGCGCGAGCGCCTCGCGCAGCGGCACCGGGCCCAGGAACTTGCCGTCGTAGTTCTCGGGCCTCCACACCTCGCCCGTCACCGGGTCGGTGTACACCACGGGCGTGTCGTAGACGGTGGTGACGGCCGTGAAGCCGCGCGAGAGCGCGGTCGCGTAGATGAAGGGCTTGAAGGCGGAGCCCGGCTGGCGGCGCGCCTGAACCGCGCGGTCGAACTGGCTGCGGCCGTAGTCGTAGCCGCCCACCAGCGCCAGCACCTCGCCGTTCGTCACGTCGAGCGAGAGCAGGGCGCCCTCCACCTGGGGTGTCTGGTCGAGGGTGAGGCGCAGAGCGCCCCGCGCGCCGGACGGCCCCGGCGCCTTCGCCGCGCCCTCGGCGGGCGGCGGGACGGTGCCCTCCGGATCGCCCGCGTCGGGCTCGGGAGCGGGCGCGCTGGCGGGAACCACGCGGAAGCGCGCCACGTCGCCCACCGAGAACACCTGGTCGATGCGCGAGCGCGGCACCGACTCGTGCTCGAAGTCGCGGTGCCGCGCCCAGGCCACGTCGGCGAGCGCGACCTCGCCCGCGATTCCGGGCGCGAGCGCGACGCGCGCGCTCTGGCGCGCGCCGTCGATCGCCACCACCGCCCCCAGCCAGGAGCGCTCGGGGTCGAGCGCGGGCGGCGAGGCGCCGCGCGCGACCACCAGGTGGTTGGTCTCGGCGAGCCGAGCGAGCTCCGTCTCCAGCTCGCGGCGCTCGACGTGGCGCACCGGCCCCTGCCAGCCCTCGCGGCGGTCGAGCGCCTCGAGCCCGGCCCGCAGCGCCTTGCGCGCGGTGCGCTGCAGGTGCAGGTCGAGCGTCGTGTCGATGCGCAGCCCGCCGCGCAGCACGGCCTCGCTGCCGAGCCGATCGAAGAGCAGGCGCCGCACCTCCTCGGTCATCCAGACGGCGGCGTCCATGTCGTCCCGCTCGCTCGGCCCGCTGATCACCGGCCGGTGCTTCACGGCGTCCGCGTGGGTCTTCTCGTCGATGAAGCCGAGCTCGGCCATGCGGCCGAGCACGTACAGGCGCCGCTCCTCGGCCGAGGCGGGGTTCACGTTCGGCGAGAAGCGCGACGGCGCCTTGGGCAGACCCGCGAGCAGCGCGCCCTCCGAGACGCTGAGCGCGCCGACCGGCTTGCCGAAGTAGGTGCGCGCCGCCTCGGCGATGCCCCAGGCCCCGGAGCCGAAGTAGATCTGGTTCAAATACAGGGTCAGGATCTCGTCCTTGGTGAAGCGCTCCTCGAGGCGCCGCGCCAGGATCATCTCCTTGATCTTGCGGTCGAAGCGGCGCTCGGGCGTCAGCAGCAGGCTCTTCACGGTCTGCTGGGTGATGGTGCTGGCGCCCTGCACGATCTCACCCGAGGTCAGGTCGACCCAGGCGGCGCGCAGGATCGAGCGCACGTCGATGCCGCCGTGCGTGAAGAAGTTGTCGTCCTCGCCCGCCACGAAGGCGAGCACGACGTGGCGGGGGATCTCCTTGAGCGAGACCAGCCGCCGGCGCTCGTCGAAGAACTCGCCAATCGGACGGCCGTCGCGATCGTAGACGGTGGAGGCGAGCGGGGGCCGATAGTCCTCGATGCGGTGCAGGTCGGGCAGGTCGCGAACGATCGAGAGGTAGAGCGCGTAGCCGGCGCCGACCGCGGCGGCGAGCCCGAGGCCGGCCAGCAAGGCGAGCCACGCGAGCAGGCGCGCGATGGACCTCCTCGACGTCCCCCGGAGCCGCGCAGGCTAGCCGACGGCATCCCGCCTGCGCTACGGCTTGCCCGCCCCGCGGGCCCGCGCCCGCTCTTGGACCTGCGCCCGCAGGAGGGGGTCGTCGCGTGAAGGAGCGTGTGCTCTCGCTGCTCTTCGTGATGGACCCGATCGGGTCGATCGACATCGCCAAGGACACCACCTTCGTGCTGATGCTCGAGGCGCAGCGCCGGGGCCACCGCGTCCTCTACTGCGAGCTCGGCGACCTCTCGATCGAGGAGGGGCGCCCGGTGGCCCGGCTGCGGCCGCTCACGCTGCGCCGCGAGCTCGGCCACAACTTCGATCTCGGCGACTGTCGGACGGTGCGCCTCGACGACGAGGTCGACGTGGTGTTCCAGCGCAAGGACCCGCCGGTCGACAGCTCCTACGCCGCCGCCACCCAGATCCTGACGCTGTGTCGGCGGGCGCTCGTGCTGAACCGGCCCGCCACGCTGCTCTGGGCCAACGAGAAGCTCTACGCGCTCCAGTTCCCCGAGCTGATGCCCGAGACGCGCGTCTCGCGCCGGATCGCCGAGTTCGTCGACTTCCTGGCCAAGCTCGGCGGCGAGATGATCGTGAAGCCGCTCGACGGCAAGGGGGGCGAGGGCATCTTCCACGTGCGTCACGACGACCGCAACCTGTTCTCGATCCTCGAGCAGAGCACGGCGTTCGGGACGCGCTGGGCGATGGCGCAGCGCTACCTGCCCGCGATCCGCGCGGGCGACAAGCGCATCCTGCTGCTCGAAGGCGAGCCGCTCGGAGCGGTGCTGCGGGTGCCCGCCGCGGGCGAGACGCGCGCCAACCTCCACGTCGGTGGAACCCCCGCCCGAGCCGCGCTCGACGAGCGCGACCGGCGCATCGTCGAGACGCTGCGCCCGCGCCTCGTGCGCGACGGCCTCTTCTTCGTCGGCCTCGACGTCATCGGCGGCTGGCTCACCGAGGTGAACGTGACCAGCCCGACGGGGGTGCAGGAGGTGAACGCCCTCGAAGGGGTGCGGCTCGAGGAGCGGATCCTGGCCCGGGTCGAGGAGCGGGTCGCCACCAGCCGCAGCTCCGACGGATAAACCCTCGGAAAGCCATTGACACCCTCGGGGATCGAGGTCATGATCCCGCGGTCGTCGTGCGCCTGCCCCGGCGCGACGGCGTCTCCTCCCTCGACGAGGCTCGCCTCATCCCCGTGCGCAGCGGTGCGCATTCCACACCGCAAGGAGACGGCCGAATGGCCCAGAAGATCGCGAGAACCGGGATCACCCGCGAGCGCGGGTGGCTCTACTTCCTCGACAAGAAGGGCGACGTGAGCCGCGCCAAGATGGCGCGCGGCGGCGGCAAGCCGTCGAGGATCAAGCCCCAGGTGGTCGCCAAGGTGGGCGTGAAGCGGGAGGACGGCTTCCTGTACTTCATCGACCGCGACGGCGACGTGTCGAAGACCAAGATGGCGCGCCGCACCGCAGCTCGGCGCGCGGCTTCGCGCCGCGCGACGCGACGCGCACCGGCGCGGCGCGCTCGCGCTCGCCGTGCGATCGCGCGGCGGGCCCGGCGCTAGCTCGCAACGAAGCGGCAGGCCGGGGCGGCGCCCCGGCCTGCCGTCGCCCGCCACCGGCGCCGCCGGTATCCTCCGTCCGTGACTGCCGAACGAGGTGACGCGCCGCCTGTCAGCGCGGGCGCGGCCGGTCCCTACGCGATCCTGATCGTCGACGACGAAGAAGGCATCCTCGAGAGCCTCGAGCTGACGCTCGGCGACGACTACCGGGTCTTCACCGCCAAGAACGCCCAGCAGGGCCTCGAGGTCCTCGAGCGCGAGAAGATCGCGCTGGTGATCGCCGACCAGGTGCTGCCCGGGATGACCGGCGTCGAGTTCCTCGAGAAGGTGATCGAGCGCAATCCGACGGCGATCCGCATGATGCTGACCGGCTACGCCGACGTGGCGTCGCTGGTGCGCGCCGTGAACGAAGGGCGCATCTACCGCTACGTCGCCAAGCCGTGGGATCCCGACGAGCTGCGCCTCAACGTGCGGCGGGCGCTCGAGTCGTACGGGCTCGCCAGCGAGAACGTCGCGCTCGCCGCGGCGCTGCGCGAGGCGAACGACCGGCTGCGCCAGGAGAACCTGTTCCTGCGCCGCGAGGTCGAGCGCCGCTACAGCTTCGAGAATCTGATCGGCTCGAGCGCCGCGATGGAGCGGGTCTTCGAGGTGATGGAGAAGGTCGCGCAGACCGACGCGACGGTGCTGCTCACCGGCGAGACCGGCACCGGCAAGGACCTCGTCGCGCGCGCGATCCACTACGCGGGCCCGCGCAAGCAGGGGCGCTTCGTCGCCCAGAACTGCGGCGCGCTGCCCGACACGCTGCTCGAGAGCGAGCTGTTCGGACACCGGCGCGGCGCCTTCACCGGCGCGCACGAGGACAAGAAGGGGCTCTTCGAGGTGGCGCACGGCGGCACCATCTTCCTCGACGAGATCGCCGAGACCAATCCCGGCATGCAGGTGCGCCTGCTGCGCGTGCTGCAGGACGGCGAGATCCGCTCGCTGGGCGCCTCCGACGCGCGCAAGGTCGACGTGCGCGTGATCGCCGCCACCAATCGCGACCTGCGCCGCATGGTCCAGGAGGGGCGCTTCCGCGAGGACCTCTTCTACCGGCTGCGCGTGGTCGAGATCGGCATCCCGCCGCTGCGCGAGCGCCGCGAGGACATCCCCGCGCTCGCGCACCACTTCCTGGAGGACGCCAGCAAGCGCATGGGCCGTCACATCAAGGGCTTCACCAACGCGGCGATGGACCGCCTGGTCGCCCACGAGTGGAGCGGCAACGTGCGCGAGCTCGAGAACGAGATCGAGCGGATCGTGGCGCTCGCCGGCGAGGCCGACACCGTCACGCTCGACATGCTCTCGGAGCACGTGCGCGGGCGGCCCGCCGCGGACGATGCCGCCGCGGCCGCAGCGGCTCCCGAGGCGGACCCCGATCTCAACCGCGCTGTCGACGACCTGAAGCGCCGCATGATCCTGCGCGCGATCGAGGAGACCGGCTCGAAGAGCAAGGCTGCCGAGCGGCTCGGCATCCCGCGCCAGTCGCTGCAGAAGATGGCCAAGCGGCTCGGCCTGCGCGATGCGGACGCCGACTAGTCGGCGCTAGAGACCCCGCCAGCGGCGCAGCCACTCCCACGCTGTCGCGACGATGGTCTCGAGGTCGGAGAGGCGCGCGATCCAGCCTGCGCGTGCGCGGAAGCGGCTCGCGTCGGCGACCAGCACGGCGGGATCCCCCGGCCGCCGGCCGGCGGCGGCCACCGGCACCTCGCGCCGCGTCACGCGCTCGACCACCGCGACCACCTCGCGGATCGAGTGGCCGCGCCCGCTGCCGAGGTTGAAGGCGCCGCCCGCATCGCCGGCGAGCAGCAGCTCGAGCGCGCGCACGTGCGCCTCGGCCAGATCGGTCACGTGGACGTAGTCGCGCACGCAGGTGCCGTCCGGAGTCGCATAGTCGGAGCCGTAGAGCGCGAGGCGCGGGCGCAGCCCGGCGGCGGCCTCCAGCGCGAGCGGGATCAGGTGCGACTCCGGATCGTGTCGCTCGCCGAGCCCGCCCGCGGGATCCGCGCCGCTCGCGTTGAAGTAGCGCAGCGCCATCCAGGCCAGGCCGTGGGCCGCGCGAACGTCGGCGAGCAGGCGTTCGACCATCGCCTTCGTGGCGCCGTACGGGCTCTCGGGCGCGAGCGGCGCGTCCTCGCAGATCGGCTGCTTCTCCGGGCTGCCGTACACCGCCGCGGTCGAAGACAGCACGAAGGCGCGCACCCGGTTCGCGACGGCGGCCTCGATCAGGACCCGCGAGGCCTCGACGTTGTTGCGGTAGTAGTCGAGCGGTCGCGCGGCCGACTCGGGCACCGAGATCGAGGCCGCGAAGTGCAGCACGCCGTCGAACGGACCGTGCTCGGCGAAGACCCGAGCGAGCCCCGCGCCGTCCGCGACGTCGAGCGGCAGCAGCGGAGCGCCCTGGCAGGCGTCGGCGTGCCCGGCGCGCAGGTCGTCGACGACCACGGCCTCGTGTCCGGCGTGCAGCAGGGCGCGCAGCGCGTGGCTGCCGACGTAGCCGGCGCCTCCGGTCACGAGCAGCTTCGCCAACGCACCTCCACTTGCTTCCGTGGTATTGTGGCGGCGCGATGGCGATCCTCCAACAGGCCGAGGAGATCGTCTTCACGGCGGAGTTCGAATCGCCGATCGGCAAGCTGCGCCTGGCGTCGACCGACGCGGGCCTCGCCTGGCTCGGGCTTCCGCGCGCCGGCGGGCGCGGCTTCGCCGGCTGGCTCGCGCGCAGCGCACCGCGGGCGCGCCGCGAGGCGGCGTTCGCGCCGAACCGCGACGCGATCCGCCAGCTCGGCGAGTATCTCGCAGGCAAGCGCACCGCGTTCGAGCTGCCGCTCGACCTGCGCGGCACCGACTTCCAGCGCGCGGTGTGGAGCGCTCTCTTGCGCATCCCGTACGGAGAGACGCGCAGCTACGGGGAGGTCGCGCGGGAGATCGGCCGGCCGCACGCGGTGCGCGCGGTCGGCACCGCCAACGGCGCGAACCCGGTCGCGCTGGTGGTGCCCTGCCACCGCGTGATCGCTGCGCAGGGCAAGCTCGGCGGCTACGGCGGCGGGCTCGATCTCAAGCGCCGGCTGCTCGCCATGGAGCAGTCGCTGCGCCACCAGGGGGCCCTGCTCTAGACCGCGGCCCGAACCTTCGCTCGGAAGCCGGTCGCGGAGCGAAGGTCCCGGGGATCGCGTCTAGGCGAACTTGCCCTCGCGCGCGGCCGCGACCATGTGCGAGGCGGCGAAGGACTCGGTGGCCGCGAGGCCGCCGCGCGCGATCGGACAGTAGACGAGCAGCAGCCAGACCGACGCGCGCCCTGCGAAGAGAGAGGAGAGCAGCGATGCGCAGCAGCGACAGGATCTGCGTCCTGGCCGGAGGATTCGAGCGGATCGGGCGCAGCGCGCTGCACGGCCGGTGGGCATGCACTGGGCAATGGGTGGGCAGCGACCCTCAGCGGCGTCGATCGCCGACGCCCACCAGGCCCTCGCGAATCGCATACAGCGTGAGCTGGACGCGGTCGCGCACGCCGAGCTTCTGGAAGACGTTGTTCACGTGCGTCTTGACGGTCACCTCGGTGATGCCGAGCCGCGCCGCGACCTCCGCGTTGCGCAGGCCGGCCGCGACGTGCCGGACCACCTCGCGCTCGCGCCGCGTGAGCCCGGGCTCGCTGGGCTCGCGCAGTCGGGTCGCCATCTCGGACTGGAGCTCCGGCGGCAGCCACACGTGGCCCTCCTGCACGGTGCGGAGGGCCGCCATCAGCGTCTCGATGGCGAAGCGCTTGAAGACGAGGCCGCGGGCTCCGGCGCGGATCGCGGCCAGGGCGTCCTCCACCCGCTCGCTGGCGGTGACGACCACGACGGCGACGCGCTCCGCCAGCGTGGAGATGTCGACGGCCGCGTTGCGGTCCATCTGCAGATCCAGGAGCAGCACGTCGCACGGCGCGTGACCGAGCGTCGGGAGGATGTCGTCGGCGCGCTCGAGCTCGGCCACCACGGTGACGTCGGGCTGGAGGCGCAGCATCGACTTCAAGCCCTGTCGGAACAGCGCGTGATCGTCCGCGATCGTGACTCGCATCGTCATGCCTCCGGCAGTTGGATCAGGATGTGGCCCCCCGCGCGGCCGTCGCTGCGCAGCGTCAGCTGCCCGCCGCACTCGGCCACGCGCGACATCATCGACCAGGAAGGTCCCGCCCCCTCCGCGAAGCCGACGCCGTCGTCGTCGATGGTGACGACCAGCCCGCGCTCCGAGGCGCGCGCGGCGATCGCGGCGGAGCGCGCATGCGCGTGGCGGCGGACGTTGCGGATGCCCTCCAGCATGAGCAGCAGCACGTGCTCGACGAGGGCGGCCGGGCCCGCGAACTCGGTCTGCACCGACACGCGCGCCGCGT
>Ga0335082_10007845_pt1 | contig 11588 bp, 10 predicted proteins | sample Lox_Sample_41_FD_206718 | JGI IMG/M metagenome (GOLD analysis project Ga0335082, IMG submission 206718) | Soil microbial communities from Loxahatchee National Wildlife Refuge, Florida, United States - Lox_Sample_4.1 | ecosystem: Environmental > Terrestrial > Soil > Wetlands | place: USA...
TGTGGCCAGCGCAGACTTGATCCTCGACCTGGTGCTGGGTTCTCAGACCTTACAACAATCTCAATTCGGAACGGCGGCAGCATGAGCACAACAACCGTAGTAAGAGAGCCCGCGCGGGCAGTGAAGAAGTACGAAACGGCCAATCACGCCGCCGAAGAGCGGGAGAAGCTGATTCTCGAACATTTGCCGCAGGTCCGGCTGATCGCGCGGCGTATTCACGAAAGACTGCCGGAGAGCGTCAACCTGGACGATCTTGTTTCGACCGGCACGCTGGGGCTGATCGCCGCGATCGATCGCTTCGACGCGAGCCACAACGTAAAGCTGAAGACATACGCGGAGTATAAGATCCGAGGGGCGATCCTGGACAGCCTGCGCGGCCTGGACTGGGCCCCGCGCCAGCAGCGCAAACGCACGAAACAGATCGAAAGGGCCATTTCTGCCGCCGAGCAACGTCTGCACCGCTGCCCGAGCGAGGAGGAGATCGCAGCTGAGCTCGGGCTGCCCATCGAGGAATATCACGAATGGCTGGTGGACATCCGGGGCGTCAATCTGGGGAGCCTCGAAGCGTCGTCTCCCGAAGATGAAGGGCGCAACCTGCTCAAATATGTGTCAGGCGACGAGGAAGAGTGGCCTTCGCGTATCTTGGAGCGGACGGAGCTGCAGCGTCTACTTGCCGAAGCCATCGAAAAGATGCCGCGCACGGAGCGGATCGTTATCAGTCTCTACTATCACGAAGAATTGACGCTGCGGGAAATCTCGAAAGTTGTGAACCTGCACGAGTCGCGGATCTCGCAACTGAAGTCGCAGGCGATTTTGCGGCTACGATCGTATCTTGAGAAACGCTGGCCGCGCGAACGGGGCGCGTAGCTATGCCCGAACCGACTACCCAAGAGCCAGGCAACTGGTTGGTAGAAGAATGGGCCCGGCAACTCACGCGCGTGCTCGCGTCGATGACCGGCGAATCGCCTTACGTGACCTATGCAGCGCAGGCGCCGGCGGATGCTACGGCAGATCTCCTGTGGTGGGAGCAGAAGTTCAGCCTTGGCCCAAAAGCGTTGGCTTGGGCGGGCGCGAGCGAGCGGAGCTGGCAAGAGATCGGGACCCGGATGCTGCGCAGCGCCGGTGTCGACGACGGCACTCAGGAAGATATCCGCGGCAGCTATGTCGAGATCATCCGACAGGTTCTCTCCGGAGTGGCTGGAGCATTGTCCGCAAAGGCCGGCAAGGAGGTGTCTTGCGAGGAGGGGATTGAAGGACCTCCCTCGTTGCAAGACGCTCCAACTTACACCTTCGAGATTAGTGTCGGGGACGTCGAGTTCCCGGTCGTCGCGGTTTTCAGTCCGGAGCTTTTCCAGCAAGCCGAGCCGGCGCCGCCACAACCGGACCCAGCCGAGAAACCACGCGCAAAATCCGCAGCTTCGCCCGCTCAAACAGCAAACTCCATCGACCTTTTGCTGGACGTAGAGCTGCCGGTCAGCATCTCCTTCGGGCGGGCGCAGTTGCCACTGAAGGATGTCATCAAACTCACCACGGGTTCGATCGTGGAACTGAACCGCGCCGTTTCAGAGCCGGTCGACGTTATCGTCAACAACTGTGTGATCGCGCGCGGCGAAGTGGTTGTGGTGGAGGGGAATTTCGGCGTGCGGATCCGGCAGGTGATCAGCCGTCAGGAGAGGCTCAGAACGCTGTACTAAGGCGAAACTATGGATAGATACTTTCTCGCGGTTGCCCCGGCGGCGATTCTCAGCGCCGGATACGTGGTTTGCTTTTGTGTGTTCCTGGCGTTGAAGAAGGAGATCCGCTCTTTACGATTGCGCCTGTCCAGGAAAGATGCCGCGGATGTAATCTCCACGCTGGATCTCAAATCCAAGCTGGAAGACGTCACCGCCCGGTTAGGCGATGCCGAGGAGCGAGCGGGCCTGCTTGCGTCACCTGCGCCGCCGAAGTCCGCTCTGAACTTCAGCAAACGCAGTCAGGCGATTCGCTTGTCGCGACGGGGCGAACCCGCCGAGAGTATCGCGGCTTCGCTCAGTATGCCCCGTCGCCAAGTGGAACTGCTCTTAAAGGTGCAGGCGATTGGGATCAACGTCGGAGGCGGACCTACATCCTGATGCCGTTTTTGATCGCGCGGACGCGAGGCAGATGCTCGTCTTCAACGGTGACGGAAACACTAGTCTCGTGGCGGTCGCGGACCAGATCGAGCGGGAAGGTCTTTTTGGAGCTAGCCGATCGCAGGGCTGCTACCAGTTCATTCGATGTTGTAACCGGTGAGCCGTCTACTTTCGTGATCACGTCTCCCGCTTTGAGGCCGGCTTTCTCGGCAGCCGAGTCCTTGGTGACGGAGCGCACCAGGACGCCTTCCTTTACTCCGAAGTAAGCAGCGAGCTGGGTACCAAGCGACTCGGCTTCGACACCGAGCACGGGGCTGCGCCAGGTGGTGAATACCTGCGGCATATCGGGGATGTGAATCTCGGGCATCTCAACGCCGGGGAAGAAATCCCGCATGTTGCCGGCGACGACGTTCTTCATCTTGCGCGTGGCGACCGTTGCGGCAATGGTCTGCGTCGCACCGTTCCGGCTGATCAACAATCTCACTTCGCGGCCGGACGGGGTTTCGCGCACCAAGCGTCCGAACTGCTCCATTCCTTCGACATGCTGGCCGTTGTATTCGAGAATCACGTCACCGCTTTTCAGACCGGCTTTATCGGCGGGACTGCCCTCTTCCACGCGGCTGATCTCCACCCCTTGCGGCTCCCTGAGCTTCAGCTCGCGCGCGCGGTTGGCATCCACCTCGGCCAGGTTTACGCCCAAGTAAGTGCCACCCACTAATGTGCCGTTACGATACTCAAAATCCTGCGGCATCTGGCCAGACTGAAATGCCTGGAAGAACTGCGGCACTTGCTGTTCGAACGGACTGAAAGTCTGCGCGCTAAGTCCCGCTACGAAGATTGCCGCGCACGAAAGAATTTTATACATAACCTCACCTCATCGATCTTATTTTTGACGGCGCAGATAAATCGTGCCGTCGATTACGACGATGCGCAGTACCGGTCCGCCGCCGTTGATCGCGCCCTGGGCCACGACGGGAGTAAATCCGATCTGGCCGCCACGCGATGGAATCTCTGGGAATTCTGAAACAATGCGGCCGGCAGCGGACTCGTTTCTTGCTTGCACCGTCAACGGAATCTTGGACGAAATGAAAACGGTAACGTCACCAGCATTCGTACTCAAGGTGGAATCTAGGATGTGATTTCCGGCAAGCAACTCGGCGAGGATACTGCCCATGGCGGTGGAAGCGCGCATCGATCCTGCGACGTTGCGCAGCCGGATCGCACCGCCGGCGGAATCACAGTGAACACCATTGGCCGCGTTCACCTGGATGGCGCCGCCCGAACTTTCGGCCGTAACGACTCCATCGGCCTGTTGTACTTCGATCAAACCGGCAGCAGTGCGGGCGAAGACGGCGCCTGATGCGCGGTCGATGCGGATGTTGCCGCCGGCTGTCGCCGCATGCACCGGACCTCCGGCCTGGTGGACGAAGATTTCGCCGCCGGCGGTATCAAACCAGGATTCGCCACCCGTGCTTTGGACGCGAATCACGCCGGCTCCGGAATAGCAGCGCACGCCTGCGCCCATAGTTCCCACCTGAATATCGCCGCCGCCGGTCCGGATTCCGGTTTTTCCCTTGATGCCGTCGACGGAAATTTGCCCCCCGGCGGATCGAGCCTCTACCTCACCGTCCATATCCTGCACCTGAACGTTTCCCGCGCGTGTCTCGATCCACACCTGCTGCAGAGCGCGAGGCAGGAATATTTGCAGCTCGGGAGCCTCCGCCGCTTGCGCGGGTGCGGTGACGTTCATCCGGAACCAACCAGCCTGCGACCGCGCTTTCGCGTCAAATTCGCGAAATAGCAATTCCGCTTCACGGGCGTCTCTCGCTCTCACGCGAGCTTTCAACTGAAATGTTGCTTTGTCGTTGCTGCTTCCGCGCACCACGACATTGCCGATGGTGTCCAATCGAAAGCGCTCCATTGGGACCGGCGCGACAACGCCGGTTATAGTCCGCACCCAGTAGCGGCCTTCTTGCGTGATGGGCCCTTCGGTTTGTGCAAGCACCAAAGGCGTCACGCCGAGGACAAATGCGAACGAAATGTGACCAAACTGCTTCATTGCTTCCTAATACGTCGCTTTCTAATACGTTTCCACGGATGCGTTCATGTCGTGCAGGGCCTTCTGGCAGCGCATCCGAATGTAGCCGTTGTCTTCCTTCCCCATGAGTTCCTGCAGAACGCCAACCATCGAGGCAGAGTGCTGCTGGATCAGCAGATCGATCACCTGCGTACGAACGCCGGGATTGTCATCCTTCAACAGAACCTGGGTCAAAATCTTACGCGTTTCCTGATCTTCGGCAAATTGTTTGAGCCCGTCGAGCGCTTTCAACCGTACGCCGGCATTGGGATCGTGCTGCAAAGCGTTCAGCAAAGCGTGACGCACTTCCGCCGACTGAGGCTGGCTCTTCAACAGGTTCACGGATTCCACGCGCAAGCCTGCGTCCGAGGGGTCCTTCATGGCGGTCAGGAGCATGCGCTTGATGGACTCATCTTCCAGGCTGCCGGACAATACACGCTGCCTGGTTTCGTCCACGACAATCTGAACTTTGCCGGAACCTACGGGCTCGACATAGCGGACGCGTGAACTTGCAGGCTCGACGAAACCAGCGGAATTTGCACCATGGAAGGCGAGCACCGAAGGCGGGATCATCCGGGCGGCGAGGAAACCAGCCACGAGCATGGCCAGCGCACCCACGGGCTGTGCGAGACCGGGCATGAAATGGAAATGAATCGTAAAGCCTTGGCGGAGCTTATCCCAGAATCTCGAGCGTTCCGGCTCGGCGTGGATCAGGCTCTCGTGCAGACCGGCGCGGCATTGGTCGAGGAGTCTCTGGCTCGGCGTCATTTCGGCGGCATCGAGCGACTGGAACAGCGCCTTTTCACGAGCGAGCGCTTCTCGGCAAGCATCGCACTCGTCGATGTGTACTTCCAGGCGCTCTTCTTCTTCGAACGAGAGCTCGCCGTAGAGAAACAGCGGCAAAGTTGTCCGTATTTCTTCACATTTCATACGAAATCTCCTAGGGCGGCGCGCATCTTTTGCGTGGCGCGGAAGAGGCAGTTCTTAGCCGCCTCCTCGGAGGTGCCGAGCATATCTCCGATGGTTCGGAGACGCAAGCCTTGGTAATGTCTCATTTCAAAAACGGTCCGTTCGCGCGGGGTAAGACTGTTGAGTGTCTCTTGGATTCTCTCTTTGAGCTGATGACTCATGAGTTGCCGCTGCGGATTGCCGTGGGCGCGCTGCTCTTCGAGAGTATCCATTCGGTCTAGCGTTCCTTCACTCGTCTCCACTACCGTGTTTTCCTCCCGCCGAACTTTTCGTTTCCGTAGCGCATCCAGGCACAAATTGGTCACGATCCGATACAGCCAGGTATGGAAGCTGCAGTCGAAGCGAAATGTGTGCAGGTTCTTGTACACCCGAAGAAACGCCTCCTGATAAATGTCGTGGGCGTCTTCCGGTGACCGTAGCAGGTTCAAAGCCAGCCGCAGGACGTTCTGATCGTATAGGCGCACTAACTGCTCGAAGGCGCGTTGATCGCCGCGCTGTGCTGCCCGAATCAGATCGGGTTCGTCCATTCTAACGGCCGCTTGGGCCACTGTCGCCTGCAACACCTAAATAGACGGGCGGTGAGGGAAAATGTCCCGGAAATGGGACTTAGCCCGCTAGTTCGACGTCGATCTTTTTGCTCGACGGGTCCAGTTTCACGATGCGGAACGTGCGGATTTGGCCTTCCCGGGCGCGTTCCGGATTCGCGGATTTCGCCGTGCTGACTCCCTGCTTCCATTTGGCTGATAGCATGGCGGTTAGAGAAGAGAGGTCGGCTGCTGAAGCGGGCTGGGATGCCGCCGTTTGTTCGGCTGGCTCGGGAATCCGGCAGTCGCCGAAGACGCCTTCGCCCAGCTCGATCTTGGCCAAACCCTTGTTGATTTCGACGATCCGGCCGCTAACTGTTTCACCGGTCGTGTGTTCGCCGATATATTCGTCGGCTGTCGTGGGCTGCAGTTGCTTGATGCCCAGCTTGATGCGGCGGCGTTCGCGATCGAGTTCTAGTACTACTGCTTTGACCGTTTGGCCGGTGGACAGCGCTTCCCGGGGGTGGTTCAAGCGCTTCTCGCGGGTGATGTCCGCGATGTGAATCATGCCATCGATGCCGTTGCCGAGATCGACGAAGCAGCCGAAGTTGGTCAGGCTGGTGACCGGGCCTTCGACGACGGTACCCGGCTGGTATTTCTTCAAGGCTTCTTCCCAGGGGTCGCCCAGGGCCTGCTTGAGTCCGAGCGAGATGCGGCGTTCGGCGGCGTTGACGCCGAGGACCACTGCCTCAACCATCTCGTCGGGCTTCAAGACGTCGCTGGGCTTCTTGATTTTCTTGGACCAGGACATTTCTGAGATGTGGATCAAGCCGTCGACGCCGGGGAGCAGTTCGATAAATGCACCGAAATCTGTGAGCCGGGATACTTTGCCCTGCACGCGCTCGCCGGTGTGGAAACGCTCGCTCGCGACGGTCCAAGGATCGGGCATCAACTGCTTCATGCCCAGCGAAATGCGTCGGGAATCAGGCTGGATCTTGAGGATTTTGACTTCGACCGAATCGCCGGGAGCGACGACATCCGCTGGCTTCGACACCCGGTGCCAGGCCATATCGGTGACGTGCAGGAGGCCATCGACGCCGCCGAGGTCGACGAAAGCGCCGAAGTCGGTAACGCTGCGGACGGTGCCCTTGTGGACTGTGCCTTCCTGCAGCTCGTTGAAGCGCTTGTTGCGAACTTCACGCTCGGCTTCTTCGAGAACGACGCGGCGATCGACGACCACATCTTCGTCGGCCGTGTCCAGCTTAATGATGCGGCACTGGATCTCCTGGCCGACCAGTTTTTCGATTTCGGCCTGGTCCTTGGCGCCGCTGCGAGATGCCGGCAAGAAAGCTGGCGTGCCGACGTCGACACGCAGGCCGCCTTTGACCACTTCAGTGACCATCGCCGCGATGGGGCGCTGTTCGGCGAAGGCTCGTTCGAGGGAACTCCAGTCCTTGGGGCGTTCGACCTTGACGGTGGACAGCGTGTAAGTGCCTTCGCCATCGCTGCCGGTAATGGTGACGAGCAATGGGTCGCCGACCTTCACGTTCAGCGAGCCCGCGTTGTCCCGAAACACGTCGATGGGGAGCATGCCGTCGATTTTGCGTCCAATGTCGACGAAGACGGAATCCGCTGTGATCGAAACGACAGTGCCGCGTAGGGCCTCGCCGGGCTTCGGGCCTCGGTGTTTCTGCTCGAAGTCGGAGAGAATGTCGGCGAACGAGTGCTCATTCGAAGACGCGGAGTGCTCCTCTGGAGACGGGGCTAGAGGCGCAGGTATTACGGGGGATGTCGGGTTTTCCATGCCAGGACTAGGGTGTATACCCATTGTGTCACACCGGGATGCGTGTGACCAGAGCTTTGGGTATAGTACGGGGTGCAGAATGGCTGGTACCCGCTACAACCATTTCCGAGCGAGTTATCGGATCGCAATCAAGGCGTCCTCTGCACGCCTTGCGTTCCATGGACTGTTCCACTTCGTGTTTGTGGCCCAGGTGCGAGCGCAGAGCCTGACTTTTCAGTTACGTTATATATACTCGCAAGCCTGAAGGCTTGCCTGGACAAACCGGAAGTTTGTCCAACAGGATGCACAGTTGGAGGTTTCTGTAATGTGTCGATCTGCGATCGTGATGAGTGTCGTGTTTCTTGCCGGCGTTGCGCACGCGGCTCCCTGTGTCACGACAGCGCAATCCTGCACGGAGTGGGTAACGCTCGGCGGCGGACCGTCGCGCTCGCTCGTCTATCGCTCTCATTCGCTGGATACCAGGAATGAGAGCGTTACTCGGGCGCTGATCATGGTCCATGGCGCCGGACGCGACGCTGACAACTACTTCCGCACCTCTGTCGCGGCGGCATTCCTGGCCGGGGCTTTGGACGATACGATCGTGGTCTCGCCCCGCTTTGCTTCGAATGCCGGGCAAGCCTGCCGCGACGTCCTGGCGCCGGACGAGGTGAACTGGAACTGCAATAGCTGGCGTTCGGGCGGACCGGCCACCAACAACGAGAAAGTCACCTCTTTCGATTTGGTCGACGAGATCCTGCACAAACTCGCGCGAAAGAATGTCTTCCCGAACCTGAGGGCCATTGTGGTGGCGGGACACTCTGCTGGCGGTCAATATGTCAACCGGTATGAGATGGCGAATCAGGTTTATGACAAGATCGGCTTCACTATTACTTATGTAGTGTCGAACCCTTCGAGCTACGCTTATCCCGACAGCGTCCGGCCGACCGATGCAGCCTTTACTGTCAGCGCGCGTGCCCCAAGCTATGTGCCCGCTCCGGCTGAAGGTGCGAATGGTAACGGCGGTGCATCGACCTCGGCGACGAGCTCAACGGTAGCCGGTTTTCGGCCTTTCGGGGATGCCCGCAATTGCACCACTTACGATCAGTGGCCTTATGGTTTCAAGAACCGCACCGGTTACAGCCAGAAATTCACTGACGACGAATTGAAGAAGCAGCTCGCATCCAGGCCGACAACTTACCTTTTGGGCGAACTCGATATCTTACCCCTGGGAGGTTTTGACGGCTCCTGCTCGGCGATGGCTCAGGGTCCGACGCGGCTCGCGCGTGGCGAAGCGTTCAGCAAGTTTGTGAATGAGGCGCTGGGCGCGCATCACACGATGATGATCGTTCCGCTCTGCGGCCATAACGCCCGCTGCATGTTTACGGCGGAGCGAGCGCTGCCCGTTATTTTTCCGAAACAGTAAAAGACGGGGAGGCCGGAGCATGCGTCTCGGCCGTAGTCACGCCCATCGGCCCCAAGGCGACGATTGCGCTGGGGAACAGTCCTCCCAGGACGACGAATAACACCGCTACGGTCAGAATCCACCGCTCGCGAGGCAGGGCATCCGCCATCACGGTGAAACCCGTGCGACGCTTGCCGAGGAACAGCCGCGTAAATAGACGAAAAATACTCACGGCGTTCATCGCGATGGCGATCGGCAGCAGCAGGCCTGTTTGTGGGTGCGATGCAAGCGTTCCGTGGATCAGAAGGTCTTGAGAACAGAAGCTCAGCGTACCCGGCAAGCCAACTAAAGCGAGTCCAAAGATGACGAAGAATACCGCGAGCCGCGGTGCGTGCTCCGCCAAACCAAGATGCTTACTGGCCGAGAGGTTTTCGCCGAAACGGACTTCCAAGAGCCGTAAGATCCCGAAGAGGCCCATCGTGGATATAGTGACGACGAACCAGTGCACAAATGCGCCGGTCATTCCTTCGGCCGTTCGGCTCTCCAGTCCGGCGAGAATGCATGCCGACTGGCTGAGCGCCAGAAGAGCCAGCAAGCGTCGCGGCGAATTCTCCGAAAGCGCGCGGATGGCTACGTAGAGCGCGGTGGCAAGGGCGAGATACGATAGCACCGGAAACAGATCGCGGGTTGCATTCGGAAAAAGCGGGACAATCAACTTCGCAACAAGCAAGGCTCCGAAATGGCCGTTCAGCAAGAGTGCAGTGGGAATCGCTGGACCGCCCTCAGCGGCATCCGCCACCCAGGCGTGAGCGGGGCAGATTCCTTTCCGCAAGATGACAGCAAGGACCAGGAGTCCAAAAACAGCCATCCCTCCGGGGCTCTTGCCCCTTAACCCATCGATCGACATAGCGTGGCCGTTGGCTGCAACGAGACCAATGGCGAGCGCAAACGCGATGCTGGAAAGGAGAAGTCCCATGCGCGGGCGCCACGTTCGCGCGGCGAACAACTGCACAAAGAAGAATGGGACCGTGGTCAGAATCCAGCCGGCGAGCAAAACCAGTAGGTTCTTCGTCGAGTAAGCGAGTAGCGTGGACCCAAGAATGAAGAGCATCCCAGCGATCATGCGAGGCTCGCAGTCGCGCCGCGGAAGCACGAGCATAGCGACTACAGTGAGGCACGAGAACAGCACCATCAAGGTTTCGCCGAGCGACTCCGTTCCCGATGCGCCTTGCATCAGGCAGACGCTAGCCAGTGCGGACACGGACGCCGCAATAAAACCAATGACGCGTACTTGCCTCTGGATTACAGCCGCCAGAATTGCAGCAAGCCAAGGAACACAAATGGCGATGACGCTGAGAGACAATTTCTGGTCCGGCATCAGTCGCCCCCTTGGCCGGCGGGACTCCCGATGGAAAGCGCCACCTTTTCACGGCGGCGCGCCGGCTGGTGCATTCCCAGGTTGTCGAGCCTGGCGAAAAGACCAGATAGCCGAATCAGTGGATCAATTACAAAGCGATCGAGAATTGTGTCCAGATGGCCGCGGTCGAGCGCCCAGCGGTAGAGCCATAATTGAACCGGCTCCGGAAAAAATTCCTCGAGATTTTTGCCCGTTGACGAGATCTCGCCTCCGATGGCGGAACTCATTTTGTGATAGTCGTGCAGCATGGACGGCGCGCGCAGGAACTGCAACGTACGGACCGTCGCATGCCCCAGGATATGTGCGATAGCGATCCATTTCCAGCCGAGTCCGATCTCCACGAAAACTACACCTACCTGCGTCAGCGACGCGTACGCGAGTGAAGTTTTCGCGTCGGCGCTTGCCCGGCCGACGATCGTTCCCTGTACGGCGGTGGCCACGCCGATCAGGATCACCAAGGCGGAAGCGACGTACGACTGTGCGAGCCACGGTTGAACCCGGAGTAACAGATATGCCCCAGCGTGAATCGAGATCGCGCCGTAAAAGATCGCGCTCGATGGCGTAGGGCCCTCCATCGCGCGTGGAAGCCATCCCGAGAATGGAGCCTGCGCTGCTTTTCCGGCAGCGGCAAGGAGCAGAAGCAGGCACACGGTTACTGCCTGAGTTCCGGTCAGCGCGGGAAGGCCGTTGTCGAAGGATGCCGTTCCCGCCCAATGATGCATGGCGAACACAGCCACCAGCAATCCAATGTCGCAGGCACGATACACCGCGAACACGCGAAGGCCGTTTTCCACCGGAGCCGTCCGCAGCTGAAAGAACGCGATCAGCAACACCGAGGTGATTCCAACCATCTCCCAGCCGCCCACCAGCAAGTCGAACGAACCCGCGGCGAACGCGAGCAAAGACCCGAACGCGAAAAGGTGCAACAACAGGAAGAACCGCAGAAAACCGCGTTCGCGGTGGAGGTATGTCGCCGAGAACTGCCCGATCAGTCCTGACAATACGGCCGTCAAGCCGAGGAACGGCACGGAAAGTCGGTCGGCCATAAGCACGAGCGGGAAGTGATAATCGTGCACGGCGAACCAGTTGCCGAACGTCACAGTGATGGACGGTGCGCCTGTCGATACGAGACTCCAGATAATGAAAGCGAGGGCAACAATAGAGGTGGAAAATGTCGCGGCGGTGATTCTGGATATCACTCGCTCTGTGGGAGTCCAGCCCAGCAGCCAGAGCAGCGCCAACACAGCGAAGACGATGCCCGGCGGCAACACCGCCAGCAGCAGCGCGACTTGCGATAAGTGCACC
>Ga0335082_10007846_pt1 | contig 11588 bp, 13 predicted proteins | sample Lox_Sample_41_FD_206718 | JGI IMG/M metagenome (GOLD analysis project Ga0335082, IMG submission 206718) | Soil microbial communities from Loxahatchee National Wildlife Refuge, Florida, United States - Lox_Sample_4.1 | ecosystem: Environmental > Terrestrial > Soil > Wetlands | place: USA...
CAAATCCGGTTTCTCGGGGACCGAAATTTCAAATTGAATTCCGACCGTATCCGCGCTCCTTTTGGTGTAGGTGAGCCGATATCGTGGGCTGGAATTCGAGCTGTCGCTGAGGAACTGGACTGCACCACCATCGGCGGACGGATCGACCGCGTAGTGGATTACGTGTCCCTCGGAATCCCAGTAGATCGCGCGTAACTTCACCGCCCCGGGTTCTCGATATACGACCATCAGGTCGGTGTGAGTGAATGCCGGACGGTCCTTCGTGGCGGGATAATCCGCGCGGTTCTTGCGCACCAGAACATTGTTCTCGAGATCCGGCACGAACGAAAATCCGCCCGAGCCTTGGCCCGGCTGCCCCGCGCCTTCGCCGGTCCATTCGCCCATGAGAAAAGAAAGTGATGACCAGGGATTGTTCGCTTTCGATTGCTGGGCAGTGGCCGATTGGGCAAGGATCAAAGCGAGAAACATGTAGGAAGATTTCATAGGTGAGCGAATCCAGTGAGAGGATACCAAAGGAAGGCTCGATTGGGACGTTTCCGTGTCCGAAACGTCCATCCACTATGGATTCGCCATGCCTCAAGCAAAAAATTCTGTTGTTATCCATTGCGGCATCGTTACTGAGTACGGCAGCGATGGCGCAGCCGTCCGATGCCAACTCTCCCATCGGCGTTTGGCGCGGCGATTCCATCTGCACCACGACTGCACCCTCCTGCCACAATGAGAAAGTCGTGTACCACATCGAAGCCATCGCCGGCCAGCCCGACTCCGTGATGATCCGCGCTGACAAAATCGTAGATGGCAAGGCGATCACGATGGGCTCTGGTCCATGGCAGTACGACAAGTCCAGACGTACGCTTTCCTGGCAGTCCGGCGAACGATTGTGGCTGCTCACGATCAAGGGCAAGCAAATGGAAGGTACGCTCACAATGTCCGATAACACTGTGTTCCGTAAGATGACCTTGCGGCACGACGACTAGTGCGACGTCGGACAAACCTCCGGTTTGTCCTGAATAAGCCGAAAGCTTGTTCCAGTAAATGCCCGCGGAGCTCGACGCTGGTGTCATGATGGAAAATCGCCATGACCCCAGAAGAATTCCGCAAGGCCGGATACCAGCTAATCGATTTCATTGCCGATTACCGCGCGAAGATCTCCGAGCGCCCTGTCATGGCCCGTACTGCCCCAGGTGAAGTGCGCGCGCAGCTACCTGCGTACCCGCCCCTCACTCCCGAACCGTTCGAAGCGATCTTCGGCGATCTCGAAAAAATCATCCTGCCGGGACTCTCGCACTGGCAGCACCCGAGCTTCTTCGGCTACTTTCCATCGAATGGAATGCTGGCGAGCGTGCTTGGCGATTACGTGAGCACTGGACTCGGCGTATTGGGACTATCGTGGCAATCGAGTCCGGCACTCACCGAGCTCGAGGAAGTGGTCACCGATTGGATGCGCCAGATGGTCGGCCTGTCCGACGCCTGGAGCGGCGTGATTCAGGACACCGCTTCGACATGCACGCTAGTCGCTCTGATGTGCGCGCGGGAACGAGCGACGAACTATTCCTTGAGTCGCGGCGGCCTTCAGGCCGAAAAGCAGCCGCTGGTCGTTTATACCAGCGCGCACAGCCACAGCTCGGTCGATAAGGCAGCGCTACTCGCGGGATATGGGCGTGAAAACGTCCACGTCGTGGAACACGATTCGCAGTACGCTATGAGTGCCGCCGCGTTAGAGAAAGGCATTGAAAGCGATCTCGCGCGCGGACAGAAGCCATGCGCCGTAGTCGCGACGACGGGAACCACAACCTCGACCGCTCTCGATCCGGTCGAAGCGATTGCACGCGTCGCCAGGAAGTACGGGCTGTGGCTCCACGTTGACGCGGCTATGGCAGGCTCGGCGATGATACTGCCCGAATGCCGCTGGATGTGGCAAGGAATCGAGGGCGCCGATTCCGTGGTGCTCAATGTCCACAAATGGCTGGGCGTGGCGTTCGATTGTTCGCTTTACTACGTCCGCGACTCCGATCATTTGATTCGCGTGATGTCCACCAACCCTAGCTACCTCCGGTCGGCCGCGGATGCCCAGGTCAAGAACCTGCGCGATTGGGGACTACCTCTGGGACGGCGGTTCCGCGCGCTGAAGCTGTGGTTCCTCATTCGAGAGCAAGGCATCGCCAAACTCCAAGAACGGCTGCGGCGCGACCTGGCGAACGCCCAATGGCTGGCGGATCAGGTGCGAGCCACGCCCGACTGGCGAGTCCTCGCGCCAGTACAACTGCAGACCATTTGCTTGCGGCACCAGCCCGCGGGAATTACCGGCGAGGCCCTGGACGCACACACTCAAGCGTGGGCGGATCGCGTCAACCGCTCCGGCGCGGCCTATCTCACGCCGGCGATCCTCGACGGCCGATGGATGGTTCGCGTTTCCATCGGCGCTGTGCCCACCGAACGCGAGCATGTCCAGGCGCTCTGGAAACTGATGCGCGCCGAAGCCGAGCGCGAGTAGGCGAAACTATACAAATGGCTAATCAAGAACACAAACCAGGGCTCAACACGCTCTCGCTCCACGCCGGCCAGGAACCCGATCCGGCCACAACCGCCAGGGCTGTCCCCATTTACGCCACATCCAGCTTTGTGTTCAAGGATGCGGATCACGCGGCTAATCTGTTCGGCTTGCGGGAGTTCGGGAACATCTACTCGCGCATCATGAACCCGACTAACGACGTGCTGGAGAAGCGGCTGGCGGCGCTTGACGGCGGGGTCGGAGCGCTGGCGTTTTCCTCCGGCCAGGCAGCCGTCAACGCCGCGATCCTCACGCTCACGCACGCCGGCCAAAATTTCATTTCGGCGACAAGCCTCTATGGCGGCACCTGGACCTTGTTCACCCAGACCCTGAAGAAGCTGGGGATCGAAGTGCGCTTCTTCGACCCGGACCATCCGGAGCAGATCCGTAAGCTCGTCGACGAAAACACGCGCCTCGTGTATCTGGAATCGGTGGGCAACCCCAAGAACGACGTACCTGATTTCCAGAAAATCGCGGATATAGCCCATGGACACGGCCTGCCGGTGTTGATCGACAACACCGTCCTGACGCCGGCGCTTTTCCGGCCGTTCGAACACGGCATGGATATCGCCATCTACTCGACTACAAAATTCCTGGGCGGGCATGGAGTGCATATCGGTGGGGCAATCGTCGATAGCGGAAAATTCCCCTGGGCCGACAATCCGAAAAAGTGGCCGGAATTGGCCGCGCCCAGCGATTCGTATCACGGCATCGTCTTCACGGAAGCACTAAAGCCGTTGGGCAACATCGCTTACATCATTCATATGCGCACGCACTGGCTCCGCGACACCGGCGCTTGCATGAGTCCCTTCGCGGCATTTCTGTTTCTCCTTGGCATCGAAACCCTGCCGCTTCGCATGGAGCGCCACGCACAGAACGCACAGGCCGTGGCGGAATGGCTCGAAACTCATCCGGCGGTGACTTGGGTAAATTATCCGGGGCTTCCCAAACACTCGCATTACGCCAACGCGAAAAAGTACATGCCGCAGGGACCAGGGGCGATTCTCGGCTTCGGCGTGCGCGGCGGGAAAGAAGCAGGAGTCAAGTTCATCAACAATGTAAAGCTGGCCAGTCATCTGGCCAACGTGGGTGACGCCAAGACGCTGGTGATCCATCCCGCATCCACTACTCACTCGCAGCTAACCGAGAAGGAACAAGCTGAGACCGGCGTGACGCCCGATTATGTGCGCGTATCGGTTGGGATCGAGAATATCGAAGATATCAAGGCCGACTTGGATCAGGCCCTGCGCGCCTCGCAAAAATAATCACTTCGCGAACTTCTGGTACAACTCCGCAATGTGCGCACTCTCCGTGTCCCCCGGATGGATCACTACGCGCCAACGGTAGTGCAGCGATTTTCCGGCCTCCAGCGTCGTATGCACCTCTTCGGCGTTCTCGTCAAAAGCATGCTGCCCCCACGGATTCAGCGCGAACAATCCGTAATCGCGCGAGTGCCACCGAACCGGATGTCCGGGATTGGAAGGATGATCGAACATCGCAACGCCTAGTTTCTCTCCATTAATAGCGCCCGAGTAATCCACCCAGTTCTCTCGCTTCCCCCAGACATCCTTCATACCCTGATGGCCCTCTGCATCCACCATTTTCCCCGTTCCCTTTTTCTCCGCCAGCGCATCCGCTAACCGGATCGCAAACGCGCCCTCTTTGGTATCGCCAAAGACGACCTTTGCGGAAGCCGTGAGCGTAATATCGAAATCGATGGTTCGCAACGCGGGGTCCGAATAAAAGGTCATCTTCCGGTTCTCCACCAGCACTGTCTTCCCGCTCGGATCGTTCCAATCGAAAACGGCTTCGAGAACCTGCGATCCCGTGCCTGGCTTGAGGCTGGCCTTCTGGACAATGATCCGCCCGATATTCGGCTTCGTGTAGGACGGATCGTTCTCCCAGAACTTGATGCCGTTCACATCGTCGTAGGAAAACCACAAGCCGCGATGATGCAAGTGATCCCGGCTTTCGCCCTCAATTTTCTCCATCGGAAACAGCCGCGACACGATGGTGCCGGAAGCAGCTCGTAGAGGCGACAGAAAAGGCTTCCCCACGTCCGACCCCGAGTGAAACGTGGTAAACGGCTTTCCATCCACGACAACGTCGATAGTTGACGGAACGGAGTGAACCTGCGCGATTACCGGAGTTACCAGAAGAACTGCCAGGAGAGGACGAGAGAATCCCATGACGCCCATTCTACCTGTATGGCCACCCTGTTGAACAAGCCTCCGGCTTGTTCAGGACAAACCGGAGATGTCCGACGTCCATGCCGCTTCGTGCGTCTGTCAGCAGCCGCTTTGCTCCCCTTGCTATGAATGGATCTGGAGGTTTTCCATGCCCGTGGGCGGGCGGCTTCGTCTGATTGAGCCCGGCCATTCTCCTCTTGCAGGTTGTCTATTCTTCATTCGAACAGATGCAGTGTTTCGGTCGGGCCAGCGCAACGAAGAAGATCGGACTGAGGCCGTCCCTGCTCCGCGCGATTCGCGCTTTCCAGGGCTGCTTTCGGAAATGGCGCATTTCGTAGCCGAGATTTCTCCGGCGAGCCGCGCGGTGCTATTGCTGCATTACATGCAAGACCAATCGCTCGAAGAGATTGCGGCGATTCTTGAGATCAACATTGGCACCGTCAAATCTCGTTTGGCCTATGGTCTATCGTGCCTTCGCAAATCAATGGAAAGGAAGAGATGAATTTATGTCAGTACCACTGAAAGACGTTCTCCGGAAGACCCTGGATGAGGTGGATCGTAGGCGAAAGCGGAGCTACTTGTTATTAATACTGCTCATCGCCTTTACATTGTCGAATGCCCTTGCAATGGTGTGGGCGACTGACGCGCGTTTCGCTATGGCAGCAGGTTTAGCGGCAGTGATCAGCGTCGTCTTCGGCGGAACAGTTGCGCTCGGAAGGATTTCCTACGACAACACCCTCCGGATACTGAAGGCCATCGAGCTGTTGGCCGGCGCAAAATCCGAGTGACGTGACCCTGGGGGAGCCACGGTGTGCCAGCGACGACGACGACCGTCCGCGTGGCCGGTCTTTGAGCCGCGACGCGACTTCGTGGTTAGTATTTGTGCGGAGCCAGCAATTGCTTCCTTAGTTCTGCAAGATCCTGGTCGTTCGCGATTGTCATCATATAGGGGCCGCCCTCGCCCGACTGTTTGTCAGTCATGTCGACCCCGTTGGCAGCAAAGGCAGAGTAGATGCACGCTGCTTTCCCTGGCTGGTGCCCACGCGCCGTAAAGTTAAAATCGACGAAGGCAATCTGGTCTGGGTTGATCAATGTGTTGCCTATCTTGAAGAACTCCGCCATTCGGTCGATGATATCACTTCGCCATCAGACCCATTCTAATTCTCCATACCCTTTATTCGTCTGTTCGGGGTTCTCTACGCGACTCAACCGACGCTTCGCCTCTCAGCGACGGCCTAGGACGGCTTGCTATCATGGGACCGGAGGTTTTTCCATGGGTCCCGTGGGTGTCCAGGAACTGGTCGTTATTTTCCTAGTCGCCCTTGTCCTGTTCGGCCCCAAAAAACTGCCGGAGCTAGGCAAGACGATCGGAAAAGCGATCACTGAGTTTCGCCGCGCTCAAAGCGAACTCAAATCGACGCTTGAAGGCCACATGCGAGAGTTGGAAAAGGAATCCGAGTCGATCAAACAGGTTACGCAAAGCTATACCAGCGAAATCTACAATAGCTACACCGAGTACGACTCCCCTTATCACGATTCGGGCGTCTATAACGCCGATTCGAACCCATCCACTGCAGCAAATCCATCCACTGTAAGCGAACCCGCACCTCAGGGCGCTGAATCTCCTGTGTCTCATGAGGCACCTGCGAATGGAACCGTACCGCGAACCACAACTTCAGCGACAGTCGCCGAACATCCCGCGGGCGGACCAGCCTTGCCTGAGTCACATTCGAATAGCTAATACGAAGACGACCTAATAATGGACGAAGACAACAAGGGAGTACCGCCTCCGGAAGGCGAAGGATCGCCCCAGGACTCTACTCCCAAAGAGATTGCCGAGGCGACCAAGACCGGCTCGCCATCCGCGGAAGTTGTTAAGCGGGAGGAGTCCGTTGCCGTGGCGGTTCAAGGAGGTGGCTCGAAGCCGCCTCTGCCGCCCGCTAAGGTCGACCCGGAAGAAGAGGACGAGGAAGAGCAGGGCATGCTGCGCATGTCCTTCATGGAGCACCTGGAAGAGCTCCGCTCCCGCATCATTAAAGCCCTCTACGGCCTCTTGATCGCCTTCGTCGTTAGTGTGGTGTTTTCGCCAAAGCTCTGGGAGATCATCAGCGAACCAGCGGTTGATGCCTTGAAGCATCTCGGCGTCAATCCGCCGCGCCTCGCTCAGCTTACGCCCATGGAAGGCTTCTCCATCATTTGGGTACAACTGCCGCTGTTGTGCTCCGTCTTCCTCGCCTCACCCTGGATCGTTTACCAGCTCTGGGCCTTCATCTCTCCCGGTCTCTACAAACGGGAACGCAACTGGGCGCTTCCATTCGTCCTCCTTACTGCCGGTCTGTTCATCACCGGCGGCCTGTTTGCCTACTTCCTGGCCTTCCGCTTCGGCTTGGAGTTCCTGCTCGGCATCGGAATGAGCAACAACGTCCAACCGGTCGTTTCGATCACAGAATACTTCGACTTGTTCGTCAACGTCACTCTGGGCGTAGGATTGGTCTTCGAACTTCCGGTCCTGATTTTCCTGTTGACCCTGCTGCGGATTCTGTCCCCCCGCTTTCTCCTCCGGCATTCGCGCTACGCCATCCTGGCAATCGTCATCGTTGCCTCGATCCTGACGCCGACGCCCGACGTGTTCAATCTGATGCTCTTCGCCATTCCCATGTGCTTGCTGTATTTCGTGGGCATCTTTTTCTCTTATCTGCTGGTTCTGAAGCGTGAGGGCAAGAGCTTCCCGTGGAAGCAGGCGATCCGGATTCTGATTGTGATCGCTCTCATCGTGATTGTCGTTTATGCGATCTTCGCGTATTTCCACTTGCACGCTCATCGGCAATGGCCCTACATCACCCGCTAAGCAACAAAGGACTAAGTACAAGAAGAACTGGATTTGTGAGGGGAATCGTTCTACCATAAAGATACCCCCCGACAGTTGACGTTCGGAGTAAGGCACTATGGACGTCCATAAAACTCTACGTGAGTTGTATGAAGAAAAGCGACGACTGGACAGCGCGATCGCAGCGCTCGAAGGCCGCATCCGCGCGACTCCTGCCAAGACTCCCGGCAAACGCCGCGGCAGAAAAAGCATGAGCCCCGAAGAGCGCAAGCAAGCCTCACTGCGGATGATGAAGTACTGGGAGAATCGGAAAGCTCAGGCTAAAGCGGTCGAGAACGAATCCGGTTTTCCCACTGGCACGGCTTCCGAATAATTCAGCGCTTGAAAAACCAGAGCCAGAAGTATTGCTCTCCGGCCCCATGCCGGTATCGTGGTTCAAAACCACACCGAAACGCCATGTCCGACGCCTGACGTTCGTCGAACGATACGCCGAGCCAGGTATCGTCCGGCTTGGTCTCGATCGTGGGGGTGCCCTGCACCTGAAACTTGAACAGCGCACCGGGACGGAGCAGCCGATGCACCTCTCGAACATAGTTTTCGATGATCTCGCGGCTCGGAATGTGCTGAAAGACGATTGACGAAAACGCAAAATCGAATGGTAGGTCCGGTACTACCGACAAGTCCTGGCCATTGTTCTGATAGACAAAAGCCTTGGGATAGGGCTGCAGCGCTTCGCGGGCCAGCCGTACCATCTCGCCGCTAACATCCACGGCGTGGACTTCGCCGAAGAGTCCAGCGAGCGCGCGGGTTACGCGCCCGGCGCCGCAGCCGATCTCGAGCACGCGCATAGCGCCAGGCATTTTGCCTTGGCAGATGTTGCTCATATCCGTCAGAATTTCTTCGGAAACCGTGGTTTCGCCGGACGCGAAGAACTCCTCATCGGTCCACCTCTTGTTCGCCGTGTTGACGTAGTATCGCGCGTTCTCTTTTGCGCGCTGATCCCAATCCTCGCGCATCTTTTCAAGCTGTTTTTGCGTGTTGATCTCCGCCATACGTCTGAGCCCTCCTATTTTCACATACCGGATTCCCAACCTGTAGACCGAAGTTTCACGAGCCGGTACTGGGACTTTCCCGAACACGAAATGCGGGCTAACCTATTGACCGCAAGGGCCTTTTCAGTCTAGAGTCGAAGATGCTAGAGCTTGTATGGAACAGCGCAGAGCACAACGATTCGATATGAAGTTGCCGTTTGAGCTGATCCGCAGCGGTTCTCTCCCCGTTGCCGGTGAAACGAAGAACGTCAGCTCCGCCGGCGTGCTGTTCCGAGCCGATGCCAAGCTGCGAATCGGTGAACCGGTCGAGTATCTGATCACTCTGCCTGCCACATCAGGACGCGGCGGCGTCTCGCGCCTGCGCTGCATCGGGAAGGTGGTTCGATTCACCGAAGAGGCAGCAACCGCAGCAACGCTCGAGCGCTACGAATTCGTCCGCTAACTCGCGCCCAGCAGTTCCGTTAAGATCCGCAGCGTTGACTCCTTTCCCCGCTCGCCCACTTCACCAACCGGACCCACGCAGGCTGGACAGCCCGCCTCGCATGCGCACGACTGCAGCACCTCCAGCGCGCCCGCGAGGAGCTTCGGGGTCAGTTTGAATAAGGGCTGGCTTTGGCCGATGCCACCCGGATAGCTGTCGAACAGGAACAAGTCGGGTTCGAAGCTCTTCACCCCTTTCGAAATATTCTCCGTGATCGCGATGCCCAGGTCCCGGGGATCGCACATCAGCAGCAACGCCGCGACCGTGCGCAGCACATTCGCGAGGCCGGTCAGACCGTTCTGCTTTTCAGTGGGAGTAAGGTCCGGAAAACGTGCAAGAAATGTTTCCGGAAAGTGCAGCCAAAACGATGTCGTTTGCATCTCGCGCTCGGGCATCGAAAGATTCCCCGCGCCGACGTTCTCGAGCGTATAAAACCGGATCTTCTTGAATCCGACCACCTGAGTGTTCACCCGTACATCGCCGTGCGCCGCCCGCGCCCCGTTCACTTCACTTGTTTCGACCTCCTCTAGTTCTTTTACCTGTGTGTAGTCGATGGCATCGGTGAAGTAATCGCTGTCGACGCGACGCACATAAGCCTTGCGGCCGTCGTAATCGAATTTTTCGACCTGGTATTCGCGGGCCTCGTGCAGATAGATTGCTTTTTCGTGAAGCGTCGTGAGCGCCATTGGAAACGAGACCTCGGCGATCACCTGATGCTCGCCAGTGATGTCCACGACGACGAAGTTGTCGCTCGACACGGCGCGCAAGCTGACTGTGTCGGCCGGATACGTGTCGGATGTCCAGTGCCAGCAGCCTGCGGAATGATGCAGCAGTCCCACGTCCTCGCCAAGAAAGCGGCAAAGCTCGGTGGTTTCGTGGCTGCCGAACTTCTCGCCGTCGCGAATCGGCAGCTCGAAGGCCGCACACTTTAGATGACTGATCAGGATCTCCAGGTTGTCAGCGTTGATATGCGCATGCTCGGGGGAGCGGTCGAAGAAATACTCCGGATGTTCGACCACATATTGATCGAGGGGAGCGCTGGAGGCGATCATCACTGCCAGCGAGGTGGTTTGCCTTCGCCCCGCGCGTCCGGCACGCTGCCATGTCGAGGCGATCGATCCCGGATAACCCGCCATAACAACTGCGTCCAAAGAACCGATGTCGATGCCAAGTTCCAGCGCGTTGGTCGCTACTACAGCGCGGATCTGGCCATCGCGCAGCTTCCGTTCGATCTCACGCCGCTCGCGCGGGAGATACCCGCCGCGATAACCGCGCACGGTGTCACCGGGCAGCGGGCCCCGCTCGCAGGCGTCGCGCAGATACTTGATCAGAATCTCGGTGGCCAGCCGGCTATTGGCGAACACCAGGGTCTGCTGATGACGCTCGATGAACTCGGTCGCGATGCGCCGGGTCTCGTGCAGATAGCTGCGCCGGATCCCGAGCTGCCGGTTCACCACCGGCGGATTGTAAAACACGAAGTATTTCTCGCCGCTCGGCGCGCCGTTGCGATCCACCAGCTCGAAAGCAGATTCCGTCAACCCTTCAGCCAATTCCTTTGGATTGGCGATCGTCGCCGAACAGCAGATGAATTGCGGTTGCGAGCCATAAAACTCGCAGATGCGCCGCAGCCGGCGAAGCACGTTCGCGAGATGGCTGCCGTAAACGCCGCGGTAGTAGTGTAGTTCGTCGATTACGATGTAGCGCAGGTTCTCGAAGCACTTGGCCCATTTGGTGTGGTGCGGCAGGATGCCGCTGTGGAGCATATCCGGGTTTGTTAACACCACGTTGGCGCGCTCGCGGATGGCGCGGCGCGCATCTTGGGGAGTATCGCCATCGTAGGTGAATGCTCGAATGTCCGAACCCATGGCGTCGACGGCGGCTTGAAACTCGTGCAGCTGATCTTCCGCTAAAGCCTTGGTAGGAAAGAGGTACATGGCTCGCGCCCCAGGGTCTTCGAGGAGCCGCTGGAGGACCGGGAGATTGTAGCAAAGTGTTTTGCCACTAGCAGTTGGCGTCACCACGACGACATTCTTGCCCTCGGCCGAGCGGCGGAAGGCGTCCGCCTGGTGTGTATATAGCTGCGGAATGCCTCTGGATTCAAGCGTTTGGCGAAGTATCAGCGCCACGCCGTCGGGAATCGGCTCGTATTCTCCAGGCCGTTCCGGCTGGTGGCGGATCGCCCGAATGGGGGAGTCGGGGACCGCCATGGCCTGCTCGAAGCGGGCTATGGACGTTTCTACGCCACTGGTCAGGGTCATTTGTTCGCCTTTTCTTTGCCATCATATCGCAAGAAAAAGGCGTAATCCAGTGGTATTTTTGAGTGTTTTTGGGCGCGAATCGAGGTGCGATCCGCGCCCTCTCAGGCGTTTACTTCGGGCAGCCGATCTTCTTCAACTCGCCGCCGGGGAGTTCCTTGGCATCCCGGCCGGCGGACGGCAGGGGGAGACCTTTGGGAACCAACCAGATTTCGACGCGCCGATTCTTGGCT
>Ga0335082_10007847_pt1 | contig 11588 bp, 21 predicted proteins | sample Lox_Sample_41_FD_206718 | JGI IMG/M metagenome (GOLD analysis project Ga0335082, IMG submission 206718) | Soil microbial communities from Loxahatchee National Wildlife Refuge, Florida, United States - Lox_Sample_4.1 | ecosystem: Environmental > Terrestrial > Soil > Wetlands | place: USA...
CACGCCCCCCGCATTCACCCGCAGGGGAAGATGCGTGGACTGCCCTCCCATCACTTTGCGGCCGACCACCCGCTTGGCATATTGCACCGGAATCCGCCGCTCGCTGCGTTCAACGTAAACGATGAACGCGACCACCAGAACCATCAGAGCAACCAACAAAAGCATGGCCACGGGCGTGAACGGGCCCCAGGCCGCGTTCTTGGTTTTGTCGATCAGGTCGGCCACGCCGCGCGGCAATCCCACCACGATGCCGGCAAAGATCAGCAGGGACATCCCGTTCCCCACGCCGCGTTCGGTGATCTGCTCGCCCAGCCACATGATGAAAGCGCTGCCCGTGGTGAGGGTGAGCATGGTCATCAGCCGGAAGCCCCACCCCGGATTTACGACGAAGTCAGCTCCGGATTTTTCCAGGCTGAGGGCGATCCCGAAGGACTGCACCGAGCTCAAGATCACGGTCAGGTAGCGGGTCCACTGGGTGATCTTCTTACGGCCGAGTTCGCCTTCTTTTTGGAGCTTCGCCAGCGGCTCATAGACCACCGTCAGGAGCTGGAGAATGATCGAAGCCGTGATATACGGCATGATTCCCAGCGCGAAAATGGTCAAGCGGCGCAACTGTCCGCCCGAGAACAGATCAACGAACCCAAGGAAGGTGCCCCGGTTCTGCTCAAAGAATTGCTGCAGCTTGTCGGCGTTGACCCCGGGGGTGGGGATGTGACCGCCCAGGCGATATACCGCCAACAACCCGAGGGTAAAAAGAATCCGCTTGCGCAGGTCGGGAATACGGAAGATGTTGGCGAATTTCTCAAGCATTACTGCAAGACCTCACACTTGCCACCGGCTTTAGTGATCTTTTCCTGGGCGGATTTCGAGAACTTGTGGGCGTGGACGGTGATGGCCTTCGACAACTCGCCATCGCCTAGAACCTTGACTGGCAACCGGCCGCTGATGACACCCGCGTTGCGCAGCGCCTCAGGTGTGACCACCGCTTCCCCCAGCGCCGCCAGCTTCTCCAGATTGACGATGCTGTACTCCTTGCGGAAGATGTTGGTAAAACCTCGCTTCGGCATGCGGCGGTGCAGCGGCATCTGGCCGCCTTCAAAACCGCGTAGCATACGGGAACCGCTGCGCGAGCGTTGCCCTTTGTGGCCGCGGGTGGAAGTCTTTCCCATGCCGGAGCCCATACCGCGTCCTACCCGCTTGCGCTTCTCCGACGCCTTCTTCGGTGCTCGAATGTTCGATAAGTTCATAAGAAGCTCCCGGCTCTCAGCTCACAATCTCGACCAGATGCGGAACCTTGGCCACCATGCCGCGAATCGCGGGCGTGTCAGGCCGCTCGATCACCTGGTTCAATCGGGTAAATCCCAGGCCTTTCACTACTTTCTTCTGCTTGACGGGGGCACAGATGGAGGAACGCACCCACTTGAGCTGCAGCTTGCCTCCACTCCCCGGACTCGATTTCTTTGCTGTCATCGCCAATCCTCAATCTTTGCCGGCGGAACGCCGGCGCTGATCACAACTCTTCCGCCGCCTTGCCGCGCATCGCGGCCACCGATTCCTTGTTCTTCAGCTTCTTCAGGGCATCAAACGTGGCCTTGATTACATTGTGTGGGTTGGTGGTCCCAATCGACTTGGTGAGCACGTTCTGTACGCCAGCCGAAGTCATGACCGCGCGCACCGCACCGCCGGCAATCACGCCGGTTCCCTCGGCAGCCGGTTTCAGCAGAACCATACCGGAACCATAGCGTCCGAGCACGCTGTGCGGGATCGTGGTTTGCGTGAGGTTGATCCGCACCAGGTTTTTCTTCGCCGATTCAATCCCTTTACGGATCGCCTGCGGAACTTCCTTCGCCTTGCCCGATCCGTACCCAACCACCGCCGCCGCGGGATCCCCCACTACGACCAGCGCAGCAAAGGAAAGGTTCTTGCCTCCCTTGACCACCTTGGTGACGCGATTGATGGACACCACCTGGTCCTTCAGTTGGTAGCTCCCTGCATCGAGTTTCTTAATCACTGTTGGCATTCGATTCTCTTATCCATTTGTAATTTGGCAATCGGGTAAGTGAAACAATTCTCAAATTGCAAAATTACCCGATTACTCAATCACCAATTCTTAAAATTGCAGACCTGCTTCGCGCGCAGCATCCGCCAGCGCCTTCACGCGTCCGTGGTAGATGTATCCCCCGCGGTCGAAAACCACCTTGGAAATTCCCTTTGCCTTGGCGCGTTCCGCGACCGTCTTGCCCACCGCCTTGGCAGCTGCCACGTTGCCTCCGGTGCGCTTCTCACCTTTCTTGGCGCCCTCGGCAGAGTTTGCCGCCACCAGGGTCGTGCCATGGAGGTCGTCAATGACCTGCACGTAAATGTGATTCAGCGAACGGTAGATGTTCAGGCGCGGCCGCTCGGCGGTGCCAAGAATCTTCTTGCGAATGCGTTCGTGCACGAATCGCCGGGTGGTGTTCTTTGAAGTCTTTGTCAGCATCTATGTAAACCTCATTCAAGGTCGTCGGTTGTAGGTCGTAGGCAACCACTCACTGGCCTATGGCCCAGGACCTAAGACCGGTGACTATTTGGCACCAGTCTTTCCAACCTTCTTCTTCAGGCGCTCGCCCGCGTAGCGCACACCTTTGTTCTTGTACGGATCCGGCGGACGCAGGGCGCGCATTTCCGCGGCAACCTGGCCCACTTTCTGACGGTCGATGCCTGCCACCGTAAGCTTGGTCTGTTTCGGGTCGACCGTTACTTCGATTCCAGAGGGCAGAGGGTACTCGATGGGATGGGAATAGCCCAGATTGAACACCACTGTGCCTTTACCTTTCATCTCGGCGCGATATCCGATGCCGACGATCTCCAGTTCCCGCACCCATCCCTTGGTGACACCCTCGACCGCGTTGTTGACCAGGGCGCGGGCCAGGCCATGGAGAGCGGCCTGCATATCGTTCTCGCGCGTGGCCACCAGATGTCCGTCCTGCTGCTGCACGCGAATGCCCGAAGGCAGTTGTGTGTCCAGCTTACCCTTGGGGCCTTGCACGGCAACCGTGTTGCCCTCAATTTTGACAGTCACTCCCTTGGGGAGCGGGATCGGCTTTTTTCCAATTCGTGACATAAGTAGCTCTTGGCTTCTAGCTGCTAGCCTCTAGCTAAAAGCTAGGAGCTAGCAGCTGCTTTTACCAAACCTGGCACAGCACCTCGCCGCCTAGGCCCTGCTTGCGGGCCTGACGACCAGTCATCACGCCGCGGGGCGTGGTCAGGATGTTGATGCCCAGACCACCCAGTACCCGGGGGATCTCGGTGCGACGCACATAGACACGGCAACCAGGGCGCGAGATGCGCTCGACCATGGAGATGGCAGCTTCGTTGTTGCTGCCATACTTCAGATAAATGCGCAGGACCTTGTGCCCCTGCTCTTCCGTGGCCTTGAAGTTGGAGATGTACCCTTCCTCTTTGAGGATGCGGGCAATCTCCGCCTTCAGCTTGGAGGCGGGAATATCCACTTTCTGGTGCCGCGCGTTGATCGCGTTGCGGATGCGCGCCAGCATGTCTGCGACCGGATCGGTCAACCTCATCGTTTTGCTTCTCCTCAGTCACCCGTTTGCTTCGGTCTCAGCGAAGAACCTGCGGTGACTTGTAACTTCGTCGTGCGTCGTTGGTCATTCGCCGTTCGGGAACAGCGAACGACGTTTCTACCAGGACGACTTCGAGACCCCGGGGATTTCTCCCCGCAAGGCGAGCCCACGGAAACACAGCCGGCAGATGCCGAACTTGCGGATATAGGCCCGCGGCCGCCCGCAAATCTTGCAGCGGTTGTGCTTGCGCGTGGAAAACTTCGGCTTCTTTGCGTCTTTCACTCTTTTTGCTGTTGTCGCCATTTAGCTCCTGGCTCTCAGCTGCCAGCTTTCAGCAACTTCCGCCCTCTGAATTCTTACTTCTGCATCCCTTAGGCCCGGAATGGCATTCCCAGGTGACGCAGCAAGGCACGCGCCTGATCGTCACTGCCCGCCGTGGTCACAATGGTAACGTTCATGCCTTTCAACTTGTCCACCTTGGCGTAGTCGATCTCCGGAAAAATCAACTGATCGTGCAGGCCGAGGGTATAGTTGCCGCGGCCATCGAATGATTTGGTCGAGACTCCACGAAAGTCGCGTACGCGGGGCAGGACGACGTTCACCAGCCGATCCAGGAATTCGTACATGCGATCGCCGCGCAAAGTCACCATGGCGCCGATGGACTGACCGGCACGGACTTTGAAGGCCGCAATCGACTTCTTAGCCTTGGTCACGACCGGCCGTTGACCGGTAATCTGGCCGAGTTCGTTAACCGCAGGATCCAGCACCTTGGCGTTCTGGGTCGCTTCCCCGACACCCATGTTGACTACTATCTTGTGGAGATGCGGTACCGCCATCGGGTTCTTGAGGTCGAATTCCTTCATCAGAGCAGGCGCAATCTCCTGCTTGAAGCGGGTTTTGAGGCGCGGCGTCTCTTTCGCGCTATGTCGCGCTGTCTCGGGAGCCCGCTGTTCTTCCTGGGCTGCGCCTTTCTTTTCTTTTCTATCTTTTGCCATTTTTGTGTTGCCTTCGGCTTTTGGCCGTTGGCTCTTGGCCTTTAGCTAAAAGCCAAAAGCTAAAAGCCTATTTTTCTAAAGTCGTTCCGCACTTTTTGCAGACCCGCACCTTGCGGTCGCCACGGATCTCATGACCGATGCGCACCGGTCCGCAGGTGGCACAGACCAATTGCACATTGGACAGCGAGATCCGGCTCTCCTGCTCGGCGATCCCGCCTTTCACGTTGCGCTGCGGGTTGGGCCGCACGTGCTTCTTCACCAACATGACGTGCTCGACCAGCACCTTGCCATCGCCGGGGAACACGCGCAACACGCGCCCCTCCTTGCCCTTGTCCCGGCCGGTGATGACTTTCACCGTATCGTTGCGCCGGATATCGACCCTTTTATGTACAGTTGCTACGGTTGCCATTTCTAAACCCCAATTTCCAGTTCTGACTTTGGATAAACGTTTCTGGAAACTGGAAACCAGAAACTACAAACTTGCTAAAGCACCTCTGGTGCCAGTGAAACAATTTTCAAAAACTTTTTCTCCCGCAGTTCGCGGGCCACGGGTCCGAAAACGCGGGTGCCCACCGGCTCCCCGGCGTCATTAATCAACACCGCCGCGTTCGAATCGAAGCGGATGTAGGTGCCGTCGCGGCGGCGATGCTCTTTTCGGGTCCGCACGATGACCGCCTTCACCACTTTGCCCTTCTGCACCTGCCCGTCGGGGGACGCCTCTTTTACACTCGCGGTGACTACATCCCCAAGGCCGGCGTTCAACCCAGTGGCTCCGCCCAGGGGCAGGATCATCTGCAGCTTGCGGGCGCCCGAGTTGTCAGCCACCTCGAGCATCGTTCTCATCATCACGGCCATAGTTCCCTCTCCCTGTCTGCCTGCCTCTAGGAAGCGGCTTCGGTCGCAACCGTTTCGGGCGCGAGCGCCGCCTTGCGAATCACCTGCTTCAGCCGCCAGCGCTTCAGCTTGGACAACGGGCGGGTCTCTTCCAACCGCACAAAATCGCCGACATGGGCCTCATTCTTCTCGTCGTGGGCATAAAACTTCTTGGCCTTAGAGACCACGCGGCCGTAAAACCCGTGCGACTTCTTGCGCACCACCTGCACGACAATAGTCTTCTGCATGCGGCTGGACACCACTTCTCCGACCACTTCCTTGCGACGGCCGGCGGCCGCGGCGGTGTTCTGCTGTGTCTTGGTGTCAGGCATTACTTGTTCTCCGTTTTGGCGGCGGCAAGTTCGCGCTCACGGGCAATCGTCTTCACCCGGGCAATGTCCTTGCGCAAGCCCCGAATCTTTTTCAAGCTCTCGGTCTGCCCCATGTTGAGCTGGAACTTCAGCTTGAAGAGCTGATCGTTGAGATCGCGCTCCTGGTGGCGAAGCTCATCGTCCGTCAAGTTGCGAACTTTGTCCGTTTTCATAAATCAATTCCCATTCTCAGTGGGCCGCCGACTCGCGCTTCACAAACGCGGTGCGCAGCGGCAGCTTATGCGACGCCAAGCGCATGGCTTCCGAAGCGTCCTGTGGTGTGACCCCTTCCATCTCAAACAGAATCTTGCCCGGCCGCACCACCGCCACCCAGTGGTCGGGAGCGCCCTTGCCTTTGCCCATACGGGTTTCGGCCGGCTTCTTGGTCACGGGCTTGTCGGGAAAGAGCCGCAGCCAAATCTTGCCCCCGCGCTTGATGAAGCGGGTCATGGCCACGCGGCTGGCCTCGATCTGCCGGTCGGTGATCCAGCCCGGCTCCAGCACCTTCAGTCCGTAATCTCCGAAAGCCAGTTCGCTGCCGCGCCAGGCTTTACCGGTCATGCGGCCGCGTTGCTGCTTGCGGTACTTCACTTTCTTTGGCATCAACATAAGCGAGGTCCTAGAACACGCCGGCGGGCTGTGCTGCCTGCTGCCCTTCGCGCTTCTTCTGCGACAAAATTTCTCCTTTGTAAATCCAGCACTTCACACCGATCACCCCGTAGGTGGTGCGAGCTTCGGTGAAGCCATACTCGATGTCTGCGCGCAGCGTGTGCAGCGGCAGGCGGCCCTGCAAGTACCATTCCGAGCGGGCGATTTCGTTGCCGTTCAGGCGTCCGCTGACCCGCACCTTGATCCCTTTGCAGCCGAAGCGCAACGCCGAATCGACCGCTTTACGCATCGCCCGTCGGAAACCCACGCGCTTCTCGAGCTGCAGGGCGATCGATTCCGAAACCAGCTGGGCATCGAGTTCAGGCTTGTGCACTTCCTGAATATCGATGTGGACCTCGCGCGAGGTGCGCTTCTGCACTTCCTGCTTCAGCTTGTCGATTTCCGCACCCTTGCGTCCTATGATGATGCCCGGACGCGCGGTTTTGATAATGACCCGCAATTTGTTGCCGGGACGCTCGACTTCGATCGTGCTCACGCCCGCCGACTTGAGCTTGTCCTTGAGCTCGTTCTTCAGCTTGACGTCTTCGAGCAGAAGCTTGTCGTAGTCGCGCTCCACAAACCAGCGCGACTTCCACGGCTTGGTGTAGCCGAGGCGGAACCCGTATGGATGTACCTTCTGTCCCATAATTCTCCTCGTTCAGATCCTTCGCTTTCGCTCAGGATGGCCGCTGCGGGCTCCCGCATCGCTCACGCCCGCAAAACACGCCCTATTTCTTTGCTCCGACTGCTTTCCTCTTGCCGGCCATTCTCTTCTTGCCGGCGGTTTTCTTCACCGGCGCTTTGGCGGCTGGCTCTTCGCCGACGACATTTGCCAGGGCCGCTCCATTCTTTCCACGCTCGGCGAGCTCGATCTCAATGTGGGCAATGCGCCGAACGTAGCGATAAGCCCGGCCCATCGGGGCAGGGCGAATACGCTTCATGCGCGGCCCATCGTTGGCAACAGCCCGCTTCACGTAGAGGCTGTCGACGTCGACGTCGATGCCTTTCTCCGTGCTCAAGTAGTTGGCGTTCTCTACCGCCGAGCGCAGCAACTTCTCGATCGTCGGGGCGACCCGCTTCTTGGTGAAAGCCAGGGTATTGAGCGCGTCTTCCACGCGACGGCCTTTGATCAGGTCCAGCACCAGGCGGGCCTTCTGTGGCGAAACTCGCATGAACCGGGCTTGTGCTCGAAATTCCATAGTTTTCTCAGCTTCTAGCTTTTTGGCTCTCAGTCTTTCGCGAAGGGCTAAGAGCCAAGAGCGAATTGCTTACGCCTTCGGCGCTGGCGCTGCCGGCGCTGCCGGAGCCGCGCCTCCCGCCGGAACTGGAGCTCCCGGACCGCCGGGCACGCCCGCCGGCTTTGCTGCAGCTTCGGTCGCCGCCTTCATGGAGTGGCCTTTGAACTGGCGGGTAAAGCTGAACTCGCCCAGTTTGTGCCCGACCATGTTCTCGGTGATGTACACCGGAATGAATTTCTTTCCGTTGTGCACGGCAATCGTGTGTCCCACAAATTCGGGAATGATGGTCGATCGCCGCGACCAGGTGCGCAACACCTTCTTCTCGTTGCGCGAGTTCATGGCTTCCACCCGCGTCTGCAGGAAGCCATCGACAAACGGTCCCTTTTTGGTTGAACGTGCCATAAAGTCAGCTTCTAGCTGTTAGCTCCTACCTTTTAGCTAAACCCTTAAACCTTGTCATTCCGAGCGCGGGGTCATGGCGCAAGGAATCTGCTTTCGCTTCCCTACTTCGAGCGCCGCGACACAATGAACGCGTCCGTGCGCTTGTTGTTGCGCGTCTTGTAGCCGCGCGTCGGCTGGCCCCACGGAGTCACGGGGTGACGTCCGCCAGAGGTCTTGCCTTCGCCGCCGCCGTGCGGATGGTCCACCGGGTTCATCGAAACCCCGCGGTTGTGCGGACGCTTGCCCAACCAGCGGCTGCGTCCCGCCTTTCCGATGGTGACGTTCTCGTGCTCCACATTGCCGACCTGCCCGATCGTGGCCAGGCAATCCTGCGGCACTTTCCGCGTTTCGCCCGACGGCAGCTTGACCAGAGCATAGTCGCCTTCTTTCGCAACTAACTGGGCCGCGCCGCCCGCGGAACGCACCATCTGCGCGCCCTTGCCTGGTTTCAATTCAATGTTGTGGATCGTGGTGCCGGGAGGAATGTTGCGCAGCGGCAGAGCGTTTCCCACCAGGATGTCGGCGTCGGCTCCGCTGATCACCTTCTGCCCAACCTTCAGCCCGTTCGGCTGCAGAATGTAACGCTTCTCGCCATCGGCGTAACTCAGCAGCGCGATGCAGGCGGAGCGATTGGGATCGTACTCCACCGACGCCACCGTCGCCGGGATGCCGGTCTTGTCGCGCTTGAAATCGATGATCCGCAGCTTGCGCTTGTGTCCGCCGCCCTTAAACCAACTGGTGATGTCTCCCGAGTTGCGCCGGCCGCCGGTGCGCAGCTTGGGCTGGGTCAGCGGCTTATACGGCTTGGCGCTGGTGATGTCTTCATTGACCAGCGTGGTCCGATAACGCAGCGTCTGGGTGGTCGGTCTGTAAGTTTTGATTGCCATAGAGCTCTCAGCCTTCAGCTGTCAGCTCTCAGATTCCCAATCATCGCTTCTGCTGAAAGCTGATGGCTGAGAGCTGAAAGCTTGTTACAGATTCTGTGCGTACTCCGGCATCTTCTCCCCGGACTTCAACCGCACGTACGCCTTCTTCCAGTCCGGGCGGTAGCCGGCGAATTTTCCCCGCCGCCGTTCTTTGCCGGGATAGTTCGCGGTGCGTACCGAGTGCACCTTCACCTTGAAAATCGTCTGCACCGCTTCTTTAATCTCGGTCTTGGTCGCCTCTGAGGCCACCTGGAACACCAGGGTGTTCTGGTTCTCCTTGATGGCCAGCCCCTTTTCAGTGATGACCGGACGTCGCAGAATCTGATACGCGGATTTCATCAGGCCACCTCCGCCGCTTTTTCATGCCGCGTGCGCCGACGTGGCGCCCGAGAGGCTTTCTTTCCCTCGCCCTCTTCGGCCTTATGTTGCCGCTTGGGGACCGAGGTCTTCAGCGCCACCTGCAGCTTCTCGATTGCCGGCCTGGAAAAGATCGCCCGGTCGTAGCGCAGCAGATGATAGGGGTGCACTTCGTTGCCGCTGACCAGTTCCACCCCATCTAGATTGCGCGAGCTCAGCTGGAGATTGCGGTTCTCGTGCTTGGGTTCTTCGATCAGCAGCGCGGTACCGTCCACTTTCAACTTGTCCAGCGCCTGGCGGAAAGCCTTGGTTTTCACTTCCTTCAGATCGAAGCTGTTCACGACAATCAATTTGCCGTCCGCAAACTTCGCTGCCAACGCGGAGCGCAAGGCTCCCAGCAGTTTCTTGCGTGGAAAGGTGTAGTCATAGGAACGCGGTTGCGGCCCGTGCACGGTTCCCCCGTGCCGCCAGAGCGGCGAACGGATGGAGCCAATGCGGGCGCGCCCTGTACCTTTCTGCTTCCACAGTTTCTTGCCGGAGCCCGACACCCGCCAGCGGTTCTTGGTGGCGTGCGTGCCGGCGCGCTGGGTGGCGCGGTAGTGTTTCACCGCTTCCCAGAGCAGGTCCTCGTTGACCGCGCCGAAAACCTCGTCGGCCAGTTCGAGGGTGCCGACCTTGCCACCGCTCAGATTCTGAATTTCGATAGTTGCCATCGCTGTTCTTCCTAGCTCTGCCTATGCTTTCTTGGCCGCGCGCTTGGCTGCCTTCAACGGGTCGACCGTTGCGGCACCGGCGAATCCGCGGCGCTCTCTGGGCGGCTTCTTAGCCTTGGTAATGACCAGATATCCGCCATTGGGGCCAGGCACGCTGCCTTCGACCACGAGCAGGTTGTCATCCTTGTCGACACCGAGGACGCGCAGGTTGCGTACCGTCACTCGCTCATGCCCCATATGCCCCGACATGCGCATACCCTTGAACACGCGCGAGGGGAACGCCGAGGAACCAATCGAGCCGGTGATCTGAAACATCGAACCGTGCGACTTGGGTCCACCGCCAAAGTGATGCCGCTTAACTACGCCTTGAAACCCGCGGCCTTTGCTGACGCCAACGATGTCCACAAACTTCTCGCCGTCGAAAATATCCACCAGCACGCGGTCGCCGGCCTTCACTGCTCCGTTACCTTCCGCAGGGGCTTTCTCGTCGACTTCAACCGGGACCTCGCGGGTGAATTTCACCGGCGGCAGGTTGTGCTTGCCGAGGTGCCCCTTCATGGGCTTGGTCAGGCGCGACTCCTTCACGAACTCGACCAGTCCGATCTGCGCCGCCTCGTAACCGTCCTTGGTCTGGGTCTTGTGCTGGGTCACGACGCAGGGGCCTGCCTGCAGCACGGTCGCGGGATGCACGTCGCCCTTGTCGTCGAAGAGCTGCGTCATGCCGACCTTCTTGCCCAGAATTCCGGTAATCTTTGCCATTTCTTTCTCCATTCCCAGCGTGGCTCAGAGGCTATTGGCTGGGTTTGTGGCGCGGGCGCCCTCGCCCGCGAAAGCCTGCGGAGCTTCGCTCCGCTTGGACCGCCGAGGGCGGCCATCCCACATGATCTATTTATGTTCCTTCCCAAATGCCTTGATCTCCACATCCACGCCCGCCGGAAGATCAAGCTTCATGAGCGCATCCACGGTCTGCTGCGTTGGCTCGAGAATGTCGAGCAGGCGCTTGTGGGTGCGAATCTCAAACTGCTCGCGCGACTTCTTGTCCACGTGCGGGGAGCGCAGCACGCAGTACTTGTTCTTCATCGTGGGCAACGGAATCGGGCCCGCGATCTGCGCGCCGGTGCGCTTGGCGGTATCGACGATCTCGCCGGTGGATTGATCCAGGACGCGATAGTCATACGCCTTCAGCCTGATGCGAATTCTCTCTTTTCCAATCACGTTTCGTTTCCTAACCCCTCTCCGGCTCATCCGGGAGGAAAGAGCTGGCGGCATGAAGCAAGCCGCTTTTTCAAATTCAGAAGTAAGCAGTCAGACTGCGGAATTGCTCTTACTTCTGCATTCTTGATTCATACTTCTTCCTTTACTTGATGATCTCCGCGATCGTGCCTGCGCCCACCGTGTGGCCGCCTTCGCGGATCGCAAACCGCAACCCTTTTTCCATTGCGACGGGAGTAATCAACTCGATC
>Ga0335082_10007848_pt1 | contig 11587 bp, 8 predicted proteins | sample Lox_Sample_41_FD_206718 | JGI IMG/M metagenome (GOLD analysis project Ga0335082, IMG submission 206718) | Soil microbial communities from Loxahatchee National Wildlife Refuge, Florida, United States - Lox_Sample_4.1 | ecosystem: Environmental > Terrestrial > Soil > Wetlands | place: USA: Florida...
ACAGCTCCTCCAACTCGGGAGTGCCAAAGCGCTCCACTTCCCGCGAGCGCTCCAGCAGCCGGGGATCGCCCATCCGCAACACCGCCCTAACCGCCATGAGCCTCTACCAACCTGTCGATGATCGCGCGCACCTGCGTGAGCGCGGTTTGCAGTGTAGCGTTGATGTCCTCCATGCGGATCGCGCTACGGCTCTGTCCGCGCCCAGCTGCATGGTTCGACACCACCGCGATGGCGGCGTAGCACAGCCCTATCTCGCGCGCCAGCGCTGCCTCCGGCATGCCGGTCATCCCCACCATGTCGGCTCCGTCGCGCTCCAGGCGATCGATCTCGGCGGCGGTCTCGAGTCGCGGACCCTGGCTTGCCGCGTACACCCCTCCGTTGACAACGGCTTGGCCTGCCGCCGCAGCCGCCACCAGAACGAGGTTGCGCAGCCGGTCGCAGTAGGGACGCGTGAAATCGATGTGCACGACAGCGCGGTCCTCGCCTTCATGGAAGGTGGAGCGCCGGCCCCAGGTGTAGTCGATGACCTGATCCGGAACCGCGATCACACCCGGGCCGAGATCGGCGCGGATGCCGCCCACTGAGGCCACCGATACTACGTTGTCCACGTGCTGCGAATGCAGCGCCCAGATGTTGGCGCGGTAGTTGACCATGTGCGGAGGGATGGTATGACCATAACCATGCCGTGCCAGGAACACCACCTCGCGCCCGCCGATATGTCCGAAAACGAGCGCACCGGAGGGCTCGCCGTAAGGTGTGCGCACAACCTGCCGGCGCGTCACCTCCAGGTTGGACAGCTGGGTGAGGCCCGTGCCTCCGATTATCGCGAGCATACGGGTTCCAGATTGCCGGCAGCGAGTGCCCGGCAGCCGAACAGCGTTCGCCGCGCTGCTTTTTGAACGACAGCGCCAAGCGCTGCTGCGCCGCTCAATCTTTCACCGCGTAGATCGCCGGCAGGTTACGCCAAGCGCCTTCGACATCCATGCCGAATCCGAACACATAGCGGTTCGGAACCGTCACGCCCACAAAATCTGCGCGCACGGGCTTGTCGCGCGCGATGTCCTTGTCCGCCAAGACTGCGCTGTAGAACGCCGCAGCGCCTTCTTGCAGGATGCGGTCGCGAATCGCAGCCATGGTATGGCCCTCGTCCAGAATGTCGTCCACCACCAAGACGACGCGCCCGGCCAACAACGGGCGCGGTTCCACTTTCCACTGGATCTTCCCGCCCTGCATGGTGCCGCGATAGCGGGTCACATGGACGTAGTCGAACTCCAGCGGAAAGTGCAGCAGCGGCAGCAGCTGGCCGGTAAATACGACCGCACCGCCCATTACGCTCAACACCAGCGGTACTCGCTCGGCCAACACGCCAGTGATCTCCCGCGCGACACGTCGCACGGCTGCCTGCAACTGGTCTTCGCCGTACACCAGGTCGGCTCGTCTGAGTACTTCCCATAGCTGCGCGAGGTCTCGCATGGCGTGAGCTCAGTGCTGGGTTTGGGCCGCAACGCTGGACAGGAATGCGGCAAAGTCCCTCCCGACTTCGGGATGCTTGAGCGCGTACATCACGTTAGCCTGAAGATATCCGATCTTCGATCCACAGTCGTAGCGTGTACCCAGGAATTCGTAGCCGAAGGCGCCTTCGAGTTTGAGCAGCGCGGCGATAGCGTCGGTGAGCTGAATTTCTCCGCCAGCGCCCGGCACCACCCGATCTAGCAAATCCAGTACCTTGGGAGTCAGGATGTAGCGCCCGACCACAGCCAGATTGGACGGCGCCACCTGAGGGTCTGGTTTCTCCACGATCGCGGTCATGCGATACAGTCTGCCTCCCGCCGGTTCGCCCTGGATGATGCCGTAGCTGCGCGAATCTTCGATAGGGATGGGCTGCACGGCGATCACCGAACGCTGCTCACGCGCGAACACGTCGGCCATTTGCTTGAGCACCGGAATCTCGGCGTCGATCAGGTCGTCGGCGAGGATCACCGCGAAAGGTTGCCGGCCGAGCACTGCTCGCGCGCACAGTACCGCGTGCCCTAACCCCAAGGCCTCGGACTGGCGCACGTAAGTGCAGGTCACGTGCTTCGGGACAATGTCCCGCACCCGTTCGAGCAGATTCTGGCGGCCGCGCCCCGACAACTCGGTCTCCAGCTCAAAGGCTTTGTCGAAATGGTCCTCGATCGCGCGCTTGTTGCGGCCGGTGATGAAGACCATATGCGTCATCCCGGCAGCCACTGCCTCTTCCACGGCGTACTGGATCAGCGGCTTGTCGACGATCGGAAGCATCTCCTTGGGGCTGGCCTTGGTGGCGGGAAGAAACCGGGTGCCCAAGCCCGCCACTGGAAACACCGCTATCTTGATACGGCTCAATGCGCTCTCCCGATTGATCGACGCGGCTCAGTTGGAATCGGCCAGCAAGTGTAGCAAGCCCTCTTCGTCAAGCACAGGAATACCCAGTTCCCGCGCCTTGTCGTACTTGCTTCCGGGATCTGCACCCGCGACCACATAGGACGTCTTCTTCGACACGCTGCCCGCGATCTTGCCACCCGCGGCTTCGATGCGCTCGGCCGCGCGCTCTCGCGTCAGCGTCGGTAGAGTACCGGTCAGCACGAGAGTCTTTCCAGTCAGCGGCCCGCCCGCCGGCACGGGGACATCTGCCCAGCGGATGCCCGCATGCAGCAGCTTCGTAACCACCTCCCGGTTGTGCGGCTCGTGAAAGAACCCGGCGATGCTGCGCGCAACCACGGGGCCTACATCGGGCACCTGCTGCAGCCGGTCCTCATCGGCGTCCATCAGAGCTCGTATCTCACCGAAGGCGCGGGCGAGATCGCGCGCGGTCGATTCTCCTACGTTGCGGATGCCCAGCGCGAAGATAAAGCGAGCCAAGGTGGTGTTTCGGCTGCGCTGGATCGCTTCCACGAGATTGGCGGCCGACTTCTCGCCCATGCGCTCCAGGCCAGCCAGGGTTTGAACATCGAGTCTGTAAATATCCGCAGGAGTTTCTACTAGGCCGGCGTCGACCAGTTGGTCAACCAGCTTCTCGCCCAGCCCTTCGATGTCCATCGCCCGGCGCGAGGCGAAATGGAGAAGCGCCTGCTTGCGCTGTGCGGGACAGAATAAGCCCGCCGTGCAGCGCGCCACCGCTTCACCTTCCAGTCGCTCAACACGCGAGTGGCACACCGGACACCGGTCGGGCATCGCGAACACGCGGGTGTGAGCCGGCCGTTTCTCCATCAACACCCGCACCACCTCGGGGATCACGTCCCCCGCCCGACGCACCACTACCGTGTCGCCGGCGCGTACGTCCTTGCGGTGCACTTCATCCTCGTTGTGCAGGGTGGCGTTGGTAACGGTCACACCGCCAACGAACACGGGCTTCAGCCGCGCGACGGGGGTCAGGGCGCCTGTGCGACCGACCTGCACTTCGATGGCCAGCACCTCCGTCTGTGCCTCCTCGGCAGGAAACTTGTGGGCCAGAGCAAAGCGCGGCGCGCGCGACACGAACCCAAGCCGCTCCTGCAGCTTGAGATCGTTGACCTTGTACACCACACCGTCGATTTCATACGGAAGACTGACCCGCCTCGCTCCGATGTCGCGGTAGTAGCCGAGCAGGCCATTCAAACCCGCCACGACTTTTCGGTGCGGAGAGACTGGGATCTGTAACCGCGCCAAGTAGTCGATCTGGTCGCTATGCCGGTCGGCCGGCAACCCGCGGCCCTGGAAGCGGCCAAGAGCGTAAGCGAAGAACGTGAGCGGGCGTGCGGCTGTGATGCGCGGATCGAGTTGGCGCAGAGAGCCGGCGGCCGCGTTGCGCGGGTTGGCGAACTCCTTCTCCCCTTTTTCGCGTTGCTGCAGGTTGAGGGCCTCGAAGTGCTTCTTGAGCATGATCACTTCGCCCCGCACCTCCAGGAGCCCGGGCGGGTTCGCCGTCGAGAGCCGCAGCGGCAGCACACGGATGGTGCGCAGGTTTGCGGTCACGTCCTCTCCGGTGTAGCCATCACCGCGCGTTGCCCCTGTGCTGAGCAAGCCGTCTTCGTAAGTGATGCTGATGGCCAGACCGTCGAACTTAGGCTCGGCCGCGTACTCGACTTCGTCCAGCCCCACGGTCTCGCGCACCCGTCGGTCGAAGGCCCCCACCTCGTCGTCCGAGAACGCGTTGTTAAGTGAGAGCATGGGCAACGCATGGGCGACCGCCGCGAACTCGCCTTGCGCTTTGGCGCCCACCCGCTGCGTGGGCGAGTCGGGCGTCACCAGCGCGGGGTAACTTTGCTCGAGCTCCTGCAGCTCTCGGAACAGGCGATCAAACTCCGCGTCGCTGATCTTCGGCTGATCGAGAACGTAGTACAGATAATTGTGCTGCTCGATGGACCGCCGCAGTTCGGCCGCACGGGCCGCGGCTTTGGCTGGGGGTTTCATGCAGAAGCGCTCTGCAGGCATGCGCGCGTTCTCGGCATACCGCTCCGGTCGCGCGAGTGAAAACTCCGCCGCACGGGGTGCCACCCTTCAGGAGAATAGACGCAGGGCAACCCGACTGCCTGCCCGGATGCCCTTGGCTTCCATGGCGGCGTAGATCCCACGCAACTGGGTCCGGATCTGCTCAAGGCCGGCCGCAGTAACGGGAGCGTCGTTGTCGTCCACGAGAGTGCCGCCCAGATCGTTCGCCAGCTGCGCTCCGGCGTCGATCATGCGGTCGAAAACCTTCACCCCGTACTCCAGCCTGGGGACATCGAGCAATAACGTAACTCCGCTTACCACCGCGGTTTCGAGGCGGTCGAGATCGAAGGGCTCGCCTTGCTGGCTCTCCAAGCTGAATAGCCGGTTACCGTCTGGGTCCTCGAGGCGGAACGTTCCGTTTTCCAGCCGGAAGCCGGCAGCCTCGGCGCAGCCATGCAGCTTCGCGCCGGAGAACGGTTCCCCGCTGGTGGAAACCACGTTCAGGCCCACTACCACATCGACGTCGGCACAAAACCGGTCCAGGTCCTTCGCCACTTCGAGATACGGTTTGACCTCCGGGGCCTCCACAGTCGCCCTCACGCCCTGGGCCCACTGTCTCAGCAAGCCCAAGAAGGCGGCCAGGTCGTCCTCCGTGGCGTGCCCGCGCCGGTCGGCAAGCTGGAGCGCGACGCGTATGCGGCTTACGCCATCCGATGCATTCGCAAGCGGCACCCATTGTGCTTCGGTGTTCTCGGCCATGACCTGCGTCCGCCGGCCCAACCCCTCGAGCGCTTCGAGCAGCTGACGCAAGGCGGAGCGTTGCAGGCTGGCTCCCGAGGTGATCAGGACGGGATAGTCGATCGGAAAGAACTCCTCGCGCGCGCTGACGGCGGTGACCCCAATCGGCTCAACGCGTCCGGGGTGCACCTCTTCAGCGTCCCCAGGCGCTTCGGTATCGGCCGGTGCGGATGTGAGCAATGGCTCGATGCGCTCCTGCCGGCCGCCGTTCAGCGGATCGAGCAACGCATCGCCGCGTTCGCCACCAAAGCTCGCCTGCGCGCGGCGGCGGTACCGTCTCTCCTGGATGCGGTTGTACGCGATGACGCAGCCGACCACCAACGCACCGACGACCGTCAGTGCAATCTGCAGCTCGCTCATGCTCCCTGGCTCACGCGGCCGCCTCTTCGGAATCGCGACTCATCCCAGCGGCGCAGCGTCGGCGTCTGGCCGCGCTCCCCTGGGTCGCATCCCCACAACGTGGGGCCCCTGCTCCCTGGCTCACGCGGCCGCCTCCTCCTCCCGCAGTCGCAGGGCCTCCTCGATGTCCACCGCCACAACCTTGGACACGCCCATCTCCGACATCGTGACGCCGATCAGCTGCTCGGCCATTTCAATCGCGATCTTGTTGTGGCTGATGAAGACGAACTGAGTCTGCTGCGCCATCTTACGAACCAGGCTGCAAAAGTGCTCCGTATTGGTGTCGTCAAGCGGCGCGTCGACCTCGTCCAAGAGACAGAACGGCGCCGGGTTGAGCTGGAACAGCGAGAACACGAGCGCTAGCGCCGTGAGCGCCTTCTCACCGCCCGACAAGAGGTGGATCGAGCTGTTCTTCTTTCCTGGCGGACGAGCGACGATTTGAAGTCCGGCATCGAGGATCTCTTCGCCGGTCAGAACCAGCCGCGCCTCCCCGCCTCCGAATAAGGCTGGAAACATCTGAGCCAGATTGTCGTTGACCTGGTCGAAGGTGGTCTGCAAGCGTGCCCTAGTTTCACGGTCGATGCGGCGAATCGCGTTCTCCAGCGTCACCACCGCCTCGCGCAAGTCCCGCGACTGCGCATCCAGGTAGTCCTTGCGGCCTCGGGCCACCTCGAGCTCCTCCAGTGCCGCGAGGTTCACGGCCCCGAGGGCCGCGATCGCCTCGCCCAGCCGATTGATCTCTGCTTGCAGCGCGCCGGCACGCATACCCTTCTCCAACTTCGCCGACAACGCCGTCTCGTCCGCCCCGCCCGCGGCCAGCTGGGCGGCGAAGTTCTCTTCCTGCAGACGCGCCTCCTGCTCCTTGAGCCGCAACTCCCCCAAGCGCTGGCGCAACGGATCGAGCCGCTGCTCGCAAGTCTGGCGTTGCTGTTCGGCATCCTTCAGCGATCGATCGGCATCCTCCAGAGCCTCCCGCTTCTGCGCCAGGGTGCGTTCGCGTTCAACCCGCAGCGCCAGTGCGCGGTCCAGCTCGGCGCGTATCGGCGCTTCCTCCAACCCCGACAGCTCCTCTCTCAGCTGGTCCAGGGCCGCCTGGGCGCGCTCCTGTTGCTCGATGAGCCTCTTGAGATTCTCCTCGAGGTCATTGATCTTCTGCTCGATGACGCGCGCATTGAAGCTGGCCTCTTGCAGGCGGTGCTGGGCCGCCTGCGCTGCGTCGCGTCTGCCGTCTATGGCGCGCGAAGCCTCCCGATGGCTATCGCGCGCAGCTGCCAGCCGCTGGCGCAGGTCTTCCGAAAGAGATTGCAGTTCAAGCAGTCGCTCCTTCGCCGACTGCTGCTGCAGCGTCTCGCGCTCGGCTTCGGCCGCGATTTCATCGAGTTCCTGCGCGATCTGGCGGTGGCGGAGACGGCTGCGCTCAGCCTCTTCGGACAGCCGGACGTGATCGAGCTGCCGGTCGTGCCTTTGCTGCTGCAGCTGTTCGACCTCCTCCCGCAACCCCAATGCGCGGCTGCGCCGCTGCTCCAGTTCAGACTGCGCGGCTGCAGCCTTCGCCCGTTCGGCTACGAGATCCGCCTCCAGCGTCAATCTGCGCTCCTGCAGCTGCTCGATATCGCGCTGCCGGGACAGAATCCCGTGCACCTCGGAGTCCGAGGCATGAAAGTTCACGCTGTTGCGCGTAAAGACATGCCCCTGGGGGCAAACCAGCACCGCGCCCGCTGGAAGACTGGCGCGCTCGGCCAACCCCTGCACGGCGTCCGCCACGACATACACGCGATCAAGCCAGTCCGACAACACGAGCGCATCGCTCGGATCGGTGAACGTAATATAGCTAAGCAGGGGCCGGCGGCCGGCCAGCTCGCTGGCCGATGCCGGTCCCTCGCGCTTCTGGAAAAAGGAAACCTTCCCCGGAGGTGGCTCGTCCAGCCACTCGGCAGCGCGCTGGAGATTGTCGAGCGCGATGCTGTTGAGACGCTCGCGCAGCACGGCTTCGAGCGCATCCTCCCAACCCGCTTCGACGCGGATGCCCTGCCACAGGCGACTGAGCCCGTCCAACTGCTGGTTGTCGAGCCAGGCATGCATTTCACCGGAGCGACTAACCTGCTTTTGCAGCAGCTCGAGCGCCGTGCAGCGCGCTTCCAGCGCACCTAAGTCACGCGCCACGCCATCCGCACTATCGGCTGCAGCTCGGTGCGCCTGCTCGAAAGCTGGCAAGTCTGCTTCCGCGCTGTCGAGCGCCGCACGCCGCGTCTGATAGCGATGATCCAGGGCCGCCAGTTCGCGCCCGAGCTGTTCCAGGCCCTCGGGCTCGGCGTCCTTGAGTCCGGCCTGTTCCTGCTCGAGGCGCTGGCGGCGGCTTGCCAGCTGTGACAGGAGTTTCTCGGAGTGCTGCTGGCGCGTTGCCTCTACTTCGTTGGCCTGCGCGCAGCGCGCCGCTTCTTGCTGCAGCTGCTCGACTTCGTCGCGCGTGCGAGCGAACGCGTTTTCGGCGTCGGGCATCGCCGCCCCCTCGGCCTCATGTTGTGCCTCGCACGCCTCAAGCTGCCGATGCGCCTCCTCCAGCGCCGTGCGCTGCGCGAGAAGCGATTCGTGCAGGACTTGATCCTGTCGCTGCGCCTCCTCGCGCTCCAGCTCGAGCCCCGCCATCTGGCTCTCCACCCGCCGCCGGCTGTCGCGCTGATGGCTCAGCGACTGCTCCAGCCTTGCAGTCTCGGCGTTGACCTCGTACAGCGAGCCCTGTGCCTGGTGCAACCCATCGGAAGCCGTATAGTGGCCCTCGCGCAAACGCTCAAGTCCGCTCTCTAGCTCGCGCAGCCGGGCCGTCTCGGCTTCCAGTTCCAGACCAGTCTGTTCCACGTCGCGCGTCAGCCGCCCGCGCTGGTTGGCTGCATCCTGCTTGCGCAGCAACCAAAGCAAGTGCTGTGTGAGCTTGAGCGCGCTCTCCAGCTCGCGGTAGCGGGCCGCGACCTGCGCTTGGGCATCCAGGTGTTCGATTTGCTGGGCGAGCTCGTGCACGATGTCGTCCACGCGCGCCAAGTTTTCGCGCGCGTCGTTCAGCCGCAGTTCAGTCTCACGGCGCCGTTCGCGGTACTTCGAGATGCCTGCGGCCTCCTCCAAAAACGTGCGCAGATCCTCAGGTCGCGCTTCCACGATGCGCGAGATCATTCCCTGCTCGATGATGGCGTAAGCGCGACCGCCCAACCCCGTGCCGAGGAAAATATCCGCCACATCCTTGCGGCGGACATGGAGGTTGTTGATGAAATATGCGGACTCGCCGTCGCGCTCGAGCACGCGCTTGACCGAGATCTCCGCGTACTTCGACCAAGCCCCAGCCGCCTTGCCCAGGCTGTTGTCGAATACGAGTTCCACGCTGGCGCGGTTGATCGGCTTGCGCTCGCCGGAACCGTTGAAGATCACATCCTGCATGGTCTCGCCACGCAGATGCTTGGCGGAGGACTCGCCCAGCACCCACCGGACGGCATCGATGACGTTAGACTTGCCGCACCCGTTCGGGCCGACCACGCCTACGAGCTGCCCCGGAACCGGAATGTGCGTGGGATCGACGAACGATTTGAAGCCGGCGAGCTTGATGTGAGAAAGACGCAATTTGGGACGCGATGCAAACGGTTATAATTGCAGGAAACTACGATAAAACAAGCGCCTGGGCCCAGAGACCCAAGCGCGTGCGTATTTTAACCGAATCGTCACGGCGTGGATAATGGCAACGCGGCCCGCACGGAACCTGGAGACCTTCCCCAACCCAAGCCCGGAGCGGGATTACCACATCCATATGGAGATCCCCGAGTTCTCCTGCCTCTGCCCCAGGACCGGCCAACCGGATTATGCAACCCTGCTGCTCGACTACATCCCGGACCGCGCCTGCGTCGAGCTGAGGAGCCTCAAGCTCTATATCTGGTCGTACCGTGACGAAGGCGCCTTTCACGAGGCCGTGACCAATCGCATTCTGAACGATCTGGTGGCTGCGACACAGCCGCGCTTCATGCGGCTCACGGCCAAGTTCTACGTGCGCGGCGGAATTTTCACCACCGTGGTCGCCGAGCACCGGCACAGCACCTGGCAACCACAACCGATGGTAGACCTGCTGCAGTTTACGCCTCAATCCAGCATCCGCGGATGATATGAACCCGAATCTCGATCGCTTGCAGCCGTATCCGTTTCAAAAGCTCGCCGCGTTGCTTGAGGATCTCACTCCGCGCACCGACCTGCGTCCGATCAACCTGTCTATCGGCGAACCCAAGCATCCTACCCCTGAGTTCATCAAGCGCGCGCTGACCGACAACCTGAATGGACTCGCCTCTTACCCGCCGACCAGTGGCAGCCCCGCGCTGCGCGAGGCCATTGGCCAGTGGCTCATGCGACGCTACCGTCTGACGAGTTTGGACCCGCTCAAGCAGGTATTGCCTGTCAATGGCAGCCGCGAAGCGCTGTTTGCGTTCGCTCAAGCCGTGGTCGATGCGAGCCGCCCAGGCGCCGTGGTCGTGATGCCGAACCCGTTCTATCAGATCTACGAAGGTGCCGCGCTGTTGGCCGGCGCGACGCCAGAGTTCTTGAACCTGGCTCCGCACCGCGGCCGTCGGCTGGATCTGGAGCAGCTGCCCGAGTCGGCCTGGGGGCGCGTGCAGCTGATCTACGTATGCTCCCCGGCCAACCCCACCGGCGAGGTGATGACGCTGGAGGACTGGCGCCGCCTGTTCGATCTGTCTGACCGCTTCGGGTTCGTGATCGCATCAGACGAGTGCTATTCCGAGATCTACTTCGACGAGGCGCGACCGCCTCTGGGGAGTTTGCAGGCGGCGCAGCAGCTGGGCCGCGCAGGCTATCCCCGTTTGGTGGCGTTTGGCAGCCTGTCGAAGCGCTCCAACGTTCCCGGCATGCGCTCGGGATACGTGGCGGGAGATGCAGCCATCCTCGCAAGGTTCCTTCTGTACCGAACCTACCAGGGCGGCGCCATGAATCCGGCCGTCCAGGCGGCCAGCGCTGCGGCCTGGAAGGACGAAGCGCACGTGATCGAGAACCGACGTCTGTATGCCGAGAAATTTGCTCAGGTGACAACGATACTGCGCGAGGTCGCGCCGGTGCAGATGCCAGAAGCCGCGTTCTACCTGTGGCTGCGCACACCAGTGCCGGATATCGAATTCTCCCGTGCACTGCACGCGCAACATAACGTTACCGTCCTGCCCGGCAGTTATCTCGCGCGCGAGGCCCGCGGCGTCAACCCCGGACAACATTTCGTGCGCATCGCTCTGGTTCCTGCCCTGGCAGAGTGCCTGGAGGCGGCTCGACGGGTGCGCTCCTATCTCAGTACCTTGCAGGAAGCACCCGAACCTGCGATCAAGGCGCAGCCATGAGTGAACTCCAGCAGCTGATCGAAACCGCCTACGAGAACCGCTCCGGCTTCTCGCCCGGCTCGGCCGACCCCAGATTACGCGATGCCGTGCGGCAGGTCATCCAGCAGCTCGACGCCGGAACGCTGCGCGTTGCCGAGAAAGTCGGTGCCACCTGGAATACTCACCAGTGGATAAAGAAGGCTGTGCTGCTCTCCTTCCGTCTCGACGACAACGCCGTAGTGCGCGACGGTTACACCAACTACTACGACAAGGTGCCGGCCAAGTTTGCCGACTACGGCGCGGCGGACTTCAGGGTTGGTGGCTTCCGCGTCGTACCCCCGGCGGCAGTGCGCCGCGGTGCATTCGTTGGCCGCAACGTCGTGCTCATGCCCTCCTTCGTCAACATCGGCGCCTACGTGGATGAGGGCACGATGGTGGACACCTGGGCTACAGTAGGTTCCTGCGCGCAGATCGGCAAGAACGTGCACTTGTCGGGCGGCGTCGGGATCGGCGGCGTGCTCGAGCCGGTCCAGGCCAACCCCACCATCATCGAGGACAACTGTTTCATCGGCGCCCGCTCGGAAGTCGTCGAAGGCGTCATCGTCGGAGAGGGC
>Ga0335082_10007849_pt1 | contig 11587 bp, 9 predicted proteins | sample Lox_Sample_41_FD_206718 | JGI IMG/M metagenome (GOLD analysis project Ga0335082, IMG submission 206718) | Soil microbial communities from Loxahatchee National Wildlife Refuge, Florida, United States - Lox_Sample_4.1 | ecosystem: Environmental > Terrestrial > Soil > Wetlands | place: USA: Florida...
TGGCATAATGCATCTTGCCGTTCACCAGGTACTGGTGAACCGGCGTCTGGAAAGCCGCTTCGACTTGCGCGGCCAAGCCGTTGAAGCCGATCCAGGTGCGGCTGCGCGCGGCAGCGATGTTGGTGAAGCCTTGTTGCCGAAGCCAGTTCGCCACGCGGGCCATATCATCCGGGCTGACTCCGAACCGGACTGCATATTCCTCCGGCGTGAGCCAATGGTGATAGGTCGGTGACGACGGATCGAGTTGTTCCTTGAGTAGCGTGTCCAACGCAACTTGCTGTGCAGGCGTGAGCTGAAAAACCAGCTTCATGCCTTCCATCGGCGTCGAGCCTTCTACTGCGCCGCGATCATACTCGGCCCGCGCCATGGGATGAACATTTCCCCGAAGACGCCATGTGCTTGCGTTATCTATGGCTTGCGGGATGCGCTCAGCCCACGCGGCTGGGGGCAAAATGAAATTGGCGAATATCAGAAAAAGAAGAGTCGTAATCGAACAGCGGGTAATCGGCAACTGCGTTGTCATGAATCCCGGAAGGGCGCTGCACGGATTATAGCGGTTGCCGCCCGCCATGTTGTAAATTCCGCAAACGCCGTTCCCAGCCATCTCGCTCCGGTTGCGCCTTTCCCTCCCCGGCAGCATCCGTTAAGTAAGCTGACGCCGGACAGTAACTCTGCTACTCTCGGCGCAGCGGAGAAGTTCGTCAGCAATGCCAATCGCCAAGAGCGCCACAAGACGGGGGAGCGCGGCTCCGGTTGAGCCGAAGCCACAATCGCTTGCGCCGGGTCGCGGCCGCGATCAGCACGAACTGGTCATCATCTCCGGCATGAGCGGTGCCGGCAAGGCCTCAGCCCTGAATACCTTTGAAGACCTCGGTTACTACTGCGTGGACAATCTCCCCGTCGGGCTTATCTCCAACTTCGCCGAGTTAGTGCTTGATTCCGCGGAAATCCAGCGCGCGGCCCTTGTGGTGGACATCCGCGAGGGCGCGCGGCTTGATAAGCTGCCGCAAATCCTGGCCTCGCTGCGCCGCATGCTGAAGACGACAATGGTTTTTCTCGAGGCCGACCAGGAGGCGTTGGTTCGCCGCTATAGCGAGACCCGTCGGCCGCATCCCCTGGGACGTCACAATTCAGTCAAGGCCTCGCTGGCGGCAGAGCGACGCCGTCTTCAACCCGTGCGCGCCCTGGCGGACGTGGTGCTCGATACCACCAAGTTCAATGTTCATGAATTGCGAAGGTCACTCACCCAGCGCTTTCAGGCGGGAAATAAAGACAAGAACATCCTTATTTCGTGTGTTAGCTTTGGCTTTCGTGAGGGTGTGCCCGAGGACGCCGACCTGGTGTTCGACGTCCGCTTCCTGCCCAATCCGCACTTCATTCCTAAGTTCCGGCCGCACACTGGGAATCATCCTGAGGTAGCGAAGTACATCCGTTCCTTCCCGCAGACGCGCGAGTTTATCAGCCGTATTTCCGAGCTGCTGATCTATCTGGTCCCTCATTACATCACCGAAGGCAAGAGCTATTTGACGATCGCCTTCGGATGCACCGGCGGCAAGCATCGCTCGGTGATGATCGCCGAGGACGTACAGAAGCGCCTGGCGAAGGCGGGGTACAACGTGAAGGTCGTGCACCGCGACTCGCCCGTAGCGAGCTAGGCGAAGATCCGCGGGAGCTATTTCGAGCTACCGCCCGGCGCCAGACCACGGTATTTCAGCATGGGTTCGATGCTGGGCTTCTTGCCGCGCCACGCAACATATAACTGTTCCAGGTCCTCAGTATTTCCTTTCGACAGCACCATTTCGCGGAAGCGGTCGCCGTTGGCCCGAGTCAGGCCGCCGTGGTCTTCGAACCATTGATACGCATCATCGTCCAGCATCTGCGTCCAAAGATAGGCATAGTAACCGGCCGCGTATCCGGCGCCGCTCCAGATGTGGCTGAAGTAGCTGGAGCGGTATCGCGGCGGCACATAACTGATGGCGAGATTGGTTTCTTTCAGGGCTTCGGTTTCGAAGGCATCCGGCTTCTGCAGCGGCGCAGAGGCCGGAAGGGTGTGCCACTTCATATCGAGTTCCGCGGCGGCCAGCAACTCCGTCGTGTCATAGCCTTTGTTGAAGGTGTCGGCTTTCTTGATCTTCGCCACTAACTCCTCAGGCATCGGCGCGCCGGTCTTGTAGTGCTTGGCGTAATGCTGAAAGACCTCCGGATACGTCGCCCAATGCTCGTTGAACTGAGAAGGGAACTCCACAAAGTCGCGCGCCGTTGCAGTGCCCGACAGGGTCGGGTAGTCACAGTTAGAGAACATGCCGTGCAGCGCGTGGCCGAACTCGTGGAACATCGTCCGGACATCATCGGAGGTAATCAGCGCCGGCTCGCCGGGGGCCGGCGGGGCAAAGTTCGCCACGTTGACCACCACCGGTTTCGTGCCCAGCAGCTTGGACTGGTCAACATAAGCGTTCATCCATGCGCCGCCCTGCTTGTTGTCGCGCTTGAAATAGTCACAGTAAAACAGCGCGAGCGAACTGCCATCGGCGTTGAAGACCTCGAACACGCGCATGTGCGGGTCGTAGACCGGGAGGTCCTTGCGCTCCTTGAAGGTAATCCCGTAGAGCTGGTTCGCGGCGTAGAAGACGCCGTTCTGGAGAACGTTGTTCAGCTCAAAATACGGCTTCACCTGTTCTTCGTCGAGATCGTACTTGGCCTTGCGCACCTGCTCGGCGTAAAACTCCCAATCCCACGGCTGGAGCTTGAACCCGCCCTTCTGCTGGTCGATCACCGCCTGAATGTCCTGGGCCTCCTGTGCCGCTTTGCCCGTCGCGCCCGGCACCAGCGCGTCCATGAACTTCAGCGCCGCTTCCGGCGTCTTGGCCATCTGGTCTTCGATCTTCCACGCCGCAAAGTCGGGATAGCCCAGCAGCTTGGCCTTTTGCGCGCGAAGCTGCGCAATCTTCGCGATGGTGTCGCGCGTGTCGTTGGCATCGCCGTGTTCGGCGCGGTCCCAGGAGTTGTCAAACAATGCCTGCCGGGTCGTCCGGTTGCTTAGTGAAACCAGGTCGGGCTGCTGCGTGGTGTTCTGCAAAGGAATGATGAACCCCTCTACCTTGCGACCCTTTGCCGCCTCGGCAGCGGCGCTGATCTGCGCGTCGGACAGGCCGGCGAGGGCGGCTTTGTCGGAGGTCACGTAAGCGCCTTCTTTGGTGGCTGCCAGCAGCTTGGTGCTGAAGGCATTGGAGAGACTGGCCATTTCCTCATTCAGCTTTTTCAACGCGGCTTTGTCTGCGTCGTTGAGTTTGGCTCCCGCATGCACGAACTGGTCATACGTGTACTCGACCAGGCGCAACGATTCCGGATCGAGTTTGAGCGACTTTCGTTCGTTGTAGATGGTCTGTATGCGCTCGAACAGCTTCGCGTCGAGGAAGATTGCGTCCCGGTGCGCTGCCAGCTTCGGCGCCTCGATCGACCTGATCTTCAAAAGCGTGGGATTTGAGTTTGCGCCCACGATAGAAAAGAACGTTCCCGACGCCCGCCGCAATAACTGGCCGCTCTTCTCCAGCGGGATGAAGGTGTTTTCAAAGGTCGGCGGCGCGGAATTATTGGTGATCGCCTGAATCTCTTTGAGCTGCTCCGCCATGCCGGCTTCGATCGCGGGCTGGAAGTCATCATCCTTGATCTTGTCGAACGGCGGCGCTTGAAACGGCAGCGTGCTGGGGGCGTAGAAAGGATTGCTGGGGCCGAACTCAGTGGCCAATACTGGTAGCGTGGCCAGCAAAATGATGGCGGTAACAACAACGATGAGCGTATGCATGATTCCCAGTGTAAATGGTAAGTGAAGGTCGCGACTGTTACCGGTTCTGCTGGAAACGTTTCATCTGCACGGCAGAATCCAGTAAAATCAAGCCTTGCGCCCCAATCTGAGCAGCCTGTCGATGCCTGCACGCCCCAGGCCAACAAGCCACCCCCGACGGGGACTATGCGCGAACTGAACCGACTACTCCGCTACCTCCGGCCGTTCTGGTTCTATATCCTCGCGTCGGTGTTGGCCATGGCCCTGGTCGGACTGCTGGAAGGCTTCCGCCTCCTGCTCATCGGGCCCATCTTCGACCGCGTTCTCAATCCCTCGTCCCATTCGCGAGACCTGCCGCTCTTCCGCATGCCCATCACCGGCCAACCCATCCAGTTGAGCTGGTTCGTGCCCGAGCACTTCCACAACGTGTGGACGATGGTGGCCTTCGCCCTCGTTGTATCTACTGTATTGAAGGGCCTGTTCGATTATCTCGGCACGTATTTCGCGAATTACGCCGGCTTCGGCATGATTACCGACCTGCGCAACGAGCTCTACACCGCAACGCTGCGCCGGTCGGTCGCATTCTTCCAGAAGTATTCGACAGGCACGCTGTTGTCCGCGATCATCAGCGACATCGACCGCGTGCAGTATGCCGTTTCCACCGTCGTGGCGGAGTTTCTGCAGCAGTTCTTCACCTTCCTGTTCACCGCCGCGGTGGTCATCTTGCTGGGCGGGCGCCTCACCTGGGTGCTGGCCATCTTTTTTCCCTTCGTCATCGTGGCTGCGCGGCGTATTGGCCAACGCGTGCGCAGCACCACGCGCAAAGGGCAGGACAAGGTCGCCGACATCCAGAACATCCTGCAGGAGACGATCACCGGCGTGCGCATCGTGAAGGCCTTTTCCATGGAAGCCTGGGAGACAAACCGCTTTCGCGAGGCCGCACGGCGTCTGTTCAAGGCAAACCTGCGGGCGGTGAGCGCCTACGCCGTCAGCTCGCCCATGATGGACATCTTCGGCGCCGTCGCCATTGCGGCGCTCATCCTCATGGGCCGCGAGTACATCAAGCACGGCGTCTTCACCGAGGGCGTCTTCCTGGCCTTCATCATCGCAGTGTTCAAGCTCTATGAGCCGATTCGCAAGTTCGGGCAGTTCCACAACAACTTCCAGCAGGCGTTGGGAGCGTCTTCCGCCATCTTCAACTTTCTCGACGCCCAGGACGATGTGCGCGAGAAGCCCGGCGCGATGAAGCTGCCGCCCTTCCGGCGGAGCATTCGCTTCGAGCATGCCTACTTTTCCTACGAGAACGGCGACGGTGCGCGCGGGGTGTTGCACGACATCAACCTTGAAGTCAGGCCGGGAGAGTTGGTCGCCATTGTCGGCACCAGCGGTGCCGGCAAGACCACACTGGTGCACCTGCTGCCCCGCTTCTTCGACGTCACGCGGGGCCGTTTGCTGGTCGATGGACACGATGTGCGCGACCTCACCGTTGCGTCGTTGCGCTCGCAGATTGCTATCGTCACCCAGGACACCATCCTGTTCAACGACACCGTGCGCAACAACATCGCCTATGGCCAACCGCACGTTTCACCGCAGCGGGTAGAGGCCGCCGCTCGAGCCGCGCTGGCCCACGATTTCATTATGGCGCTGCCCGATGGCTACGACTCCCTGATTGGCGAGCGCGGTTTGCGTCTGAGCGGCGGCGAACGCCAGCGCATCTCGATCGCCCGCGCCATCCTGAAGGACGCGCCCATTCTCATTCTCGACGAAGCTACCTCCGCGCTCGACAGCGAAAGCGAAGCTCTGGTGCAATCCGCGCTGCAGAACCTGATGAGCGGACGCACCGTGTTTGTCATCGCGCATCGCTTGTCCACGGTGCGCCGTGCCGACCGCATTTTGGTGCTGGAGGGTGGCATCATCGCCGATGAAGGCTCGCATGAGTGCCTGATGGCACGCGCCGGCACTTATCGCCGGTTGTATGATTTGCAGTTTGAAGATGTCGAAGCTGCTTCCGACTGATCGCGCCATGAACATTCGTTCCATGACTGGCTATGCGCAGGTGAAAGCGCACGTGGACGACACGCTCACGCTCACGCTGAGCCTGAAGTCGGTCAACCATCGCTTCCTCGACCTGCATCTGCGCCTGCCTGGCGAACTCGACCCCATCGAGATGAAAGTGCGCCGCGTCTTGAAAGAGCGCCTGCATCGCGGCCACATCGAAGTCACGCTCGGACTGGAGCGCAGCGGCGGTGCAGCCTTCGCGGTCAATCGCGATCTGGTGGGCGGATATCTGCGGACCTTCCGCCAGGTTGCAGAGGAATTCGGCGTCAGCGCTGAGCCCGATCTCAACGCCGTGCTGAAGCTGCCGGGAGCGTTGAATGCCGCGGAGGACGGCGACGCGATGGCCTCGCTGGAGAGGCACGTCACCGCCGCTCTGGAGCAATGCATTGAACGGCTCAACCAGATGCGCGAGGAAGAAGGCCGCGGCGTGGCCGCCGAGCTGCACAATCGCATGACCCATCTGGCCTCTTCCACCCATGAGCTCGAACAGCTTCGCGGCAAGGTTCTGAAGGCTTACCACGAAAAAGTGCACGGTCGCATGCAGGAGCTGCTGAACACGCACATCGACCACGACCGCGTCCTTCAGGAAGCGGCCATGCTGGCCGAGCGCAGCGACATCCAGGAAGAGCTGGTGCGCATGAAGAACCATATCCAGCATTTCTCCGCGCTGCTTGAGGCCGGCGGCGAAGTCGGCAAGAAGCTTGACTTTCTGCTCCAGGAGATGAACCGCGAGGCCAACACCCTGATGTCGAAGACCACCGGCGTCGCCGGCGAGGCCCTGCGTATCACCGGACTGGGACTGGCCATGAAGTCGGAGATCGAGAAGGCACGCGAGCAGGTGCAGAACATCGAATGAGCGGCACCATCTTTATTGTTTCTGCGCCATCGGGTTCGGGTAAATCCACCTTGACCAACGAGGTGCGCCGCATCGTGCCCCGGCTCGACTTCTCCGTGAGCTACACCACGCGCCCGCCGCGCGGCAGTGAGCAATCAGGCCGCGAATACTATTTCATAAGCCGCGACGAGTTCGAGCGCATGATCCGCGAGGACGAGTTTCTCGAATACGCCGAGGTCTTCGGCAATTACTACGGGACGGCGCGGCGCTTCCTGCGCGAGGCCATTGCCCGAGGTCACGATTTGTTGCTGGACATTGACGTGCAAGGCGCGGCCAAGGTGAAACAGCGGATTCCGGAAGCGGTGAGCATCTTCATCCTGCCGCCTTCGCGTGACGAGCTGGAACGCCGCTTGCGCCGCCGCAGCGAAGCCGACGATAAGCTTCGCGGCGACGGTGCGCCGCCGGTCAACACCGAGGCGATCATCCAGCGCCGCCTGCAGACCGCCTCTCGCGAAATTGAGAATTTTTCCCAGTACGACTATATTTTGGTCAACGACCGTCTGGAGCAGTCCATCGACACGCTCAAGTCGATCGTGGAGGCCGAGCGGCTAAAGCGCTCAGGCGCCGGCCCTTCAGCAGGGGACGATGCGGTGCTGGCCGCCGCTAATCGCGTCTTGCGTACACACATGATGCAGCAGGTGCAGACCATCCTTGCTACGTTCGAACTGTTTCGATCCCCCACCGTTACGGAGTGAACGATGAAACTGGTTGAAGGCTTCGACAGCAATTATCGTTACGTTCTGGTGGCTGCGCGCCGTGCTCGTCAGATACAGAATGGCGCCCGCCCCGTAGTAGACCCTCATTCGCGCAAGCCGTGCCGCATCGCCGAAGAAGAGATCCAGGCCGGCAAGGTGAAGTGGGAGGTCCCCCAGCACCCCAAGACGCCGCTTGAAATCGCCACTGATGTGCTGGAGTCGCTTGGCGAGCGCGGCGAAGACTAGACGAGCGTCGCTGGTTTGCTCGAGCGCATTACACATCACACGCGTATGAAAATCGCACTGGGGGTGAGCGGCGGCATCGCCGCCTACAAAGCGGCTGAGATTGTCCGCCAACTGCAGGAGCGCGGCATCAGCGTGCAGGTCGTCATGACCGCCGCCGCACAGGAGTTCGTCCGCCCCCTGACCTTCGCCGCGCTTTCCGGCGAGAAGGTCATCACCGACATGTTCGGCTCAGGCACGGAGCAGTCCAACCTCGACTCCGCCATCGAGCACATCTCGGTGGCGCAGTCCATCGACGCGCTGCTGGTCGCGCCCGCCACCGCCGACACGCTTGCCAAGTTCGCCCAGGGCATCGCCAACGATTTCCTCAGCACGCTCTACCTTGCCACCACCGCGCCGGTCATCGTCGCTCCCGCCATGAACATCCACATGTGGGAGCATCCGGCCACGCAAGCAAATCTTGACATCCTGCGCCGGCGGGGTGTGACCGTCATCGAGCCCGGCAGCGGATATCTGGCCTGCGGCATGGTCGGCGCCGGACGGCTTGCCGAGCCGGAAGAGATTGTCGCCGCCACGCTCCAGCGCCTGGGCAGCGCGCAAGATCTCGCGGGAGAGACTGTGCTCGTCACCGCTGGTCCCACGCACGAGCCCATCGACCCCGTGCGTTTCATCGGCAACCGTTCCAGCGGCAAAATGGGTTATGCGCTCGCCGAGGCTGCGCTGCGCCGGGGAGCGAAAGTGATTCTGGTGAGCGGGCCAACCGCGCTGCAGCCGCCGTCCGCCGCCGAGACCATCTTCGTGGAGACCGCGCAACAGATGCGCGCCGCCGTACTTGACCGCTGGGAGCGGGCGATCCTTATCATCATGGCGGCAGCCGTTGCCGACTACCATGTCAAGAATGTTTCGCCGGAGAAGATCAAGCGCAAGGGCGCGACCGAGTTGCAACTGGAGCCCAACCCCGACATCCTCGCCGATCTCGGCAGCCTGCGCCACGCGAGCGGCCGGCAAATGCCAATGCTGATCGGCTTCGCCGCCGAAACAGAAAACCTGCTGGAGAACGCCCGCGCCAAACTTGCGAACAAGCGCGTAGATGCGATCGTGCTCAATGACGTTTCGCGCAAGGACATCGGCTTCGACGCCGACCGCAACGAAGTAACCATCGTTACGCCTGACGGCGCAATCTCGGTACCTGAAGGGAGCAAGCTTGGCATTGCTCAGCGAATTCTAGAAGTGGCATTGCGACTGCGTGAGCAAGTGATGCTGTCTGCTAATGTGTCAACTGGTGGGACCATGCTGTAACGATTCCAAAAAAATGGGCCCCTAGACGCGAGGCCCTTTTTGCATGTGCCTAAAACCGCAATGAAACGTTAGCCGTTAGGCCTGCTTTTTCTGCTGGTCCTTGTCCATTCGCTCGCGGTCCGACTGTGGGCTCTTCTGGCCACCCTGCTGACCCTGTTGCTCCTGCCAGTTCTGCTGCTGACCGCCTTGATGCTGTTGCTGTCCGCCCTGGCCACCCTGCTGATCTTGCTTCTTCTTCCAGTCCTCCTGCTGAGAACTCTGGCCTTGCTTGTCCTGTTCTAACATCCTTGATCTCCTTGTGTATGACTTGCGAATAATTAAGATGCACCCATCGCCCGCCGGGATGTGCGCGTGGTAGTGTCGGAATCGTGCTCCCGTTTGGCGGATGCCCACTCTGCTGTAGAATCGCACCATAAACCTCGACTGATGACCCTCGATCCGGAAACGAAAGCCATTCTGCGCGAGCGCCTTAACTTCTATCGTGAGTTGGGCATCGGCCCGCTCTATCGCCGCGAATCCCGGTCGAATCCTCTGCGAGAAGTTTTGGAGTGCATCTCCCAGGAAGGCGCAGAAATCGAGGCCGCCTTGGAAGCCACCGATGACTCCGTTCTTGTTTCTCCCAGCGACAGCCCTGATCGTGCTGCGCTGCTTAAGATCATCGCCGACGACATCGGCCCCGACTGCCGGCGTTGCAATCTGGGCAAACTCGGCCGCAAGCAGATCGTCTTCGGCACCGGCGACCCGCACGCCGAGTTGATGTTCATCGGCGAAGGCCCGGGAGCCGACGAAGACGCACAAGGCCTGCCTTTCGTCGGGCGCGCCGGACAACTGCTCAACAACATGATCGCCGCCATGGGCCTGAAGCGCGAGCAGGTGTACATCGCCAACATTGTGAAGTGCCGCCCGCCGGGCAACCGCACCCCCGAACGCGATGAGTGCGATACCTGCTCTCCCTTTCTGATGCGCCAGATTGACGTCATCCGCCCCAAGGTCATCGTGGCGCTGGGGGCGACTGCCGCCAAGAACCTGCTTGGCGTCAACGACTCGATGAACTCCCTGCGCGGACGCTTCTATGACTTCTCGCCGCCGCGGACCCTGATGGACGCCGACGGCGCCTTCGCCTGCAAGCTGTCGGTGACCTATCACCCGGCGTTCCTGCTGCGCGATCCACGGCAGAAGAAGGAAGCCTGGAAGGACCTGCAGATGGTCATGCGCTATCTCGGCCTGCCCGCGCCCCGGCGCGCACCCGAAGGCAGCTAGCCTGCCATGGCGCAATTCTGCGACGTCGCCGTGCCCGTTCCGCTCGACGCCGTCTTCACCTACCGAATTCCTGAAAATGGCCCCGAGCCTTGCATTGGCGGTCGCGTCATTGTTCCATTTCGCGAAAAGCGCCTGTGCGGCGTAGTCACCGAGCTGCACGATCGCGAGCCAAAGTTCCAGACCCGCCGCCTCAGCCAGGTGCTCGACGCCTCACCCGCGCTCACGCCCGAGCTGATGCAACTGGGCCGCTGGATTGCGCAGTACTACATCGCTCCCGTCGGCGAAGTTTTTCGCACCATGCTTCCCCTCTCGGCTGAGTTCCGGCGGGTCGTCGGATACCACATTACCGACAAGGGAATTGCTGCACTGCATGCTGCAGCATCGGCGGGTTCGTCGCTCCGCTCGCAGAAGGACCGCGAGCACCAGATGCTGGAATACGCAGTATTAAATCGGCTCGCGGAAGGCGAAGTCGTGCGTGAAACCACGCTCCGTTCCGCCTCGGGAGCAACCAAGTCCGTGCTGCAGTCCATGCTGCGAAAGAAGTGGCTTGCGCGCGACGACCTGAGCGACGTCCGCGACGCCGGCCGCACCATACAGATCGCAATATTCAAGAGCGCTGACGGAAAACTGAATGCCAACCAGCAGACCATTGTCACTTACCTGCGCGCGCAAGAGAACCAGCGAGCGCCGGTCGAGGCCCTTCGCGAGTTGGCCGTTCCGCGCACTACGCTGCAGACGCTCGTCCGGCGAGGCATCGTTGAACTGGGTGAGGAAGCGGCGACGTTCCGCGTCTCCGGATTGAAGCCGCGGAAGCTGGAATTCCTCTTCACAGCCGCGCAGAAGACTGCCCTCGAGACCATCATCACTGCGGCCGATGAACGCAAGTTCCTGCCCATGCTGCTGCACGGCGTCACCGGCTCGGGCAAGACCGCCGTCTATCTCTCCGCCATGCAGTCGGTGCTGGCCAAAGGACGCTCCGCGCTGCTGTTAGTGCCGGAAATCGGCCTCACCCCTGCGGTCGCCGCCGACCTGCACCAGATCTTTGGCGACGAGGTGGCCATCCTCCATTCCGCGCTCACCGATGACGAGCGCGCCGAGCAATGGAAGCGCATCCGGAACGGGGAGTCTCACATTGTGGTAGGGACGCGGTCGGCCATCTTCGCGCCGCTGCCCGATCTGTCCCTCATTGTGGTAGATGAGGAGCACGATCATTCCTACAAGCAGGAAGAGATGCCGCGCTATCACGCCCGCGACGTCGCGGTGATGCGGGCCAAGATGGCGGGCGCGGTGGTGGTGCTGGGCTCCGCTACCCCTTCGCTGGAGTCTTACTTCAACGCAAAGAAGAACAAGTACGTG
>Ga0335082_10007850_pt1 | contig 11586 bp, 4 predicted proteins | sample Lox_Sample_41_FD_206718 | JGI IMG/M metagenome (GOLD analysis project Ga0335082, IMG submission 206718) | Soil microbial communities from Loxahatchee National Wildlife Refuge, Florida, United States - Lox_Sample_4.1 | ecosystem: Environmental > Terrestrial > Soil > Wetlands | place: USA: Florida...
CGCCCTTCGGTCCAGCCGGGCCCTTCGATGCCTGACATCCCGAGCCGAGAGACGCCAGGGCAAGACACGAGACAGCCACCGCCAGCCGCCAGCACGCGACGCGACGCATGGTGTTTCCCCCGATCGAGAGTGCAGCTCACGACGCTAGCACCTTCGAAGGGCGCCGGACCGACTCACCGTCCGTTCGGCGGGAACCACGACCGCGGTACACCACCCAAAGAAAAACCCCCGCAGCCGGACGAAGCTGCGGGGGCACGAATGGTGACCCGTACGGGATTTGAAGGCCCGTCTTTTCAGGAACTCACGCCGCCAGACGAAGCTCTTCGCTCCCCTGAACGCGGCTCCACGCTGCCGCTCGACGCGCCTTCACACGCCCCGACGGCGCTCAATGAAGCGGGACGCGCCGCCGATGTCACCGCGCTCGCAGCATACCTTGAGGCTGTCGGCCGGATCGCAGTCGAGGTCGTCGCCCGAGGCGACGTCGCGCTCGCGCTGGAGCTCTTGGCGCAGGCGGCGCTCGTGGCAGCGGTCGTATCCGCCGACAGGCCAGCACCTCTGCCCGGTTCTATCGCCGGCACGAGCCCGGCGGAAGCAAGGACCAGGTAGAGGGATTGGAATTTACAATGGGTGAATGATAACCATGCGACAGTCCACGCCATTCTGTCGTTTCGCCCCTCGTGACGCGCACTTCGAATCGCGATCCGCTTCCCCACGCTTCCCCGCTCTCCCTGAGTCCGGGAGACATACGGGAGACTCGCAGGCGAGCGAGCGGCGCCAGGCTCGGAATTGGCAGAATGGGTCGCTGAACGCATTGTCGGCACGGTCCGACGGCAGCTGCTCGACCACGTCATCGTCCTGACCAGCGCCACCTGGACCGCCTGCTCGATTCGTTGATCGACCACTACCGCCGTGATCGCACGCATCTCGGGCTCGGCAAGGACACTCCGTTGGGACGCCCCGTCGAGCCGCGCCCGACCACGCCGGCGACCGTCGTCGGCCTTCCACGGGTCGGCGGGCTGCATCGGCGCTACGCCTGGCGTCGAGCAGCGTAGACCGGCTCGACCGTCTGTTCTCGTCCCGCGTTCATCCGAACGAGTTGCTGCCGGCGCAGGTTCAAATCCTGTCTCGCCACCGGGACCAGATCCCGGGGAGAATGCCGGCAGCGGCCCTCAGGAGCCAGCTCAATAGTCGCCGTAGCGGTTCAAGTCGAGCCGGCCGGCCTCGATGGGGACACTCCGCACACGCTCTGCGTGGAACCAGTCCGCCAACTCCCAAAAGCGTGGGCTGCTCCGCCGGATGCCGTAAGCTTCGGCCAGCTTCGCGAAGTCGGCGTCAGAGGTCACCGCGGTCAAGCGCGCGACAAGATTCGGCACCTCGCCGCCCGTTACGTCGAAGAAGAAGTTCGGGTAGCTGCCGAGGTATCCGGGCACGATCGTCATCGTGTCGGCCGAAGGATTCCGCCGTTCGTTCTCGTCGAACATGAACGCGACGTTGAAGTGGGCCTTGTTGTGGACGAGCGAATACACGAGGTCTCGTGTTCCGGTGCTGTCGATGCGAACCCTCAGCAGTGACAGATCCGGCATGTGCTGCACGAAGGGCCTCGCGACGGATGCCAGCTTGCGCAACTCGCCTTCGACGGCGTGCGCATGTGGGGGTGCGTCGGCCCGGGTGCAGGGGGCGGCCATGCAGCGATTGATCGGGTCAGGAACGCCGCGAACGGCCGGCGAGGCTCTGGCGAGGATGCTCTCGATCAGTTCGGTTTTCGGACTGGATGTCCGGTACGCGACGCGAGTGCCGACATCGAGGTTGGAGAGACGGTTCTCGAGAAACGCCTTCGTCTGCGCGCCGGCGCCGACGTACCAGGAGTCCCGGGTGCTCTCTCGCACATCGGCCGGGAGGAAGCTGATGAACAGATCCTCGGACTCCATGCGCAGGTAGTCCATGTAGAGTCGCGTCGACAACTGATGGACGACGTTCCCGAACACGTCGAACCCGGCGACGAGGTCGTAGTAGACGCGCTCGAGAATCGGGTAGTCGATGATCCACGCCGTCTTCGGGATCTCGCCGACGTAGCCCTTGACGACGGTAGCGCTGTCGAAGTGACGGAACACCGTCAGCAGCGCGTTGTCATTGGTCCCGTCTCCGTCCCAGATGTCGTCGAGGGAGGGCCCGAGCCTTCTGGGGTCTCTCTCCCGGTATCTCGCGCTGCGGTACCGAAGGTACTTTCGCCACTCGACCAGGTACTTGAGCCAGATGTCCCCAGGGGTCAGGCGGTTCTTGTTCTCGGCTGGCAGCTTCAGCCATTCCTTCGATTCGCTGAGATAACTTGGATCGGTCACGGACAAGTCGGCATTGGGGCTCATGAACGCGACGAAGAAGTGGTCGTCGATGACGTTGAGCGCCACTTGGCCGCGGCAGACCGGCCCTTTGATGAAGGTATTTATGAAGTAGTGCGCGTCATCGAGCAGGAATTGGTAGCGGGCGCGCGGGGGCACGTTCTCGAAAGCCACGAATGCATTCGCCGACTTCTCTGGATCGTAGGACGGCACCACTTCGGACTGCCACGCGGGCGCGAGGAAGAGCTCTCGGTAGCGCGCCAGCCTTGCATCCGTGAGCGGGTAGACCATGTGGGTCTTGTCCACGATCGTCGAGTGGATCCATTGCAGGCGGTAGTAGAAGCGCTCGACCCCGGGCGGATCGTACGGACGCGTCGTCGGAATCTCGTCGATCTCTCGACCGCTTGGCGTGCGCGACCGCACCAGCCGGAAGTAACGTCCGGGTGCCACGTCCGGAAAGTGTATGTGCGCGAGAAACAGGTGCTCGTAGATGTAGCGCGACGTGACGCGCTCCTTCGCCGAGTCTCCGTTGAAGAATGCCTCCCATTTCGCGACCGACCCGGCAGCGGTCTCCGGCGGCCGCGCCCTTGCCATCGGCACGGGTGCCCCGTCGCGGAGCCACGAGACCAACGTCTGGTACTCCGTCTCCGCGAGAGGGGCGAGCCCGTACGGCATCCCGCCCAGTGGATGTGCTTCCGCGTAGACCGCGAACTCTGCGTCTCGCGGGCACGAGAGCGCGCGATAGGGCGTGAGGTCGACCGATGCCGGGATCTTCTGATTCGCCGGCAACGGGTTCACCCTCCCGAGATCAAGCATGCGCTGCATGAGGGACGCCGCTGCGGCGTGCTCGCCGGAGGCGTGGAGCACGGAGTAGAAGTCACGATCGCGCCACTCGGCGGTCGTCTTTGCATCGATGAAGAGACGTGTTGGATCCATCGGGGCGAGTCGGTCGCCTTGGTACACGACGGCCTTCGTCGCTCCACGATCTGCTCCCTCGAACGACGACAGCTGCAGCTGGCAGGGAGCGTCATAACAGCTGTGACAGACGACGCAGCGGCGATCGAGGATCGGCTTGACTTCCCTCTCCCAGTGCACCACCGCACCGGCGGTGGAAATCGCAACGAGCGATGCTGGCGGCGTAGCGCCGGAGTGCGGCGCGGTGACGAGCTCACCGGCTTCGGCCATGCACACCGTCACGCACAACGAGGTAAGCAAACATCGCAGCGCGGCAGTCGTTCGCATTGGCATCGGTGTGAGTCCTTAGTCAGGGAGGGCTCACCCTTTCAGGTGCGCCCGCGGAGACGGTCGCCCAGGACGCGGCTGCCAGCGCGTAGTAGCCTTCCAGGATGCGTTCTGGCGCGCTTCGCCATCCTGCGGCTCCCAGGTGGAGATCGGATCCGCCCGCCGCCGGATAGCGCGCGTGCGGTCCAGAGAGCGCGCTCCAGGCGAGTGCGAATCCGACGGCGTCGTTTCCGCGGCCCCAGCCGCCTCCGGCCACCTGCCCTCCCAGGCTGGCGCTCCAGTCGGCCTCGCCGGAGGCCATGGGCTCGGTGGCGCCATCCTTCCAGCCCAGGCGCAGGAAGAGTCCTTGGCCCCGATCGGAGGTTCCGAGCTCGGCGTTCAGCCCCAGCCCCCAGGCGGTCGCTCCCGAGCACCGGACCGAAGACAGATCGGGTGGCGTCCCCGCCTCCAGCGCGCGGGCATACGATCCCATTTGCCCCACGTTCCGCCACGCCCGGAGCCGCACCGCGGCGGCCTCCCCGTTCAGCGGCGGAACCAGCTCCGCCTCGACCACCTCGCCGTGGGACCGGGAGAGGTCCCAGTCGAGGCTGCCGGCGGGATCGCTGCGCGAGCTGTAACACGCCAGCCCGGACCGCGAGGCGCGGCGTAATGAAGCTGACCAGGCCTCCCCGGGTGTAGCCGTGGATGTCCTGGGGGTAGGCCCAGGTGGCGTCGTTCACGAAGACGCCGTTGGTGAACTGGCTGCGGGGATCGTTCGCGAAGGCGTTCTGGTCGAACAGCTCTGCGGCCGATATGACACCAAACGTGAACACCCGCCGACGGGCGGGCGCCGTGCGCGGCACCAGGTGTCGGCCGCGGCCGATCGGGACGCCTGGCACGCGCTCCGGGCCGAGGCCGACGGCCCAGCGCACGAAGGCGCGGGCCAGGTAAAGCTGACGCGCCGGCGAGGTGGCGAGGAGGTCGGCGAATGCTCGGGTGCGATCGCGGACCCGTCCCACGGGTTCGCTCATGACCGCGGACCGTTGCCCTGAAGGAATCGGCGAGTAGGGGGTGGTCGAGTCCATGGTCGTTGACGGCTCCGTGTCGGTCTGCCCGTCTGGAAGGCAATCGGTGGGCCAGCCTCCTCAACACGGCGGAGGCGCCGCGACCTGGCGCATGCGTTGCGACGCCCAACGAGCCGAAGAAGACTCACCCATTTCGACAGCGTGAGGCCCGAGCACGGAAGGCTGGCCCGGGCCCGGGTTCGCATGGGAAGGGGACTTCCCCTCGTGGTGGCCGCGTGCCCCCTCGCGTGTCCCCTGCTCGAAACTGCCCGACGGCGCGCACGGAACCTGCATGCCCTCCGCGAGATGCTCAGCCACGCACCGCATCCGAGGAGAGGGTCTCGACAAGACGACCGGCAGGTCGACCGCGTTGATCACTTCCGATCAGTCGTCCGTTCGCGATCACTACCTCCGAGGAGACAGCGTCATGCCAAGTGCCAGGTGGAATACCTTCCGGGTCCCGTGCGCCGCCCGATCGCCACACGGAATAGACGAATGAACGGATTGGCGCTCGCCGGCGCGTGGCCTCCCACGGCGATGCCCGCGGCGTACCGGGAGCTCACGCCCGCCGACCTGACGAGCACGGACGGGTGGAAGGCGTCGCAGCCGCAGGACGCCGTCATCCGCGGGAAGCTTCGAGCGACCGCGCCGCAGGGCGCCGTGGCATCGTCGACCCGTGTACTGCGACGCGCAAGGAGCTGGCCACCTGCCTGCGCTCGGGCCGACGATACGCTTCGCTGACGGGCAGCCGGCGCCCCGCCCTGAGTTTCCCCTGCGCGGCGAACAGGAGCCCGATACGGTCCCGCCCTACGGGCTGAGCACGAAGGGCGACCGTGATGAACGTGGCGGACTACGTCCTCGAGCCGATCCGCTCCGATACCGCACTCGCGCTTCACCGAGGGCGGCATCGGAGCCCGACGCCATCGAGCCCAGCCTCCATTCTCCTGCTGAGCCCCGTACCGGAGCATCCGGCGCCGGAGCTCATCCGGATGATCGAGCACGAGTACTCGCTCAGGGCCGATCTGGATCCGGCATGGGCGGCTCGGCCCCTCGCGGTCACAGAGCGCGACGGGCGGACCGTGCTCGTCCTCGAGGATCCCGGGGGCGAGCCGCTCGAGCGGCTGCTCGGCGCCCCATTGGAGATGGGACGCTTTCTGCGCCTCGCCATCGGCATCGTCGCCGCGCTCGGCAAGGCGCACCGGCATCGTCTCGTCCACAAAGACCTCAAGCCGGCCAATGTCCTGGTGAACCGCGCGGGCGCGGAGGTCAGGCTCACCGGGTTCGGCATCGCGTCGCGCCTGCTCCGCGAGCGGCAGGCGCCCGAGCCGCCGGAGTTCATCGCCGGCACCCTCGCCTATATGGCTCCCGAGCAGACGGGACGCATGAACCGCTCGATCGACTCCCGCACCGATCTGTACGCGCTCGGCGTCACGCTCTACCAGATGGTCACGGGCACCCTGCCGTTCAGCGCCTCCGATCCCATGGACTGGGTGCACTGCCACATCGCGAGGAAGGCGGTGCCACCGAGGGAGCGCCTCGAGAACGTCCCGACCCCGGTCTCGGCCATCATCATGAAGCTGCTCGCCAAGACGGCCGAGGAGCGTTACCAGACCGCGGGCGGCGTCGAGCGCGACCTGCGGCGCTGCGTGGCCGAATGGGAAGTCCGGGGCTGCATGGGCGACTTCCCGCTGGGCCAGCAGGACACGCCCGACCGGCTGGTGATCCCCGAGACGCTCTACGGACGGGCGCGCGACGTCGAGACCTTGCTCGCCTCGTTCGATCGCATCGTCCAGAGCGGGGCGCCGGAGCTGGTGCTGGTCTCCGGCTATTCCGGCATCGGCAAGTCCTCGGTGGTCCATGAGCTGCACAAGGTGCTGGTGCCGCTGCGCGGGCTGTTCGCCGCGGGCAAGATCGACCCGTACAAGCGTGACACGCCCTACTCTGCGCTCGCTCAGGCTCTTCATGGCCTGGTCCAGCATCTTCTCGGCAGGAGCGACGCCGAGCTCCGCCTCTGGCGTGACGCCCTTCTCGAGGCGCTGCGGCGGAACGGCCGGCTCATCGTGGATCTCGTCCCCGGGCTGAAGCTCATCATCGGAGAGCAGCCGCCGGTGCCCGAGCTTCCTCCCCAGGAGGCGCAGCAGCGTTTCCAGCTGGCGTTGCGCCGGTTCATCGGCGTCTTCGCCCGGCCGGACCATCCCCTGGTGCTGTTCCTCGACGACCTGCAGTGGGTCGACGCGGCGACGCTGGATCTGCTGGAGGATCTCCTGGCCCAGCCCGATGTGCAGCACCTCATGCTGATCGGTGCGTATCGCGACAATGAGGTCGGCGCCGCCCATCCGCTGACGCGGAAGCTCCACGCCATCGAGACCGCCGGCGGAAGAGTTGGGAAGATCACGTTGCCGCCGCTCGCTCAAGAGCATCTCGCCCACCTGATCGCGGACGCGCTTCGATGCGGGCCGGACCGCGCCGCACCGCTCGCGCAGCTGGTCCACGCAAAGACAGGTGGCAATCCGTTCTTCGCGATCCAGTTCATCTCCTCGCTCGCCGACGAGGGACTGCTCGCCTTTCATCATGATGCTGCGCGCTGGTCCTGGGACCTCGGCCGAATCTACGCCAAGGGATACAGCGACAACGTCATCGACCTGGTGACCGGGAAGCTCAATCGCCTGCCGGCCGAGACCCAGGAGGCGTTGCAGCAGCTCGCGTGTCTCGGAGGCACCGCCGCGATCACGACGCTGTCGATCGTCCTGGACTGCTCGGGGGAGCTGGTCCACGCGACGCTCTGGCCAGCTCTCCGCCAGGAACTCGTCGCGCGCACACGCGACGCGTACCGGTTCGTCCACGATCGCGTTCGGGAGGCCGCCTATTCGCTCATCGCGGACGAGCGACGCGGCGAGACGCATCTTCGGATCGGGCGGCGGCTCGCGGCGCGGATTCCTCCCGGCGAGCGGGACGCAGCGATCTTCGACATCGTCAACCAGCTCAACCGCGGCGCGGCCCTGATCACCTCGCGTGAAGAGCGCGAGCATCTGGCCGAGCTCAACCTGCTCGCAGGCAAGCGCGCGCAGGCTTCGGCCGCGTACGCCTCGGCGCTCGACCATCTGGTCGCGGGTGCCGCGCTGCTGCGGGACGACCCCTGGGTGCGCCGGCACGAGCTGACCTTCGAGCTCGAGCTGCACCGGGCCGAGTGCGAGCTCGTGACGGGCGCGCTGGCGGAGGCCGAGGAGCACCTGGCCGTGCTGTCGACGCACGCGGGAACGACGGCCGAACGCGCCTCGGTCACCTGCCTGCGCGTCGACATGTATACGACCCTTGGGCAGAGCAGCCGCGCCGTCGCGGTCGGCCTCGACTACCTCCAGGCCGCAGGGGTCGCCTGGACGCCGCATCCGACCGATGAGGACGTGCGGCGCGAGTACGAGCGCATGAGATCGCGGCTCGGCAACCGCGCGATCGAGGACCTCATCGACCTGCCGGTCATGACCGACCCGGCGTCCCTCGCGACGATGGACGTCCTCACCCACCTTCGAGCACCGGCGAGCCTCACGGACGCGAACGTGTACGCCCTCGCCGTATGCCACGCGGTGTGCCTCAGCATCGATCAAGGCAACAGTGACGCCTCGTGCGCGGCATACGCGGCCTACGGGACGGTTGCTGCCAACCGATTCGACGACTGCGAGGGTGGATTCCGTGTCGGCCAGGTCGCCTGTGAGCTGGTCGAACGGCGTGGGTCGAAGCGCTTCCAGGTCCGCACGCACGTGATCTTCGCGTCTCAGCTCATGGCGTACGGGAGACACCTTCGGGCGGGATGCGATCTGCTGCGAGGTGCCTTCGTGGCCGCGGACAGGAGCGGCGATCCCACGTATGCCGCATACGCCCGGAACGATCTGATCGCGCATCTGCTCGCGCTGGGCGAGCCGCTCGCGGACGTGCACCGCGAGGCCGAAGATGGGCTCGCGAGTTCGGAGAAGACGCGCGTCCGGTTCGTCACGGACTCGATCAGGGTGCAGCTCGGCCTGATCCGGACGCTGCGCGGCCGGACGCCGACCTTCGGCTCGTTCGACGACGCGACGTTCGACGAGCGTCGGATCGAGCGGCGCTTCTTCGACGACCCGGAGCTCGCGCCGGTCGAAGCCTTCTACTGGATCCACCAGCTGCAGGCGCGCTTCCTCGCCGGCGACCATGCCGCCGCCATCGACGCCTCGTCGAGGACGGAACGACTGTATGCGGCGGTTGCCTTTCCGCTGCCCCCTGTCGCTGCCGCGACGTACCGGTTCTTCAGCGCGCTTGCCCGCGCCGCAGCCTGCGACTCCGCGACGCCCGACGAGCGGCGCGAGCATCTCGAGGCCATGGCGCAGCACCATCGACGTCTCGTGCGGTGGGAGCAGGCATGTCCGGAGAACTTCGGGGACCGCGCCGCCCTGGTCGGCGCGGAGATCGCTCGGGTCGAAGGCCGCGCGCTCGAGGCCATGGACCTGTACGAACGGGCCACTCGCTCCGCCCGCGCCAGCGGCTTCATCCACCACGAGGCGATCGCCAACGAGCTCGCCGCGCGGTTCCACGCGGCGCGCGGGTTCGAGAAGATCGCGAACGCGTATCTCCGGGACGCCCGTCACGGCTATCTGCGCTGGGGAGCCGAAGGGAAGGTGCGGCAGCTCGATGCGTCGTACCCGCACCTCCGGGAGACGGAACCGGCTCCTGCTCCGACCGACACGGTCGGGACGCCGTTCGAACACATCGACCTGGCGACGGTGATCCGGGTGTCGCAGGCGGTGTCGGGCGAGATCGTGCTGGAACGGCTCGTCGAGACGCTGCTGCGCACGGCCATCGAGCACGCCGGCGCGGAACGGGGGCTGCTGCTCCTGGCCCGAGGGTCCGAGCTGCGCATCCAGGCGGAAGCGAAGACCGGCTCCAGCGCCGTGACGATCCGCCTTTGCGATGCCTCGATCTCCGCGGCCGAGGTTCCAGAGTCGCTCGTCCATTATGCCGCGCGCACGCAGGAGAGCGTCATCCTCGACGACGCCTGCGCTCGGGGGCCGTTCTCTGGCGACGAATACCTCCGTCGGCAGCGCGCCCGTTCCATCCTCTGTCTTCCGCTGATCAAGCAGGGCAGGTTGGTCGCGCTGCTCTACCTCGAGAACACCCTCGCCTCGGGCGCCTTCACGCCCGCGCGGATCGCGGTGCTGAACGTCCTCGCCTCGCAAGCGGCGATGTCGCTCGAGAACAGTCGCCTCTATCGCGAGCTCGAGGAGCGGGAAGCGAAGATCCGGCGCCTGGTCGACGCAAACATCGTCGGCGTGTTGATCGCCGATGCGGATGGCCGGATCGTCGAGGCGAACGACGCGTTCCTCGCGATGGTCGGGTACTCGCGACGCGATCTCGCGTCCGGACGGCTGCACGCGCGGGAGCTGACGCCCCCGGAATGGCAGGGCGCCACCGAGCGCGCCGTGGCTCAGGTCAGAACGACGGGCACGTGCGAGGTCTTCGAGAAGGAATACTTCCGACGCGACGGAAGCCGCGTGCCGGTGCTGGTCGCCGCCGCGACGATCGAGGGGTCCTCGCCGCAGGCCTTGGCCTTCGTGCTCGACCTCACCGAACGCAAGCGGGCCGAGGAAGAGCGCGAGAGCTTGCGCCGGGCGCACGCCGAGCTGGCGCGCGTCAGCCGCATCACCACGTTGGGGGAACTCACCGCAGCCCTGGCGCACGAGATCAGGCAACCCATCGCTGCCGCGGCCACGAACGCGCAGGCGTGCGTGCGTTGGCTCGCGCGCGATCACCCCGATCTCTTGGAAGCGCGCGCCGCCGCCACGAGAATGGTCAAGGAGACCAACCGGGCCGCCGAGATCATCAGCCGGGTACAGTCGCTCTACAAGAAGGGCGCCACGCAAGGCGAGCGGGTCGACGTGAACGACGTGGCTCGCGAGACGCTCGCGCTGCTGCGAACTGACGCGGACCGGTATCGCGTCTCGATGCGCGCCGACCTCGCCGACCTTCCCTCGGTCGTGGCCGATCGGGTGCAGCTGCAGCAGGTGCTCATGAACCTGATGCTCAACGGGATCGAGGCGATGCAGGGTACGGGCGGCGAGCTGACCGTCACCTCGGAGCGGAGCGAGCGCGGCGAATTGCTTCTCTCCGTGAACGACACCGGAGCGGGCGTGCCGGCGGACGAGCTCGACGTGATCTTCAATGCGTTCTTCACGACCAAGCCGCAGGGCACCGGCATGGGGCTGACCATCAGCCGTTCCATCGTCGAGTCGCACGGCGGTCGGTTGTGGGCGAGCGTCGGGCGCGAGCGAGGCACGACGTTCCAGTTCACGCTCCCCATCGAACGCGTCGCCCTCGATCGACACACCCTCCCGCCTCCTGGCCCGAGCGACGGCGCCGCACCGCCAGGCGAGGCGCATGAAGCAGACGCTCCCCGATGAGCGACGCGCGCGAGCACCTGAGCGCTCGCTCACACCGTCGCCTTCGCCGCGGGGCCCGCGCGGAGGACGAGCTGCTCCGCCTCCGAGAAGGCGCTCCTTCGGATGAGCGTGGTGCTGATGAGGCACGTGAGTCCCGACGACGCGAGGATCATCGCGAGGACCGTGAACTGGTAGACCGCCGCGTAGAGCGGTGGCGAGCCCGAGAGGACCATGCCCGCCATGAGCCCCGGGATCCAGACGATCCCGAGGGAGCGGAGGTTGTCGATCGCGGGGATGAGGCTCGCTCCGTACGACGATTGCACGTACGCCTCGACCGTCTCGTCCGGCGCGGCGCCGAGCGCGAGCGCCGCCTCGATCGGTCCGACGTGGGCTTGCACCTCGGCCCGGAATCGGTCGAGCGCGATCGCGTTCGCGTTCATGGCGTTCGCGACGAGCATGCTTCCGACGGGGACGAGGGACGTGATCTCGGTGCCGATCGCCCCCGCGAGCGCCATCACCACGATCACCGGGCCGGCCCCGCAGCCGATCCCCCAGAGCGACGCC
>Ga0335082_10007851_pt1 | contig 11586 bp, 7 predicted proteins | sample Lox_Sample_41_FD_206718 | JGI IMG/M metagenome (GOLD analysis project Ga0335082, IMG submission 206718) | Soil microbial communities from Loxahatchee National Wildlife Refuge, Florida, United States - Lox_Sample_4.1 | ecosystem: Environmental > Terrestrial > Soil > Wetlands | place: USA: Florida...
AGACACCAGAGATCCTCATCCATGTAATCGCCGTGCGAGGCATACGGCCGCGCGCGGCATCCCCCGCACAAATCGGCATACTCGCAGTCGCCGCATTTTCCCTTCAGTTCCGGTCGTCGGAGATCGTCAAAGACCGGAGACGAATTCCACAACACGGCAAAATCGTCCTGACGAAGGTTCCCGACCGCGATGGGCATGAACGGACAAGGCGTCAGGTCCCCTTCCGGAGTGATCCGGACGTAGTGAGTTCCGGCCAGACAGCCGCCGGCTTCGTAGCCTTGAGCCTTCGTGATCGGGCTTTCGGGATTCTTCTCGTAGACGATCCGTTTGAAATGCGGCGCGCAGCGGGAACGGACGAACATTTCCGGATAACGCTCCTGGGCCTCCACCAAAGAACCCAGGACTTGCTCGTATTGCTCCGGCGTGATATCGGACATCGCCTCGCCGCGTCCGGTGCAGACCAGAAAAAAGAGGTTGAAGACTCGGGCCTTTTTCCGATAGGCGAACTCCATGATGCTCGGGATCTCGTCGTAATTCATCCGGCTGACGGTGGTGTGAACCTGGAACGGTAGGCCGTTCCGGTTACAGGCCTCGATCCCGTTCAGCGCTCCATCAAGGGAGCCGGGCAAAAGTCGGAAGGCGTCATGTCGTGCGGGGTCCAAAGAATCGACGCTGATCGACACCCCCATGACGCCGGACGAGAGCAGGTCACGGACGCGGCGGTCCGTTAGAAGCGTCCCGTTCGTCCCGACCACCACCATAAAACCCTTTCCGATAGCGTATCGTGAAATCTCCAGCAGATCTTTCCGAAGAAGCGGTTCGCCGCCGGTCAGGACCAGGATGGCGGCCGGATTCACACGAGCCATTCCGTCGATCGCGCGGAAACACTCCTCCGTCGCTAACTCGTCCACCGAGCCGGCATCGCGCTCTCCGGCGGAGAGGTAGCAATGGGCGCAACGGAGGTTGCAGCGTTTGGTAAGGTTCCAAGCAATCAAAAAGGGCTTGAATTCCGACATGCTTCTCCGTTGTGAAGGTCCGATCATTCCTTAATGGGTAAAATACCGTAATCCTGAGGCCATGTCCATCCCTCGGAAGGTTTATAGGGATAGAATAGTAGAGGTAGTTTTGCTTAACCCTTAAGGTCGCCCGTAAATACCCACCCAGCGAGCAAGGCGAGCGAGAGGGGGAGGACTTCGACGAGCTCAGTCGAGTCGCTCCATCCGGCTTTGCCGGTGGAGGGGGCAGCGTGAGCCCCTATAAGCAGACGGGATTAATTTCTAAGAATAGCCTCGGCATCCACAAAGTGTTCGAAGAACCGGCCGGCCTGTTTTCCTTCGATGTGATAGACCCCTTGGACAAGGGCACGGTCTCCCTCGCGCACTTTGGGTACAGTAGGAATATAGACCTGAACCGGTTTCACCTTATCGGAAGATGTGGGGGAATCCTCTTCCAGGACGATCATTAAATATTCACTCCCGCGCCGGCCCAATTGCATCTCCATGGATCGGACACGTCCGGTCACCACAACCCGATGACCGTCGTATAGTTTGGGCTGCGAAGCCAGGTCGCTCACCGTGACCTGCATCGGGAGTTCCTTGGAAATCCCGAAGGCTGGAGGATGGCTGCGGAACACCACCAAGACGAGAAGCGACAAGACAACGGTCAGACTCGTTCGTGAAAATAAACCGAAACCTTTTCTGTCACGCTTTCCTAAACGGGTTCGAACCACAGGACACCCTTCTCAAATGGTTCGTCTTTTGTTAAAATGGATTTTTGATCGGCCGAATCACCCTCAAACCCTGAGGAACAGCCATGAAAGCACGAAGCCTCTTTGTCCGACTAATTGGATCATCGTTTGTGATATTATACACCCTGTGCACCGGCACGGAAAGCCTGGCGGCGGTTAGGATAGGGAAAATTTTCAACTCAGCTGTCCTGCCTGCGCAGGGTTCGGAAAATCCGCAAGCCAACAGCAAACTACTGGTCGAACTTTTCCTGGCCAAGGAACGAAAAGGCGATCTGGACGCGATCAAAAAGGAGTTTGAGGCGGTAGGAATCACACGGATCCGTCCCCAGTTCTTCCGGCTCGGGAACCCGCCGGAAAACATCGCGATCGGGAAAGACGTCCCGGCCGATGTCGCCCGGCTGGCCCTTCGATTGGCGCTCACTTACAATCGAGACATCAAATTTCTTCTTCCCGAATACCGTTTTTTCCCGGACCAAATCGTGATCGGATCTTCAGCCTTTGATGAAAAGTCCCAGATCCCGATCGGAGCGGAGGATTTGAAAAAACTGTCCGATCCCGCACTCACCACCGCACAGTTCCACGCGCTCTACCGGCATCTCACGGGTGAAGACAAACGCCTGCCTACATACCTGAAGTAAATGAAAAGGGCGGGGTGTTTTTCCCGCACCCCGCCCTTTCATTTGGCTCTCTTCGAACGGCACCCTACTCTTGGCTCTTCTCCAACATGGAAACCGGCACGGGCGCCCCTTCCGCCTGAGGCGGATGCGGCGACTCGGCCGTGCGGCTACCCGCTTCGCCACTGTTCAGCGGAAGGATCCGGCGATCCCCGACGGGCAGAACCCGCAGATACCCCCACTGACCGGCCTGGGCATAGGGCATCCGGTGATTCTGCCAGACATAGTCTCCCGGAATGTGGGTCGGACCACCGGCGCCCTCCTTAATAAAGACATCCAAATACTCGGAGCCGCCGAACTGAAGGCTGCTCAACATATCCGCACCGACCATGTTTGGCTTGAACGGCCATTCATGACCCTCGATGCTGAAGATCTGGTTCTGCTCGTTGAACGCCCCGAAGACATGGATACGGACCGGATCCCCCGCATGCGCAAGGATCGTCGGCGTCACCGGCTCCGATTCCCCCGCCACGCAGGCCGTGAACATATTCCCCGGCTCGCAACCCTTATCTTCACGATACGACCACGGCTCGCTCCGGTAATTCACACCCGCCAAGCCCGCGATCTGTTGGATGTACGGCATGAAGGAGGTTCCGATGATGTTGTCCTCGTCCTGGAAAAACAACGAGGCGTCCCGGAAGTCCGACCGCCCCTCGTTCTCGGCCAGCGACCGGTCCACGATTACGTCCGCCTCCCAGGCGTTCTTCAGCGTCACATCCTCGCCCGTCTTCGGATCCCGGTACTTCGACCCTTTCGGACCCACGATGATCGCCCCGAACAGCCCGTCCCTCACGTTGTTTATGAAGTTGCCCCAGTCCCATACCAACGCCGCCGTCTCCCCATATTGAGGCGGTGCATAGAAGGTATAGGTCCGGGTCTGCCCCGGGCCAATCGTCTGGTCTCCCGGATTGTTCCCGACGTTCATCCCTTGCGAATCCTTGGGATCGAACGCCAGCATGTCGGCCGAGAACGACGCACGGCTCGCCTTCATCTCGTTCTTCAGGTTGACCTTGACGCAGTCTCCCACGTTCACATGCAAGGTCAGGGGCATCGGCTGGGCTCCGCCCTCGGCCACTTTCGACTTCTCCCCTTCGAGCATAAAGATCTTGCCCGTCGGGTTGGCCACCTGAAGCTTGCGGTCAAAATCCACATCGATCATGTCCGGCGCATTCGGATTGAATTTCAAGGCCCGATCCACCGCGATCACGTTGAAGCTCTTCACCGGCGCGTTCGCCGGGCAAACATTTTTAGCTGAGGAAGGGATCTCATCCCGTCCCGGGAGTTTCTTCAGATCCGGAACCTCTTTATCCAGCACACGGATGATCCCCCAGCTCCCTTCCGAAAGATGGGAGGCGCGGCCGTTGTAATGGAGGTAATCTCCGGCCATCTGCTGCGGCCCGCCGGCCTTGGTCACAAGGTCATACCGTTCCGCGATTCCAACGTGATGCGCGTTCCGGAAATCCGAATGCTCGGCATACCGCTCCGTACGGAAGGCATGACCGGCCACATGCCAGGTGTGCGTCTCGTTCATTAAGGTGTGCAAGAGCCGGAAGACGATCGTATCCCCTAGGTAAGCCCGGAGCAATGGCGTGCTCGGATCCTGATACACCCGGCTCGAGAAAACCATCGACGGCTCCGGTTTGAACTTCAGACGTCTTGCGATCGACTCGGCCCGGAAGTTCAATCCGCCTCCGGTGGTATGCGTCCCGCCGTTGAGCATCGGAATCGCCACCTTGTCCAGATCATACGGCATCTTGAACGAGAGGGTCTGGCCGGCATCGATCGAGGCCTCAACCGTCTGACCCGGCGGATTTCCGGCCGTGACCACCTGCGCCGTCGTCGGCACGGTGTCGTGCGGCATGACCACCATCTCCCGGAAGCTTCCGTTTACGCCGTAGCCGATCGGTTCGGTCGAATGGATATCCGCAATCGGGCCGCTCCGGATTTCCTTTCCGGTTTTCGGGTCATGATAAGTCGCACCGGCCGGTTCCACGATCATCGCTCCCACCCCACCGTGCGGCCACGTGGTGGCCCCGAAGGCATGGTCGTGCCAGAATACGGTGCCGACATCGGCATCCACCCACATCCGGTACCGGACATACTCGACCGAGGCGATCTCGTTCTTTTTGTGATCGAAGCGCAGCGGTTCCGTAAAGGTAATGGTGTCTCCCTTGATATCCTTAATCCAGAGGACCTCCGAGGTCTTCACCTGTTCCATCCCGATCATCAGATCGGTCCCGACATGGAACGGCGTGGCGCCCTCCACCATCTTTATTTGAATGCTGTTCGATCCGGCCTTGGCATCGCCGGTCAGGACGGCATTCATCGGGGGCGGAAGCCCTTTATGGACCTTCTTCTCCAATTCGGTGAAGGGCCGGACCGACTGCTCGTAGGAGAAGCCGGTGATCACGCCGTCGGAAGCCTGGTTGTCAAACTGAATAAAATGCGGATGGATATTGATCTTCGACATCTGGAAATTCGTCGTGTCGTTGTCGTTCCATTCGCTTTTCAAAATCACGTCCACACAGTCGTATACACTGGAACGATAGACCAAGGGGATCGCTTTATCGCTGGCCGGATTCGACTTGACTTCGGCTTCCTCTTCCTGGAGGACGAAAAGCGTCCCGTTGGGGTCCAACACCGGCTTTTCTTTACCGAGCGCCTTGGTCAACTGAATCGGCGTCTGGATGAAATGGATCGTGTATTGCTTTCTTCCCGCGTTGGCGGGACAGAGACTCCAACGTCCCTGTTCTCCCGGCTTGGCGGGTTGGTTGGTTTCCTGGCCCGGCGCCCCTTTGCTGCCCGGATCGGTGGCCAAGGCTCCGTTGTCCTTATCCATATGGATCGGCTCCAGCCACGGCGCAGGGCCGTGATGGCGCGCAAACGGAACCCGCTTCCCGAAATGGGGCTTGAAATGCGGCCAGGCCAATTTCCCGGTCTTCTCTTCAAACAGGATCGGCGGCCGCTTGCCCGGCATCGGGGACTTGTATTTCGGCCAATCAAACGTTCCAGTCACTTCCGGCTCGCCCATAGCCTTGTTCCCATCCCACGTCCAGTCCCAGACCGTCGCGTCATACGCCTCGATCTGTCCCTTCTCATCAGCGGTATGGCCCGGCTGATCGGCCGGCGGCACCATCATCTTCACCCAGTCCTTGACCGAAATGTCCGGGATCGGTTTCGACCAGTCGGTCTTATCCGCCGTGATGTTCCATTTCTTGTCGTACCAATCCATCGTTTTTCCGACCAGCTTGTCGGACGTCACGGCCGGCTTCATCCGGCCCTTCCGATCCGGAAGCTCCTGCAGCGGAGGCATGATGTCGGTGCTGCCAAACGGATAGTTCCCGATCTGCAGCGTGTTGTAGACCCGCCAGTATCCCCACATCCCGGCGACATAATGGTGCGCCACATGGCAGTGGAAAAGAAAATCCCCCGCCAATTGCTGGCAGAGACCGGAGCCGCACTCGGTCTGGAGGTCGAGAACTTCCGAAGGACCGATCACCTGTACATCCACCCGGTCGGAGGTTGTACGGACTTCCGGGAATTTCACCGGGCCGTTTCCGGCCGCGGTCATGAGAAAGTCGGCCTTTCCGTCGGCCTTCGGTTGGCGGAGCCACCGGATCGTCCCGCCGTGAGGATGGTGGGAATGAAACACTTCCCCGCCGCCGTGTACAAGGCGGAATTTCGCCGGGTCCCCCATATAAGATCGGGGAATGGTCGTTGGGGCATCGCCAAAGGTGTAGGCGCTGTAAGACAACGACTCATCTTCGATATGAAAGTACTTCTCCTGAAGGGCAAGGTTATTCACCCCGAAAGGCTCGCTGCGATAATTGAGCGCGCGCGCCGAGGGACGGTAGGCGTCGGTGTTGGGGTCCCGTTGCGGGATCATCTCGCCGTTTCGGTTCAACGGCCGGAACGATTCATCCCCGATTTCATGATAGATGATGACGAACTCCCTGAAATCCGGTGAATTGGGCTGATCGATCATCACCTCCCACCCGCTCTTCGTCTCTTTCCCGGTGATCGGATCCAGGTAGCGCGACCCCATCGGTTCGACGATGAAGGTGCCGATCATCCCGAGGCTGGACTGCTCGCGGCCGACGTGACTGTGAAAGGTATGCCCCCCCTCTTGCTCATCCGGCTGAATGTACCATTCGAACACTTGGCTCTTTCCGGGTTTGACGACGGAATCAGGGTTGGCCATGGTGGCCGCCTGACCGGTGGATTTCACGACCATGCTGGAACCATGGATATGGAGGCTTACATCATCATCCTTCATTTGATTGCGGAGGGTTAGAATGAGGCAATCCCCCTGGTTGGCGCGGATGTTGAGCGGCTGGATCATGTCGGTCTGAAGGCCGGTCGTAACCGCGCCGGGGTCGTATCCCGGCTTCTTGCGAGCCTCGGTGTTGGCTTTCTCTTCGGCGCGAACTTTTTCGACATTCTCGGTCAAAACGTACATGTAACCGGGAAAATAATCCAGCCACTGGTTGATCGTAATTTCGGCATTGATCGCGGAAACATCATACTCCTTGACCGGGGCATTCGCCGGGCAATGGCCTCCCGACGTCACGCTCTCGCCGGCCGGCGCCGGGCCGAGGAAGAAACTCCGGTCCATCTGTTGCATCGTGCTCATGTCGGCGAAAGGCCCCGAGCCGCTCATATGTCCGGCATGATTCTGGTCCATCGAGTCCATCGACCCAGCACCGTGGACCCCGGAGGCATGTACCTGGCCCCCATTTTCGATCTCGTCCATCAGCTTTTGCATGGCCGCATTCACCTGGTCTTCATGACCGGCATGCCCCTCGGCGACATCTTCATGGGCGATCTGATCCTTAAATTTTTCCTGCCATCCGGGTGCCGGCGCATTCTGCGAATCCGAAACGGCCGGCGGCGTGTATTCCGTCACTCCGCTGAGCGCAGAGCTTTTCACCGAGAGCGTCAGCAGAAAAACCAACAGCCCCGTAAACAAAATGCTTCTATTTTTCATCGCGCTATCTCCCGTTTCTTTTCCCGTTTAATTTATTGTTATTTTCTTGATAATTACGGGTTGGACTTGTCCTTATAGAATTGATCCTGCTCTTCGAGGTGCAATCGTGGAAAACCTGCGACGGTCACACCCTCTTCAGAAAGATTCACGGAAACTAACCCTTATGTATTAATTCAATCGGTGCAGGGAATCCTATTTACACCGAAAAAACAAACTTGTCAAGGCTAAACTTGAAGGAGCATAAATCGAGGATTAAGGGAAACCTACTCTCACCGTAACTCGGCTGGTTTTAACGCTCGGAAGATCAACGGACATAATATAGGAATCCGACGCGACATCAACGGTTTGGTGTGCGTCAATAAAGCGGTTAGCGACATTGCGGGCCAAAGGGACACCGCCGGCGTCCAGGAGGTCATAATAGACGAAGACCCTTTTTCGGATCCCCGAATTGTTTCGAACCGTCGCGCTCCAGACGAACTTGGTTTTACCGATCCTTTCCCAAACGGTGTCCGGGTGCCACGCATGCTTTAACACCTCGATGGCGGATGCGTCGTGATCAAACGCAACCGTTGAGGACGGCTCCCCGAGGGCGATCCCTGTCGTCAGGAAGAAGAAAATAATCCAGGCGGCCCGTCCACGCATGATCTTACGGCTTTCCCTCGATCTTTTCGCTCCCCATTCCGAAGGGAAGTTTCTTCTCTTTCGGGGTGGACAGTTGTCGGTAGAGGGTCTGAAACTGTTCCGTGGAAAGTGCCGGATCGGTCAACCGCGTCAGTTCCCCCGGGCTGATCGGGATCCAGGCCAGCTCGGCGACATCGGTCGAACCGATCATGATCCAGTGGTGCGGCAGGATGTCCTGACGGATCACCTTGTCCACTTTTCCAAGATAATGGACGGCTTCGCCGATCGCCCGTCGACCGTTCTCCGCCGTGACACATTTTCCGATCCCGATGTTGGTGGGCGGATCCAGAAACGGGAAAAATTTAAGCCGAACCTTGATCCCGGCTGTCTCGGATCCCAGGTCGTGTTTGATCTCATTGACCTGCCCCTTCCATTTTTGAGCCAAAACGATCTCGATCGTCGTCGGTTTGTCCCGGTTCTCCGCCGCGTTGCAGTCATAGACGGTTTCGGCCCGAGGACGATCCGCCCGAATCAAAAAAAAGGCGACGAGCAGCAGAATGGGCAGGAGGAGCGCCAGGAAGCGGGACCTTTTCATTTGAGGATGACCTTCATTTCGGTGACGGTGCGGGTTGATCTTTCGGCTTCAAACGGTCGAGATATCTTCGGGCCTGTTCGTTTTTCGGATCAAGCTCCAGGACGCGCTGGAAGGATTGGACGGCCGAATCCTTAAGTTTTTTCTTATTGTCCGTATCCTCCAGGGTCTCCGCCAGCATAATCTGGGACTCGCCGAGGGCCATGAAGACGGCCGGGGATTCCTGTCGGACCAGCGACAAGGTCGAATACTCTTTTACCGCATCGGCATACTGTTTCCGCTGAAAATAGGCCCGGGCCAGTTGCTCGCGTGCGTCGGATTCGTTCGGATCGTCCTCAAGGATCGCCTGCCACTGCTTCATGGCCTTGGAGATCTCGCCTTTCTTTACATAAACGATGCTGATGTTGTAACGCACCTCGGTGAGCGACGGATCGATCCGTAGCGCTTCTTCAAACTCTTTCTCGGCCTTCGGATAATCTTTCTTCTTCAGATAAAGATTCCCGATGCCGGCATGCACGACGGCCACTTTCGGCGATAATTGATTGGCCTCCTGATAGGCCTTCATGGCTTCCTCGTCTTTTCCCTGGCGGTAATAGACATGCCCGAGCGAGATCCAGGCGTGTTCGTCCTTGGGCGCCAGCCGGGTGGCTTGCAAAAACTCCTGGGCGGCGTCATCGAAGGATTGGCTTTGAAGGTAGAGCCGCCCCAGCCAGTAATGCATGGCGGGACTGTCGGGAAACTCGCGGGTCAGTCCCTTGTAAACCTCGATCGCCTTCAGACCCTGCCGCGTCGCAAGATAGGTCGTGAAGAGGGCTTGGTGATAGCGGGCATTCTCCGGACTCAGCCTGACGGCCTTCGTCAATTTGTCGATCGCTTCATCGAACCGTCGTTGGTTGTTTAGATCCACCCCTTCTTCAAAATACGATTTCGCCGTTTCCTCCGGCGTGGCCGAAGACAAAAAAGCCGGCCATGAAAGAAAGAAAATGGAAATCAGTATGGTCCATCGATGAAATCGCATTAAGGGCATCCGGTCCAACCTTTCCGCCGAATCATAACATTGCTGATCTACCAAAAACAACCCGACACCGTCCATGTTCCGAGCCGCCCGACGAGATTTCTTGCGGGAAGAATGGAATCCGGGTATGATTCCTCCCTGAAAACCGGTCGGCAAAGAAACGCCGGTCCGGCGTTTGATACTGACCGGCTCTCATGCCGTATTAAAGGAAATCTTGGCCGGGTGAAAACGATCGTATTCACAGGGTTCGCGCTCGTGGCCTTTGCCACAAATTCGGTGCTTTGCCGGTTGGCGCTAGGCGCGGCAACGATTGATGCCGCCAGTTTCTCGACCATCCGGCTGGCCTCCGGCGCGGTCATGTTGTTGCTGCTGACGGCGGGATTCAAGGTAAGAATGGCATGGACACCTCGCGGCAACTGGGTTTCTGCGACTCTGCTGTTCCTCTACGCCGCCGCTTTCTCCTTCGCATACATCGTCCTGACCACGGGAACCGGTGCGCTGATTCTATTCGGTTCGGTTCAGGTGACGATGATTTTTTCTGCGCTGTGCTCGGGCGAGCGACCGCATCCGCTGGAATGGACGGGGCTGTTCCTCGCGCTAAGCGGACTGGTGTACCTGGTTTTTCCGGGTCTGACGGCGCCGTCGCCAACCGGCTCCGTACTTATGGCCATTGCAGGCATCTCTTGGGGCATTTACTCTCTTCGAGGGCGCGGTGCGGCGGCGCCACTCGTCAACACAACCCGTAATTTTGTTTTCTCTCTTCCTCCGGCTGTCGCAGTGAGTTTCATTATGCTCCGCGATCTTCACATATCCGCAGAAGGCGCCCTGCTGGCCGTATTATCGGGGGCGCTGGCTTCCGGGGTGGGCTATGTCGTCTGGTATGCCGCGTTAAGGGGGCTGACGGCAACGCGGGCGGCGACGGTGCAGTTGGCCGTGCCGGTGTTGGCCGCCCTGGGCGGGGTGATCCTTCTATCGGAACACGTATCGGTGCGATTATTTCTTTCAGCGGTCGTGATTCTTGGAGGCGTCGGTCTCGCTCTGACGGGTCGACAGTACTCGGTTCAGATAAAGACGGCAAAGTAATCGTCACACGAAACCGCGCCCCCTTGGAGTGAACCCCTCTGTTGAGATAATCAGGCTAAAATAGCTCAGCGTGCCGCGATGCCTTGGGCAAATAGGGGCAAAGCTCCGTCAATTGCGCCCAGATTGGTCAGGCTGCCGTCGTGTTTGATTCGGAACATGTCGATTGCTCCACTGCCCGGGTCCAAGGCGTAAAGGAAACGTCCGTTGTCGGCGATGGCCATGTCGAGAGGTCTATTCCCGCTGCCGGCGGCCCCGTTCAGCAGCGCCACCTGACCGTTTCGAGCCGTGAGTTGATAAGCCGAAACCGTCCCGCTGCCGGGATTGGCCGTAAAGACGTCTCCCCTCTCGTTCCCGGCGATCCAGCAAGCCGCCTGCTGCCCGTTGGGCACCGATCCGCTGATCACCTGCAAGGTGTCATCCTTCAGAATCTTGTATGAGGAAACCGCATCCGGGCCGACTTCAACGACCAGAAGGCGCCCCCGTTGGTCAAAGATAAACCCGAAGGGGGTATTCCCATGCGAGGCTGATACAACCGGGCTCACGGCGGGCAGGTCGTCCTCGTCCACGGAGTAGACGAGGATTTTACTCCCCGCTTTATCCGTGACGACCAATGTCTCGCCCTCCGGGTCGAATCCCACCTGGGCAAACGCTCCGGATCCGAGAGAGCGCGTGGAGCCGGCGAGAGGACTCAACCGACCTTTATGGCTCAATGTGAAACCGGTGATGTTCGGAGAGGCCCCGGCGTTCAGGACATAAACAAGGTCGTGGTCGACGGTCAAACTGACGGGAAAGTCTCCTCCCGAGTCGACTTTGTCAACCCATTTCAGGCCGTCCGGTAAAACTCGGAAAACGGAAATTTCATTGCTT
>Ga0335082_10007852_pt1 | contig 11584 bp, 12 predicted proteins | sample Lox_Sample_41_FD_206718 | JGI IMG/M metagenome (GOLD analysis project Ga0335082, IMG submission 206718) | Soil microbial communities from Loxahatchee National Wildlife Refuge, Florida, United States - Lox_Sample_4.1 | ecosystem: Environmental > Terrestrial > Soil > Wetlands | place: USA...
GATAAGAATGTCACTTACATTGAGCCAAAGCTGGTGGCGCAGATTGCATACGCGGAGTTAACCGACGATCTGAAGCTACGGCAGCCGGTATTTCTTGGTTTGCGCGATGACAAGCGTCCGAGGGACGTGCAATTCCCGCGTAGTACCTAGTTCACAACTCTTCGACGAAACGTGCGCGTGCCGACGATCACTGACCCGATGATGCTCGCGCCCATGGCGAGAAGCACCCAGACAATCCCGAGCGTTGGGATGTTGCGCCCGCCAATCGGCGGCACCATCGCGTAGCGCAGTCCTTCGGCAGCGTAAGTCAGCGGGTTGAAGAGTGTGACTGCCTGGAACCAGCGGATGTTGCTGAGCGCGCCCCAAGGGTAGTAAGTGCAGCCGGTAAAGAGCAGCGGCGTGAAGATCAAAGTGAACATCAAGCTGATTTGCTCGGGCTTAATGACTGTACCCATCATCAGCCCAATGCCCGCGCCGACAAAGGCTGTCAAGACAACCATGCCTACCAGAATTCCGATGTGATCGGCTCGAACCGAGTAGCGATCTCCGAGAATCCAATAGGCGAGTGGAAAGATTACGCTGCCGGCGATCATGCCGCGGAGCGCAGCGAAAATCACCTTTTCAATTGCTACCAGCGGAACGGGGAGAGGCGCGAGCAGTCGGTCGTCGATCTCGCGGGCAAATCCGAGGTCGAGCACGAGCGGCAGGGTCACGCCTTGCATCGCAGCCAGCAGTGTGGTTAGTGCGACGATGCCCGGAAGCATGACGGCGACGAAGACCCCGGCCGCCAGGCCGATACCTGGCAGCACCTTGCCGAAGATAAACAAGAAAAACAGCGGCTGCATGAGCGCTTGCAACAGGAACGGAACGAACTCGCGGCCAGTGATCACAACATCGCGATGCAAAATCGCGAGAAACGCCGACGCTGCTAGGGAGAATCGTGATTTGGGATGCATTAGCGCAGGTGTCTCCCGGTGAGATAGATGAAAACTTCTTCGAGTGTCGCTTGTTTGAGGTGCAGATCGCGGACTTCAGCGCCAGAAGTGAGAACGGTTTGCGCAGCCGCGCCCACCAGGGATCCGGCGTTTTCGGCATAGAGTCGATAGGTCACGATCCCCATTTCTTCCTCTTGTGGTGCGGGAGCGGCTGCGCCTGGCGCTCGTTGAGCCCAAGGCGGCGGTGCGGCGGAAGGGCCTGCTGCTGGCGGCCCGGAGCCTACTTCTTCGACTTTGGATACGCCGGCCAAAGCTTGGAGGGAGTCGCGCAGACGTTGGTGCGAGCTACCGTCGGATTGGTCAACAATACGGACGCGGATCTCTAGAGCGTTGCCTCCGGGAATCATCTTCTTCAACTCTGCCGAGGTATTGTTGACGAGAATGCGGCCGCGATCCATGATGGCGATGCGCTCGCAGAGCCGGTCGGCTTCGTCCATATCGTGAGTGGTGAGCAAGATGGTCAGGCCTTGCTGGTTCAGCGAGCGGATTCGGTCCCAGAGAAAGAGACGCGACTGGGGATCGAGGTTGTTGGTCGGCTCATCCAGGAAAAGCACGTCGGGAGAATGCATCAAAGCGCGAGCGATCATCAGACGTTGCGCCATTCCACCGGAATAGCGATTTACTTTTTCGTTCTTGCGCTCGCCGAGGCCTAGTTCATCGAGCAGCGCGTCGGCGCGAGTTTCACGCTCCTTACGCCCGACGCTGTGGTAAGCGGCGTGAAAGGTGAGAATCTCGCGAACCCTCAAGCTACGGTCAAGATTACTCTGCTGAGGGACAACAGCGATGCGTTGCTTAATGGCAATCGGATCGCGTGCGACATCAATGCCCATAATTGACGCGGTTCCACTAGTGGGAACGACGCCGGTAGTGAGCACCCCAATGGTTGTGGTCTTCCCTGCGCCGTTTGGTCCTAGAAGGCCGAAGATTTCTCCACGGCGGACTTCGAAGGAAACGCCGTCGACAGCATTCGTTTTCGACTTCTGGTATAGCTTCACCAGGTCGCGGACCTCGATAGCGGGTGAGGTGTTTGCGTTAGGACTCATTGCGCCTCATATTGTTTTACCGCACGTGCTAGACTGTCGAGCGCTTGTCCAGCACGTCCGCGCACCCGGCACTCGACCGCGTCATCGGCCTTCCTCAGGCGATCGCCATGGTAGTGGGGATCATCATCGGCGTGTCGATCTTCGTTCAACCGACCGAGGTCAGCCGCTACGTTCCTAATATCCCAGGCATTTTTGCCGTTTGGCTGATCGCAGGACTGCTCACCTTGTGCGGTGCGCTCGTCTGCGCGGAGCTGTCATCGGCATTTCCGCAGACTGGCGGCGTTTATGTGTTTCTGAACGAGACCATTTCGCCGGCCGCTGGATTCTTGTGGGGTTGGGCGATGTTCTGGAGCGCTCATTCGGGGATTATCGCGGCGAGTTCGGTTGTGTTCGGACGGTATGTCGCTTATTTTGCGCCGCTCGATGATCGGGGTGTCCGAGTCGTAGCGGTGGCCGCGATCCTGCTGCTGTCCGGTGTGAACTATGTCGGCGTGCGGCAAGGGAGTGGGTTACAGGCGTTGGTAACGGGCGCGAAGATACTCGGCATTGTTGTCATCCTGGTGTTAGTCGTTGTGCTCGGCAAGCCGCGAGAGGCTGTTGCGGCAGTCGCCCCACCGTCGCACTTCGCCATCAGTGATTTCGCGCTTGCTGTCGGCGCGGGATTATTTGCGTTTGGCGGTTGGCACATGGTGACTTATGCCGCTGGTGAGACTCGTAAGCCCGAGAAGACGATCCCGCGTGCTCTACTGATCGGCACGCTGACTGTGACTGCATGTTATGTGGCATTGAACGCGGCGTGCCTCTATTTACTTCCTTTGGACAAGGTGATTCACTCGACGCGTGTCGCGGCGGATGCTGCGAACGTGCTGGTCGGAAGCAAGGGCGCGGGAGCGATCTCGGGGCTCGTGATGGTGTCCGCGTTCGGAGTGCTCAATGGCGTCATACTCGCAGGTCCGCGTGTGTACCTGGCTATGGCAGGACGATATCGAGCTTTGTCCTGGATGGGTGCTGTGCATCCCCGCTTGCGCACGCCCCACATCGCGATTCTGATTCAAGCGGTATGGTCGTGCGTGCTGGTGACAACGGGCACTTATCGTGAGCTGTTCAGCCGTGTCGTTTACACCGAATGGATTTTCTTCGCGCTCATGACGGCGGGCCTCATGCGCGCGCGTCGCCGCCACGATTACGCGCCCGCATATCGTACCTGGGGCTATCCGCTGGTTCCGTTGCTATTCATCGGTGCTTCGCTCGGTGTTGTCTATTATCAAGTTGCCGCGGATCCGTGGAAACGATCCGGCGGCCTGCTACTCGTTGTGTTAGGCTTACCTCTTTATTACCTCTGGGTGCGCAAGAGCGCCCGCTAGTCACTCCTTATGCATGTTATAGATTTTCACAACCACTACTATCCGCCGGCTTATCTGGATGCTCTGCGATCAGGATCGAGCACGGTGAAGATAACGATGGACGCGGAAGGCAATCCGCTGCTGCATTATCCTGGCGATTACAACGTCGCAGTGCTAGGCCATCGCGACATCGACTATCGCGAGCGGGTGCTGATCGAACATGGCGTCGACACGCAGGTGATCACACTGACCACGCCGGGGACGCACGTGGAGACGCCGGAGAACGCGGTGCGGTTGGCGCGGCTGGTGAACGACGCGTTCGCTGAGGTCGTGCGATCGAAGAAAGGCCGCTTCGCAACGCTGGCAACATTGCCCCTGAACGATCCGAACGGGTCGGTTGCCGAGTTCCAGAGAGCCACGCGGGATCTCCACTTCCCGGGTGCGATGCTGTTCAGCAACGTCAACGGCGTTGCTTTGAGCGATCAACGCTTCTGGCCGTTGTATGAGGCCGCGAACGACCGGGGCGCGGTGATGTACATTCACCCGACGAATCCAATCGACGTATCGGCGATGTCTGAGTACTGGCTGATGCCTCTATGCGGTTTTCTATTCGATACCACGCTCGCGGCTGCTTCTCTTGTGTTTAGCGGCGTCGTCGAGCGGTTTCCGCGCATTCGGTGGGTGCTTTGCCATTTAGGCGGCACAATTCCATATCTTGTCGAGCGGTTGGATCGCGGATTCTCGGCTTTCGAGGATTGCCGGGCTCACATCTCCAAGCCGCCGAGCGAATACCTCAAGACCTTTTACTACGACACGGTGAACTTCAACCCGCGCGCGCTCGAACTCGCCATTTCGTTTGCCGGCGTGGACCACATCCTTGCAGGCAGCGATTATCCGCACCAGATCGGGAGCATTCCGAAGATGTTCGAAAGCATCAATGAGTTGAGTATCTCGGAGAGCGGGAAGGTCGCGATTTTCGGGGGGAATGCGGCGAGATTATTGGCCACGGATAAACACGGATGAACACGGATCTGCTCTGTTATCATCTTTTGTAGAAGCAAAAGGGAAGCATGGACGATCGACTCGATCTGCCGCAAGGAACGCTCGATCTGCTGATTTTGAAGACCGTGGCGCTCGGCCCGCAGCACGGCTGGGCGATTTCAGAGCGCATTCAGCAGATTTCGAGCGATGTGCTCCGAGTGCAGCAGGGATCGCTTTATCCTGCGCTGCATCGCCTGGAGCGGCGCGGTTGGATCAAAGCGAAATGGGGTACTTCGGAGAATAATCGCAAAGCCAAGTACTATGAGCTGACCCGGCAGGGCCGCAAGCAGTTAGAAGCGGAAGCGGGGGCATGGCGGAAGCTCGCGGCCGCCGTCGGCCAGGTTCTGGATATGGCTTAGCTGGTGAGAAACACGCGCCACGTTGTAACGACGAGAGCGTGTGTCACCATGCTGGCTCGAACGCTCTGCGCTTTCAAGAACGCAAGTCCGTAGAAGATACCCGTAACGCCGGCGACGATGGCGAATCGCGAATTGGGAAATGCGTGAAAAGGCAAGTGAGCCAAGCCGAACAGCAACGACGCGACGATCAAACCAGCGACTTCGTTATTCAGGCTCTTTGCGAGTAATCGCTGTAAGAACGCGCGAAAGAAGAATTCCTCGAACAACGCTACCACCCACAGGAAGGCGAAGAACGTCCCGATCACGACCAGAGCCAACTTCCACCAAACCATCGCCGGCTGATGGAAGCGGGCGAAGCGCACTAGATAAGCGACTGCGCCGCCAACCGGCAGAAAGTAGAAGTAGTATAGGACGCCGATCCGCCACTCCTTCGGCGAAGGCACGAATCCGAAGCGCGCTTCCTCGATGGTCCGAAGCGACAGCACTGCCATCACGCTGAGCCGGATCCACATCAAACGACCCAAAATTCCCAACGAGACATGCGTCGCTGGCTGCCCGTAGATCTGCTCGAAAATCTTGCTGAGATAAACGGCGCCAACAATGCCGAGAAACAAGACATCGGCGGGAATGCTGCGGCGAATCCAGGCGTACCAAAATGCCGCCGGGAGGGCCACGGCGAGCAAGAGGAGTAAATGAGAGCGATCGAAAGTGCTAGTTCGTACGCTCGCGATGATGTAGGGAATGATCGCACTAGCCGCCAGGATTGCAGCGCGCGCAGCTTTCGATCCCAGCCGGTCGAATGCCTGTCTCATCGCCTCAAATCCCATCGCTAAGTAGCAAGCGATCTCCACCAGGAACGCCGGCAAAACGGCAATCATGATTCCCGAAGGTATATTCTGTTGGTGGGAGTAAACGTACGCGGCGATGCAGGCGGCCGTCCACACCACGAGAAGCGTCGCGAGGAACGAGCGCATTCGCTTCATCTTAGCATCGGTATTTGCTGTAACCGCGTGTGTCGCACAAGATCCGCCGCCGAATCTAGCGCGCAAAGTGGCGCAGCGAGAAACCGAAACCGCGCAGGTTCAGGGCAACTACACCTATCGTCAGATGGTCACGATCGACGAACTGGATAGTCGGGGCCTGAAGGTGGGCGGCTACCAGGAAGTCCGTGATATCGTCTTCTCGCCGACGCAAGAACGTTCGGAGCGAATGATCGGCAAGCCATTCGAGGGATTAATTCATCTCAAGCTGACCGAACAGGACTATCGCGACATCCGCGAAATCCAGCCCTTTCAACTGACCAAAGATCAGGCATTCCTGTACGAGACGACATTTCGCGGCGAGGAGACTATGGACGGGGTAGACTGCTACATCCTGCAAATCCGGCCTCGCCAAGTCCTCGATGGACAGCGGCTATTCGACGGCACGCTGTGGATATCGAAGGAAGACTATTCGATCATCCGCAGCGAAGGACAAGCCGTGCCACAGATCCGCACCAAAAAGGACGAGAACCTGTTCCCGCACTTCACGACGGTACGCCAGAAGGTGGAAGGCGGTTTTTGGTTTCCGGTGACCACGTATGGCGATGACACGCTCTTTTTCCGCACCGGTCCGCAGCGCATGCGCATGACCATCCGTTACAGCGATTACAAGAAGTTCGGCTCCGAATCGAAGATCACGTTCGACAAGTAGCTTATCCTGGAAACATATGAGACAAGTTGCCGTAGTTGGGATCGGGAAGACGGCATTCGGAGCGCTTGCCGACCGCGACCTCCGTTCGCTCGCCGTCGAAGCCGGCCAGAAGGCGTTGGAGAACGCTGGCGCGAAGAATTCGCAGGTGGAGGCGTTCTATCTCGGCAATTTTGCCGGTCCGTCCTTTGTTGGCCAGAACCATCTCGCACCGTACGTTGCCGCCGGTATGGGAATTACCGGCATTCCAGCGACTCGGTTTGAAGCCGCCTGCGCGTCGAGCGGCGCGGCCTTCTTCCACGCGGTCTCGGCCGTGTCTGCGGGGCTGTATGACGTCGTTCTGGTGACCGGAGTAGAAAAGATGACCTCGCAGTCGACGCCGAAAGTGACGGAGATTCTGGCCGGAGCGGGTGATCTTTGCGGCGAAGTTCGCTCGGGCGCAACGTTCCCCGCGTTGTTTGCGATGATCGCGCGCCGGCACATGTATCAGTACGGCACCACGCGTGAACAACTTGCAGCCGTCGCGGTGAAGAATCATCAGAACGGCGCCAAGAATCCGCTGGCGCACATGCGTAAGGTCATCACTATGGAGCAGGCGCTCAATGGAAAGCTGATCGCTGAGCCGCTCACGGTATACGATTGCTCGCTAGTGAGCGATGGCGCAGCCGCAGTCTTGATCGCTCCGCTCGAACGAGCGGCAGAGTTCACCGACAAACCAGTGCGCGTGCTAGGCATCTCGCAGACTTCAGACAACGTCGCGCTGGACGAAAAGGCCGATATCACGACGTTCCGAGCGGTGCAGACATCCGCCGAAAAGGCCTACAAGATGGCGAATGTGAAGCCATCCGATATTCAATTCGCCGAAGTTCACGATTGCTTCACTATCGCGGAGATTGTGGCCATAGAGGATCTGGGGTTCGTCAAGAAAGGCGAAGGCGGACCGTACACGCTTGCCGGCGGCACCTGCATGCATGGCGAGCGGCCGGTCAACACCAGCGGTGGCCTCAAATCGAAAGGGCATCCGGTGGGCGCAACGGGCGTCGGCCAGATTTGCGACGTAGTCCAGCAAATCCGTGGCGAAGCAGGAGAACGGCAGGTGCAGCGGAACTCACTTGGACTGGCGCAGAACCTCGGCGGCTCGGGCGCGACAAGCGTAGTGACAGTCCTGGGGGCCGCATGAACGAGCTTGGACCCGGTACCGTCTACACCGAAACAGTAGTCTGGTCGCCACCCGAAGCTTACGTGAACGACGTGCCCTACCAACTGGCGATCGTACAGCTCGACAGCGGGCGCCGCATCACAGGGCGCGTCGACGGCGATCGCGTGCACATCGGCGATCGCGTCTCGTTCGCCGAATTCCGCAACCAAGTCCCCTTCTTTCGCAAACAAGCATGAAGTTAGCTCAGCGAATGAATCGCCTCGGCGGCGAAGGCGCCTTCGAGGTGCTCCAGCGCGCCCGAGCGCTCGAAGCGCAAGGCCGGGACATTATTCATTTGGAGATCGGCGAACCCGATTTCCCAACCCCGCGACACATCATCGAAGCCGGCCAGCGCGCCCTTGAAGAAGGCTGGACACGTTACGGTCCCACACAGGGCCTGCCCGAACTACGCGAAGCCATCGCGTCGTACATCTGCCGAACCCGTAACATTCGAGCCGCCCCGGATCAGGTTTGCGTAGTGCCCGGCGGCAAGCCGATGATCTTCTTCCCGATGCTTGCGTTGCTCGAACCAGGCGACGAAGTTATCTATCCGAACCCCGGATTTCCGATATACGAATCGATGATTCAGTTCCTCGGTGCGACGCCCGTGCCGATGCCAGCTCGCTCCAGCGGCTTCGATGCCAACGTCCTCCGCGACAAGCTGTCGCCCAAAACAAAGCTCCTGATCCTCAACTCGCCGCACAATCCTACGGGTAGTGTCTTATCAACGCGGGATCTCAACGCGATCGCCGATCTAGTACGCAACCGTGACCTGATGGTCTTGTCGGACGAAATCTACTCGCGCATCTATTTCGGCGACGCCCCAAAGTCGATCGCATCGCTTCCAGGAATGCAGGAAAAGACGATCATCCTCGATGGCTTCTCGAAGACCTACGCGATGACCGGATGGCGCATGGGGTACGGTGTGATGTCCACGTGGCTCGCCGATGCCGTTGGACAGCTTATGGTCAACTCGACCTCGTGCACAGCAAGCTTTAGTCAACGCGCCGGGATCACCGCTTTGATTGGTCCGCAGGACGAAGTAGAAAAGATGGTAGCGGAATTCCGCCGCCGGCGCGACGCTTTTTGCGCCGGGCTGAACAGCCTTCCTGGATTTCGCTGCGCCATTCCAGACGGCGCATTCTACGCCTTCCCGGACATCACCGGCACCGGCCAAACATCCAAAGAATTGGCAGACGCCTTGCTCGAGGAAGCGGGCATCGCGTGCCTCGCTGGTTCGTCGTTCGGCGCCTACGGCGAGGGCTACCTGCGGTTAAGCATCGCGAGTTCGTATGAGAGCCTCACAGGCGCGATTGTCCGAATGCGGGAGTTTCTAACAGCCAGAAAATGAAAAACCCGACCCGGCGAACCGGATCGGGCTGCAAACTACTTGTGCCTAGCGCACCAGATATCAGGCGACGTGCTGCGCCCGGTAACGGCTGATAATTCCGTTCATCTGGTCTTTCAGACGAAGTTTCAATTTTTTTAGCCGATGCTCTTCCATCTCCTCTTCCGGAGATAGTCGCGGCTTGGCTTCCAACGCCTCAAGCTGCTTATGATATTGCGCATGTTGTTCGGCCAGATGGCGAAATTCTTCATCCGTTTGCATCAGGTGCGCTTTCAGTTCTTCCTGCGTGTTCTCCATCAGGGTTCTGTCTCCTTTGTGAGGTAGCCACGCCGAGTCGGTAGGATTGACTTGCTCGGTGGGGTGCGTATTGAGTTCTAACATTCGAAAACGCGGGCGGTCACCGACGGCCCCCCGCACTGTGACAATATCATGAAAAAATGCTCATGACAATCCCCGCCTCGTTGGGATTTTCGTAGTAACCCGGCCTAACCCCGACCATTTGAAAGCCAAGACGTTCATAGAGTTGTCGCGCAGCAGCGTTCGATTCCCGTACCTCTAAAAAGTGAGTACCAGGCCAGCGCACGAATTCTGCTCGCAGCAGTTCGCTCGCAATCCCCAGCCGCCGGAAATCCGGATGTACCGCGACGTTCAGAATCTCCCGCTCCCTCTCGCCCACTTTCCGCGAAACCAGAAATCCTGCCAATTGTTCTTCGATCGTGGCTACCTGGCAGTCGAACGCCATGTAGTCGGAGGGTTCCCACTGAGAGGATTCTGGCGAGGCGGATTGAATTGTGGCGATGGCAGCGAGATCGGCAGTCGTCGCCCCGCGCAGGTGAATTCGCGATGGCAACAGTTCGCGAAGCAGGTCGCGTTGCCGTGCCCCGATCAGCTTCCAGCTGAAATATCGCTCGACGTGAGCACGCCCTGCGGCGGCGATCCGGCGGCGGAGATCTCCGTTGCTCAGCAGTGTCTCTATCGCGGTGGCGAAGTCTTCAGGCGTGTCTGCGATCCATACGTTGACGCAATGATCGAGGCCCAAACCCGCGCATCCTGAGGACGTCGATACGACCGCGCGGTCCATGGCCATCGACTCCAGCACTTTCAGATTGGTGCCCGCCGACACCAGGGTCGGAACGATCGCAAGATTCGCCTCGACATAGAGCGGCTGAACGTCAGCGACGAATTCCAGTAACTCGATGCCCGGGACACCTGGAATCGCTGAAAGACCGGTATGTTCACGCCAGTAGAGCGCCGGATCAGGCCCGGCGACTACGGTAACGAAGATGTCCGGCGATCGTTTCTGAAGAATCGGCCAGACCCGTTCCACGAAGAAACGATAGGCGACGATATTAGGGAAGTGCCGGAAGGAGCCGATGAACAGCAATCTTTTGCCCGGGCGTTCAATCTCAGGCGTGAAGCGCGTCAGATCGACGCCGTTCGGGATCACGGTAATGTTCGGGCGATCGAGGAGCGCGCGATCCTGTTCCGACATAACGACGACTTTCGGATAGCGCGTGATCCACTTCTTTTCGAACCGCTGCCAGCGCCAATAGTTCCACCAGGGCATAGCTTTCTGGCGTGCCCGCTTCCAAACCTGACGGTGCAATTCGAAAGTAATATCGTGTTCCACCAGTACGTCCCCGGCGTATGGAGCGAGCATCGTATATTCCACTTGCACGGCTTCGATTTTGTGGTCTCTTCGGATGCGCTCCAACGCCTTGCGCAGCGCGTGAGATTGGAACTCGTGTACTTCAGGCGGCAATAGTGTCGACCACCGCGGCTCGCGATAACGCGACTTACCCACCAAAATCACTCGCGCGCAATGCTCGAGCACCGGCGCAAAATCTTCCGACGTTTCCCGATCGCGAAAGGCAAACAGAAAGATATCGAAGCTTGCCGCCATCTCGCGCAGAAGATAGAAAATGCGCACCGCGCCGCCATGGGACAACGGATACGGAAAATAAGGGCTGACGATCGCGATCCGTCGCCGGCGTGGAGACATCGGTCGACCAGCCATCTCCTGGACGTCAGAAGGATAAACTGACCGGTCTCGCTTCCAAGGCACGAGCCACTTTGGACGAAGAAAAATCCGGTCGAGTGGAACGCCTTTCAGAAACAGAACGGATGCGATGGCCGAGCGCAGCCGGAGATGGTGCCGTTCAAGGCGCAGATTGTAGGCCAGGATCTTGCGCGGCGAGAGAAGAAATGCAGCCCTTCGCAGCGGACGAAACTCGCGTTCGCCAGTAAACAGCACCGGCGCGAGTCCTATCCGATGCGCGCCGAAGCGCTTGCGAAGCTGCCCATACAGGTGCAGAGTTCCGCCCGGACGCAATTCGCCTGCGCTCACCAGCACGTGGCGCCGCGCCGGTTCCAATCGCTGGATTTCGGCATACATGCGGCCCGCCAGATCGGGATCGCCGGTCGCGAAGGAAACCACAATGGCTTCCGGATCTTTGCCGAGGATGCGGAAGATGAACTGCCTGAGAGTTCCCCTCAACGGAATTCAATCGTCGTCACTTCGCCAGTGGTCTTCAGCTTTGCGTCTGGTTTCGCGACAAACTGAACTAC
>Ga0335082_10007853_pt1 | contig 11584 bp, 15 predicted proteins | sample Lox_Sample_41_FD_206718 | JGI IMG/M metagenome (GOLD analysis project Ga0335082, IMG submission 206718) | Soil microbial communities from Loxahatchee National Wildlife Refuge, Florida, United States - Lox_Sample_4.1 | ecosystem: Environmental > Terrestrial > Soil > Wetlands | place: USA...
CGCCGACTATGCGGCGATGCTCGCGGACGCGCTCGATGCGATTCCCGAGCACACGCCGGCTAAGGGCACGCGGCTCGCGGAGATGGCGCGGGCGGAAGCGCGCGGCGAGGCCGGCGAGGGCTACGCGTCGCAGCAGCGGTGGATCGGCGCGCTCTGCGACCCGCAGCGCAAGATTTAGTCCCCGCGGCGGCCGAGGCGGGCGCCGCCGCGGCATTTTCGTTCACCCAGCTGCACTTCCCTTCAGGAGGCACCATGCTCAAGACCGCAATCGCAGTGCTCTTCGCCCTCTGCGTCGGCTACGCCCTGCACGCTTTCGCGCAGCCGCGGCCCGACTTCCGCCAGGGCGTCATCCCGATGGGGAATTCGTCGTCGGAGGGCGTCGGGTTCGCGTGGTTCTACGATCCGGCGGACCGGACCGTGCACGTGTGCCGGACCGGCCGCGGCGCCGCCGAGCCGCTCGACTGCAAGGCGAAGACGACGCTGCCCTGATCAGGGCTCGCGTTCACCCACGCGCTCGAGCAGCACCGCCAGAAAGCAGAGGCAGCCGAGCACCATGAGGGCCACCCCGACCTGGAGCAGCGTCGTCACCTGGAATCCGCCGAGCCAGTACGCCCCGACGAGGCGCACGACGCCGGCGACCGCACAGACGACGGCACCGGCGATCCCGGCGAGACGGCCGAGCGCAAGCAGCAGGACTTCCATCCGATTCACCTCCGCGCGGGAATGCTGTCGCGGAGCTTACCCGCGACCGCGCGTCAGCGTCCTGATCAGGTGCGCAACCTGCTCCGGCTGGAGCTCTTCGAGCGGGATCAGGCGCGCGAGCTGCTCGGTTCGGAGCTCGGCGATCGTATAGCCCTCGAGGGAGGGCACGTCGGGAATGGCGACCTCGCCGACGACAGCCGGCCCCTCCGCCGTGGCGTGCCGGGGCGGCTGGGGTGCCGGGTGCTTCGGTCGCAGTCCGAACATCGTCTGGCCTCGTCGGATTCCTTACTGCGTGGGGCCGTATGAGAAGTCTGGACCTCGCGAGCGACGAGTACCCGGCCTGTGACAAGAATTGACAATTCAGCGCCCGCTTTGGCGCGATGTCTGCTCGTGAGCATCCCGGATGGACCCGAGCAGGAAGAACAACGTGAACCAGGAAGTCGTTACCGTCAGACCCGGCCCGCGGCGGGGCTGGGTGGTTGTGCTGGACAAGACCGAGCGCGAGCTGACCTTCTCGACACGGCAGCTCGCCCTCGATTTCGCCCGCGCCTACGCGCGGCTGCGCCGCGCCGGCACGGTGCAGGTCGTGAACGGTAAGGGGATCATCGAGCACGAGGAGCGGGTGGCCCTCGCCACCCCGCCCGCGCGCGCGGCCTAGACGCGCTCCCCGCGCTCCATCGGTGCCCCGGTTTGGCCCGGAGCGGGGATCGTGATCTGCGCCAGCCGCTCCTCGATCTGCCGGTCGCCGGCTTCGAGCAGCCGCAGCGCATCCGCCTTCTCGTCGTAGTACGAAGCGAGTCGCATGCTGTACCGGTACAGGCTCCCGAAGACGTACACCAGCGCGATCAACAGGACGACTGCGGTGATCCGAATGACCGCCGCCGACAGCGCCTCGTCGCTCCCCGCGAGGGCGGCGCGCGATCCGGTCTCCGCCGTCGGCGCGGCGGGGAGCCGCGCCTGAGGTTGCGGCGTCGGCGCGGCTGCGACGTGCTGCGCCGGGGGCTGCACCGGCTGTGCGCCGGCGGCGCCGGACGTCGCCGCCGGCGCGTCGGTCGTGTCCGGGTCACCGTGCGTACTCGCCGGCTCCCCGGCGCTCCTGTCACGCTTCTCGACACTCTTCGCGTCGAGCTCCGCCTCGGAGCGCCGCATGTCGAGCGCGGCACGGCTCTCGTTGATCGCCATGTCGCCGGCGAGAAAGTACGGGATCGCGCCGAACGCAAGGGTCAACGGGATCAGCGCGACGAAGCCGATACCCAGCCCGCGCAACACGCGAGCGCGATGCCGGAGGCGAACGTAGACCGCTCTCGACGCCTGTTCTTCGACGTGCACCTGGAGTCCTTACAGGATGGCTGGGGTCAACCGTCGGTCGGTATTACACCCGAATGGCGGCGACTCAAGCCCTTTTGTAGGAATCCGGCGTAAGGGCTTGAGCGGCGTAATGCTGCCGCAGGCTGGTACGACTCGTGCACGGTTCGCTGCCTGGAGATCAGCATAGACCATGCCCAGCAAAACATTACCCAAAGGACACCCGTCGCTGCTCGGCGCCGGCTTCCGGTACACGCCCGCCGTGCACACCGACCTCGCCAAGACCTTCGCCAGGGTCCGCGAGCAGCAGCAGAAACAGGCGAAGACCGCAGAAACCGGCAACGTCTGCGCGTTGCCGGTCCGCAAGACGAGCTGACCTGCCGCGCGACCGCGCACGCTGCGGGTTTCGCGGCGCGCGCGGTCGCGCGCCGCTACTTCATCTTGCATTCCTGCACGTACGCGTCGCCGCGAGCGGTCAGGATCTTGCCCATCGTCTTGTGGGCGATCTTGCCGTCCGCTGTCCTGCCGATGACCTGCAGGTAGTAGTCCTGCACCGGGAACTGGTTGGCGTTGAACTTGAAGTCCCCGCGCACGCTCTTGAAGTCGGCCGACTTGATCGCCGCGCGCAGCGCCTCCTTGTTGGCGAGATTGCCCTTTACCTTGCGGATCGCGGCGTCGAGGAGGAGCGCGGTGTCGTAGCCGCTCGCGGCGTACCCGGTCGGCAGGCGCTTGTATTCCTTCTCGAACTCGGCCACGAACTTCCGGTTGGCGGCGTTCTCGAGGTCGATCGTCCAGTGACCGAGGCTGAAGAGACCGAGCATCGGGTCGCCGACCGCGCGGATGATGTCCTGGTCCGAGCCCCATAGCGGCACGACGAGCTGGATGTCCTTCGACATGCCGGAGGCGACGAACTGCTTGATGAAGTTGATCCCCATGCCGCCGGGGAGGAAGACGTACAGCGCATCGGGCTTCTCGGCGCGGATCTGCGCGAGCTCGGCGGCGTAGTCGAGCTGTCCGAGCTTGGTGTACATCTCGTCGGCGAGTTTGCCCTTGTAGTAGCGCTTGAAACCGTTCGCCGCGTCCTTCCCGCCCTGGTAGTTCGGCGCGAGAAGGATCACTTTCTTGAATCCGCGCTGGTTGACGTACTCGCCCGCCGCCTCGCTGTAGGCCTCGCTCGGCCATGACGACACGAAGAAGAACGGGTTGCACTGCGCCCCGGTGTACTGCGCGGGGCCGGCGTTCGGGCCGATGAAGAACGTCTTCGACTCGGTCACCTGCGGCGCGATCGCGAGCACCACGTTCGAGAACACGGTGCCGGTCACGAAATCGACGTGGTCTCGCTTCAGCAGGCGGTCGGCGTGCTGCTTCGCGTTGTCGGGGTTGAGCTGGTCGTCGGCGACGATCACCTCCGCTGGCAGGCCGCCGAGCTTGCCGCCGTTCAGCTTCACTGCGAGGTTGAAGCCGTCGAGGATGTCGCCGCCGATCGCGGCGTTGGGACCGGACAGCGTGCTGATGAAGCCGATCTTGACCTTGTCCGCCGCGTGGACGGCGAGCGCCGCGGCGCCGAGCAACGCGGCGACGACGAGATGACGCGCTTTCATTGGGTTCTCCTCAACGAGATGCGACGGCCCGACCCGCTGTTGTCGCAGCAGCCGCGGGTGGCCGGCATTCTAAGCGATGGGGATGCGGGTTGCGTGCGCGCACGCGAGACCCCCGCCGTTCAGGGCTCGACCGCGATGCGCTCCGCGAGCAGCGTGTGGGAGAGCAGGAAACCGTCGCAGACGACGGCCTTGCCGACGTATCGATCGAGCTCCGGGTCGCCGAACGCGGGGCCGCCCTTGCGGCGCAGGACGAACGACCCGCGATCGGTGTCGATCCACACCGCGAGGTGCTCGCTCTTGGTGCCCTTGCCGAAGACGCGACGAGCCACCTGACCACGCAGGTCGGCGACGGGTACGGGCGTCTCCGCGTCCGCCATCCTCGCGCTAGCGCTGGCGATACACGCGGTACCCCACGATACGGTTGCCGGCTTCCTTCGCGACGACCGCAGTGCCCAGGTGCAGGCCCTCCGTGCCGGTGCGAGCGGGGGGCTTCTTGACGACGACGTAGTAGCGCTCGGCGCCGACGCCTGCCCCCGCTTTCTTCCCGGGCCGCGGCGCGGCCGGACCGGCCTTCACCGCGAACGCCTTGAACACGGCGCTCGGGGGAATACCCGCGCGGCGGGCGATGTTGCGCAGCGCCTTCCTGACCGTCGGCGATCGCGTCTTCCGCCTGGCCGGCTTCGATGCCGTCGGTTTCGTCTGCCGGAGAAACTCGCCGGTCGCCTTGAGTCGCGTGCGGCGCTCGTGCCGGGCCACGCGCCGTGCCTCGCCCGCCTCGACGCTCGGGGGGATCCGCGTCGGCGTCGGCAACTCGACCGGGTGGACGCTCGGATCGCCATACAGACAGAACTGCGCGAGCGTCTTCAGATCGATCGGGTCCATCTGGCCGGTCTGCGCGACGAACCGCTGCCGGGCGGCGAGCGCCGCCCGCCCGATCGACGCGCCCTCGAGGATCTCGAGCAGGAAATACTGCCCGATCAGGTCGGCGGAGCCGTTCTCGTCGGCCGGCCCGTACGCGATCGTCGTGCTGCCGAAGTACCCGTAGGCGCCGGTACCGAGGTATTGCTGGCAGATCGGCATGTCGAGAGCAAGCGTGACCGAGTCGTAGAGTTGGGCACCATAGCAGCATTCGGCGGCCACGACCGTCCCGTTCGATACCTTGCCGCGCAGCGCGCGGGTCGTCAGGGACGGTGGCATGCTGCGCGCGTCCTCGCCATAGAAGGTCGGGTCGCTCTCCGCGCCGTGGCAGTTGATGAAGTGCGATTTGCTCCGCAGCGCGCTCGCGGGGTGCGACGGGCCGCTCGGCGGGGCGAGGCGCAGCCGCGTGTTGTTCCCGAAAATCTCGTCGAGGCTCATCGCGGTGGACTTGCGCCAGGTGCGCGTCGAGAGCCCGAAGTAGGGCGCGTAGTCCGCCGGTGCCCGCGACTTGTACCCGGCGGCCGCCTGCAGGAGGCGAATGAGATAGGCGGGTTTCTTCGCGCCGGTCAGATCGGGCAGCCTGCCCACGACCCGCGTCGGGCCTACGAACTTGGCCGCGTCCGTCGCGTACGGCGCGTCGCAGGCGTAGGGCAGATCGCCGTACGCGCACTTGTCGTCGTCGTTCCCCGCCTCGTACGCGGCGTTCCGCACGTCCTGGTGCGGGATGACGTCGATCGAGCCGAGGATGAGGAGATAGTCCGGGTCGAGCGCCTTGAACACGGCGTCGATCGCGCGCTTGTTCTGCTGCGGGCTCTTCCGGTCGGTGACGGCCTTGCCGCGGCACCGCTTCATCTGGGCCCGGTCGTCGATCGCGACGAGCCGCGTGACGATCCCGCGGCGCTTGTCGGCGGCGCTCAGCGCCGCGACCGCGCGGACGATCTCCCGGTAGCCGGCCGCGCCGTACTTCGCCTGCAGCGCGCCGCGATTGGTGACGATGATCTTGTCGTCCATGAGGGCCTCCCGGCGCACGTTGAATCGGCGGCTAGCCTCTGCGCCGCACGGGCAACGGTCAATACCCCCGACGGCCTAATCTGCCGCAGGGCCCTCCGCAACCGCGAGCGCTGAAGGCCGGATCGCATGCGCGCGGCCGTCGCGGCGACGGTGGTAGCATCTTCGAGACCAGGGCAGGATCAGGCATGGACGAGACCGAACCCGCATCGCTCGAGGTCCAGCATCGAGCGACGTCGAGCCGCGGCGCGCTCGTGATCGAGCAGGAAGGACGCCGGCTCGCCGAGATGACATACGTCCGCGCCGGCGCGAAGCGCGTCATCATCGATCACACCCAGGTCGACGGTGCGCTGCGCGGGGGTGCGGCTCCTCGAAGCGGCCGTCGCATGGGCGCGCGCCGAGCGCGCTCCAGGTCATCGCCCTGCGCCGGTTCGCGAAGGCGATGTTCGAGCGCAACGAGTCGTTGCGAGATGTCCTCGCGTGACTGCACAACCGGGAGACGACACGCATGTCTGCGACACCGATCAACCTCGCCGCGCGGATCGCCGGCCTCGAGGACGCCCGCTACCAGGCGATGATTGCCCGCGACCTGGACGCCCTCGGGCGGCTCCTGAGCGACCGCCTCACCTACACGCACTCCACGGCCCTGACCGAGAGCAAGGCCGAGTACCTGGCGAGCGTCACGAAGGGCGTGTTCAAGTACCGCGATATCAAGATCTCGGAGCGCGCGATCCGCGAAGTGGGCGGCACGGTGCTCGTCACCGGCCGGATCACGATCGACGTCCTGATCGACGGGCAGCCGAAGCTGCTGCAGAGCCGGTTCCTGAACGTGTGGGCCGAGGAGGGCGGCGACTGGCGGATGATCGCCTGGCAGTCGACGCCGATTCCGGCGGGTACGGGTCACTGAGGCCGGCGGCCGCGCTCGCGGCGCGACGACTCCTGCGCCGTGCTCAGTTGACGAGGATCTCGAGGTCGTCGCTACCGAGCCATCGCACTCGGTCGCCGACGCCGAACTGCGCACCGTCGGGCCGCCGCACGAAGCGATACGAGCCGTCGTCCAGTCGCACCGTGATCTCGTAGGTGGTCTCGCTGAAGCGCTTTGACATCTCCGGCGTGCCGACCCCGCCGATGTAGGGCTTGTCGGGGCCCTGGCCGCCGAATGGCAGATAGATCACCGCGCCGATCAGGTTCTGGTTGGTCGGGTTGCCGGGGTCGGTGCCGCCGGTGCCGGTGCCGACCGGCGCGGGAGTCGGGACCCCGCGACTCGAATCGATCGTGATCTCGCGGATCGAGAGAATCTTCCCGCAGTTCACGCACGCCGCGCCCGCGGGCGGCGCCGGGGCGACGCGCGGGGCCGCGGGCTTGAGGTCCGGGATGCGATACGGCTGGGCGGAGGCGGCGAGCGCGATTCCGCCCGCGAGCGCCGCGGCGAGCCGGCGAACGCCGCGCCCGCTCGGCCGGGCACTCCCTCGCGCGCACGCCGGCATGCGCTACTCGGAGATGCCCTGGACGAAGTACGTGGCGGAGAGGAGTGCGCTCGGCGGGCCGAGCGGACCGAGCCAGCGCTCGTAGACCTTCGCGATCTCGCCGGTGCGGAAGAGGCGCGCGAGCACCCGGTTGACCGCGAGGCGGTACTCGTGGTCGCCGCTCGGGATCGTGAACACGTAGGGCTCGATCGAGAAATCCTCGTCGAGCAGCCGATAGGCCTTCCCGCCCGGCCGGGCGAGGACCGCGCCCACCAGCGTCGTCCGGTCGGCGGCGAACCCGTCCACCTTCGCGTCCTCCACGAGCTTGACCCCCTCGGGACGCGTGTTCACGGTGAGGACCTCGGCGTTCGGGGCGTAGCGCGCGAGCGATGCGCGCAGCGCCTGCTCGGTAGTGGTGCCCTTGATCACCGCGACGCGCTTGCCGCTGAGGTCGGCAAGCCGCCCGAGCCCGGAGCCCGCGGCGGTGAGGACGCTCCCGCCGTCGACGAAGGTGATCAGGCTGAAATCGACGTTGCGCTGGCGGCCGAGGGTCCAGGTCGTCGTGCTGCACTCGATGTCGACCCGGCGCGAGCTCACCGCCTCGAGCCGGTTCTGGATCGTCAGCGCGACCCACCGCATGTCGAGCTTCGCGAGCCCGAGCTGCGCGCCGATGCCGCGCGCGATTTCGCGGCACAGGTCGACGGAGTAGCCCTGCGGCTCGCCTTTGGCGTCGACCGAGGAGAACGGGGCGGCGTTCTCGATGTAGCCGAGCGTGATCGCGCCGTCGCGGCGGATCTTCTCGAGGGTCCCGGTCTGGGCGAACGCCGGCGCGGCGAGCGCGCACGACAGGGTGAGGGCGAGCAGTGTGTTCGGGCGCATGGTGCGCCTATTCTACTGCCCGGGAGTCGCGCGCACCTTCGCGGCGCGCGCGACGTGCCACAGTGGCCTCTGCCGGATACTGGCGCCAGGCCGCCGTGCTCAGGGCACGAAGAAGTTCGTGCAGTGCCTCGGCTGCGACGGCGAATCCGCGATCGAGCCGCCCCGTGGGATGCACTGGCTCGGCGGCAGCGAGATGCCCCGCTCGACGTGCTGCACGAGCAGGTCGAACGCGCGCTGCGCATGCGGCTGGATCAGCTCGAGTTGCGGGAAGGTGTCCTGGTACGTCTCGATGTGGTTGCCGTTCTGCACCTCGTAGAGCCGGTACGCGGGCCGGCGATGATCCCAGCCGTGATGGCGATCGTGATCTCGATCGTCGTCGTCGCCCTTCTGCTTGGACGCCGTCACCTTGCGCGCGTACGCCCGGGCGTGGTGGTCGATCGGGAGCAGTGCATCCATCGTGCCGGCGACCGTGATCAGCGGCCGCTGGATCTTCCCGGACGTCGCGAACGCCGCCATCTGCTCGCCCACGTCCGTGAAGGGCAGCCGCCCTACGTAGTTGTACGTTCCGGTCCCGCTGCCATAGGTGTCGTAGGTGGGATCGAGGCGCTTCTGCCACTGGCACTGCGTCACTTCCCAGAACGAGGTCGAATAGTTGTTCCAAAGCGACGCGCCGCTCGCCAGAACGATGTCGGGCGGATATCCGGCGGCGCCGATGTTTTTCGCCGCGGTGCTATCGGCTTTGAACCCCGATGCCACGTAGTCCGGAAAATTGAGGATGGCGGGCGGCAGGTCGGTGAGGATGTTGGGCGCGTGCTCGTCGACGAAGGTCCCTTCCCAGTCGACGCCGCCGTCGAAGAGCTCCGGCTCGGTCTCGATCGCGCGGCGCACCTGGTAGCCGCCGTTGGACGTGCCGACCGCGTAGGTGAACCGCGGCCAATTGCCGTAGCCTGCGTGCACGCCGTCCCGTGCGAGGCGCGCCGCCCGGATCATGTACTCGCGCCAGCGGGTGAAGGGCTGGTCTGGAGCGTTGTCGTAGAAGCGCACGTAGGTGCTGGACGCCGGGTTGAGCCGGCACCCCAGCGGGTCGGTGGCCGCGCTGAGTTGAAGGTTGAGCACGCCCTTGTTCTGCGACGCGTAGGCATACCCCTTCTGCACGACGTAGTCGCTCCACGCGAAATCGCCGTTGAACTCGCTCCGCGTGCCCGATGCGCCGGCGACGACCAGTCGGCCGTTCCAGTCGTTGGGCAGCCGCAGCAGAAAGCGCCCCTGGCCGGTCGGATCCGATGCGATCCGCGCCTGGATCTGAAGTCCGGGCACGACCTTGGTGATCGGAGTCTGGTGGGGCAGGCTCGGCGAGATCACGCCGCGATCGGTGATCGGCGTGAAAGCGAATGCCGGCAGGCCCGGGATCGAATTGTTGGCCGGCGTCGTCAACGGATTGTTGGTGGTCAGATCCGTGCTCTCAAAGCAGGTCACGTCGGCGAGCTGGTTGCCGATGGCTTTCAGGACCTGCGCGCAGGTGGGCGTCGCCTGCGCGGAGAATGAAATGAGCAGCGCGAGCACGCCCGACCACATCGATGTGCCGCGCACGAATCGCCGGCTGGCCGGCCGCAAGTTCGTCATACGTTTCATCCGAGCCCCCTTTGTGTCGCTGACGAGAAGAAACATCCCCAGGCTGCAATTCTACGCACAGGCCGCTACAGATCAACGCGCGGGGGAGAACGGCGGGGACGCTTAAGCTTAAGCGAGGAATGTCGAGCGGCTTTACATCGCTCTGCGGCTCACCGGTTCCGCGGATCCAGCGCGTCGCGCAGCCCGTCCCCCAGGAGATTGAACGCCAGCACTGTCACAAAGATCGCGAGGCCGGGAAACACCGCCATCCAAGGCGCCTGCGTCAGGAATCGCTGCGCGATGTTCAGCATCGAGCCCCAACTTGGTGCGGGCGGCTGCTGGCCGAGCCCGAGGAAGGAGAGCGCGGCTTCCGCGATGATCGCGGCGGCGATCGCGAGCGTCGCCTGCACGATCACCGGTGGCAGGATGTTCGGGAGGATGTGGCGAACGAGTATGCGCAGGGGCGGGTTGCCGACCGCCCGCGCCGCCTCGACGTAATCTTCCGATTTGACCGTAAGCACCTGCCCGCGCGCGAGGCGCACGAACACCGGCGTCGCCGCGATGCCGATGGCGATCATCGCGTTGCCGAGGCTCGGGCCGAGGAACGCGGCGAGCGCGATCGCGAGGATCAGGAACGGGCAGGCGAGCATCGCGTCGGCGATGCGGCTGATTAGGCCGTCGACCAGGCCGCCGACATAGCCGGCGAGCATGCCGAGCGGCACGCCGATCCCGACGGCGATCGAGACCGAGATCACGCCCGCCGCGAGCGAAGCGCGGGCGCCCCAGATCACGCGCGAGAGGAGATCGCGCCCGACCTCGTCCGTGCCGAACAAGTGCGAAATGCTCGGCGCTCTCCGCACGAGCGACCAGCTCGTCTGCACCGGATCGAACGGCGCGACGAGCGGCGCCGCGATCGCGAGGAGGATCATCGCCGCGACGACGCCGAGGCCCCACACCGCGGTGCGCCGCTGCCACAGTCGGCGCAGCGCACGACGCGCCGGGCTGTCGACCGTCACGCGCGGCGGATCGAAGACGACGGCGCTCATCGGGGATTTCCTTTAGCCTCGCAGCCGCGGGTTGACCAGCACATACGCGAGGTCGGCGACCAGGTTGAGGACGATGTAGGTGGTGGCGGTGACCAGCACGACGCCTTGCACCACCGCGTAGTCGCGGTTGAACACCGCGTCCACGATCAGCTTGCCGAAGCCGGGGATCGAGAACACCTGCTCGGTGAGCACCGCGCCCGAGAGCAGCGTGCCGAACTCGAGCGCGCCGAGCGTGATGACCGGCGTGAGCGCGTTGCGGAGCGCGTGCTTCAGGACCACGGTCTGCTCGCGGGCGCCCTTCGCGCGCGCGGTGCGCACGTAGTCGGCGCTCATCGCCTGCAGCATCGCCGAGCGCGTGTGGCGCATCAGCACCGCCGCGATCGCATTGCCGAGCACGAACGCCGGCATGATCGTCGTCGCGATCGAGCGCCAGAAATCCTCGGTCGGGCCGACGAACCCGGATGCGGGCAGCCAGCCGAGCGTCACCGAGAAAAGAAAGATGAAGAGGATGCCTAACCAGAAGTTCGGCGTCGACAGCCCCCACAGCGCGAAGAGGTTCGCGCCGACGTCCCACGCGGTGTCCCTCTTCACCGCCGAGATCACCCCCGCCGGGATGCCGATGAGGAGCGCGATGACGAACGCCATCGAGGCGAGCTGCAGCGTGACCGGCAGCTTCTCGAGGACGAGATCCGACACCGGCCGCTTGATCCGCATCGACTCGCCGAGGTCGCCGTTCAGCACGCCCTTGACCCAGTGCAGGTACTGCATGGGTAGCGGCTGGTCGAGCCGGTACTGCTTGCGGATCTGTTCGAGGACCGCGGGGTCGCGCTCCTCGCCCGCCATGACGAGCGCGGGATCGCCCGGCAGCAGCTGCTGCAGGAGGAAGATGATCACCGACACGAAGAAGAGCGTCGGGACGAGCTCGGCCAGGCGCCGGGAGAGGAAGGCGGCCACGGCCGGCGTACGCGAGGGTTACTTCAGCCGCAACCCGGTCACCCGGATCAGCCCGTCGGGATAGACGCGGAACCCTTCGAGCCGGTTCGTCTGC
>Ga0335082_10007855_pt1 | contig 11582 bp, 9 predicted proteins | sample Lox_Sample_41_FD_206718 | JGI IMG/M metagenome (GOLD analysis project Ga0335082, IMG submission 206718) | Soil microbial communities from Loxahatchee National Wildlife Refuge, Florida, United States - Lox_Sample_4.1 | ecosystem: Environmental > Terrestrial > Soil > Wetlands | place: USA: Florida...
GCAAGATCAAGCCGCTCGGCCTGGCCACGCCCAACATCGGCCTGCTGACCAACATCATCTCCTGCCCGGGCGGCGACTTCTGCGCGCTCGCCAACGCCAAATCCATCCCGGTGGCCGAGGCGATCCAGCGGCGCTTCGACGATCTGGACTACCTGCACGACATCGGCGAGCTCGACCTCAATATCTCCGGCTGCATGAATTCCTGCGGCCACCACCACATCGGCCACATCGGCATCCTCGGCGTCGACAAGCAGGGCGAAGAGTTCTACCAGATCTCCATCGGCGGCGCGCAGGGCGCAGGCTCGACGCTGGGCAGGGTCATCGGCCCCGCGTTCGCGCAGGACCAGGTTCCCGGGGTCGTCGAACGGTTGATCGAGGTCTATCTCGAGCAGCGCGACAGCGAGGAAGAGCGCTTCATCGACACCGTGCGCCGCATCGGCATCGAACCTTTCAAGGAACACGTGTATGGCCCAGATCATCAAACATCGCGCCGTCATTCAAGACAGCTGGCAGCTGCTTGAGCAGGGCGCGGCGGGAGCATTGCCGTTCAGCGGCGACGTGATCGTGCCGCTGGAACTTTGGCTCGACGAACGCGCGACGCTGTCGTTTCGCCTCGGGCGCATCGGCGTTTGGCTGGAGACGGACGCAGACCCCGCGACGATCGCGCCGGATCTCGCGCGCATCGACCTAGTTGCGGTGCGCTTCGCCAGCTTTGCCGACGGCCGCGGCTATTCGCTCGCCCGGCTGCTGCGCGAGCGTTATGGCTACCGCGGCGAGCTGCGCGCGATCGGCGACGTGCTGCGCGACCAGCTCTACTATCTCGCGCGCTGCGGCTTCGACGCCTTCGCCCTGCGCGCGGACCAGAACGCAGGGCAGGCGCTGGCGGCGTTCGAGGACTTCAGTGAGGACTACCAGGTTTCGGTTGAGCGGCCCGAACCATTATTCAGGCGGCGCCTGCAGCGGAATTCGCTTGGGCCGGGATCTGACGCGCAGGCGGTCACAAGCGCAGAGCAGGCCTGAGATGATCCATTTCATCGGCGCCGGCCCTGGAGACCCGGAACTCCTCACCCGAAAAGCCTGGCGCATCCTGGGCGAGGCAAACGTCGTTTTGCACGACGCATTGCTTGACAGCGAGCAGCTGAAGAACCATTTCCCGACGGCGCGATGGATCAACGTCGGCAAGCGCGCATCCCAGCCATCGGTGGACCAGCGTTTCATCTGCCGGCTGATGATTGCCTGCGCGAAACGGGGTTATGCGGTCGTTCGCTTGAAAGGCGGGGATCCGACCCTATTCGGAAGAATCGCAGAGGAGATCGCGGCTTGCCGCAATCATGATATTCCGTTCGAGATCGTTCCCGGGATCACCGCCGCATGCGCCGCCGCGGCAGACCTGCAGACAAGTCTCACGCTTAGGGGCATATCCCGAAGCGTTGCCTTTGTCACGCCCAGCGTCGGCAAGCATGAACGCTCGGGTTCGAATGAGTGGTTGAAGGCAAGCCTCGCGGCCGACACCGTGGTGATCTACATGGCCGGGGCGCAGGCGCAGGAGGTTGCCAGGGCCATGATCGAGGGCGGCAAGCCGCCGATGACGCCCCTCTGTGTGGTCGAGAATGCCAGTCAAGTCGGCGCCCGCGAGAAATATTCCCTGAGTCAGGTGGCGCAACAGGGTATTCGCCGCTATTGCGGCCCGCTGACCTTGCTGGTGGGGGAAGCGCTTGGTGCCGCGGAAGCGGAACACATGGTTCTCGACAGGGCGATCGCATAAGGTCCGGTGCATCCACCTATCCTGGCTTGAATTGCCCACGCAGCGTTCACGCTAATCGTCGCGGGTTATTAGATTCCAATATCAAATTCATTCTGTTTGCCGGGCAGCACGGTTAACGTTCCGCTTGGACGTATCAAAGGAAGATTGCAAATGCTTAGCTTGATCAAGCAGCAGAGCGGCGTCTTCGGCGCATGGAAATTTCTGACCCTCGCCGCCAACGAAGCCGCCGACACCATGTGCCTGCCGGTCGGTCCGCTGCTGGTCCCCGTTTCCGTGTGGCACGCGCGCCGGCGCGAGCTGATCGAGCGGGAATACGCCCACGGCTGGCCGCTGGGCGTGTGGCTGGCCGCCGGCGAGGCCCCCAAGTCCATCGCCGGCGACCTGGACGACTTCAGCATCATTGCCGTGCACTTTCCCAGCGCCACGGATGGCCGCGGTTGCTTCGCCGCGCGCCTGCTGCGCAAGCGCTACGCTTATCGCGGCGAATTGCACGCCTTTGGCGAGCTGTCGCGCGAACATCTGCTCTCCCTGCGCTACAGCGGCTTCGACGCCTTTTCGCTGCGCCCGGATCGGTTCGACGCCGCGGCGAGCGGCACCCCGCATGCCGCCGTCGCGGGCGGTCTTGCGCAAGTCGCGCAAGCGCTGCGCCTGGCGGCGTGCGACCTCGTCCGCCTCGACACGGCGCGCGCAGCATGAAGCGCGACCTTCCCTTCGACGTCGACGACGCCGAGCTGCAGGCGGTGCTTGCGCGCCGGGTTGCCGCCGCGGTCGAGCTGCTGTGGGACATCGCGCGCGAGTTTGAGCCGGCGGCGCTTGCATCCAGCCTGGGCGCGGAAGACATGGTCCTGACCGATCTCATCGCCAAGCACGCGCCGACGATGGCGATTTTCACCCTCGATACGGGACGGCTGCATGCGGAAACCCACCGCCTGTTGCAGCAGGTCACGGATCATTACGATTTGCGCATTCGCGTGGTCTATCCCGAGCGCGAGGCGCTGGAGCGTCTGGTCGCCGAACACGGGATCAACGGTTTCTTCAGCAGCGTGGCGAACCGCAAGGCCTGCTGTGACGTGCGCAAGGTGGAGCCGCTGCGCCGCGCGCTCGCCGGCAAACGCGCCTGGATCACGGGCCTGCGCCGCGCCCAAAGCCCCACACGGGCGCGCCTGCCGCTGCAGGAGCACGACCCGGTCAACGGCCTGGAAAAATTCAATCCGCTCTCCGACTGGCGCGAGCAGGACGTCTGGGCCTACCTGCATGTCTTCGGCGTCCCCTACAACGCGCTACACGACCGGGGTTTTCCGAGCATCGGCTGCGAGCCCTGCACGCGCGCGGTGACGCCGGGCGAGGATATCCGCGCGGGACGCTGGTGGTGGGAGGAACCGGGCGGCAAGGAATGCGGCCTGCACCCGGCGAAGCGCGCCCAGGCGGCCGGCTGATCCCGCCCGCGGCGAAGCAATCCGCGGGCTCAGCTGCTGCGCGGCTGCGGTTCCGCGAACAAACATTCGACCCTTCTTCGACTATGAATCCCATCCATCACGAAATACCGGAACTCGCGCGCGGACCGCTATCCGCGGCCGGCGCGGCGCGGCTGGATCACCTCGACTGGCTGGAATCGGAGGCCATTTACATCCTGCGCGAAGTTGCCGGACAGTGCGCCAATCCGGTGCTGCTGTTCTCCGGCGGCAAGGACTCGGTGTGCCTGCTGCGCCTAGCCGAAAAGGCGTTTCGCCCCGGGCGGTTCCCATTCCCACTGATGCACATAGACACCGGCCACAATTATGCGGAGGTCATCGCCTTTCGTGACCGGCGTGCGGCGCAACTGGGCGAGCGCCTGATCGTGCGCTCGCTCGAAGACTCGATCCGCCGCGGCACGGTGGTAGTCAAGGGCCCGACCGAGTCGCGCAACAAGCAGCAGTCGGTGACGCTGCTCGAGGCGATCGCCGAATTCGGCTTCGACTGCTGCATCGGCGGTGCCAGGCGCGACGAGGAAAAGGCGCGGGCGAAGGAGCGCGTGTTCTCGTTTCGCGACGAGTTCGGCCAGTGGGACCCGAAGAATCAGCGCCCGGAATTATGGAATCTCTACAATGCGCGCGCGTTCAAGGGCGAGAACATTCGCGCGTTTCCGATCTCGAGCTGGACCGAACTCGACGTATGGCAATACATCGCGCGGGAGAAGCTGGAACTGCCCTCTATCTACTTTGCCCATCGCCGAAGAATCGTTCGCCGCGGCGCGACCCTGGTCCCAGTCACCAAATTGACCCCGGCGAAACCAGGAGAGGAAGTGGTCGAGCTGAGCGTGCGCTTTCGCACCATCGGTGACATTCCCTGCACCGCGCCGGTTGAATCGCTTGCCGACACGACCGAGAGGATCGCGGCCGAAACGGCGACCATCACAATCAGCGAACGCGGGGCGACCCGCCTCGACGACCAGACTTCGGAAGCGTCGATGGAGCAGCGGAAAAAAGAGGGCTATTTCTGATGTGCGCAATTGAAACTCTCCCCGCGCTCGACAACGGGCTGCTGCGTTTCCTGACCTGCGGCAGCGTCGACGACGGCAAGAGCACGCTCATCGGGCGACTGCTCTACGACACCAAGGCCATACTTGCCGACGCATTGCACGCGATAGCGCGTACCTCCGAGCGGCGCGGGATGGACGGCATCGATCTGTCGCTCTTGACCGACGGTCTCTCGGCCGAGCGCGAGCAGGGCATTACCATCGACGTGGCCTACCGCTACTTTTCGACCGGGCGGCGCAAGTACATTATCGCCGACGCTCCGGGGCACGAGCAGTACACGCGCAATATGGTAACGGCGGCTTCCACGGCCGACCTCGCCATCATTCTGGTCGATGCGCGCAAGGGTGTGCTGACCCAGACTCGCCGCCATTCCTGCATCGCGCAGCTGCTCGGCATCCGCCATCTGGTGGTCGCGGTGAACAAGATGGACCTAGCAGGCTATTCGCAGGAGGTGTTCGAGACCGTGCAGCGCGATTACCTGGCGTTCGCCGATCAGATCGGGATCGCCGATGCGCGCTTCGTGCCGCTGTCGGCGCTCGCCGGAGACATGGTCGTGGACCGCGGCAAGCGGCTTGCCTGGTATCGCGGGCCGACATTGCTGGAAATCCTGGAAACGGCGCCAGAGGCCCACGCGGAAGCCGCCGAGCCGTTCCGCTTCCCGGTGCAGTACGTCTGCCGCGCGCCGGCTGCCGGCGATCCCGCGCTTCACGATTTTCGCGGCTACATGGGCCGCGTGGAGTCCGGCACGATCTCGGCCGGAGATGAAATTCGGGTCTTGCCCTCCGGCAGCGTTGCCCGGGTTCGGGAAATTCGCTCGGGCGGGCGGCCGCTGCCCGGCGCCGGCGCCGAACAGTCCGTCACCCTGCTGCTGGATCGCGAGCTCGATATCGGCCGCGGCGACATGCTGGTTGCAGCGAGCGACGCGCTGCAGCCGAAGAAGCAGCTCGATGCGATGCTGTGCTGGCTATCGGGGACCCCGCTGGATCTGAACCGGCGCTATCTGCTGCGCCACACCACGCGCGAAGTGAAGGCCCTGGTGGCGGGCATAGACCACCGCCTCGACGTCAATACCCTGGAGCGCGAGCCTGCGGCAAGGCTGCAAATGAACGATATCGGCAGGGTATCGTTCAAGCTGGCGCAAGCTCTCTGCGCCGACCCCTACACAGGCAACCGGAGTACCGGCGCGTTTATTGTCATCGACGAGGCGAGCAACAATACCGTCGGCGCCGGCATGGTTCTGTAGCGTTCCGAAACAAACGCCAGCTGAACGGCGAAATCAAGGGCCCGGCTGCGCGCGGCGCCCAAGGTATCATGACGCGAACGTTTGTGTCATTCATTGGACAATGCTGAGTTTCGGATTCTCATTTCCTGACCTGTATCGCACTGCGGGACTCGCGCGCGTCGATGCCGAATTCCGCCGTTATATCGGCGAAACAGACACCGGTCTTGCGTCGCGGCTGGAGCGCGCCCGCGCCGCGCCGCAGGCGCTTGCCAGACTGGAAGAGTCGGGGCTGCTGTTGGAAGTCGCGCCCCACGCGGAGGACTTCATCGCGAAGCTCTTCGGCATCGAGGCGGAAGTGCGGGCCCTGTCGCAAAGGCACACGGCGCTGGCGCCGCTCTACTCGGTGAAGCGTCTGTTCGTGCAGCGCCGCGCCATGCACAAGATCATGCCCGAAGAGGCCGCGAGTCTGGACGGACCTGCCCTGGAACGCAAGCTCGGCACCTGGTTCGGCGCGCCATTTTCCGAACTCGCCTATGCCCGGCATGTGAGCGAGTGGTTGCAGGATGAGGCCTTGCACGCGGACAGGATTGACGTGGCCGCGCAATACGCCGCCTGGGCCAGTCATACGCCGGATGGACGCGCCAGGCACAGCGCGGGCGTGCTGTTCAAGGCGCCGACCAAGCTGGATTTCGCGCGCCTCGTTCCGGTGCAGTCCGATACCGCCGAAGGTTATACCGTACACAGGTTCGATGCCGCGCACCTGCGCCGCCGCGAAGGATTTGCGCTCACCGATACGGGGACCGATCTTACCGGAGCGCTCGACCAGGCGAATTACTGCATCTGGTGCCACGAACAAGGCAAGGATTCCTGCTCCAGCGGCATGCGCGAAAAAGCCGTCAAGGGCGCGACGGCCCCGGCGCCGTTCAAGAAGAACACCTTCGGCATCACGCAGGCCGGCTGTCCGCTCGAAGAGAAGATATCCGAGTTTCACAAACTCAAGACGCTGGGCCACGCCATCGGCGCGCTGGCGGTGATCTGCGTCGACAACCCGCTGGTCGCGGCGACCGGACATCGCATCTGCAACGACTGCATGAAGTCCTGCATCTACCAGAAGCAGGAGCCGGTCAATATTCCCCAGGCGGAAACGCGCACCCTCAAGGATGTGCTCGAGCTGCCCTGGGGCTTCGAGATCTACAGCTTGCTGACGCGCTGGAATCCGCTCAACCTGCATCGCCCGTATCCGCGGCCGGCGAGCGGCAGGCGCGTCCTCATCGCCGGGATGGGGCCGGCGGGCTTCAGCCTCGCACACCATCTGATGAACGACGGTCATGACGTGGTCGGCATCGACGGCCTGAAGATCGAGCCGCTGCCCGCAGAGCTGTGCGGCGTCGACGCCGCGGGCGAGCGCGCCGCATTCCAGGCTGTGCAAGACGTGCGCGTGCTGTACGAAGAGCTGGACGAGCGCGTGATGGCAGGTTTCGGCGGCGTCGCCGAGTACGGCATCACGGTTCGCTGGGACAAGAATTTTCTCAAGATCATTCGCCTGCTTCTCGAACGGCGCGAGCAATTCGCGCTAATCGGCGGCGTGCGTTTCGGCGGCACGCTTACGGCGGATGGCGCGGCCGAGCTCGGATTCGACCACATCGCGCTGTGCATGGGGGCGGGCGGGCCTACGGTGCTGGATATCCCCAACGGACTCGCGCGCGGCGTGCGCGCCGCCTCAGACTTCTTGATGGCGCTGCAGCTCACCGGCGCCGCGAAGGCCGATTCCATCGCCAACATTCAGGTGAGACTGCCGGTAGTGGTGATCGGCGGCGGACTGACCGCGATCGACACCGCGACCGAGTCGCTCGCCTATTACGTGGTGCAGGTGGAGAAGTTTCTCGCGCGCTTCGAAACGCTCTGCGCCGAATTGGGCGAGGACGCGGTGCGCGAGCGCTGGGACGATCAGGAGCGTGAAATCGCCGAGGAATTCCTCGCCCACGCCCGCGCCATTCGCGACGAGCGCCGATGCGCTGCGGACGCGGGCCGCGCGCCGCGGATCGTCGAATTGCTGCGCCACTGGGGCGGGGTCACCGTCGCCTATCGCCGCCGCCTCATCGACAGCCCGGCCTACACGCTGAACCACGAAGAAGTCGAAAAGGCGATGGAAGAGGGCATCGCTTTCGCGGAGTGTCTCGCGCCCCTGGTTGTGGAGACCGACAACTACGGCGCGACGCGCGGTATGCGTTTCAACGCACAGCAGCTCGGTGCCGAAGGGAAATGGGAAGCGGGCGCCGAGCACTGGCTGCCTGCGCATGCCGTGTTCGTCGCCGCCGGCACCCAGCCCAACACCGTGCTCGCGCGCGAGCACCCGCTGCAGTTCCAGGTCGACGGCAAGTACTTCCGCGCCTGCGACGAACAGGGTCGGACGGTGAAGCCGGCCTATTCCCTGTCCAAACCGGCGCAGCCGGAGGTGCTGCTGTCACGGCTCGAAGACGGCCGCTACATCAGCTTCTTCGGCGATCTGCATCCCTCGTATTTCGGCAATGTGGTGAAAGCCATGGGCTCGGCGCGCCAGGGCTACCCTGTGATATCGCGCGTGCTCGCGCAGCAGCCGCCGCGCTCGGACCAGGGCACGGCGGCGTTCTTCGCCGGCCTGCGCGATCAACTGCGCGCCCGCGTTCACTGCGTCGAGCGGCTCACCCCGACCATCGTCGAAGTCGTGGTCAAGGCGCCGCTCGCGGCGCGCCAGTTCCGGCCTGGCCAATTCTACCGCCTGCAGAATTTCGAGACTTCGGCAGCGCTGGTCGCGCTGGCGGGACAAGGCACGCGACTGCAGATGGAGGGCCTGGCGGTCACCGGCGCCTGGGTCGATCCCGGGCAGGGACTGATTTCGACCATCGTCCTCGAGATGGGCGGCTCATCCAGCCTGTGCGCCCTGCTCAAGCCCGGAGAGCCCGTCGTCCTGATGGGGCCGACCGGCGCGCCCACCGATATCGTTTCTGGCGAAACCGTGATCCTCGCCGGCGGGGGCCTCGGCAATGCGGTGCTGTTCTCCATCGGCCAGGCATTGCGCGCGGCCGGATCGAAGGTGCTCTACTTCGCCGGTTACAAGAAAACCATCGATCGCTACAAGGTGAGCGAAATCGAAGCCGCCGCGGACGCGATTGTCTGGTGCTGCGACGAAGAACCGGGATTCACGCTGGACAGCCGCGCGGCGCGCCCGCAGGACCGCAGTTTCGTCGGCAACATCGTCCAGGCGATGGACGCCTATGCGGAAGGCCGGCTGGGCACGACCTCGATTCGCACGGACGATGCCGACCGCATCATCGCCATCGGTTCCGACCACATGATGGCGGCGCTGGGTCGCGCGCGTCACGACCTCCTGAAACCCCACCTGAAACCGCATCACGTCGCCATCGGCTCGATCAATTCGCCCATGCAGTGCATGCTGAAGGAAATCTGCGCCCAGTGCCTGCAGCCGCACCGCGATCCGGTGAGCGGCAAGACGAGCTATGTCTTCTCCTGCTTCAATCAGGACCAGGAACTCGACCGCGTCGACTTCGGCGTTCTGTCGGAACGCCTGAAGCAGAATTCCCTGCAGGAAAAGCTGGGCGCGCAGTGGATCGCGCTGTGCTTGCGGAAAATGCGGGCCGCGACTCGGCAGTAGCCGGTTGAGCGGGCGGCGAACGCCCGAAGAACCGCGTCATTGCTCGTTCTCCAGGCAACGTGCCGGCGACGCCGCCAAAATCGCTGAAGCGGCCGATCGGCATGACCGGACCGATGGCTTCCTCGTTCAGGATGCGCGCCGACAGCGGCACATCAGCCGGTCAGCGCCGTCGCGGCGAGCCGCATCGGGACAGCCGCCCTTGGCGAGAGCGGCAGCAGGCTCTACAATCGGCCGCAGGCGTTCAACCGCAGGCGGATCCGGGCGATGTCCGATGATTTTGTCGAGTACGTGATGGAGCTGTTCGGGCCGTTCGGCACGGTCACGGCGCGGCGCATGTTCGGCGGGCACGGCCTGTACCTGGACGGCCTGATGTTCGCCCTCCTGTCCGACGACGCGCTCTATCTCAAGGCGGACGACATGAACCGCATGGAGTTCGAACAGGCCGGCTGTGAAATCTTCGGCTATGCGCGCCAGGGCAGGCGCGCCACCATCAATTTCTACCGCGCGCCCGCCGATGCCATGGAATCGCCGGAACTGATGCTGCCCTGGGCGCGCACCGCCTATGCCGCAGCCCTGCGCGCGAACGCGAAGAAGCAGGCGGCGGAGCAGGCGCTGGCGGCGCGGAAGATTGCGCGGCAGCTGCCTGCGGCGAAAGCGGCTGCAGGAAGACCTGCGCACAAGAAGGCGGCGAAGAAGAAGACCTCCGCGCGGGGGAAACCGCGCAAGAGCGCCAAGGCGAAGGGATGACGAAGAAGCGCTTTGCCAGGCGCGAAGATCTGGGCCTCAGCAAAGCCGAGTTTGCGATCCTGCGGCGCCTCGATACGCCGCAGAAGATCCAGGCGTACATCGACGCCATTCCGCAGAATTTCGAGGTCGGCGGCGAAACCTGCCTGTCGGTGCGGGAGGCTTTGCGGCAGCGCCGCGCGCTATGCATCGAGGGCGCGATGATCGCCGCCGCCGCGCTGTGGGTGCACGGCGAACCGCCGCTGCTGATGGACCTCAAGGCCACGCGCGACTACGACCATATCGTCACGCTGTTCCGGCGCAATGGCTGCTGGGGCGCGATTTCCAAGACCAACCATCCGGTGCTGCGCTGGCGCGATCCGGTCTATCGCAGCCTGCGCGAGCTGGCGATGTCCTATTTCCACGAGTACTGCAACAAGCGCCACCAGAAAACGCTGCGCAGCTACTCGGCCGCCTACGACATGCGCCGGCTGGATCCGAAGATCTGGGTGACGCAGAAGAAGAGCTGCTGGGACGTGGGCTGGGCGCTCGATGCGGCGCGGCATTACCCGTTGATCACCAAGCGCCAGGCGAAGCTCCTGCGCCTGCGCGACCCGCTTGAGCGCCAGGCGCACAAGCTGCACCACCACAAACCGCCGCGCAAGAAATGAACATCGGGCGCGGGCCGCTCAGGCCCGATCCGCCCCGGTCGCACGCATCAGCCCCCTACGCGGCCGCGGCCTTGCGCCGGTTGGCCTCGAGCCAGCCGTCGACCAGCGCGACGGTGCGGTCGACCACGTCGTTCTTCATGCCTTTCTGCGCCCCTATGGTCTGCACCAGGCGGTCGGTCCGCTCGATGTAGGGCGCGCCCGCGGCCAGCGCCCGCGCCGCGGAGGACGGGCTCCCCAGCGATTGCGCCGCGGCGGCGTATTTTTCGAACGGCACCAGGTCTTTCTCGTCGGCCCCCAGGGACACGCACAGCTTCACCACCCAGTTGTAGACCGCGCGCGAGGCGTCGAGGTCGGCATGCACCGCTTCCTTGATTGGAATGATCCCGTCCTTCTGCACGCAGCGATAGTTGCCGGCGAGCAGCATGCTCCATTTCGCCAGCGGCACGAAAATGGAATCGTGCACCTTGAGCTTGACCGGCAGTTCGATCTTGCCGGCGCCGGTGTCGAAGCGCACCGCCTCGATGTCCGCCTCGAGCTGGCGCAGGATCGCGGTATGGGCATCCGCTTCGAAGCGGGCCGATTTGAAGTTGGTCGGCAACCTGACCTGCAACACGTTGACCTTTTCCTCCGGCGGGCGGAATGCCTGCGGATCCGGGCTGCATAGCGTCATCAGCTTCGGGTCGAAGTTGTCCCACACGCCAGGATCGGTATAGCAGCCTCGGCACGCAGCCGGATCGAGTCCGGGAATGCGCGCGAGGTAGGGCAGCGGCGGTATGTTCATGATCGACATGCACGGCACCTTTGCCTTCGCCACCGCGTCGAGCAGCTCGCGCACGCCGGGCGAGCGGTACTGCGGCTCCTGCATCGCCAAGGCGACCAGATCGAAGTCGCCCGGCTTGAATGCGGCGGTGCCCCCTGCGGACATCTGTCCTGGCAGCTTCTTCGAGTTGACTTCGACCAGCCCGTCGCGGCCCTTTACCGGCAGGCGCACGACTGCGCCCTCCCGGTTGATCAAATCCGCCTCGGCCGGAAG
>Ga0335082_10007858_pt1 | contig 11582 bp, 12 predicted proteins | sample Lox_Sample_41_FD_206718 | JGI IMG/M metagenome (GOLD analysis project Ga0335082, IMG submission 206718) | Soil microbial communities from Loxahatchee National Wildlife Refuge, Florida, United States - Lox_Sample_4.1 | ecosystem: Environmental > Terrestrial > Soil > Wetlands | place: USA...
GAGGAGCCCTCTCTGAGCGGCTGCGCCGCTCCCAGTTCTACAAAGGCCCGCCTCGCAACCCGCGCGAGTCGCCCTGCGTGCCTCGGCAGCAACGGAGCGTGGCATACGGCTTGCTCCTTCCGCTCATGAGGCGCGCTGCCACAGGAGCCTCGCCGTTGTACATCCTGGGCTTCAACTGCTTCATGGACGACGCGTCGGCCTGCGTCCTGCGCGACGGCGAGATCGTCGTCGCGGTCGAGGAGGAGCGGCTCACCCGCCGCAAACACGACGGCTCGTTCCCTGCGCGGGCAATCGCGCGTTGCCTGGAGGTGGCCGGAATCGAGGTCGACGACCTCGACCACGTCGCCTTCAACTTCTCGCCGTTCCATGACTTCCATCATCGCCTCGCCTCGGTGCTGCGCGGGATGCCGCAATCGCTCCGCTTCGCGGGATCGCGCGGTCCCGACTGGCTCGCAATGGCCCGCGTCGCCCGGACCTTCCGGCAGCGGATCGGTCCCGGTCGCTATCGGTTCCACTTCGTCGAGCACCACATGGCGCACGCGGCATCCGCGTTTTTCCTGTCGCCCTTCGAGGAGGCGGCGATCCTCGCGATCGACGGCAGCGGCGAGTCCGCTTCGACGGTCCAGGCGCGCGGCGTCGGCAGGCGCATCGAGTGGCTGCGGTCGATCCACTTCCCGCAGTCGCTCGGCTACCTCTACATGGCCCTCACCCAGTACCTCGGTTTCAGGAAGAACAGCGGAGAGGGGAAGGTGATGGGTCTTGCATCGTATGGAGACCCGGCGCGATTTCGAGATGCATTCGGCGAGATCGCTCGCCCGAGGGAGCAAGGCGCCTACGCGCTCGACCTCTCCTACTTCCAGCACCAGCTCGGGGCGCCCCTCTTCTACTCCCCCAAGGTCCCCGCGACCTTTGGACAGCCGGCGCGAATCCCGGAGAGCGAGATCGACCCCTTCCACGAGGACGTCGCGGCCGCCCTCCAAGAGCGCCTCGAGGAGCTCTGCTTCCACGTGCTCCGCGACCTCCACCGGCGCACGGGCTCGACGAAGCTCTGCCTCGCCGGCGGCGTGGCGTTGAACTGCAGCATGAACGGCCTGGTGCGGAGCCATACGCCCTTCTCCGAGCTCTTCGTCCCGCCCGCCGCGAGCGATTCCGGCGGCGGGCTCGGCGCGGCGCTCTGGGTCCATCACCAGGTGCTCGGCCACGAGCGGCGGGAGCCGCTGCGGCACGCCTTCCTCGGGGTGGCGTACGAGACCCGCGACCTCACCGCCACGATCGAAGACGACTATCGGGTCGAGACCGTGGACGCGGTCGAACGAGCCGCGGAGCTGCTCGCGGCGGGGCACTGCATCGGATGGTTCCAGGGGAGCTCCGAGCTCGGGCCGCGGGCCCTCGGGGCGCGCTCGATCCTGGCCGACCCGCGCTCGCCGACGATGGCGGACCACATCAATGCGCGGGTGAAGTTCCGCGAGGCCTTCCGGCCCTTCGCGCCGGCCGTCCTCGAGGAGCGCGCGAGCGAGTTTTTCGCCGACTACGTCCCGTCTCCGTTCATGTTGCTGAACTTCCGCGCGCGCCCCGTAGGGGCCAGCGTGATTCCCGCGGTCGTGCACGTCGACGGCACTTCGCGCGTCCAGGGAGTCACGCGCGAGGAATGCCCCCTCTTCCACGCGCTGATCGAGCGCTTCGCGGAGAGGACCGGGGTGCCCGTACTCCTCAATACGTCTCTGAACGTGAGGGGCGAGCCATTGGCCGAGACGCCTCGCGATGCCCTACGGACGTTCGAGGCATCGGGGCTCGACGACCTGATCCTCGGCGACCTGCACGTCCGTAAGACCGCTCGGGCCAACCGGGCCTCCACGGTCGAGTCGCCGCCAATCGAGAACGGATCGCCTGAGCGCCTGACCGCCTGATCCCATCTGCGCCTGCCAAAGTGTAGAAGTTGCAACGGACTCAGCGCGCAGATCGAGCCCGCGGCTGGTCCTGCCTTCCGTAGAGCTTCCTCAGCTCCTCCTTCGCCTGCTGCAGCACGCGGATTCGGGAGGGCGACAGGCTCTTTCCGGCGCGGTTCACGAAGAACGTCAGCATCGACATCGCCGATCGATAGGGAGAGCTCTTGCGGCGCCTGCTGCGCTCCGCCGACCGGCGAAGCGAGAGAGCGATCGCCCGAGGGGAGCGCCCCGTAAAGACCGACGGCTCGAGGTCGAGAGCATTGCTCTCGCGCGTGACACGCGCAGACCAACGACGAGTCGAGCACTTGTTCTTCTTCTTCTTCATGTTCCCTCGATGGAGTGCAACGAGCGGGCCCGCGGGTGGCACATCGCTTGCTTCTTCGAAGGGGCGAGCTCTTCGACGCGCCGCCTGTCGCCCTTTCCCCTCCCCTAGCCCGGCAGGCGGCGCGTCGGGAGTCTCGTCCGCGGGGTTGGATGGAGGCTGCAAGCATGGCCGACGAACGCCCCGTGTCCCATCCCCGCACCCTCGACGTCGCCGACGTCGACGAATTCGATCTCGCCGCGCTGGCGGGTTCCTTCGAGTGCACGGCGCGACCGCGTCGTCGGGGCAAGCGACCTGCGCTCGCAATGAAGGCGCCGAAGCCCGAGGCGGCGATCCGGCGGCTGCAAGCTCCGGCTCAAACTTGGTAGAAACGGCGCAACCAGAAGCAGGTCGCCGACGAGCCCGTGGCCGCCGGCCACTTGAGGAGGCTGGCGGGTCGCTTAGGGACGCCGGGCTCCACCGAGTAACGCGTCGGCGGACTCCTCGAGCTGCTTCACCTCTCGATTCCGCTCCTGTCGCTCGACGAGAAGATCGAGGTTGCGCTCCAGCACGTCGCCGACGATGCGCTCGAGCTCCTCTCGATCCCGCGCACGCAGACCCACGTAGTGATGGAGGTGATCGAAGCAGCGATCGAAGTTCCGCGAAAAGGCTTCGAGGCTCACAGGGGCCACCGGGCTTCGGGACTCTCGGCCCCATAAGCGCGCCCACATGCGCCGGAGACCGCCCTCGGAGAAGCGGGGGCGAGATTGCTCCGTCATGTTTGCGATCCCGCGAGGCGCGTAATGCTCTGCATCGTCAATCCTCCTTCCGAGGCTCCTCGAGACCGGCCGCGCGGTCCTTCGCCCGTTGGGCGAGCTCCCCATAGCGCGCGCGCAGCCGCTCGAGCTCGCCGTCGTCGAGCTCCTCCAGGTCGATCAGCGCGTTCCGCGCGCCTGCGACGGCCCGGATCAGCTCGTCGAGCTTGAGCTGAACTGCCGCCGCGTCGCGGTTCTGGGTGTTCTGGATCAGGAACACCATCAGGAACGTCACGACGGTGGTGCCGGTGTTGATCACGAGCTGCCACGTATCGCTGTAGCCGAAGAAGGGCCCGGTGAGCGCCCAGAACAGGACGACGAGGACGGCCGCGCCAAACGCCCACGGCTGACCGCTTCGGTGCGCCACCTCCTTCGCGAAGCGGCCAAATCGCGAGAAGTGACGAGTTCGGACGCCTTGGGACCCGGCCATGTCTCCTCCCGCGAAACGCCGCCACATAGGAGCAAGGCGCATGCCGCGCCGACGCTTCGGTCTTGTGCCCAGAGGCGGTCGGAATGGAGCCGCGGAAGCGCGTTTCTACACAACGACGCCACGACCTTGGCACGCTCCCTGCTCCATCTGGCGCGCATGAGCCCGCAGATTCGGCGCCGCTTGCCCCGGCCGAAGTCGAAGACGGGAGCCGAACCCGGCGACGGCTCCGCGCGCGACCTCGTGGAGAAGCGAAGCCTGCGGAGGAGCAGCCACGACGCGCCCGCCTGGAGAAGGGCCCGCGCACGGCGCGCGCGATGAAGAGGGCGAGCCTTCGCGAGTACCGGCGGATGCGCGACTTCGGGCGCTCACCGGAGCCGCGCGCGCGCGTTCGACGGAGCAGGCGCGGCGGCCTGCGCTTCGTCGTGCAGAAGCACGCCGCGTCTCGCCTTCATTACGACTTCCGCCTCGAGCACGACGGCGTCCTCAAGAGCTGGGCGGTTCCCAAGGGGCCGAGCCTCGATCCGGAGGAAAAGCGGCTCGCGGTGCGGGTCGAGGACCACCCCGTCGACTACGGCGACTTCGAGGGCGTGATCCCGGAAGGGGACTACGGCGGCGGCGCCGTGCTCCTGTGGGACCAGGGAATCTGGTCGGCCGACGACGGCGACCCGGAGCAAGCGCTGCGCGAGGGAAGGCTCGTCTTTCAGCTCGAAGGGAGCAAGCTGCGCGGCGGCTGGATCCTGGTCCGCATGCGAAGCCGCGGAAGCGCCGACGCCAAGAACTGGCTCCTGATCAAGCGGCGCGACGAAGAGGCGCGCGAAGGAGAAGACGCTGAGATCGCCGACGTGCGGCCCGAGAGCGTCGCCAGCGGTCGGGCGATCGAGGCGATCGCTGCCGCTCCCGAGCGTACGTGGCGCAGCAACCGGGGCGAGACGAGCCGCCGTCGGCCGCCGTTGAGGAGCCGGAGCGCCGCATTCCCCGGCGGAGCTTCGATTGCGAGGAAGGGACCTCGCGCGAAGATCCCCGATTTCGTCGAGCCCGAGCTCGCGACGCTGGTCGCGGAGGCGCCCCACGGCGACGACTGGATCCACGAGATCAAGTACGACGGCTATCGAATGCAGGCGCGGCTCGACGGCGGCCGCGCGCGCTGGCTATCTCGCAACGGGCTCGATTGGACCGACCGTTTCGTCTCGCTCGGCGCCGCGATCGAGGGGCTCTCGGCCGAGCGGGCGCTGCTCGACGGCGAGCTCGTGGCGTTGCTGCCCGACGGCACGAGCAGCTTCCAGGAGCTTCAGAACGCCCTCCATGGCAGCTCCGCCCTCTGCTACTTCGCCTTCGACCTGCTCCATCTCGATGGGCGCGACCTGCGCGCGCTTCCCCTGACCGAGCGAAAGCGTGCGCTCGAGCAACTGCTCGCGGGCGCGCCCGCCAAGGGGCCTCTGCGCTTCAGCCGACACGTCGCCGGCAATGGACCGTCCTTCTTCGCGGCCGCCTGCCGCTCGAGGCTCGAGGGCATCGTCTCGAAGCGCTCTGATGCGCCCTATCGATCGGGCCGTACGCGCGACTGGGTCAAGACCAAGTGCAGCAGCCGCCAGGAGTTCGTGGTCGCCGGATTCACCGAGCCGAAGGGATCGCGCGCCAGCGTGGGCGCGCTCGTGCTCGGCGTCTACGCCGAGGAGCGCCTGCGCCACGTAGGCCGCGTGGGCACCGGCTTCGACCAGGCGACGCTTCGCGAGCTGCGGCGACGACTCGAGGCCCTCCGCGTCGAGAAGGCGCCGTTTCGCGAGACCCTGTCGCCGGCGGCCCGGCGCGGCGTCTCATGGGTCCGCCCGGAGCTGGTGGTCGAGGTGGCCTTCACGGGTTGGACCGCGGACGGCCTGCTCCGGCACCCGACCTTCGAGGGAATGCGGGAGGACAAGCCCGCCCGCAGCGTGATCCGCGAGGAGCCGGCGGCGCATCCGAGATCCCGCGGCGGGCGAAGGCCGCGCAAGATCCCGAGCTCCTCGTCGAGCGCGGACGTCTCCGTCGCCGGGGTCGCCCTCACCCACCCCGATCGCGTCCTCTACCGGGACCAGCGTCTCACGAAGCTCGAGCTCGCGCGCTTCTACGAGCGAATCGCGCCGCGCATCCTCCCGCACGTCGAGAGCCGGCCGCTCGCCGTCGTGCGCTGCCCGCGCGGCGAGGGCGGCGGATGCTTCTTCCAGAAGCACGCGCACGACGCATTTCCAGAGGGCGTCCGCTCCGTCGAGGTCGAGGAATCGTCCGGCAAGTCGCGCTACTTGATGATCGACTCGGTCGCCGGTCTCGTCGCGCTCGTGCAGATGGGCGCTCTCGAGATTCATCCTTGGGGCAGTCGAGCCGGGATGCTCGATCGGCCGGATCGGATGTTCTTCGATCTCGATCCCGGCCCGCGCGTCCCGTGGCGCCGCGTCGTGGAGGCGGCGCGGCGCCTGCGCGAGATCCTCGAGGGGCTCGAGCTCGCGTCGTTCGTGAAGACGACGGGCGGCAAGGGCCTCCACGTCGTCGTTCCCCTGGCGCCGAAGAACGGCTGGGACGAGGTGAAGGCGTTCTCCCGAGCAGTCGCGCTCCACCTCGTCGAGGAGGAGCCCTCGGGGTACGTCGCCACGGCTTCGAAGGCGCAGCGCGACGGCCGCATCTTCGTGGATTACCTCCGCAACGCGCGCGGGGCAACGGCGGTGGCGCCCTATTCGACGCGCGCTCGCAAGGGAGCGCCGGTCTCGACGCCGATCGCCTGGGACGAGCTCGACGCGGACCTGCGCTCCGACGCCTTCACCGTCGCGAACCTCGAAGGCCGCCTGGCCCGCAGAAGGCGCGATCCCTGGGCCGACTTCGCGCGCAGGCCGCAGACGCTCGGCCATGCGATGCGCGCGCTGGCGCGCAGCTCGACCCCGAGGAAGTCGTCGTGAGCCGAGGCAAGAAGTTCGAGGTACGCGGCCGCCACGGGCCCCGGCGCGCGGTGCGCGTGGTCGAAGCGGGGATCCGCGCCTTCCGCAAGCACGGCGCATCGAGCTCGGGTCCGTGATCCGAGCTTGGCACGGGTCCTGCTTCTCTCGAGCCCATGAAGCGCGAACGCCGTCGCAGGGTCCGCTACGCCGTCGTCGGTCTTGGGCACATCGCGCAGGTCGCGGCGCTCCCCGCGTTCGCCCACGCGCGCCGCAACTCCCGGCTCGTGGCGCTCGTCTCCGGCGACGAGCTGAAGCGCCGCAAGCTGAGCCGCCTCTACGACGTCCCTACCTACGACTATGCCGAGTACGAGGCGTGCCTGCGGGACGAAGACGTCGAAGCCGTCTACCTGGCGCTTCCAAACCGGCTGCACTGCGAGTACGCGGTCCGCAGCGCGAAGGCCGGCGTGCACGTCCTGTGCGAGAAGCCGATGGCGGTGTCCAGCGCCGAGTGCGAGCGCATGATCGAGGCCGCCGATCAGGCGGGCGTGAAGCTGATGGTCGCCTATCGCCTCCACTTCGAGCCGGCCAACCTCCAGGCCGCCAAGCTCGCGAGCTCCGGGAAGCTCGGCAAGCTGCGCCTCTTCGCCTCGACCTTCACGATGCAGGTCCGGCCCGACAACATCCGCGTGCGCGCCGAGGAAGGCGGGAGTCCGCTCTACGACATCGGGATCTACTGCATCCAGGCGGCTCGCTACCTGTTTCGCGGCGAGCCCGTCGAGGCGCTGAGCCTGGCGGCGCGCTCGGCGGATCCGCGCTTCCGCGAAGTCGACGAGGCGACGAGCGCGATCCTGGGCTTCCCGGAAGACCGCCTGGCGGCCTTCACGGTCAGCTTCGGCGCCTCCGACGTCTCGTCATACCGCCTCGTCGGGAGCAAGGGAGACCTCCGCGTCGAGCCGGCCTACGAGTACACCGAGCCGCTCGTCCATCACCTGACGGTGGGCGGCCGGACCCGAACGCGACACTTCGCGAAGCGGGACCAGTTCGCGCCCGAGCTGATGCACTTCTCGAACTGCGTGATTGCCGACGCGCGACCCGAGCCCTCCGGAGAGGAGGGGAGGATCGACGTCGAGATCATCGAGGCGCTGCTCGAATCGTCGCGACGCGGGCGGCCGGTCGCGATCGCGGCGCCCGAGCCGGAGCCGGAGCGACGGCCGACGACCCGCCAGCAGCGCAGCGTGCCTCCCGTGCGCGAGCCCCCTCTCGTCCACGCGAAGAGCTCCTCGCAATAGGGAGGTCGCGTTCTCCACGCGGAGCTGTCGATGGCGCGCCGGGTCGGAATCGTCGTTCTCGTGATCGCCGCCGCTCTCGTCCTGGCGCGCGTCGTTCTGCCCTCTGCCGTCCAGCGCTACGTGAATCACGTGATGGCGCGCAACGGCGCCTACGAGAGTCACATCGGCGCCGTCTCTCTCGGGCTCCTACGCGGCGCAGCGGGAGTGCGGGACGTCGAAGTCCGCAAGCGCGGAAGCAAGGTCCCGGTCCCCTTCTTCTTCTCCCCGTTGGTCGACGTCTCGATCCAATGGCGAGCCCTCCTCCACGGCCGGATCGTCGCCGTCGTCGACATGGACGAGCCGCAGCTGAACGTGGTCGTCGGCCCGAGCGAGGAGACGCGACAGATCGGAACCGAGGCCGACTGGCGCAAGACCGTGCGGGAGCTGATCCGGATCCGGATCAACCACGTCGACGTGCGGGACGGGAGCGCGCACTTCCGCGACTTCCACAGCAACCCTCCCGTGAACGTCTACCTCTCGCGAATCGCGCTCACGGCCCGGAACCTGACGAATAGCGCCGAGATCTCGAAGGAGAGACCGGCCCACCTCGAGCTGAGGGCGACGCTGATGAACGCCGGAACGCTCTGGATGCGGGCCGAGGTGGACCCCTTCGCGAAGCTGCCGAGCTTCGACTTCGCGGGTTCGGTCGAGAACGCCGACCTCACCCCGTGGAACGCCTTCCTGCGTGCCTATGCGGGGATCGACGTCGAGCGGGGGCGCTTCCGGATCTACTCCGAGCTCGCGGCCAAGGAGGGTGGCTTCCGGGGCTACGTCAAGCCCTTCTTCGACGACGTCCAGGTGCTGAAACTTCCCGAGGACGAGCGGAAGGGGCCCCTGCGCCTGGCCTGGGAGGGCATGGTCGCGGCCGCCTCCAAGGCGCTCGAGAACCGGAGGACCGACGCGGTGGCCACCCGCATCCCGATCAGCGGAACGGTGGAGGACCCGAGGATCGGGTTCTGGGCGACGCTCGGAAATGCCATCCGGAACGCCTTCTCCCGAGGCATCGCCCCGGACATCGAGCACAGCGTGAAGGAACGGTGAAGGGCGTTGGCACGTCGATTGCTCTCTGCCAGGTCGTTCCCAAGGGAGGTCACCTCCGATGAACGCGACGATTGAGCAGTGGCGCTGTCCCCCGCTGAACGCCCGTCTCTCCAAGCAACAATGCAGCGCGAACCGGCGACTCGCCGCGGAGGCAGCCTCTCCCTCCTACGACTTCGCGAACGCCGGCGAGCGGCTCCCACTGCGCATCGGGCTCAGGGAGTGCCTGCACTGCCGAGGCGTGCAGTGGTGGGCGCGCAAGACAGGCGAGGGACCCGTCCGGATCTCGGTCGAGTCCCTGCGAAACCAACACGTCGTGGCGGAGGAGCGACGCAAGCGCCTCGCCGGCTGACGGTTGCCGTTCCCGACGCATGGGACTGAGATGATCGAGTCGCCGACTCGAGGAGAACCACCCTGAAGGCGATCGTGTTCCACGGAGACGACGTCCGCGACTTCCGACCGGGAGATCGCGTCGTGATCGGCTCGACGATCGGCGGTGGCGACTGCGCACTGACGGTCGGGCTACTTCTCAATCCCAACGGACCGAGCGCGGGGACCGCCTTCTTCGGGGGCCCTGGCGACACCGGGCCGTTCCACGGGCTTCAGGCTCAGTACGCTCGCGTGCCCTTCGCCAGCGTCGGAATGGTGCACATCCCCGACGAAGTGAGCGATGACCAGGCGGTCCTGGTGTCGGACATCTTCCCGACCGGATACTTCGGGGCGCGGCTGCGCAGAGATCACCGCCGGCGATACCGTCGCCGTCTTCGGATGTGGACCGGTCGGGCAGTTCGCGATCGCGTCGGCCAAGCTGCAGGGGCGCGGGCCGGATCCTGGCGATCGATCGCGAGGCGTCGCGCCTCGCGATGGCGCAGGCGCAGGGGGCGGAGGTGGTCGACTTCGCCCACGAGAACCCGGTCGAGACGATCCAGCGCCTGACGGGAGGGGCCGGAGCCGATCGCGCCATCGATGCCGTCGGCGTCCAGGCCGTAGCCCCGGACGAGGGATCGGCGCGTCCGAAGGATCCCGAGCGCGAGGAGTTCGATGCCGACATGCGGCGCAACGCTCCCAAGCAGAAGCCGGACGGTGAAGACTGGCGGCCCGGAGACGCGCCCTCCCACGTGCTGCAATGCCGCCGATGCGGTTTGCAAGGCGGGAACAGTCAGCATCGTTGGACGTGTATCCCCAGACGCAACGGAGCTTCCCGGAGCTTCCCGATCGGCAGGGCGATCATGAAGAACCTCACGATCCAGGGCGTCAACTGCAAGCATCGCCGCTACATCCCCAAGCTGCTCGACCTGATTCGCAGTGGGACGATCGATCCGACCCACATCCTCACGCAGAGAGAGCCGATGCGCGACGCCATCGATGCCTACAAGGCATTCGACGCCCGCTTCCCCGGATGGATCAAGGTCGCGCTGGACCCCGAGCGGTCGCTGCCGACGACAGCCCCTTCGTTTGAACAAAGCTCCATCCATGCTCGAGACCGATCCGGGTCAGCAGACCCGAGGAAGCAGCGGGGAGGCCTGGCACGGCCCTTGCTCTACATAGACGCCGAAAGGAGACGACCATGCTGTATTGGTCGATCGTCTTCCTGGTTATCGCCCTGGTGGCGGGAGTCCTCGGCTTCGGCGCTCTCTCCGCAACCGCGGCGAGCATCGCGAAGATCCTGTTCGTGGTGTTCCTCGTGTTCTTCCTGATCAGCCTGATCGCGGGTCGCGGCGCCCTACGACCGCCGCCCGTGTAGATCGAGACGAGCAGCCAGATGCTCTGGACGATCTTCGTGATTCTCCTCGTGCTCTGGTTAGCGGGCGTCGTCAGCTCGTACACGCTGGGCGGTTACATCCACATCCTGCTCATCGTGGCGCTGGTCGTCGTGGTCATCAATCTCATTCAGGGCCGCAGCCCCGCATAGCGGGCCCAAAAGGAGCGTCGACGAGATGGGCAACATGCGTAAGCGCGCAAAGGGCTCCGCCAAGGAGATCGGTGGAAAGATCCAGAAGAGCGTCGGCAAGGCCGTCGGAAGCGAACGACTCGAGACGGAAGGGCGCGCGCACGAGCTCGAAGGCAAGAGCGAGAAGGAGGCGGCCAAGGCGCGCGAACGCGCCAAGGGCAAGGCGGAGGAAGTGGCGGGGCGCGTCCAGAGCGGCGCCGGCGTGCTACTGGACGACGAGGAGGCCGAGGCGGAGGGAAGGCTCCGCCGCATGAAGGGCGAGGCCCGCCAGAAGGCGAATCGCTGATTCACACGGACTCTCGGCGCGCCGTCTGACGGCCTTCCCCCTCCCCAGCCCCGGCAGGCGGCGCGTCGAGAAGCCTTCTCCACCGGCCGAGAATCACTGCTCCGGTCCCGCCCGCCGCGCACGGACGCTCTGCAGCGCGGTGTCCAGCTCCGAGGTCGAGTGGACGGTGAGCGCTCCCGATCCGACCTCGCGCGATTCGCTGCACCAGCAACCAACGATCAGCTCGCGGTCCTCGCCGAGGCGCTTCGCCAGGTAGCGCGCGTGCGCGAGGCCGCGCGCCGTGAGGGCGCTGATGCAGATCGCGTCCGGCTTTTCTGCGTCGACGCGATCCACGATCTCGCTCGTCAATGCGTGCGGAGAGACCTCGGTGGCCCGGATGCCGCGCGGGACGATCAGCGCGGAGAGCCAGTGGACGGCGAGGGCGTCGTTGGCGTCGAGAGCGGGGACGAAGAGGACGCGGATTTCCGCGATCGCGACCTCGGTCGGCGCCGCCACCCGCGCCCCGAGCTCGTCGAGAAGCGGACCCAGGCGGGTACGAAGCTCCTCGCTCCGTTCCTTCGAGAGGATTTCGCGCTGGTCGTCCT
>Ga0335082_10007860_pt1 | contig 11579 bp, 13 predicted proteins | sample Lox_Sample_41_FD_206718 | JGI IMG/M metagenome (GOLD analysis project Ga0335082, IMG submission 206718) | Soil microbial communities from Loxahatchee National Wildlife Refuge, Florida, United States - Lox_Sample_4.1 | ecosystem: Environmental > Terrestrial > Soil > Wetlands | place: USA...
GGGCGACTCCTGAAAGAACTTGAAGTCGGGGACGAGAAAGAACTTCATGATATGGTGTCATCCGGTGACGCTAGGGTGGCGCTTCCGGGGAATCCCCACGCCAACCGCGCGGTTGATAATGGACAACTGGAGATGGGAGCTGACGGGAATGCCTATTTGATGAGGTGGACCAACCCGGCCGTCTTTTACGCTATATCACCAGGCGGGGAGATAGTTCGCCGATTCACCCTTGATGCTGGGGGATCTGGTTATCGGCCTTCGGCAATGCACATATCCAAGAGCCGGATTGCCGTGCTGTTCGTGGACCCGCAGAGCAAGGACATGATCATGAGAATCGTCGATCTAGAGGGCCATCAAATCGCAACCTATGACCAACTCAAGGTCGATGGAAGACCGAAGGAACCATTAGGGGCTGCGTTTGCGTGCTATATGGAAAATCCCACTCGCTTTGTGTTTCTTGGTGCAGACGACAATGATAAAGTTCAGCTTTGGTTAGCAGAGCCGCATTGATTTCAGACCACTGCCTCTGCTGACCGGTCTTCGTGTGCTCGCGAAATGAGACTAGTGTTTCACCTTGAGACGATCTCCGTTCCGTCGGTGCGAAGAATCCCTCGTTTGGGCCGCCGTCGAAGCGCCTAAGCACCATTTGTTTGTGGCACTTGTTCGTTGGTGCATGACCTTCAAGAATTCGGCGCTCTTCGTGCATCTTCTCTCCAGCGATACAAAACAACTGAGTCTGACCCGGGGTCCCCCTGAGGGGAAGGCTCGGCTGTGCGCAACCCTGGATTGATGTTTCAGATTGAGGTTTACCGTGCCCAACCAGGCCAGTGCCACCGCTCGTGCTCTAGAATTCGATTTTGTGAGCCGTCTCGCCAGGTTCTTCCCTGACGCAACGCCGGTTCGCATTCCTGTCCGCGTTAGCCGCGACCAGCAAGAGAGCGGCACCGATGTCCGCGGAAGCGAAGAAAAGATCATCGATAACCTTCGCGGCGGTATCACACAGGAAAACCCATGGTTACCATTGCAGGAAACGGTCATCGAGTTTGGCACTCCGCAGGAAGTTCTCTTTGTCGTAGCGCAGCCTCTCGAATTTGCCGATCATCTTCTTCTCGAAAGCCGTGACGGTTCGCTTCGCGCCGAGGCCTCCGTCGTCGCCGTTCAATATCATCCGGAGCGGACCGTGGTTGCGGCCCGCTTCCTCAAACCAGTTCCCAATTGGATTGTGAAATCATGACCACTTCTCAACAATCGCCACAGGACGCTCTCGCCATGCTTCAGACCCTGCAGCCTATTTACCAGGCGCTGGTCTCAGAGTTCGTCATCGAAGTGCCCGCCTGCCCGCTCGCCTTGGCAGGCGCTACCGGTGAACCGGAGAGCCACGACGCGGATTTTCAGACGCGCACGGAAGAGTGGTTTCAACAGGTCGACCGGCAAATCCAGGTACACCAGTTACGCCAGTTCTTGCAGACAACGCCCTTGGCGAGCGAGAACGTTCTGCGCAACCTGATTGCGCATCACCTAAAGAAGCCGCTGAAATCCGGTTCAGACCGCGACAAGATCGACTTCCTGCTCGTCCAATACTTCTCGCTCTGCACGCCCGCGGGTATGGCCGACTCCGAAGTTGACCTGAAGTATGTCGCGCAGGTGCTCGAGCCCGTCCTCGGGCCTCAATCGGCAGAGCTTCCCGACTGGCTCTCATCTTTGGAGGACCTGATTCACTCAGCCGCGCAGTGCCGCCGCTTGAGCGAACTCCTGCACAATGGAACGCTGGACCAGGGGCGCAAGCTGAAGTCGCAGGGGGGCGACAGCTACTTCGAACCTGCAGCCATGGCTGCCTTCGCGCGTTTCAGCTTCATGATCCGGCGTACCTTCTTCCGCCTGATGCACGACGATTTGAACGCCATTCAGGACGGTCTGAGGGAACTCGAGCGTCATGGCATCACTACAGTCGATTGCCGGCGGGCGCAGTTTTCTGATCAGGAACCGACCGCTCGTCTGCGCATGATCTGCCAGTCGTGGAAGGTGATGTTCCAGGCCGAATACTCGTCCGGTCACCCGCTGCGCATGCTGGTCGACCTGCGCGCCGCCGTCGATGACGCGCTGCAGGGCGGAGCCGAATCGAAACCAACTGCTCGCGCCGCGGCCGCTTCGGGAGAATCCGATTCAGGCGCGGTTCTGGAAGAATAACCACTGGAACTCGTAGGGCGCCGCGTGCCCGAACGAGTGGCAGTCTCAACCGAAAGCGAAACGATCCGCTGACATATATCCATGGCTCTGAGCCGCCCGACAGTCCTGATTCTGTCCAGTAATCCTGCGTTCGCGCGAGAGATCGCGGGGAACTGGCCGGCGGACGCCAACTCGCCGGAGTTCACCGTTATCGAGCAAGGCCTTGCCCGTGAGCTTGGTGCGGGCAATTACGACCTCGCGATTGCGGACGCGACCTCTGCTGAGCACGGTGCCGAACTGAAGCGTGCGCTCGTTGGCCCAGCCAAGCCAGCAATCGTGGTGCACTCGGGTCGTCCTCTCTCCTCGTGGCCACAGCGTGAGCTCGCCAAGGCCGATAGCAACATTGTCGAATTGGGTGGGGATATGATCGATCCAGGCAAGCGCGGCGGCAAGCCGCTGTGGCCTGTGATTGCCGGACTGTTAGGACGCGAGATGCTTCGGCGCGTCCAGGCAGAACAGCGTGCACGCGATGCTGGAACGGTTTGCGCTACAGAGGAAGCGGCGGCAACTCTCGGGCGCTACATCGCTGAGATGCGTCACAACATCAACAATGCTCTTACGTCTGTCCTGGGCAACGCGGAACTAATCACGCTCGAACCAGGATTACCGGCGCAAGCACAGGCCGAAGCCGAAACCATCCTGAACATGGGACGCCGCTTGCACGAAGTATTTCGGCGCTTCGCCTCACTGGAACAGGAACTCTCGATGGCCGCGCGCCAGTCAAGCAAAGAAGTCGCGCAGAGTCGGGCAACGTCCTCCGCAGAGTAAGTGCCGATTGCAACTCTTCCGTCTGCGATAGACTCCAATTTGACGGCACCAATCATCGGGTGGCCTGAACCCAGAGAGGTCGGAGCATGGCAGACAGAAATACGGATCTTCGGGTTGGATCTACGATTCAGCTGAGTCTCGTCGTTTCGGCCTGCATCCTGGTTGTCTCAGTTTGCTCATTTGCACAATCCCAGGACATTCAGTCGAAGTCAGCGACATCCGCGGCATCTCAGGCAAGTGCAGCGCCCGTGCAAGAGTTTCCCGTAAATATGCGGCAAAACGTTATCGCCGGAAAGACGGCTGTCGGCACAAAGGTGGAAGCGAGGCTGGCCATCGCCACTCTGATCAAAGGCGCGGTTATCCCCGAAGGTGCAATCTTCTCCGGTGAAGTGATCGATTCAGTAGCCAAGTCAAAGACCGATCCCTCGCGCCTCGCTATTCGCATGGACTCGGTGCAGTGGAAGAAGGAATCGAGACCGATGAGACTCTTCCTCACTGTCTGGTATTACCCGATGTTGATGGGCGAAGACGCCGATGTGAAAGACCGGGACGCGCCGACACAGATCATGCAGAACCCGAACGTTCTGGGGTTCCCCAACGCGCGAACTCCACCTGATTTGTTTCCACCGCCTTCACATGTCTCCGAGACTCGCGTCACGATGAAGGACGTCGAATCCAAACGTGGGGATGATGGTACCGTCACGTTGACTTCCAGCAAGTCAAACCTCAAGTTGGACAAGAGCACGACTTACGTCTTCGCTAATGGCGATCTCGGCGCTCCGGTAAAACCGTCTTCCGCTAACGATCATACAAAGTAGTCAGCGAGCGCAGGCGTGCGCTCAGGTCTTTCGTCAGCGCGCCTGGACGGAAACGCCACTTCCAGTTTCCGTTGACGCGTCCGGGAAGATTCATCCGTGCTTCGGTTCCTAGGGAGAGAACATCCTGCAAAGGAACAATGGCGATGTCGGCGACGGATGCAAAGACCGCGCGAATCATTGCCCAGTTAATCTGGGTATCGTTTTCCAGGTTTAGATAGGCGCGCGCGAAGGCGTGTTCCTTCTCGATGTCCGCAAGAGTACGCGTGCTATCGGCGCCGACAGAACTGTTCCACCAGCCAAGCGTCGTGTCGTTGTCGTGTCCTCCAGTGTAGGCGACGAGATCGCGGCTGTAGTTGTGCGGACGGAACGATGGACCTTGCGGATCGGTGCCGAACGCAAACTGGAGCAGACTCATGCCGGGAAGTCCAAATTGTTGCCGCAGCTTCTCGACCGGCGGAGTGATGACACCGAGGTTCTCCGCAACAATCGGCAAGCCTCCGAAGGCATTCTGTAGAGCGGTGAGGAATTCTTCTCCGGGACCTTTGGTCCACTTGCCATTGATTGCAGTTGTTTCTCCTCCGGGAACTTCCCAATAGGCCTCGAAGCCGCGGAAGTGATCAAGGCGAACCATGTCAAAGAGCGCCAGAGACGCGCGGAAGCGGTCAATCCACCATTTGTAACCGCTGGCCGCAAGCACGTCCCAGCGATAGATGGGATTTCCCCAGAGTTGGCCAGTTGCGCTGAAGTAATCAGGCGGAACTCCTGAAATGACAGTTGGAGACCCATTCGCGTCGAGGTAAAAGATATCCGGATGCGACCAGACATCGGCGCTGTCGTGCGCGACGTAGATCGGGATGTCTCCCATGAAACGAATGCTGCGCTCCTGACAATAAGTCTTGAGCGACTGCCATTGACGGAAGAACTCGAACTGCCAGAACTTGTAGGCTTGGATATCGGCGCTAAGACGAGTGGACCATTCGCGGACAGCTTGCGGGTCGCGGCGGCGAATCGCAGGATCCCACGATGTAAAGATGATTCCGCCGTGCTCGTCTTTCACGGCCATGAAGAGCGCGTAATCATCGAGCCACGAGGCAGACTGCTCACAGAAGCGATCGAAGGTTGCGCGATCCGAGCGCGATGCATCGGCGAAGAACGCTTGCGCTGCGCGACGCAACAACGGCACCTTATACGCAATCGCCGAGCCATAGTTGATCAGCGTGTCCGGGAATGTTGGAACGCCCGCCAAGTCGGATGCCTTCAGCAATCCTTGCTCCGCAAGGCGATCAAGGCTGAGCAGCATCGGATTTCCCGCGAAGGCGGAGAAACACTGATACGGCGAATCTCCGTAACCGGTCGGATTGAGAGGGAGAACTTGCCAGAGCTTCACGCCGGCGTCGGCGAGGAAATCGGCAAACTCGTAGGCCGAAGGTCCAAGATCGCCAATGCCAAAGCGTGCGGGAAGGGAAGTGATGTGGAGAAGGATTCCGCTGCTGCGTGCGAACTTCACGAAGTTACCATACGCAGATTGAACCTGAGTTGGCAAGAATGCTTGTGCCGATCATTCAGCGAACCACATTCGCGAGGCAAGCGCGCTGCGTTTGCTAGTTTCGGCGTGCGCCCAGCACCAACGCCAGAACTCCCGCGCCGAGAATTGCCACGCTCGCGGCGGCGGGAATCTTCTGGCTGGTTTGCGTTTGGATACCAACCTTCGCGTCTCCGATCTTGACGCTGTGATCTTCGTTATGCGGTACAGGCACAAAGAACGAGAGAATTCCCAGCACGATCAGCACAACCCCGATAAGAGGAATGAGTTTCATTCATATCTCCAGTTGAAATATTGATGCGCACGCTAGACAGGATTTCTTCCCTGGATCACGCGAATGAGCACGACCGCGATTGCAACCAGAAGGAGAATGTGGATATATCCGCCGAGCGTGTACGAACTCACCATTCCCAAGAGCCAGAGTATGAGAAGAATCACAAAAATCGTCCAAAGCATTCGTGTAGGCCTCCCTACTTGCATTAGCAAGATAGGGGTTCGCATGGAACGAGGTGAATACTGCTTTTCCGGTACGAGAGAAAATAGTCAACTGTAGAGAGTTAAGTTTGCGCGAGCCGAATCGTGAGAGTGGACGAGGATCGAGGCCAAGGCTTCAACTCAGGCCAACAACAACTTGACCCCTGAAGAAAGTTGGTGGAGGCGGCGGGAGTTGAACCCGCGTCCGAAAATGTCACTGGCTAGGAGACTACATGCTTATTCCAGTTCATGCCCCAGGCGTTGGGCGGACCTCGCGGCCCGCTTCCCCCAGGACGTTCGCGCCTCCGGCTCAGAACGGACAAGAAACCGTCGACACTAGCCTGTGATCTTAGCCTCCCATCCCAGACGTAGACGGGAAGAGCAGCCCTCTGTGCGACGCTCTTTCGCGGCCCAAGGGCGAAGCTGCGAAGAGCGGCTGCCTAATTAATTAGGCTGCGTATGCCATCTGTTGATTGGCAATTATCATTTTGCACGCGATTACGGGTGTGTGCACCCCGGCATGCCTCCTGGCCGCAAGCATCTCCGTCGAAACCGGGACGCCCCCAACTCTGTGGGAATGCCAGCAAAGAACTGAATCAATCTTACACCCGTTAGATGACGCGCCTGGGCTTTAGGCTCCGGTGTTGGAAGTTCTCAGATCTCGGTTCTCAGTTCTAAGGTCCTAGGCCTCAGGTCTTAGGTCTCAGGTCTCAGTTACAACCCAATGGATGCCCTTCATATTTTCAACTTTTGCCCTATGTGAACGGTCGGGACCAGGGTGACCCCCCCCTCCCCCCCCCTCAAATCTTGTAATTTTTACCTGGTTCTTGCGTTGTCCACTGAAATGAGGTACTTAGCTCTCCCATTTCGGGATATGGCTCGTTTAGATCGTCTGACTCAAGGCGGTCATGTCTGCGAACCCCTTCGCCCCGTTCCACTCAGAGGCAATTCGTATTGTCAAAGACCAAACCGGAGCAGGCATCTTGTGTGCCTGTTTCCAATCGTTAAAGTCTTCGGCGGCTAAGTCAAGGGAATTTCGTTGGAAACGATGGCGGACGCGAGAGTGACGGACCGATTTGGCACTTGCTGTCGCCACGGAGAGCGACTCGAGTTGGGGGAGACTACGTTCGTCCGACGACTCCGCAGAGTCGCCTCGCAATTGTCCCTCTTAGAATCGCCTTAGGGAGCAACGCACCCGGCGGAGGTCGAGCCGATGGGAATTGGAGATGAGGAGACACTCTTGGTTGGATCGGTGACCGAGGTTGCGGTGAGCGTGACTGTGCCACCGGAGGGCGCTACAGCCGGGGAGGTATAGGTGATTGGCACGGCGCTCGCCGAGGCCGACGTGGGGGTGAAGGTGCCGCAGTCAGCGCTTCCGCAGGTTTTCTGCCAGGTCACGCCCTGATTTTTGGAATCATTGGCGACAGTTGCAGCCACTCCACACGACTCGCTTGTGGTCATCGCTGTTGGCGGGGTGAAAGCCGGAGTGAATGTGACAGTGATGGGGGGTGCCATCGAGCTTTGCGAACCGCACCCAGAGAGGACGACCACCGTCGCTACCAAAATCAGAGCGACTAGCCAGCGAAGCAGCAAATTGAACATAGGATGAATGGTGAAGGAAGTCTAGCATGTGGCCTGATGGTGATGAAGTTTGCGATTGGCCTGCCATCTCAGACATACCGCCGCAGGGTGGTGACAAATTGTTTACAAAGTTCTCACCACGACATGACATTCAGGTACCGCCGCCGGGATAAGTTTTTGCGGTCTGTGCAGTTGCGTGCAATCTCGCAAGGAGTTCGGTAAGTCTGGTTAACTTTGGGGAGGGAAATACCCGTGCGAACAAAAGCAATCCTCGCGTCATTATTCGTCTTAGTTGTGGCCGTCTTCGCGTTCCGCTTAGGCTCACCATTGCCCGCCAGGGCTGGACGAGAGGCTGGCCCAACCTCGGTCATCGTCAACAGTCAGTTTGGCGGACAGATTTTTGGCTTCGATATCGATCAGAACGGGACCGAGGGCGTGCTCAGCGAGGCTCAGACGCTGAATGGGAATGGAAAGATACTCGCCGCGGTCGAGACCTTTGACCAGGCTACCGGGCAGATTTTGAGTGTCGTGAAAAAGCTGGAGTCGCAGGACGACTTCCTGACTCTCGGAATCGTTGGGAACAGCGTAGGTCTGGTGGAACGAGAGCATGAAAAGAAAGGGCAGATTTACGTTACGAAGCGGATTTATGAGGAACTGAGCCCGCTCAGCAGCAACAAATTCACCGCCAAGTGGAAGTCCGGTCTGGTGACCGAAGACATCATTATGGGTGTAAGCCGCAACCAGGGCGCTGGGGGGACATTTACCAATGCGATTTTGTATTTTGAGAACAGCGGCGACTTCAACACCCTAGTGTTTGGGACAAACTTCAATACGAAGAAGTCCGGACCACACGTGACGCTGACCGATCCCACATTCTTTTTCAGCAACGAGCCGGCGGTCGGATACGACTATGTTACGAATCAAGCAGTGGTGGCCGCATCCGACGGAGCCGTCGGCGGGCCGGCGCCGCAGATCGCGTTGGTCGATTTGACGGCGGGAACAGTGACGCAGTTTACGGGAATCCTGGGTCCGCCGCCGTATCACCAGGGATCGATTAATGGCTTGGCGGTCGATTCCGAGGACGGGATTGCGGTCACCACCACCGAGCTCGATGCGCGCGTGGAATTCTACAACCTGAAGAAGCAGACCGGGTTTGCCGTGACTCTGCCCGGCGACGTGGGCCAACTGCAGAGCGGCACGGACGTGGAATACGATCCGGTGAACAAGCTGTTTTTTGTGGCGCAGTCGGTGTCGTCGACAGGCCCGGGCAGCAGCATTCAGGTCTATGACACGAAGGGCAACCTGATCGAATCGCTTAACGGGTTTAATTTTTCCAATTCGTTCAATGTTATTGGGACACACATCGGACTGAATCCTGCGAACCGCACCGGATATGTCGATGGTCCGAGTTCGGGCGTCACCCAGCTTCAGCAGTTCACTTATTAGCGATCGTATCTCGTACAATATTGGGCGTGGGATTCCTGCAAAACCTGAAGATCACGCTCGAAATGATCAAGTGGGAGCACTCTGTTTTCGCGCTCCCATTTGCCCTTTGTGGGGCGATGCTGGCCGCCGGGGGCCTGCCCGCTTGGAGCCAATTGGGATGGATTGTGGTGGCGATGGTTTCCGCGCGCTCTGCGGCGATGGCTTTCAACCGCCTGGCCGACGCCTCGATCGATGGGGCTAATCCCCGTACGGCTACGCGAGCTCTTCCTGCTGGCGTGCTGACTCCTGCGTTCGTTACGACCTTCGTTTTAATCGCCTGCGCGATTTTTGTGCTGGCGGCTTCGCAATTGAACCGCTTGGCGCTTTGGCTCTCGCCCGTGGCGCTCGCCGTCGTCCTCTTTTATTCATACGCGAAGCGCTTTACGCGCTGGTCGCACTTGCTCCTGGGATTTGCACTTGGAATTGCGCCCGCGGCGGCATGGATCGCCGTGCGCGGCTCACTTGATCCGCGCATTCTTCTGCTGACAGCCGCGGTGACTTTCTGGGTGGGCGGATTCGACGTGATCTATGCCTGCCAGGATTACGACTTCGATCGCGGCCATGGACTGCATTCCATCCCACGCCATGTAGGCATCCATGGTGCGCTCTGGGTGGCGCGGATTTTCCACCTGATCATGCTCGGACTGCTCGTTGCGCTCATCGTTGCCTTCGGCCTCGGCAAATTGGCCTTTGTCGGCGTCGTTGCGGTCGCGGCTTTGCTGGCGTATGAGCACTCCCTTGTACGCCACGACGACCTGAGCAAGCTTAACGCCGCCTTCTTCACGATGAACGGCGTCATTTCGGTAGTCTTCTTTCTCTTTGTCGCCAGCGACCTGCTGCTTGGAAGACTACGGTCGCACTGAACGAAGGAAACCCAAACCGCAGAGGACGCAGGGGACGCGGAGGATTTGCGGATTCAGAAATGTGGACGAAATCAGTCCCTTCGAGCCAATTCAGTCGCAAAGAAAAAGTCCGAGGCTGAGAAATCTAATATCCCTCCGCGTCCTCGGCGTACTCAGCGGTTTTGGTTTTCACCCGCAAACGTCACCTCAGCAGCAGAGGCTAATTCGCGAGAGCCTACTGGGTTATCATTAATAGCGATGGCAAGTTCCCACCCATTCCAAACCGACGATCCACGTCTACAGGCAATCAAGGATAAGGTCCTCGGCGGCGAGCGTCTCAACGAGGCCGACGCGCTCGCGCTTTATGCTACGGGCGATATTTTGGCTGTAGGCTGGATGGCGAACTGGGTTCGGGAACGCATGCACGGCGACACGGCCTACTTCAACGTCAACCGGCATATCAATCCGACGAACGTCTGCGTGGCTGCGTGCCGCTTGTGCGCTTTTGGACGTAAGAAAGACGCGCCCGGCGCCTACACTATGGCGCTTGAAGAGGCCTTCCAGATCGCGGCTTCCGGCTATACGGAAGCGATCACCGAATTTCACATCGTCGGCGGTCTGCATCCCGATCTCCCATTTCAATACTTTTTGGATCTCGTTTCCGGGCTTAAGGAGCGCTTTCCGCAGGTACACATGAAGGCCTTCACCATGGTCGAAGTCGCCTACCTTGCGAAGCGTTCGAAGCTGACCATCCGCGAGACTTTGGAAAAAATGAAAGAAGCAGGCGTCGATTCGCTTCCCGGCGGAGGCGCCGAGATTTTCTCGGACCGTGTGCGTCATATCATCTGCGACCACAAGATCGACGGCGACGACTGGCTCAATACTGCGCGCACGGCACACGAGATCGGGCTGAAGTCGAATGCGACGATGCTGTATGGTCACATCGAAAATGATGAGGACCGCGTCGATCACCTGATGAAGCTGCGTGGGCTTCAGGATGAGACTCACGGATTCCAGACGTTTATTCCGCTGGCGTTTCATCCGGCAAACACGCCACTCGAGCACCTGCCCACCACGACGGGCATGCTGGACATTAAACAGATCGCGGTCAGCCGCCTCGTGCTCGACAACTTCGCGCACATCAAGTCGTACTGGCAGATGATGACGCCTAAGATTGCGCAGATATCGCTGCGCTTCGGCGCCGACGATATCGATGGCACCGTCGTTGAAGAAAAGATCTATCACGATGCGGGCGCGACCACTCCGCAGGGATTGCGCCGTCAGGATCTGATCCGGCTGATCAAAGAAGCCGGGCGGGAACCGGTCGAGCGCGACACTCTGTATCGGCCGGTCACGCGCACGGAGACTTCGTTTACCGTCTCGGTTTAATGGCCCGAGAGATTCCCCCGCACGTCAACCGCATCTTCTTGGTCTCGATAGACCACATCGCCTCACTGACAAATCCTGAGTTCCCACGTCTAATTGGTGATAGTTCTGGAGTCCACTTGTGCGGCTTTGCAGACTCTGGCTGTTTTCTGGCGGTCTCTTTTGCCTCTCCCTCTTTAGTTCTGCCGCGGAGCCACGGTGGGTCGAAGTCCGCTCGCCCAATTTTTCCGTGATCACAGACGCAGGTGCTGGGAGGGGCCGCGCCGTCGCCCTGCACTTTGAGCAGATGCGTGCCGCCTTTGGCGTGCTTATGACGAAGGGCAACGTCAGTTTGCCCGTGCCGCTGCAGATCGTCGCCTTCCGCAATAAGAAAGAGTTGCGACAGGTCGCGCCGATGTTTAACGGGGTGCCGACTGAGCTCTCCGGGCTATTCCAGACCAGCCAGGACCGCAGTTT
>Ga0335082_10007861_pt1 | contig 11578 bp, 11 predicted proteins | sample Lox_Sample_41_FD_206718 | JGI IMG/M metagenome (GOLD analysis project Ga0335082, IMG submission 206718) | Soil microbial communities from Loxahatchee National Wildlife Refuge, Florida, United States - Lox_Sample_4.1 | ecosystem: Environmental > Terrestrial > Soil > Wetlands | place: USA...
CACGGCGTCACAGCCCGCTTGCTCGGCCCGCTCCAGATCCCGCATCCCCGCAATCCCGCCCCCGGCCAGAAGCTCGATCTCCAGGTTCGCGCGGCGCACATGCTCGAGCAGCGCCCAGTCGAGGCCAGCGCCACTCCCCACGCGGGCCAGATCCAGCACCAGCACCGCCCTCGCACCTGCTCGCACCGCGCGCTCGAATGCGGAGAGCGGAGAGCGTGCATTGACGCCGCCGTGGGCCGGTATCGCAATGGGGATGCCGCCCCGCAGATCAAGCGAAAAGACAATGCGGTTCGCGCCAAATTCGGAAACGGCCTCGGCCAGGAGCGACCAGGAGGGCAGCGTCTCGAGTGCGAGGACGGCGCGGCGGGCGCCGGCCTCGAACAGCGCCGCGAGCTCGCCCACATCGCGGACCCCGCCGTCCACGAGCAAGGCCGCAGCAGACGCCAGGGCGCCCACCAGCTCACGCTGCGGGACCCCGCCCTCGAGCGCATTGAGATCCGCCACGTAGACCTCGCGGGAACCGAGTGCCGCACACGCGCGAACCAGCGCGCCCGGGTCCCCATCGATGCCGCGCATCAGCGCGGATTTGAGCGGCGCGTAGCGCTCACGCACTCCACCACGCGCCCACACGGCCCGCCCGTGGCGCAGGTCGAGCACGGGGATGACGCGCATCTGAACGGCTCCGGATTCGGCCACGTATGAGTGGAATAATAGGCTGGGATATCGGAGGCGTGAACACCAAGGCCGCGCGGGTTGAGAGCGGCAGAATCGTCAGAGCGGCCGTGCGGCCGTACGAAATTCAGCGTGATCCGGCGGCGCTCGAGCTGCTGCTCGTGAACATGGCTGCCGCGCTCGGCGGCACTGCGGGGGACGCTCATGCGCTCACGATGACGGCGGAGCTTTCACAGGTGTTCCGCACCAAACGCGAAGGCGTCAGGGCCGTTGTGGACGCAGCGTGCGCCGCATTCGGAGCGGCGTCGATCCAGGTCTTTTCGGTCGATGGCGTCTTCCTGGATCCCGACTCGGCGCGGAGCGATCCGCTTTCCGTTGCCGCGGCCAACTGGCGGGCCAGTGCCGAGTTGGTTGCGTCGACCTGGGCCGACGCCGTGTTGGTGGATATCGGGTCCACGACGACCGACATCATCCCGATCGTCGCAGGAACGGTGAGGGCTCGGGGGAGGACCGATCCGGAGCGTCTGGAAGCGGGAGAACTCGTGTACACGGGGGCAGTACGAACACCGGCCGAAGCGCTGCTTCCGGGATTGGCGGCAGAGGGGTTCGCGCTGAGCGGCGATGTCTACGTCTGGCGCAGGCAGCTCACCCCCGCGGACTACACGTTCCCTACTCCCGATGGCCGTCCCGCAACGCGGCAGTTCGCGGGCGAGCGTCTGGCCCGGGTAATCTGCGCTGATCGCGAGATGCTGGACGATCGCGCCCTCGACGGCATTGCGGAGCGGCTCGCGGGGGCACAGCTGGATCGCGTCGTGGACGGACTCTCGCGGGTCCTGGCGCGGTGCCCGGAGCTGCGCGGGTCGACCGCCGTCCTGGCCGGCATTGGGACGTTCATCGCGCGCGAGGCGGTGGAACGAGCCGGGCTCACTCCTGTTTCGCTGTCTATCGAGTACGGTGACAGCGCCGTGCACGCTCCCGCCGCGGCGGCGGCACTCCTGCTCGCACGCTCGGGCGCGGTGGCAACCCGATGAGCGCCGCGGTCGCGACGGTCATCAAAGTCGGCGGGGCATTACTCGGACAAGCCGGGTCGTTCGAGCTCGTCACCAATTCGTTGACGGCATTCGCACATGGCCGCCGCGCCGTGGTCGTCCCCGGCGGCGGACCGTTTGCCAATGCGGTGCGTGAGATGTTTCGGCGCATCAAGATCTCGGACGACGCGGCGCACTGGATGGCGGTGCTTGGCATGGATCAGTATGCGCACGCCCTGGCCGACCGGATGGCTGGCGCCCCACTCGTGACCGATCGGGCGGAGCTGGAGCACGCGCTCGCTGCCGGGAAACTGCCGATCCTCGCACCGTATCGGTGGCTGCACGCCGCCGATCCGCTCCCGCATTCCTGGGAGGTGACGAGTGACAGCTTGAGCGCCTGGATTGCCGGCTCACTGGGCGCGAAGCGATTGCTGTTGATCAAACCGGTGCGGGACAAGCGCGCGTCACTGGTGGACGGTTATTTCGCTCGCGCGCTTCCCAAAGGACTGGAAACCATGGTGCTCACCCCGCACGAGCTCGACCGACTGGGGGCCGCCCTCGACGAGTCCCGCCCGCCCGGGGCATGGCGTCTCGTGAGCGAGGGCTGACAGCCGCGCCACGCGCGCTACCGAAATCGGTCCGAGCCTTCCCGCCCCGGGAGCGCAGGCCGCCCCACGCACTCCGGCAATCGCCGCCCCGGCGCGGCGCACGATGGGGATGTCCGTTTCGTCGAGCCCTCCCGCGATCGCTGCCATGAGCCCCGCGTGCCGCACCGCGGCAATCCACTGAACGAGATCCCGCTCCGTCAGGATTTCGAGCAGGCGGCGCCGCTTCGTGGCGGTGTCCAGCAGCACACCGGTCGCGTGGCTCGCGCGAGCCACGGCAAGAATCGTGGTGCTTGAGGGACTCGCTGCCTGCTCCCCGTCAGCATACGCCACGAGAATCAACGGTAATGGCTTGGCATCACGAGCCGCGCGGGCGAGGGACTCGAGCGAACGCTGCGACGCGCCACGCTTCCCGGCAAACCCCAGTTTGAGAAATGCGAGATCGGTCCGAGTGGGCACGGAAGCCCGAATCCGGCGCGCGGTAGTCGCGTCTCCCAGGGCGGCGGAGAGCGGCCGCCGGTGCGCGAGGACGGTGTGAATCTGCTCGAGTGTCTCGGGCGCCACGGGGCCGAGCGCCCCACGCGCCGGATCCTTGGCGTCGATGACATCGGCGCCCCCCGCGAACGCGCTGACCGCTTCGCGCGCATCCCTAACGCTGACCAGCAGTTGCATGCGATATCCTTGTGGGTGGCGCGAAATCGCCGATAGGTTACGACTCGGGACGAACGATGTCAAAGATCGAGATCTCGCTTGCAGGCAAGGTGGTCCTCGTGACCGGCGCGTCGAGCGGTATCGGACGCGCGATCGCGCTCGCCTGCGCTGAGGCCGGCGCGGATCTCGTCATCGCGTACGCGGCGAATCGTGAGGGTGGCGAGGCGACCGCCCGCGAAATCCGCGGGCTCGGCCGCCGGGCCGAGCTGGTCCAGGGGGACGTGTCGCAGCAGGGGACGGGGACGGACCTTGCCGCGGCGGCGCGCGCGGCGTTCGGGCGGGTAGACGTATGGATCAACAACGCCGGCGCGGATGTGCTCACCGGCCCCGCGTCACAGCGCTCCTGGACTGAAAAGCTCGACCTCTTGCTTGAGGTGGACCTGCGGGGCACCGTGCTCGCCTCCTGGGCCGCCGTCGACCTGATGCGGGGCCAGTCGGGGGGCGGGATCATCATCAACATGGCATGGGATCACGTGCTCGCCGGCATGAAGGGCGAGTACGCGGAAGTGTTTTGTGCGGCGAAGGGCGGGGTGTACAGCTTCAGCCGGGCGCTCGCACGCACGGTCGCGCCCCACATCCGGGTCAACGTGCTCGCACCCGGTTGGGTGGAAACAGCGTACGGGGAAGGGCTCGATGCCGCCACCAAGCAGCGCATCACGGAATCGATCCCGTTGAAGCGCTGGGGACATCCGCGGGATGTCGGCTCCGCCGCCGTATTTCTCTCCTCGGACGGCGCCAATTACATCACGGGGCAGATGATCATGATCAACGGCGGCGACATCATCTAGCCGCGGGGGAGGAGCGATGGCAAGCAAGAGCGAACGGACTTACAGCGAACCGGAGATCGCCGAGCGACTCAAGGCGCTCTCCGGATGGTGGCTCGAGGACGGCTGGATTCGCCGGCACTACAAGACTGACGGGTGGCCAACGACCTTGATGCTGGTGAACGCGATCGGGTACATCGCCGAGGCCGCGTATCACCATCCCGACCTCTCGGTCACGTGGGGTCGGGTGATCGTGAAGCTTCAGACCCATTCCGCCGGCGGGATCACGGACAAGGACTTCGAGCTCGCGCGGCAAATCGAGGACCTCGCCCTGTGGCGGCCCCAGGGGGGAGCCCTCGAGGGCACGCCGAACAAGTTCACCCGTTCGGGCGATCCGCGGTGAGTGTTTCGCGTGTGCTGTTCGTGACGGGCAAGCTCGCGGAGCCCGCGCTGCGGCGCACGCTCGAGGAGATGGCGCCTCCGTTTGCCTGGGAGATCGCCGCGCTCAAGATCACGGTGGCGGCGCTGATGACGACGGCCTGGATCGCGCGATTCCTCGAGATCCCCCCCAACACGGATTTGGTCCTCATTCCCGGACTGTGTGAGGGCGACACGACGTTGATTTCCGAGAAGACCGGTGTACGTGCGGAGAAGGGTCCCAAGGATTTGCGCGAAATCCCGGAATACTTCGGCCGATCCGCCGCTCCCTTCGAGTACGGGGCCTGGGACATCGAGATCGTGGCGGAGATCAACAACGCGTCGCGACTCTCGCGCGACGCGATCCTCGAGGCCGCGACCTACTACCGATCGAGCGGCGCGGACCTGATCGACATCGGGTGCACTCCGGGCAAGCCGTTCCCGCCGGCGGACCTCACTGGTGTGGTGCGCGACCTAGTGGACGCCGGAATGCGGGTGAGCATCGACTCGTTCGATCGGGTCGAGATTCGCACGGCGGTTGCAGCCGGTGCCGAGCTGGTCCTGAGCGTGAACGGCAGCAATGTCGAGATCGTGCCGGAGCTCGCCGCATCCGGTGCTCGGGTCGTGGCCATCCCGGACTTCGGCGCGGGTATGGAGACGCTCGAGCCGACGCTACGCGGGCTCGACCAGCACCGCGTTCCGTATCTGATCGATCCGATCATCGAGCCGATCGGGTTTGGATTCATGGCTTCCCTCGAGCGGTTCGCGGACGCGCACCGGCGCTACCCTGGCATTCCGCTCTTCATGGGGATCGGCAACATCACGGAGCTCTTGGCCGCCGATACCACCGGGGTCACCGCCCTGCTCCTCGCCATTTGCCAGGAAGTGGGGGTTCGGGCCGTGCTCACCACCGAGGTCATTCCCTGGGCCAGGGGCGCCGTCCGCGAAGCGGACATTGCCCGCCGCCTCGCGTATTACGCGATCACGAACACGGCGCTTCCGAAAGGGATCGACGACCGCCTGGTGACGGTGAAAGACCCGAAGATCCTCGAGTACTCCGAGGCTGAGCTGCGCGCCCTGCAGCAGCGGATCACCGATCCGAATTTTCGCATCTTCACTGATCGCCACACGATCACCGTGTTGAGCAGCGAGGTATTCGTGCGGGGAACGGATGTCGACGAGCTGTTCGGCTCGCTGCATGTAACCGAAGGCACCCATGCGTTCTACCTCGGCCGCGAGCTCGCCAAGGCCAAGCTCGCGATCACCCTGGGCAAGACCTACCGGCAGGAGGGCTCGCTCCGCTGGGGCTATCTCACCCCTGCGGACGAGCACGCTCCGCACGTCACGTTGACGCAATCCTCCCGGCGCCGCGGTCGACCGCCCGCGGCTCCCGCCGCGGAGGGTGTGTGAGCCGCACGCTGCCGCTGGTGGACGAGATCGTTCCGGCGCCCGAGCCCCTGCTGGTGTGCGCGCGGCTCGCGAGCTTGCCGTTCCTCGTGTTTCTCGACAGCGCCCGGCGCGATGCCCGCCTGGGACGGTATTCGTTTATCGCCGCCGATCCGGTTCATATCATCCGGAGCAAGGGCGCGCTCACGCTGGAACGCCCCAGTGAGCGCTCGGAATGGAAGCGCGTATCGGACCCACTCGGCGCCACGCGGGCGGTGTTGCGCCGCTTCGAGAGCGAGCCGGTCCCCGGAATCCCGCCGTTTCAGGGCGGCGCGGCTGGTTACCTGGGATACGACTGGGGCACCACGCTCGAGCGAGTCCCCCGGGCGCGCTACGACGACCTCGAGATTCCCGACGTGATGGTGGGGATCTACGACTGGGTGATCGCGTGGGATCACGACTCGGGACAGGCGTGGATCATATCGACCGGCATCCCCGAGCAGGGAGCTCGGCGCCAGGCTCGAGCCGCGAGCCGTCTCGCCCTCGTGCGCGCGTATCTGACCGGGTCGATCGGAACGTCTACACCGTTGCATCACGCGCGCGGCCAGCACGCCGCTCGTCTCTCCGCCCCGAGCTTCGCCGTCAAGTCGACGCCGCCGCGGGCCCGGGTCCGCTCGAATTTCACGCGGCCGGGGTACGAGATGGCCGTCCGGCAAGTGATCGAGTACATCCGCGCGGGCGACATCTTTCAGGCCAACCTCTCCCAGCGCTTTCAGGCGCCGCTGATCGGCACCGCGTTCGATCTGTATCAGCGCCTCCGGTCCCGCAATCCCGCGCCGTTCGCAGCCTATCTCGCATTCGACGACGTCAAGATCGCGAGCTCATCGCCGGAGCGGTTTCTGCGCGTGGACCAAAGCCAGGTCGAGGCACGCCCGATCAAGGGCACGAAGCCTCGAGGCACGGGCCCGGAGCACGACGCCGCACTCGCCCTCGCGCTTCAGGAGAGCGCAAAGGATCGCGCCGAGAACGTCATGATCGTGGATCTGCTGCGGAACGATCTGTCCCGCGTGTGCCGACCCTCGAGCGTGCGCGTTCCCGAGCTGTTCGTGCTCGAGCAGTATGCGACCGTGCACCATCTCGTGTCCACGGTTGTCGGGGAGCTCGAGCCGGCGCACGACGTCATGGATCTGTTCCGCGCATCATTTCCCGGGGGATCGATCACCGGGGCCCCCAAGGTCCGCGCGATGCAAGTCATCGCCGAGCTCGAGCCGACCCAGCGGACGGTCTATTGCGGCGCGATTGGTTACGTGAGCCTGTCGCAAGCCGCGGACACGAACATTGCGATACGGACCATGCTGGTGCGTGGTGACGACGTCTACTTCCAGGCCGGCGGCGGCATTGTCGCAGACTCGGACCCTGAAGCGGAGTACGAGGAAACGCTCGACAAGGCCCAGGGGATGATCGAGGCGCTGGTGCCATGATCCTCCTGATCGACAATTACGACTCGTTCGTGTACAACCTGGCTCGCTACGTCCGCGAGCTCGGCGGCGATGCACTGGTCCGCCGTCATGACGCGATCACCCTCGAGCAGATCGCGACCCTCCGGCCGTCGCACATCATTATCTCGCCCGGGCCCTGCACGCCGGGAGAGGCCGGGATCTCGACCGACGTCGTACGGCGGTTCGGGCCGACCATTCCGATCCTCGGCATTTGCCTCGGCCATCAGTGCATCGGGGCGGCGTACGGCGCCGGCATCGTGCGCGCCTCCACGCCGATGCACGGCAAGGCTTCACTCATTCATCACGATAGCCGGGGAATCTTTGCGGGTCTGCCCGTTCCGTTTCGGGCCGGACGGTATCATTCGCTGGCGATCACGCGCGTCGGCTTGCCCGATCGGCTACGGGTCACGGCGACGGCGGAGGACCGTGAAATCATGGCGGTCGAGCACACCCAGTATCCCGTCGTGGGGCTCCAGTTCCATCCCGAGTCGGTACTGACCGAGTACGGGTATCACCTGCTCGCGCGGTTTCTCGGAATGGAGCCGTCCACCGGCGGAGCGTGGCCCACCACCGCGGATGCCGGGGGCCTGCGCGCCCACGCGCCGGACGTCGCCGTGCCGTGATCGTCGAATCGATTCTCACCACGCTCGACCACGCCGGGGCGCCCAACTTCGCCCCCATGGGCGTGGAATGGGGTGAGGCAGAAATCATCGTGAAGCCGTTTCTCGAGACGACCACGTTTCGGAACCTGCGGGCGACGCGCGCCGGCGTGGTCAATCTCACCGATGATGTCGGTGTGTTCGCACGGGCCGTAATCTCGAACGCGGAGTTTCCCGCATTTCCGGCCGAGCTCGTGCGTGGAGTCGTACTCGCGGCGGCGTGCTCGTGGCGCGAGATCACCGTCCAGAGTATCGACGAGACGCCGCCGCGCGCACGCATTCTCACTCGCGTGGTGCATCACGGCGTGCGCCGGGAATTCGTCGGGTTCAATCGGGCGCGGAACGCGGTGCTCGAGGCGGCGATCCTCGCCACCCGCCTACACCTGCTGCCGGCCGGGGAAATCGAGTCCGAGTTCAAACGGCTGAGTGTCATCGTCGAGAAGACGGCGGGGCCCGTCGAGCGCGAAGCGATGCTCCTGCTCACGCAGTTTGTGCGCGGCGCGCTCGCGGCCGCCCCCGTGTCCCCCCCCCCGATCCCCACCGCTCCGGCGATTTGAGCGCGTCATCCTCCGCACGGCCGCTGCTCCTCGAAGCACCCGCCCGGCTGCATTTCGGCATGCTGGACCTGCGGGGCGAGCTGGGCCGGCGGTTCGGAGGAATTGGCGCCGCGGTGCCAATCCCGTCGCTCCGCCTCGAAGGCGTCGCCGCGGACCGCTTCACCATCGAGGGGAGCGGACCGGACGTGGACCGCGCGGGGGAATTCGCGCGCCGGTTCGCCGCGCATTATGGGATCGCCTTGCGTGCTCGACTCACCCTGCACCGCACGATTCCCGCGCATGTTGGGCTCGGTTCGGGGACGCAGCTCGCGCTTGCGGTCGCGCGTCTCCTGGCCGTGCTGCACGGCATCGACTACGACATCGCGCGGTTCGCCCGGGCGGTCGACCGGGGGCGTCGTTCCGGCGTCGGGACCTGGACGTTCGCGTTGGGCGGATTTGTGCTCGAGGGAGGGCGCCGCAGCGATGGTGATCGCGTCGCGCCTCTCCTGGCGCGACTGCCCATGCCGGAGACATGGCGCTGTGTCCTGGTCGTTCCGGAAGGAGACCCGGGCCTGGTCGGCGACGCAGAGGCCCGAGCGTTTGCGACGCTGCCCCCGCCCTGCCGCGGTGATGTCGAGCGAGTCGCCCATCTGGTACTCATGCAGCTGCTTCCAGCGCTCGCCGAGGCCGACTTGCCCGGATTCGGCGCTGCGCTCACGGAAATTCAGCGCATCACTGGTGCGTGGTTTTCTGCGGCTCAGGGAGGAGTGTACGCGCCCGGGGCCAGCGCCGAGTTGATCCGCGAGCTCGAGCGGGGGGGCGCCCTCGGCGTGGGACAAAGCTCGTGGGGTCCGGCTGTCTATGGGCTGACCACCGATTCCGCAGCCGCGAGCCTCCTGGCCGCACGCGTGCGAGCCGTGCTCGGCACGAGGCCGGGAGCCGTCTACGACACTGTGTTCAGTCAAACGGGAGCCACGGTTGTGCCTGCTTGACGGGTGCGGGACCGGGGGGTATAACCAAAATCCCCACACGCATTTCGTGCAGAAGGGACATGCTGTATGTCCGGTTTGTGTTGGGAGCGTAGTCCCCCGTTTCGACTCCCCGGGTCGACACCGACCCTTAGCCGGACAAGCGCCCATGCCAATCCGTCATCTTTTTTCGAATGGGGTATGCTCATGACTCATTCCCAATTCTCGTCCGGCAGCCTCGTCGCGAGCCTGATGCTCGTGGCGGCCGCCGTGGGGGCCCAAAACCCCGCACCGGCGAAGCCTGCAGCAGGGGCGGCGCCGGCGAAGCCCGCAGCCGCAGCATCCCAAGGGTCGGGCGAATGGACGATGCCAGGTCGCACAGCGGACCTGCAGCGCTACAGCACGCTCGCCCAGATCAGCCGCGCCAACGTCAAAGGGTTGAAGGTCGCCTGGCAGTTTTCCACCGGCGTGTTGCGCGGCCACGAAGGCGCGCCGCTCGTGATCGGAAACGTCATGTATGTGCACACTCCCTTCCCCAACATCGTGTACGCCCTCGATCTGACCAAACCGGGCGCGCCGATGATCTGGAAGCACGTGCCATCGCAGCCCGCCGAGGCGATTCCCATCGCCTGTTGCGATCTCGTGAATCGCGGCCTCGCGTATCACCCGAGCGGCAAGCTGTTCATCCAGCTGCTCCAGGGCGATCTGCTTGCGCTCGACGCCAAGACCGGCAAGCAGCTGTGGCGCGTGCCCAACGCAGACTACAAGCAGGGCTCCACCATGACCAACGCGCCAATCGTGATCCGCGATATCGTCATCGCCGGAATTTCGGGCGGTGAGTTCGGCGTGCGTGGCCGGGTCACCGCGTTTGATGTGAACAGTGGCAAGGAGCTGTGGCGCGGATACAGCACCGGGCCGGATTCGGAAGTGCTGATCAACGGGACGCCGAACGCCAACTACGAGTCGATGAAGGGCAAGGATCTGGGGGTATCGACCTGGACCGGCGACGAGTGGAAGCGCGGCGGCGGCACCACCTGGGGTTGGTATTCGTACGATCCCGACCTGAACCTGTTCTACTACGGCTCGGGCAATCCCGGCACGTGGAACCCCGATCAGCGCCCCGGCGACAACAAGTGGTCCATGAGCATTTGGGCCCGCAATCCGGATAATGGCCAGGTGAAATGGGTGTACCAGATGACGCCGCATGATGAGTGGGACTACGACGGCGTGAACGAGATGATTCTTGCGGATCTCACGATCGGCGGGAAGCCGGTGAAGGCGCTCGTACACTTCGATCGCAACGGCTTCGGCTACACGCTCGATCGGACGAACGGCAAGGTGCTCGTCGCGCAGCCCTTTGGCCCCGTCAACTGGGCGTCGAAGATCGATCTCACCACCGGCCAGCCGGTTCGGAATCCGCAGTACGGGACGACCTCGAAGAAGAACACCGAGGGCATCTGCCCGGCCGCCATCGGCTTCAAGGATCAACAGCCCGCGGCGTATTCGCCGCAAACGGGGCTGTTCTACGTCCCGACGAACAACATCTGCATGGATTACGAGGGCGTGGAAGTGAAATACTCGGCCGGTCAGCCGTACGTCGGCGCGATCGTCCGCATGTTCCCCGGACCGGGAGGCAACCGTGGCGCGTTCATCGCCTGGGATCCCGTGGCCGGCAAGATCAAGTGGTCGATCAAGGAAGACCTCGCGGCGTATGGCGGGGCGCTGACGACCGCGGGTGGGATCGTATTTTACGGCACGATGGAGGGCTGGCTCAAGGCGGTCGATCAGCGCACCGGGCAGGAGCTGTGGCGCTTCAAGACCGGCTCGGGCATCATCGGCAACCCGATGACCTTCCTCGGACCTGACGGCAAGCAGTACGTAGCCGTGTTGTCGGGCGTCGGAGGTTGGGCGGGAATTGGGGTGGCCGCCGGGATCGGCCCGGAAGATCCAACGGCCGGCCTGGGCGCGCTGGGCGCGTTCGGCGATGCCGGCAACTTCAGCAATCAGGGCGGCATTCTGACGGTGTTCTCGCTCTGATGCTGGAGCGGCGTCAGGGGTAGCACGTTTCGTAACTGCGTTTGGCGGTGACGACCCGGTGTCGAGGCCAAGACCCTCGACACCGGGTATTTATCTGTGAGGTTCCCCAAGGTAGCTCGTGAGGATTGTTATGGCCGCTCTATCCGTGAAGCGCACCGCCCCCGTTCTTCTCGTCCTGCTCGCGAGCGCATTGCTCGCGGAACGCCCGCGGCCTCGCGTGGACCCGCTACGGGTGTGCGCGGACCCATATGACCTGCCGTTCTCCAACGATCGCGAGGAAGGCTTCGAGAACAAGG
>Ga0335082_10007862_pt1 | contig 11577 bp, 9 predicted proteins | sample Lox_Sample_41_FD_206718 | JGI IMG/M metagenome (GOLD analysis project Ga0335082, IMG submission 206718) | Soil microbial communities from Loxahatchee National Wildlife Refuge, Florida, United States - Lox_Sample_4.1 | ecosystem: Environmental > Terrestrial > Soil > Wetlands | place: USA: Florida...
GGATCGCGCGGTCAGGATGATTGTCGGCTACCCACCGGCAGGGCCCGTGGACATCATTGCACGGGTCATGAGCGACAGGCTGGCCGAGGTCTGGCAGCAGCCGGTGGTCATCGAAAATGTTTCCGGCGCCGGCGGCAACATTGCGGGCGACCGCGTCGCCAAGGCAATGCCCGACGGTTACACGCTTTTGGTGGCGACGAATGCCCAGCTCGCCGTCAATCCAAGTCTCTACACGAAAATGACATATGACCCCGCCAAGGACCTGATGCCGATCTCCCAGGCGGTCTACTCGCCCAATATTCTCGTCGTCCCCAATGACGTGCCCGCCAAGTCGGTGCAGGAGCTGGTCGCCTATGCGCGCTCGCACACCGGCGAAAAACTGACCTTTGCCTCCGCCGGCGTTGGAACGACACAGCACCTCGCCGGCGAACTGTTCAAGGCCATGGCCCACATTGATATTCAGCACGTCCCTTACCGCGGCGCCGCGCCGGTTATCACGGACCTGCTGGGAGGACGTCTCACCATGTACTTCGGCGCCATCTCGCCTTTGATTCCGCTGGTGCGGGAAGGCAAGGTGCGCGCGCTGGCCGTCACGTCGGCCAAGCGCTTTGCGACGGCCCCTGATTTGCCAACCATGATCGAAGCCGGCTACCCGGATTTTGTGTCAATTCTCTCGATTGGCCTGATGGCACCGGTGGGAACGTCGCCGGCGATCATCGAGAAAATCCACCAGGACACGGTGAAGGTCCTCGCGCTGCCGGAGGTGCGCAAAAAGCTGAGCGACATCGGCATGGAAGTGATCGGCAATTCGCCCGCGGAGTTTGCAGCCGCCATCAAGGCCGAAACGCCGCAATGGGCGAAAGTCATCAAGGATGCTGAAATCAAGGCGAGCAACTAAAGTAGAGTCATGTCAGGCCGAGTGTTGCGTACATAGTCATGAAATCAGCGCCGTTTGAATATTCCCGCGCCACCAGCGTGGACGAGGCCTGCGCAATGCTGGCGGCCGACGAGAACGCGCGCGTCATCGCCGGCGGGCAGACTTTGGTGCCGATGATGGCAATGCGGCTGGCGCGACCGGCCCGGCTGGTCGACATCGCTCGTATCACCGCGCTCTCTTATATCCGCGAGGACGCAGGCGCGGTCGCAATCGGCGCCACCACACGCCAATGCCTGGTCGAGCGCGACATTTTGGTCGCGGCCAAACTGCCGCTGCTGGCGCGCGCGATTCCCTTCATCGGACATGCGGCGACACGCGCGCGCGGAACCGTCGGCGGCTCACTCGCCCATGCCGATCCGGCGGCGGAGCTGGCACTGATCGCGGTCACGCTCGATGCGGTTTTGAGCTACCGCGCGGCTAACAAGACGACCGACATTCCGGCGCGCGAGTTCTTCGTCGGGCCGATGGTGACCGCGCTGCCAGAGGGCGCCATGCTGACCGGTGTGCGTCTTCCGGTGTGGTCCGGCGAGATCGGCGTCGGCTTTCACGAGGTGAATGCGCGACGGAGCGATTTCGCATTTGTTTCTGCGGCGGCACAGATTGAGCGGGGCAACGACGGCAAAGCTAAACGCATCGCCATCGGCGTCGGCGCGGCCACCGATTGCCCGATCCGCCTTTATGCCGCTGAAATGCAGCTGACCAACACGACACTGGACGCTGCAAAGGTCAAATCTGCGGTGATCGAAGCGCTTGCCGATATCGAACCGCTCGAAGACCTGCATGCCACCGGCGCCTACCGGCGTCGGGTGGCGGCAACGCTTGCCGCCCGCGCCGTCGCTGATGCATGGGCCCATGCGCAAGAAAAAACCCAAAGGACCACGCATGCGCATTAACCTCGCGGTCAACGGCGCTGAACACGCGCTCGACGTTGAGCCGCGCACGACGTTGCTCGACTGCCTGCGCGATCATCTCGATCTCAAGGGAGCGCATGCCGGTTGCGAGCACGGCGTTTGCGGCGCTTGCACCGTACTGGTCGACGGCGTCGCGGTGCGTTCCTGCCTGATGTTTGCGCCGCAGGCGGAAGGCGTTGCGATCACCACCATCGAAGGCGTCACACCCGGCCCCGGCGAATTGTCTCCGATTCAGGACGCGTTCTGCGAGACGCACGGCATGCAGTGCGGCTATTGCACGCCGGCCATGGTGCTGACCGCGCACGCGCTGCTCGCCGACAATCCGGCGCCGACACGCGAGCAGATCGTCGAGGCAATTTCCGGCAATATTTGCCGCTGCACCGGCTATGCGCAGATCGTGGAAGCAATTTCGCTCGCGGCCGAACGCATGCGCGGCGCCAACCGGCCATCGGAGCCAGCCCGATGAGCGAAACCCGTCACCGCTACGTCGCCAGTGACCGCCGCGTGCGCGAAGATCGCCGCTTTGTCGTCGGCAAAGGCACGTTTGTCGCCGATATCGATTTACCCGACACCAAACATATCGCGCTGGTGACCTGCCCGCACGCGGCCGCGCGCATCAAATCAATCGACAAACGCGCGGCCTTGGCCATGCCCGGCGTGCACTACGTGCTGGATGGCCGCGAGCTGGCGGAAGCCACGTTGCCATTGATGACGGGGCTCGACACGCCAAACGTGCCACGCCGGCCGCTGGCACTCGACGTTGCGCGCTATTCGGGCGAATGGGTCGCGGCCGTAGTGGCCGATACACGGGCGCAGGCCGAAGATGCCGCCGAGGCAATCGATATCGATTACGAGCCGCTGCCCTTCGTGCTCGATGCCGAGCAGGCGTTCGCGGGCGGCCCGTTGGTGCACGAAAAGCACGGCTCCAATGTGTTGCTCGACAAGACCTTCGTGTGGGGTGAGGTCGACAAGGATTTTGCCGCCAGCCCGCGCAAACTGTCGCTGCGGGTAAAATGGGGACGTTCATCGACGGTGCCGATCGAAACGTTCGGAGTGGTGACGAGCTGGGACCCCTGGCGTGAAATCCTCGACGTCTATGCATCCATTCAAATGCCGCGCTATGCCGACCAGATCGGCGCTGCGCTGAAAATTCCGAGCTCTTCAGTACGCGTGCACTACGACGTGGATGTCGGCGGCAGTTACGGCGTCAAGCGCGGTATCAAGAACACCGTGCTTGCCGGCTACCTCGCACGACGGCTCGGCTTCCCGATCCGCCTGATCGAGGACCGGCTTGAGAACATGCGCGGCGGTGACGCGCATGGGCCGGAACGGCTGTTCGACGTTGAGGTCGCCTTCGACGACAACGGCATCGTGCGTTCGATGAAAATGCGCGCGCTGGAGAACCTCGGCGCCTATGCCGGGCGGTCGCCATTCCAGCTCGGCAAGCCGATCGGCTCCATTGTCGGCCCCTACAAGATCAAAAGTGTGCAGTACCGCGCCATCGCCGTCGTCACCAACAAGACCACGCAGGATGCGGTGCGCGGCTTTGGCCAGGGTCCGACCAATCTCGCCCTCGAGCGCGTTATGGACGAGGTCGCCAATATGCTCGGCCTCGATCCGCTTGAAGTGCGTCGGCGCAATCTGATCCGGAACGAAGAATTCCCCTATCTGATTCCGAGCGGCACCACCTACGACAGCGGCGATTATCACACCGTGATCGACAAGGTGCTCGCTGACACCAACTACGAAGCGCTCAAGCGTGAACGCGATCGCCTGCGTGCCGAGGGCAAGCTGGCCGGCATCGGCATTGCTGCGTGCCTCGAGCCTTCCGGCGGCAACGCCACTTTCGAGGCGCTGCTCAATCCGGCGATCACGACGTCGACCTTCATGGATTCCTGCCGCATCACCGTGGACGGCATGGGCGCCATTACGGCCACCATGCACACCACCTCATCCGGCCAGGGCCATGAAACGCTGGTCGGTACCGTGATCGGCGAGGTGTTGCAGGTCGATCCCGACACTGTCCGGGTGGCGCGGCCGGATTCGCTTAATTCCCTGCCGTCCGGAACACCGGTCGGCAGCCGCATGGCGATCATGCTTGGTGGTGCGGCTTTCCACGCTGCGCAAAAGCTCAAGGCGAAACTCACGGCAATCGCGGCTCACGACCTCGGGATCGCGCCTGAGCGCGCGGTCTACGATCAAGGCAGCGTCTACGACCGCGACGCGCCGCAGAACAGGCGCAGTTGGGCCGACCTGGTGCAGATTGCACACCGCAACATTCACCGCATGCCGAAGGATTTCGAGCCGGGGTTGGCGGTGAGCCATATCTATGAAGTGCCGACCGGTGGCACCCTGCCGACACCCGATGGCCGGGTACAGATGTATCCCTGCTTTTCGTTCGAATTTCACTTGATCCTGCTCAGCATTGATCCCGATCTCGGCGTGCCGGAAATTGTGCGTTACCGGCTCGGGCACGACTGCGGAACCCAGATCAATCCGAAGATCGTGCGCGGGATGACCATGGGCGGCATCGCGCATGGCATAGGCGCTGCGCTGTTCGAGGAGTTTGCCTATAACGACGAAGGCCAACTGATCGCCCAGACTTTCATGGACTACCTCTTGCCGTCGTCACACGAGGTGCCGCCGGTCGACATCGTCGACCACGAGACGCCCTCACCTCACACAGTGCTTGGTCAAAAAGGCTCCGGCGAATCCGGCTATCTCGGCGCGCCGGCGGCGCTCGCCAACGCCGTCAACGATGCGCTGCGGCCGCTCGGCGTTTCGATCAACGCGCTGCCATTGAAAGTATCGAAGCTTGGCGATCTGATCGCCGCCGCGCGCACAAAAGGAAAGTGAATGATCGTCGATTGCCACGCCCATCTGGTGCCACCCGATCTCCTGGCTGCGATCCGCAAGGATGCTGCGAAGTTTCCCAACGTGCGGCAGATCGAAGAGGGCGGTTCGCTTGCGCTCGCTTTTGCCGGCGGCAAGCCGACACGGCCGGTATCCAAGCCGCTGTCGGATATTCCGGCGCGCCTGGCATGGATGACCAAACAGGGAATCGACAGACAGGTTGTCGGCGGCTGGGTCGACATGTTCGGCTATGAGCTGCCGGGCGCCGAGGCTGAAGCCTGGGCCCGACTTGCCAATGAGTGTCTGCTGGCGGCGGCAAAAGTCGAGCGGCATTTCGTACCGCTGGCGACCGTGCCTTTGGGTGACGGCGCGCGCGCCGCTGACGTTCTCAAGGAGGCAATCGCGGCGGGCTTTCCCGGCGTCATGATCGGGACCCTGCCGCGTGGGGTCGGTTCGACGCTTGATGCCGCCGATCTCGACTTGTTCTGGCGGGCGGCGGACGAGGCTGGCGCATTCGTCCACATCCATCCCAGCTTTGATGCGGGGGATGTACGCGTAAACGATTTCGGACTGGCCAACGGTCTTGGACGCATCACCGACGCAGCTGTGGCAATGGCGCGGCTGATATCGGCCGGTCATATAACGCGATACAGGAACGTGAAATTCTTTGCACCCATGGGGGCAGCCGCTCTGCCCTTCGTGCTCGGACGCCTGAAGCGCAATCACGCGATTACGCCCGGAATTGGCGATCCGGTTGAAGCCTTGGCACTGATCTATACAGACACCATCCTGCACGACCGGCGCGTGCTAAAATTCGTCATCGAGATGATGGGGACGGAGCGATTGATGATGGGCTCGGACATGCCGTTTCCAATTGGAGATTCGGAGCCTGCAAAAATCGTCGCCGACGCAAATTTGTCCAAAGCACAAACCGATTCCATCAACGGCGGTTTGGCGGCGCGGTTATTTCGACTTCAATGACAAAACCAAGGGCCAAAGGTCCACGAGATGAATAAACGACTTGGAGGAGGAGCAGAATGACCATTTCATTTCCCGTCTTACGATCTGCGCTATGCGCCATCGCCGCGCTTGGTTTAGCCGCGCTAACGCCTGCGCCGGCTGGCGCGCAGGCACCGAACAAAGTCACCATCGTGATATTCGGATTCCCGTCGCTGGGTGCTTTCATGCCGCCCGTGATCAAGGCGCAGAAACTCGACACCAAGCATGGGCTCGACATTGAGTTCGTCGAGCGGCCTCCGGACGCCTACACTACTCAATTCAACTCCGGCGAGTTCAAGGTCGGCGGCAGCGCCGCAGTTCTCACCGTCGGCCTTGCCGACGCACGCGGCGTGAAGGTGAAATACCTGTTCAACCTGTTCGACTTCTGGGGCACGGTTGTTACATCGCGGCCCGAAGTGAAATCGGTCAAGGATCTCGAGGGCAAGCAGCTCGCCGCCGCATCATCGACCACAAACTTCGTGATGTTCGAGTTCTTCGCCAGGAAGCTCGGGATGGATCCATCGAAGGTGCAGGTGGTCAACACCGCACCCCCCGGCCTGGTTGGCTATGCGCTGGCCGACCGTGCCGACGCCATCCAGCTCTGGGAGCCCGCCTACACCCTGCTGAAATCAAAAAAACCGGACATCCGTGCGCTCGACACCAACATTGTGGCGACCTGGAAGAGCTTTGCCGGCGGCGAGCGTATTCCCTATCTCGGCGTTGCCGCGCATAGCGACTGGATCGAGCAAAACCAGGCCCTGATCCCCAAACTTTACGCAACCTACAAGGAAGCCGGCGACTTCATCGCCAAAAATCCGGAGCAAGCGGCGGCATTGATCGCGCCAAAATCGACGCCCGAGGACCGCGCCGCGTTGGTTTCGCTGATCAAGGCCAACGACCGGCTCGGCATGAGCGTAGTACCGGCCGGTGAAGTCTCCAAGCAGATCGACGCAGTCTACAAGGCTGGTGTCGATGTCGGCTATTTCAAGTCGCTGCCATCGAATGACACGATCTATAGCAAACCGATGAAATGACGAATTCGCGCATAATGCGCGTGCTGCAAGCCGTCGCCGGCATGCTCGTGCTGGCGGCGGGCTGGCAGATTCTATCGATGATTTTCCCGCACTATTTGTTTCCGCCGGTACCGGAAGTCATCTCCCGTACCATTGAGGTACTCATCACCGGCTCGCTGCTGGTCGACGTGCTGTTGACTGCCGCGCGCATTTTCGCCGGACTATTCGGCGCATTTGTACTCGGCGGCATTCTTGCGATGGTGATCGGCCGCTCGAAGACGGCCGAAAATATCATTGGGCCGGTGCTTACGTTTTTCCAAGGCATTCCCGCGCTTTCATGGGTCGTATTCGCCATTATCTGGTTCCACGGAATTGAATTCCGCGTGCTCTTCATCATGGTGATGACCACCCTGCCTGCCTTCACGTTCCAGATTCTCGACGCCTTCCGATCAATGTCGAAGGACCTGTTCGAGATGACCATGTCCTTCCGGCCGTCACGCTGGACGCTGTTCCGCTTTTTGATCGTCCCGACCATCGTGCCTGGCATCCTGACGGCCTGGAAAGTGAACCTCGGCAATGCCGCGCGCGTGGTGGTCGTGGCGGAGCTGGTCGGCGCAACCGGCGGTGTCGGCTATCAATTGCTGCGACAGCAGCAATTGTTCGACATGGCTGGCGCCATGGCCTGGACGCTGCAACTCGTTCTGTTCGTATTGATCGTGCAGCAGACCATCAACGCGATCGAGAATTGGGTCTTGCGCTATCGCGCTGTGTCCGAGCGGGCGATGTAGCCCATGCAGAACGTTGAGCCCGTTATTCGCTTCAAGGATGTAAGCAAGACCTTTCAGCGCCCGGACGGGCGCGGCGAATTTACCGCAGTGGATAAATTATCGTTCGAAATCGGTAAGGGCGAAATCGTCGCCGTCCTTGGCAAGACCGGCTGCGGAAAATCCACAATGTTCAATATCGTCGCTGGGCTGATCGAACCGAGCGGGGGCGAAGCCACGGTGGTGGGTCACGATCCGTTTCGCGAATTTGATTTTTTCCGCGGCAAGATCGGGATCGTTTTTCAGGGTGACCGCCTGATGCCATGGCGCACGGCGCTCGATAATGTTCTGTTGGGCCTGCAGATTCTCGACGCCGATCCAAAGCATGCGGAGGAGACCGCCCGCCAGTGGCTCACGCGGCTCGGCCTATCGGGACACGAAAACGACTATCCGCATGCGCTCTCCGGCGGCATGCGCCAGCGGGTGTCGATCGCCCGCGCCTTCGCGGTCGACCCGGAAATCCTGCTGTGCGACGAGCCGTTCTCCTCGCTTGATGAAATGACCGCGCGCGACCTGCGCGCCGAATTTGTGCGGCTGGTGCGGCAAAGCAACAAGACCGCGGTGTTCATCACGCATCAAATCAACGAGGCGATGGAAATCGGCGATCGCGTATTGGTATTCCACCGTCCGGCGCGCATCGCTTATGAAGCAAAGCTCAGCGCGGCGATGACTGAAGATGCCCGCCGTAACGTGAACGAGGACATCATGCGCGTGCTGTCAATGGAGGAGCCACGGCAGTCAGCGGGCGTGTGAGCACGGTCAATGCACACATCACTTGTTGCCTGGAGAACTCGCTGACTCATGATCCAATCACCACGCAGTTTGATCGTCGTCGGCCAGGGAGCCGCCGGACTCGCTGCCGCACTGGCTGCCGCCGAGATGGCGCGTGCCCGTGGGTGGCCGGTCAACGTCACGCTTGCCGATAAGGCCCCCGAAAGCGACGCTGGCGGCAATACACGCTGGTCACCCTCGTACATGCGCATGGCCTCGCCGGCGCATATGGAGTCGACTTTCGCAGCCGACATGCGCGAGGCAACCAAGCGACAAGGCGATGAGGCGTATTTCGGACGCCTGGCAGCGGATGCACCGGCGACGGTGAAATGGCTTGCTTCGCATCACATCGAATTCATTCAGCCGACATATTATCTGGCAAAAGGCCCGCCCCGCATTCAGCCCTCCGGCGGCGGCCCTGCAATCATCAAGGAGCTGACACGTGCGGCGCGGGAGGCAGGCGTCACTTTCCGCTATGGCTGCACCGCGCGGGAAATCGTAACCGAGAATGGCCGCATCACCGGGCTCGCCGCCGAGCAGGACGGCGGCCGCGTGATATTGCCGGCAGACGCTGTCGTGTTGGCTTGCGGCGGCTTTCAGGGCAATGGCGACATGATGCGCGCGCACTTCGGCGATCGCGCAAATTCCATGCGCCTCATTTCGCCAGGAACCCGATTCAACTCCGGCGACGGAATACGCATGGCCATGCAACTCGGCGCCGATCTTGCGGGCGACTGGAATGGCATGCACGCCGAGCCGGTTGATGCTCGCAGCAAGAATTCCGCGCCGGTGGTCCTCGTCTATCCCTACGGAATAGTGGTCGATAAAAACGGCCGCCGCTTTTTTGACGAAGGGGGTGGCCTTGTGCATGAGACCTGGGAGCGGTTCGCGCGCGATATCCACTTCAATCGACCGGACTCGATTGCCTATGCAATTCTCGATTCGCAGCTGTTTGAAATCGCCGACTATCAACGTGCCATCCGTTCAGAAGTGCCGCCAGTTCGCGCCGATACTCTCGCTGAACTGGCAGAACTCGTCGGGATAAATGCCGCCAATCTTGCTGATACTGTTGCTGTCTATAACGCCGCTTGTACAGGTGATGCGCATCGATTCGACGCGACACGCTGTGACGGGCTCGCGGCCGCGCGGACGCTGCAGCCGCCGAAGTCAAATTGGGCACGCACCATCACCATGTCCCCCTTTCTGGCTTACCCCCTGGTCGGCGCCGTCGCGTACACGTTCGGCGGCGTCGCAACGGACACCCGCGCCCGTGTCATGCGCAATGGAGTTTCGATACCCGGCCTGTTCGCCGCGGGTGAGATGACCGGCCATTTCTATGCAACAGCACCAAACGCGGTCTCCGTGCTGCGCGCCTTGGTATTCGGACGCGTCGCAGGCCACGAGGCCGCTGAAAATTTGGGTTCGGGATGAGGCGGATCGCCGTCACGATCCCCGTTGAGTACCAGGCCACCAAGCCATAGTGTATCGCCCGCAAGGCTCCCGGTGAGATCCGCTCATGCTCGATGCCTCGGACAAGGCGAAATCACCTCATCGCGCAGCGACCGGCCGGCCGCCGCTTGATTTTCAGGAACATTTGCGATTGCTCGACGCGCAGGGGCTCCTTGCGCGCATTGACAGAGCGATCGACAAAGATCGTGAGCTGCATCCCCTGGTGCGTTGGCAATTTCAGGGCGGGCTTGCCGAGGAGCAGCGCAGGGCATTTTTATTCACCAACGTCGTTGATGGTTCCGGAAGGCGTTACGACATTCCGGTCGCGGTTGGTGCTCTCGGAGCTTCTCCCGCCATTTACGCCGTAGGAATGGGCAAACGTGTCGAAGACATTGGTTCAGCCTGGACCCAAGGTATGGCAAATCCGATTCCGCCGGTGGTCGTTCAAACGGGCCCGTGCCAGGACGTCGTGATCAAAGGGGCGGATTTGCTACGGCCTGGTGGAGGACTTGCACGGTTGCCGGTCCCGGTTTCGACGCCGGGCTTTGACTCCGCTCCCTATCTCACAGCGACGCTGTGCATCACGCGTGATCCCGAAAGCGGCGTGCAGAACATGGGTACCTATCGCGGCGCGCTGAAGGCGCAAGACCGCCTTGGCGTACGCATGTCGTCACGGCCGGGCGGCGCCGGCGGGTATCTGCATTGGCGAAAATACCAAAAACGAAAAGAGCCGATGCCTTGCGCCATCGTCATCGGCTGCGCGCCGGTGATCTTGTTTACCGGCCCCCAGAAGCTGCCGATTGATCAGGATGAAATGGCCGTGGCAGGTGCACTTGCCGGAGCACCCATTCGGATCGTGAAAGCCGTGAGCGTCGATCTCCATGTTCCCGCTGACGCCGAAATCGTTATTGAAGGCTTGATCGACAGCGAGTTGCTTGAGCCGGAAGGTCCATTCGGCGAAAGCCACGGCCACGTGGCGCTGGAAGATTTCAATATGTCGATGAAAGTAACCGCCATCACGCATAAACGTGCGCCGGTCTTCGTCTCGATTATCAGTCAGGTGACGCCGAGTGAATCGAGCGTGATGAAGAAAGTGGCGTTTGAGCCAATGTTTCTCGCGCACCTGCGCGATCAGCTTGGGGTTCGCGGCATCAAGGGACTGACGATGCACGAACCTTTTACAAACCTGCGCAAGGTTATCTTTTTGCAATTCGCGCGTGGGACGGCACGAACGGAAGTATGGCGCGGGCTTCAAGGCGCGGCGTCGCTGCGGGCCGACTGTGGCAAGATCTGCATTGCGGTCAGTGAAGACATTGATCCGACCAATACTGATGCGGTCTTCTGGTCGCTTGCCTATCGCTCCGACCCTGGCGCGGACGTTCACATAATGCCCTATCGTTCTGCCGGACATGGACCGAAATCGGATGCGGGCGAAGACACGACAATCCTCATAGACGCCACGCTTAAACGCGACATGCCGCCGCTGGCGCTGCCCAAGCAGGAATATATGGAGCACGCGCGCGCCATCTGGAATGAATTGGGCCTACCAGCCATTTCGCCACAGTCGCCATGGCACGGCTACACACTCGGAGACTGGGACGAACGTTACGATCTATATGCCAACCGTGCGGTCGACGGACGATGGGCCGAAAGTGGCGAGGAAACCATCAAACGCCGACGTACCGGAATCATACCGGAAACCCCGGCGCGCAACGTCGAAGGAGCTGCAAAGAAACCCCGGGAGCAGTAGCCACACATGCTTCGATTCAAATCTGCCGCCATCCTGATCGCCGCTCTCTTTCTCTTCCCGTACCCGTCCG
>Ga0335082_10007863_pt1 | contig 11576 bp, 15 predicted proteins | sample Lox_Sample_41_FD_206718 | JGI IMG/M metagenome (GOLD analysis project Ga0335082, IMG submission 206718) | Soil microbial communities from Loxahatchee National Wildlife Refuge, Florida, United States - Lox_Sample_4.1 | ecosystem: Environmental > Terrestrial > Soil > Wetlands | place: USA...
ATTGCGGAGCCGCTCTCTCCAGACACCCATGCACGCTACGCGCGTGGCCGGAGCAATAACCACAAGTGGGCGGACGGCGGGCCCGGAAAGCAGACCATTGCCACCAATAAGCCGGGCTCGCTGTTTGCGCCGCAAGAGCTCGCGGCCTGCGAGAACGGTACCGCTCTCCTGCCGATCGGCAGGGCGCCCGGGGTCAACCCGAAATGTGCGGAGCCGGGCTCTGGCGTTCGCGCTAACTCCGATTTCTCGGCCGCCATCTCTCGGCGCGACATTGAGGCGCGTAATAAGCGCACGGTGTGGACCATTCCGACGCAACCTTTCCCTGAGGCGCATTTCGCCACCTTCCCCGAGGATCTGGTAGCCCCGTGTATTTTCGCCGGCACGAAACGCGGCGATTTGGTGCTCGACCCATTCTCCGGCGCCGCTACGGTGGCGGTGGTGGCGAAGCGCAACGGGTGCCGGTACGTGGGGCTCGAGCTCAATCCGGAGTACTGCGAAATTGCGGCGCGCCGGCTGCGCCAGTCCGTCTTTGATTTCGAGGAGATTTCATCATGATTCGAACCGTCCGGCCTCACTGGCTATTTGAGCTCTCGCCGGCGCCCTACATCGCTAAAATCGATATGCCGCGGCATAGAGGCGAGGATGGTATCACGCTGCTCGAAACCTTCTGTCTGATTTCGGCGATGCGTACGGTGCACGCGCAGACCGTCCTGGAAATCGGCACTTACAAGGGGTGGACGGCCTGCAACCTGGCGCGCAACGTGGAGGATGGCGGTAAAGTGTGGACGGTGGATATTGTCGCGCGCGCCCTCGATGCGACGCTATTGCCGATTGAGCGCGTGCAGGCCGATTCCCGTCTCTGGTATGAAGGGCCGGAGCGCTTCGACTTCGTGTTCATCGATGGCGCCCATGATTACGACTCCATTGCTTTGGATACTGCCATGGTGCGGAGCCGCTCGCCGAAAGCAATTTTCTGGCATGACTTCGGCCATCCGGGGTATCCGGACGTGAGCCGCTTTTTGGCGGATCTCACATCCGGGACCGGAATGGATCTCTTTCACGTTGCCGACACTACTCTGGTCGGCTGGTTCACTGCATTTTGAAGCGCAAACAATGGCTCATTTTGCAAGGCCATAAACGCGGACAGTTCCACTCGCGAGATTGCCGCTACCAGCAATGACGCGGAACGCGTTTACCGCCGATGCACTGATATAGGCGGAAGCGATGACAAAAAGGCTTGGCGGGTTGTCGCTGGCTCCTGCGCTTTGCAGTTGGCCTAGAAAGACTTTATTGGCGGATCCTGCGGGGTTGAACATTTTGTAACTGCCACTGATCGGCCAGTTCCCGCTGACGTCCGAGGAAGAGTCGCGAAGCCAGATAGCGGTGTAGCCGGTGGCACCACTATGGCCCGCTGCGTTGTTCGACTGGTTCACGTACAAACTATAGCTGTAGTTCGTTCCTGAATCGTAGGATGACCCGCCGTTTGTGGACATCTGCATCAGAAGTGAAGTGCTGGAAACGGTCTGCACTGAAACTAACTCGATCTCGTATTCGTCATAGCTCGCCGAATACCAGGAGGTGAAGTTGAGAGCGCTCGAATTGCTTGCCGTGTGTTCTTCAAGCAAAACTAGTCCGCCACTGGATCCTCCGGCCGCGGCTGTGTAGCATGGGTTCGGTGATCCTCCGGTGGTGTATTGGACGAAATCTCCGTTTGACGGCGAGTATCCGCTACAAAACGGCACTCCTTCGATTCCTTGCACTGTCGCGGTCAGGCATCCACTACCCGACCCCGCGGAGACGTCTCCGGTCAGGCATACGATAGCGCCATTGGTTCCGCCGCCGGCGTTCGGGATTCGCCATCCATAGACGGCGCCGTTCACGACTCCGCTTCCGCTCAGTCCCGAAAGATTCACCCGTACGAAAGCGTTCGTTCCCTGGACCCACCAGAACCCACCGGTGGTATCGGTGATGGCATTCGAGCCCGAAATGCTGGTCTGCTGGACGGGGAACCCCGCGGCGAACGTGCCGGCGCTGCCGGCGTTGTTAGGCGCCGATTGCAGGGTCACAGTGAGGCCGGTAAAGCCGGAGTTCACGTAAGACATTGCCCATGTGGTGCACCCCTGCTGGCGGTTGTCGAAACCGCTCCCGGTCGGCAGGCTTGAGGCCGTCGACAGCGTGAAAAAGAATTGACAGTCGGGGTTTGGATGTACCTGCTGGACCGGTTGCGCCGGCAGGATCGCCGCGGACGCGGACAAGAGGGCTAAAATCTTTACCGCGCCGTAAAGTTTCGCGGTAGCTGTAAAAAATCGTGTTCGCATGTCGTTACTGCGCATTGGGTATCCTCCATCCGAAAGCGGCGCCGGTAACCACTCCGGTGCCGGTGGCACTCGTCAACTGCACTCGGGTCCATGCATTCTGGCCCACAATCCAGAGAAACCCTCCGGTGGTATTGCTCGCCGGATTGGCGCCGGCGACAATACTCTGCTGCACCGGGAACCCGGTTCCCCATGTGCTCGCGTGGCCGGCATTGTTGGCGGCCGTTTGAAATGTCACCGATACCGCGGAAAATCCGGAGTTGAAGTACACGATCGACCATGTGTTACACCCGGTCTGTCGGTTGTCGAACCCGTCATTCGCCGGCACGGCGGTGGTGGTCGTGAAGTTGAAATAGAACTGACAGTCGGGGTTTTCGTGTACCTGAGTAGTGCCCTGCGCCGGTGAGTAACTGAGACATCCGGCCAGTAGCATCGCCAGAATCGAAACGCGGAGAGTTCGCATGTGCCTCCTTGACGTGGTTATTTTAACAGCACCGGTACTGTTGTGCACGTCACTACCGGGGCATCAGCGGGGCACTAGCGGGGCACTAGCGGGGCACTAGCGGGGCACTGGCGGGGCACTACCGCGGCCACCAGTACCCGAAAAACGCGCAGATGATGCGGCCGCCCATCAGGTTGCTCGCGGCGCTCGCGGCCACGTTCACGTAATAGGTCACCAGCTGGTTCGATTGAATGATAATCAGCGAGTTCGGGCTCTGCGGGCCTTGCGTGAGGGTGCCGATCTGAGTAGTCGTGTTGCCGTAGTTTTTCACCCAGCGCTGGTTTAGCTGGATGCGCCAGGTGAGGTCCCCGCTTCCTTCCTGGAACCCTTGCCCGGTGTAGGTCTGGACGATGTAGTTAATTACGCCATCGTATCCCAGCGGGACGCGAAACTGCGTTACCACCTGGTCGGTGCCGTACCCGGAGGTCGGTAGGGCGATTGATCCGATGGGGGAAAAGCGCTTCCCCTGCGGGGGCATTTTGATCCATGGGGGATCGAAGTATTTCGAGCCCGGGCAAATGGCCATCAGTCCGCCGCATCGGTTGATGCGGTCCCAGAGCTCAAGCTCGCGGTCCAGACATCCGTTGAAAAACGTGGGGGGCTCGCGCCGCTGGTTGATGTTCCGCGGTAGATAGATGCGGTTGCCCGGAGGGCCGGACGCTACCTCCGCACAGTTGTAGCTGTAGGGGTTCATCGTCCCAGTCCTTTCAGGCCGGCCAGTCCCAGCTGCCAGCTGCGCTCCCGGTCTTCCTCGGTGATGATCCGGCAGGGCTCGGCGAAATGTAGCAGAAACTGGCAATTAATGGTGTTGGCCGTGCGGTTGGAAACTTCCACGTTGCACAGTCCCGGCGCCAGGATCAGGCGCGGCTGGGTAAGCAGGATGGGATTCGCCCGGCTGGTGAAATCGGAATGGCTGCCGGCGGCATTGCTGAAATCCTGCCAGAGCGGTACGCCGGTACAGCTGTCCACCAGCTGCACCAGTAGATCCGCGGCCGTAGTCTCGGCCGGCTCGTCGTCGGGATTGGTGGCCGACAGGCTGGCGAACGAATAGCCCCATAGGTAGGAGTTGGCGGCGAGCTCGATCTGATAGTACAGCGTGTCGTACGGCTGAATCGGCTGGTCGATGTCATCCGGCACGACAAACCAGCGCGCCCGGTAGTTGGCGGCGCGCCGCAAGATGTCGAGTTGCGCGAGCGCGTTCGGAAAGGTGCGCTTGGGCAAGTAGAGCAGCTGGGTGTTGTAAGTGAACCCGTCGACCACCTGCGCCAGGGTGATGGTTTCTTCCGGCTTGGCCGGTGCTCCCAGAATGGAATAGTTAGGCTGGGACAAGCTGAGGTTGGGGTCGTTAACCGGCCGGTTGGCGCGCGTGTCTCCTAGCATGGTTCCTCCTTCTGTTCGGCCGCTTTCCAGTGCATCGAGAGTTCCGGCGCCGAAAGACAGAACTGGCCGGCGTCGGTTTTGATTGCGATATGTTCTTCGATCTCGTTGCCTTCGCCGGTCTCGTTCATTTCGGCCGAGAGAATGCGGGCGCCGGCGAGCGTGCCTAAAAACTCATTGGCGGCGTCCTGGTTCATTGGGTAGTGTTGCGTTCCGGTCCGTGGTGGGGGCACGGCGGCCGCCAGATCGATCGGTGGAAAATCATAGCCTGCGCGCTCGAGGGCTTCGCGAAACGCCGGCATTTGTTGGGCTACACTGTTGGCCATCCACCGACAGGTAGCTCCCGTCATGCCGGGCAGGTGCGCGCGCCGCGCGATAGTGGCGGCGATGGCATCGTCCCGGAGAATGAACCACTGCGCCATGAAAAAATCATTCCAACCGCGCCGGCTGGCCTCGGTCGTTTGCCATTCGAGCGCCTTTTTGAATAGCGCAAGAAACTCCGGCGTCTTTTGCCATTCCGAGTGCAGGTCGCGGTGTTTCCGGCATAGGGCCACCAGCGCGCCGGCGGTGGGCAATACGGTTGTGCCGGTGGTTCCGCCGCGGATGAGATAGCGGAAATACTCTGGCACAATGTCGGGCTGCGGGTTTTCTCCGTAATGCGTAATGAATTCCGCCCACATGCGATCTTCTTCGGTGGGCGGCTTGGGCGCATTGACTATGGCCAGACATTTCTGCTTGTACAGCTCGAGAACGTGCAGCATGCCGGCGTTCGTGGCTACTTCTGTGATGTCCGGATCTTCGAACAGGGCAAGCGCGAATTCGGCCGGCGTGCCTTTCCAGGTCAACTTATAGAGCAGCTTCCCGATGGGTATACCGAACCACATGGTGAGCTTGAAAAGCAGGAAACCCGCGAGTTTAATGAGGCGAATCAGCATGGGTACCTCCAGATACCATCAAACAGTATCTCGTAAGTCTGCGGGATCGAGCTCGAGCAGAGCAGCGAAGTGACGTCGAACGTGATGTACCCGCCGGCGGGATAGATCTGCGAGGGGCAGGGGAAAGTTGCCTGGTAGGGTGAGCTCGTCGCCGGCGTCGGCCGACCGGCGTTGTAGAATCCCTGCAACATGGGCGCCGAGCTGTACTGGTGCATGTTGGGGTCGTAGAGCGTCATGGCGAAATCGGGGGTTGTGAGCGCGCCGGTGGCGGCGGCCTTCGAAATCGAGATGCGCAATAGTTCGAAATCGAAGTTATCCAGCTGCTGATTAAAGCGCTGCGGGGGTTGCACGTTGCCGCTGACATCGAAGTGCGACCAATTGATGGTCAGTTCGTAGGCGTAGGCGTAGCGCACTTCGCGGTATTTGTACGGCGTGATCTGCCGCGGGTAGGTCGAGCCGCGGGCGAAGCGCTTCACGCCCATAAAAGCGATTTGCGACGTATAGATGGGGGTTCCGCCGCATGCGTTGAATGCCCGGAGCGTGTTGTACAGGTCGAAAGAAATCTGGTCGTTTTGCCGATACAGTTTCTCCGGCACTACCGGCCACGTCTTGGGCACGATGATACCTGACGTCGGGTTCCCCTGGGCATAGGTTCCGCTCGCGTTCTTGAACCCGAATTTGCCTTGCGCCGCGGGCGTGTTGACGCAGTTCGGTACGCCCATGATGCGTCGCAGAATGAACGCCGAGTCGCCCTGCAGCTGCTGCGAGATGTTGAGGACGTTTTGCCCGTCCGTGAAAGCGGAAGTGTCGTAGACGTAGGCGAACGGGAAGTCGAGAGTCCCGTCCGGCGTGAGGTAAGGTTCTTCGATGATGCGCACGGTTCCCCCTACGCTACACGATAGCGCTTCACGCCGCGCGCCAGAATTTCAATGGTGTTGGTCTCTCCGCTGGTGTCCTGGATGTCGATGCCGATGCGGCCGCCGGCCGGAATCAGGATCTCGGGGAATACCGGATAGGGGCTCGCGGCGTCGCCTTGCAGATTGGCGCTCGCGATCATGCCGTTCGAAAGGTAATATCCCTGCGAGTCGGCGAACCGGATATTGAAGGCGCCGGTCGCCGATGCGATGACAAGCGCGCGCCAGGCGAAATCGGCGTCGTTGGTCGTGGGCAGCGTCTGGTCGCGCAAAAACTGATTGCCGGTCAGAACTACATCGTAGACATAGGTAAAGTCGACGTCGGTGTAGTTGAGGGGCGATGCGTTGTTGAGGCCGTTATCGCCGGGCGAAGCGTAGGGATTGGCCGGGATGGCTTGCATTGGATTCCTCCAGATTATGACTGCGGGTTGGTGTCGTGCCTCGCCCGGCGTCTCCCAGTTTCCCTATCCGTTTGGTTCGAGCCTGCCGCGCCTCTCCAGAGGCGAAGGCGCGGCAGGTCGAGCCCGGTTGCGGGATCGACGGGAGGCGCCCGGGTGGGGCGCCTCGGTTGCAAATGTCAGGTTCTACTGGACGCCACGCGCGTAGAGACCGCGCAAAACCATCTGGTAGAAAATGCCTGAGCCGGAAGCGTTCAGCGTGTACTGGTTTCCTTGCAGGTCTCCGTAGAAACTCATCTGGTTTTCCAATACGACGTTGATGCCCAGACGGTGCATTTCGCTACGGCCGGGCATGCCGTTGTTGAGCACGCTGGTCTGAGTCGTCGTCAGGGTGCCGTAGATGCCGCCGCCGGCGTTGTACACCCAGAGCGGGCCTCGCTGGTAGTTCTTCTGCCCCAACCAAAACTCGAAGCAGAACCCGTTCAGGATATTGTAAATGTCGAGCAGGCTGATGTTTTCGGCGTAGCGGAAGCTGAAACCGAAAACCGCGAACGCTTCGGGGGCGTTCAGCTTTTGGGGCTGGCTCATATTGGTCAGGGCCAGCGTCTTGCCGCTCTGCGGTCCGACGTTGGTAAACAGGACGCTTGCGATCGGCGTCAGGTTCGACCCGGCGGCGATGGTCACCGAATCATAGAGGGGCGTATCCTGGATGTCCATGCGGTTGGCCACATAGACCACCGAATTGAACGATTCCAGGATAAACTGCTGCTGCGGGGTAAAGGGCGCCGCCTGCACGGCGGGCATTGCCACGGCTTGAGAAGACATCTTGAATCCTTTCTCGGATTGCGCTCTGGCGCGGTCTTACGCTGCTGGTTCTTGTTTCGGGGCGGCCGCGCAACCTGCCGGCCGCCCGTTTCGAATCGGTCGCTAGTACGCGCTCGGGTAAGCGCGGCCTAGGCCGCTGGTCGTCACCTTGGCGCCGGCGGGCGCCATGGCATGGGTCGGGGCAGACTGCTGCAACTGCCGGCCGCGGAGCGGGTTCTGCGGTACCGGGAACTGTCCGGGCACCAGATCGCCGAAACCGCTCAGGGCAAGCGGCACTCCGCCGATGGTCAGGTTGGGCAGGAAAGCGTTCAGGCCTACGCTCGCGGTCTGCATCAGGCCGCCGAAAAGCACGCCTTCACTGAACGGCTCGCTGACTTTCGAAGCTACCCACCATGCGGCGATAGCCGAAATACCCGAAATCAGGAACGGGCCGAAACTCGAGCTGCCCAGTCCGCCGGTGATGGTCGACGGGATCAGGGTCGGGATAAACTTGGTCGCGGCCACTCCCACGAGGCCTCCGCCCAAAACCATCAGGCTGGCTTTCGAGCCCAGCGCATTCCCGAACAGTCTGGGGTTACGCCGGCCGTTGCGCCGGCGGTTGCGCCGCGGCGCCATGACCACCACGCGGGTGGTCGCGTTGCGGCGATGCCGGCGCCGGCGGTTGGGCGCCCGGCGGTTGTGCATGACGCGACGACGGCGATGCCGCCGCGGGTTGGATACGGCGCGGCGGCGGTGGTGGACACGGACCCGCCGGCGCGAGTTGATACTACGTCTGCGCTTTGGTCGTTTCACGGTGCTTCTCCTTTTGGGGTTGCTGCGCTGCAGTGGTTTCAAATGCAGCACCAGCGGGTTGGACACTCTGCGGTTGGCGCGCCGTACGCGCTTGTTGGGCTCCGTGCGCGTGCGCTTGCGCCGGGCCTTGAGCGCGGCCTTTTGCCGGCGCGTGCCGAAAATTGCGATCTGGCGGGGCGACATCCTCCGGGTACGTTTGCGCCCACGGTGGGGATTCGGTAACCGGGTTGTCTTCACTACTCGCATGAAAGGCCTCCTGGGTTACAGAATTTAGTTGCCCGGGGTCGCCGGCAGTCGGAGCGTAATCGAAATGGTGCGGCCGCTTCCCGCGGTGTTGGCTTTGGTGCCTACCACGGTGTTGGTATTCCACGCCCATGTGATGCCGCTCGGGGTAGTGGTCGAACTGCCTAGCGCCTGATCGACCACGATAATATCCGGCTCATGCGCGGCCTGCGCGGCCGCCGATAGCCCCCAGTCGTGCGTGAGCGTAATCGTGGTATCCGCGTCGGTGAACCCGACTAAGGCATTAATCCGGTTGACCTGCGCCGCCTGGATGGCAGTTGGCGCCACGGCGCTGCCTCCGGTAAAGGCCGTGCCGACTTGTGGGGACGGGTTGTCCTGCACAAAGCTCGAGTAGGTCACCGTTACGGTCCCGGCGATTCCGAGCCCTAGCCCCACAATCCAGGTGAGCGCGTGAGAGCCGATATGGTTGGCGGTTACGGCGGCTGCGGGCATGAGGGCAAGCGCTATTACTGCCATCAGCACCGCGCCGAGTTTTCGTCTGGTGTTCATCTTTCTTTTCCTTCCTCGCCCGCAGGCGAACTACGCTTTCGAAAACTTGCCCGCAAAAAGCAAAAGGGGCTGTCGAGACGCTGGAGCGTCCCAACAACCCCTTGTACAAGGTTGCTTTCTGCGGGTTACTGCATCTTTCCTACGGCTGGCCGGCCGGTGAAAAGATCTTGAGAAAACTTACATGGCGGAGGCCTCCGCGAGGGCCGGAGCCAGGCGGTCGCCATTGCGCCGCGCGCGGTCCTCTTCAATTTTTTCCAGGCGCGCATGAGCCGCGGGGCTGGCGTTATCGCTCAGGCGATAATCGGGCTCGATCGGCTGCGTCTTCCAATGTTCGACTTTGGCCTGGGGTACCACGCAAAACCTCAATCCATGTTCCTTTGCGCGTACGAAAAATGCAATATCTTCTCCGGTAATACCCAGCAGTTCGTTATCCGGGCTCGCCACCGGGGCGAACGCCCGCGGGCCGAGTTGCTCCATGGCCTCGTAGCGCATCAGGAGGCAGGGGAAGCCGCTCCATTCGATCTCCTTGGGGGCGGCATTGTCGGCGTAGAGCTCGGCCAGTGTCGTGTCGAGCAGGTGCAGGGTGCCGGGCTTGAAATTGCCGGCCGAGGGCAACCATGCAACTTTGCCGGTCTCATCGTCCTGCGTCCGGATCCAGCACCAACCGGCGGCGCCCGAAAACTCGCGATGCACGTCGAGCGTTTGAATCAGGGCGCGAACCGTTTCGATGGTCGGGGTATTGTCGTCGTCAATCCACAATAGAAAGTCCGGCCGTCCCAGCGTCCCGGCCTCATAGATGGCATCGCGCGCCATGCCGGCGCGTACGTGATAGACGTTGGTCGAATACCCAAACATGAAACGCACTAAGTATCCATCGGCCAACAGGCCGGCGACTACGTGCCAAAACGCTTTTTCCCAGTCCGCGCGATGCGACTCACCCGGGCAACACATGGCGATGGTGCGCTGCTCGGGCGACGGCGCCGCCGGTGCGGTTGCCGGCGCGGCGTCCCAACCGGGCAACCATACCCGCGGAAAACCTAAGGCGCGGCGCCGCTCGAACACTTCGCGGCCGCGCTCGTAAGCCTCGCGGCTGTTTTCGAGCGCATAGACTGCATCCATTTCCGCGGTCTGAAACGCCGGGTGCCGGTGCTCGAATCCGATGGCAGTCTCAACCACAGTCCCGTACTTGCGAAATAGCCCCGTGTACTCGTTGTCGAGAAACATCGATTGATATTCTGGACACCACGGACCGATGAGTTTGTCGAGCGCGCGCGTCCAACAGGGCGGGTTGAAAATCTCGTTGTCACGCTGCGAGCCGGTGAGCAGGTGGATGGCGGCGGGCCGTGCGGGATCGCCATCGCGTTCGAGGGCGCCGATAATGCGGGTATCCCATTGTGGCGGGAAAAACAGATCGTCCATTGAGCCGAGAATGATTTCACCCGTCGCCTGCAGGCGCCCGGCGTTGCCGGCGTCGGCCACACAATCGCGGCCGTAGTTGGTGATGATTTTCAGACTTCCCCAGTCGCTTGCCAGGCGCCCGGCCTGCTTCCAGAAATCGGCTACACGCGTGTGGTGCACGACTAGCAGATATTCGACATCCTGCCGGCGGTCGCAAGTGATATGCGCGCTCTGAAAGCTTTTCCACCATGGGAACTGAAAGCTTGGATGCACGCGTGCGGTCGGATGCAGAATCGTGAATTTCATCAGTCGAGCCATCTTTCCGCGGCGCTGAGGCCGACAAGCGCGCCTAACTCTTCGGCGGCCTCTCTGGATATGTCCCGGTTGTGGCGCGCGATCCATAGCGCGATGCGAGACCGGTGCTCGCGCAGAATCAGCTGTTCGCGGGAGTGCACCTGGAACGCTTTGAAGACTGAGCACAGCATGGCTTTTACGCTGCCTTCTGTGAGCCCCATGCGTTCGCCGCATTCTTGGTTAGTCAGGCCTTCGGTGACAACGAGTTGGTGCAGTTCCGCAAGCCTGGGAGTAAGTGAAGCACCGGGCTTGCGGTATGACCATCCGCTATTTTTGATCTGGCGGGGCGGGATGATCCGTTGCGCCCGGGTGGTTTCCTGCGCCAGTGTCGAACCCAGTCCCATCAGCGTTTGCTACCTCCCATGCCGGCGACGAGTGCAATGATGCCGATGGGCACGGCGAGCACTCCCAGAGTGAAGGGCAGGGCGCTGCCGGCCAGGGCCGCGCTGGGATTCGATAGCAGCGTCCCGGTGGTGGCCAGTGCCTGCGATGGACTGGTCCACTGCTGCAGGCCGGTGGTAAAGCTTTGAACCGCGCTGGGCGTCTGGGTGGTTTGCGTGGTTACCGTGGTGTCGCCGAGTCCCATAATCATATTTCTGCCTCTTCCTCTTCGTCTTCTTCTTCGAGGTCCTCGTCTGCTTCGACATCGGCCGCGGCGGCTTCGATGAGCTCGATTAGTTCCTCGGCTTGCGTGGGGTCGAGCTCGAGCTCGTGTTCTCCCAGCTTCAGGACGATCATGCCGTCTTGCGCGAAAGCGTCAATCTCGATCGGGTCGTCTGGTCCCGGGTTAGCCTTTGGCTTGGTAACTTTCATGCCCATATGTCAGTTCTCGATTCCCGGACTCATGCCGATGAGCGGCTGCTCGATCTTGTAGGCGCCGCCGGAAACGTACTGGTGCGGCGAAAGCGGGTCGTAGCGCAATAGCGGCTGCTCTCCGGTGTCCTCTCCTAACCCGTGGTAGTAGTCGGTAAGCT
>Ga0335082_10007865_pt1 | contig 11576 bp, 10 predicted proteins | sample Lox_Sample_41_FD_206718 | JGI IMG/M metagenome (GOLD analysis project Ga0335082, IMG submission 206718) | Soil microbial communities from Loxahatchee National Wildlife Refuge, Florida, United States - Lox_Sample_4.1 | ecosystem: Environmental > Terrestrial > Soil > Wetlands | place: USA...
CGGCCTCGGGGCGCGCTGGATTCAAGCGAGTGCTTCCCGCCACCACGCACGCCATTTCGAGCGAACCGCGCAACTGATCGGCAGCGTCAAAGATGCGCGGCTTGTCCTCCTGCATGTCGCGATTGTAGGTCATGGGAAGGCCCTTCATGATCAGGAACAGGGCCGTGTAGTCGCCGAAAACGGCGCCGCACTTGCCACGGATCAGCTCCAGCGAATCGGGGTTTTTCTTCTGCGGCATGATGCTCGACCCGCTGGTGACGCCGTCGCCAAGCTCCAGCCAGCCGTACTCCTCGCCCGAGTACAGAATCCAGTCTTCGGCCAGGCGGCTGAGGTGCAGCAGGATCATGTCGGCGGAATGCAGGAAGTCGAGGGCGAAATCACGGTCGCCCGATACATCCATGGAGTTGCGGGTGATGCTGTCGAAGCGGAGGTCGCGGGCGATGGCCTCACGGTCGAAGGGGAATCCCGATCCGGCGAGAGCGCCCGAGCCGAGCGGCATCACATTGACTCGCGCACGAGTTTGCCGCAGGCGCTCAACGTCGCGCCCGAACATTTCGAAATAGGCTAGCAGATAATGCGGCCATAGCACCGGCTGGGCGCGGCGTGTGTGGGTGTAGCCGGGAACAATCGCGTGCGGATTGCGGCGCGCCATCTCGAGCAAGGCCGCCATCAGATCCAGCAGCAGCGTGGCGCAGGCGTCAATTTCTTCGCGCAGCCACAGACGGATGTCGAGCGAAACCTGGTCATTCCGGCTGCGGCCGGTATGGATCTTGTCGGCCAGCTCGCCGGCAAGTTCCTTGAGCTTGCGAATCACGAGGGTGTGGACGTCCTCGTCCGGAGCGCCTTCGAAGAAGCCGGGCTCGCGGGCGGCGCCGCGGATTTGTTCGAAGGCATCCACAAGCGAAGCGCATTCGCCGCTGGTCAGGATGCCGACTCGCTCGAGTGCGCGGGCGTAGGCTTGCGAACCACGGCAATCCGCGTCGAGCAGACGCTTATCAAAATGAAGGGAGCCTGAGAAGCGTTCAAAGACCTCGGAAGGTCCGCTTTCGAATCGGCCGCCCCAGAGTTTCATTTCCCTTGCTTGGCAGCTTGCGCGCGCACGCGGATGGGCAGCCCGATCAGGTTGATGAACCCCTGCGCGTCCTTCTGATCGTACCCGGCGCCCATCGTGAAACTGGCGATGTTCAGCGAGTACAGCGAGTACGGCGACTTGCGGCTCACCGGCTCGATGTTGCCCTTGTACAGCCGCAGCTTCACCTCGCCGGTCGTGGCCGCACTGACAGATTCGAAAAACGCATCGAGCGATTCGCGCAGCGGCGTAAACCACAATCCGTTGTAGACCATCTCCGCGTAATCAAGCGCCAGCTTCTGCTTATAGTGCATCGTGTTTCTGTCGAGCGTCAGCGATTCGAGTTCCCGATGCGCGTACATGATGAGCGTGCCACCGGGCGTTTCGTAACAGCCGCGCGACTTCATCCCGACGAAGCGATTCTCTACGAGATCGATGCGACCGATCCCATGCTCCCCGCCGGTCTTATTCAACGTCTCAAGTAGCTTCACGCCCGAAGTGCGTTTGCCATTCACCGAAACTGGACGGCCCTTTTCGAAACCGATAGTCACTTCCGCGGGCTTGTCCGGTGCATCCTTAGGACTGCGCGTGAGCATCCAGATTTCGTCGGGCGCGGCATTCGCCGGATCCTCGAGCGCGCCGCCCTCATGAGAAATGTGCCAGATGTTGCGATCGCGGCTGTAAATCTTCTTGGTGGTCTGCGAAATCGGAACATTGTGCTTGGCCGCATAGTCGATTGCATCCTCGCGCGACACGATGTTCCATTCGCGCCACGGAGCGATCACGTCGAGATGCGGTGCCAAAGCCTTGTAAGTAAGCTCGAACCGAACCTGGTCGTTGCCTTTCCCCGTGCAACCGTGCGCAAGCGCATCGCAACCGGTCTTCAGCGCCACCTCAACCTGCTTCTTCGCCAGCAACGGCCGCGCGACGGAAGTACCGAGCAGATATTTATGCTCGTACACGCCGCCCGATCGAACCAGCGGCCAGAGATACTCAGTGACGAACTCCTCGCGCATGTCCGCCACGTGGACTTCAGACGCGCCAGTCTTGCGCGCCTTCTTTTCCAGGCCTTTCAACTCGTCGTCACCTTGACCGATATCGCCGCACACGGCCACGACTTCGCAGTCGTAGGTTTCCTTCAGCCACGGAATGATGATGGATGTATCGAGCCCGCCCGAGTAGGCCAAGGCTACTTTCTTGGGTTTCATATGTCAGATTTTTAGGGCCTAGGTGACAGGGCCTAGCCGATCAACATCAATAGTAAAGCTTTTTGAACGTGGAGGCGATTCTCGGCCTGATCGAACACAGCCGACTGCGAGGATTCCATCACCTCATCGGTGACTTCTTCGCCGCGCTTGGCAGGCAGGCAATGGAGGAAAACTGCATCGGGGCTTGCCTGCGCCAGCAGCTCGCCATTCACCTGATACCCGGCGAAATCAGCCAGTCGCTTTTCCCGTTCCTGTTCCTGGCCCATGCTGGTCCAGACATCGGTGTAGATGGCGTGCGCCCCTCGAACGGCCGCGACCGGATCGGCGGTGATTACTAATTGACTACCGGACACGGCAGCGAGCGCCTCGGCCTGCGCCACGATCTCACGGTCCGCCTCGTAATCTTTGGGCGATGCGATCGTAAAGTTCATCCCCAACCGAAGTGCCGTGAGCATCAGCGAATTCGCAACGTTGTTGCCGTCGCCGATGAACGCGAGTTTCAAACCGCGCAGGTCGCCGAATTTCTCCTGCAGCGTAAAGACATCGGCCAGCGCCTGGCAGGGATGGAAGCGATCGCTCAGCGCGTTGATCACCGGTACGCTCGACCAGCGTGCCAGCTCATCAATCGTAGTTTGCGAGAACGTTCGGGCAACGATGCCGTTGGTCCAGCGATCGAGGTTCCGAGCGACATCCTTGAGCGGTTCGCGATCGCCGATCGGGCCAATGCTGACGACAGCGTCGCCACCGAGCTGCTTTGCCGCAAGCTCGAACGTCAACCGGGTGCGCAGCGACGGCTTCTCGAACAGCAACGTGAGGTACTTGCCGCTAAGCGCCGTGGCAAAGCGGGCCGGATTCACCTTCATCTGCCGCGTAAGGTCCAACAGCGCCAGCAACTCGTCCTGGGACAAGTCGAGATCGCGGGTAAAATCGGGCGCCCCGATCTTGGGGACCGGTGCCACCACCCGTTTTAGCTGTTTTAGAGATGTTCCCGCGCTAGGCATGGTGAGGTCGGCTATCGGCTCCCTGTATTTTTATTCACCTGAATGAATAATTACACATTTGGCCTGGAGATGTCAACTAGTCCCAGCAAGAGTTCCAAATTCACACCTAAGACGTGGTAGTGACTGGGACGGTTGGCGGCAGAGAAGGTCAGCTTGGGATAACAGCAAGTCGTATACACCTCCGCCTTGCTACGATTGTGAAGAGTAAAGTCGACAAGGCCCTCGATAAGATGCCAACTTTGCTTCAAGACGCCCTCTCCAATCTGCGCTCAGAAGTGCGCGGCGAGGATAGACGCGTTCGAGAAGGCCTGCACTAATTTCAAAGGTCGGCCTAAATCTCCCGCAGGGCCAAAACCTTCGGGGCGTCGGGGCGCAACTCAGTTCGCTCACGATAAATTTCGTCGCTTCCGCTTCTGTTGCTCCCTGCTCTTTTAGCCACGCGAGACCTTTTCACAATCTTGACATGTTGACGGCGCGTCTCAATGTCGATCGGTCGCTTTTTTGCTTCTTATTGACTGCTTGTATGCTTCCCTAGCGTCGTCATCCAGGGCCATTAATTTTCCCTGTGGTTTGGGTCCGGCGATGAGGGAGCGGGCGAGCGAGACAGCATCGAACTCCATCCTCTGCGACCGTCTATCCATGGTATGCGCACATAGTTCACTCCAACTGCTCACCCAAACAATGGGCTGCGGTTCGATACGGCTGAACACACCGCCATGTTATCCTTCAATTTCAAGGAACAATTTGCTCCACCGCTACGCCCTACTTGTCTCTCTACTACCTCTAGCGGTTGCCGCGCAGCGCGATGGGGATGATGTTGGCCGCTTCGTGGCCGGATATCCAGGCCCACCCGGCAGTTCATTCGCAAAATTGGAAAGCACTCCAGCCTGGCGGGAACACCGGCGCAAACTCGACACCGAGTGGAAGCAAGCCGACGCGTTGATCAACGGACTTCGCGAGTTCCAACGCGCCGAACTCAGCGCCAAGCCGATGACCGACTCGGTTGTCTTTTATCCGTTCGGTGGCCCCGACGCGCTCACGCCCACCCTCTGCTTTCCGCGCAGCCCAGCGTACGTGATCATCGGACTCGAACCTGCCGGCACACTCCCCACGGCGGATCAGCTCGCCAAGAAAGATCTATCCAAATACCTGGGATCCTTCCGCGAGACGCTCGCCTCTGAACTACACCGCAGCTTCTTCATCACCAGCCAGATGGATCATGAATATCGCGGTCAAGTCACCGACGGATTGCTCTTGCCGATCCTGCATCTACTGGTTCGCACGCATCACAACATTCTGAATGTCCGCTACATTCGGCTCGACGACAATGGCCAAGTCGTCGATCGCCAGCTCGACTATACCTCTCCAGCGAAATTCCAGAACAAAGGCGTCGAAGTAGATTTTCGTCAGGATTCCGACTCGCTGCATCAGAAGCTCTATTACTTCGCGGTGAACCTCGCCGACGAGCGTCTGAAAGAGAACAAGGCTGCGCTTGCATACTTCGCGCGTCTGAAAGGATCCACCACGCTGCTGAAAGCCACATCCTACGCAACGCACCGGCCGGACTTCTCCGTCATCCGCAATCTGATGCTCGCCAACAGCGCCGCGATCTTGCAGGACGACTCCGGCATTCCGTATCGCTGGTTCCAACCGTCCGTCTGGCATGTGTTGCTCTACGGCGGCTACGATCGTCCGTATGGAAGTTTCCGAGGCCTTGCACAAGCGGATTTGCGGCAAGCCTACCACTCGTCGAGCCCCAAACCGCTGACTTTTGCCATCGGCTACGGGTTCGAGCGGATTCCTTCGAATCTGTTGCTGGCCAAACGCGCCAAGCCCGTGGAAGCAGCAGCATCGGGAACCGCCATAGCGCGGTGAACGCTACACTATCAGCAGTCCCTGATGAAGATTTCGGCTGCGATCATCACGTTCAATGAAGAGCGCAACATCGCACGCGTCATCGAGAGCTTGAGATGCTGCGACGAGATCGTCGTGGTCGACAGCGGATCCACCGACCGGACCGTGGAGCTGGCCACCAAGCTTGGCGCTCGCGTGGTGGAAACCACTTGGCGCGGTTACGCCGGCCAGAAAAATTATGCCTCTGAGCAATGCGCGAACGATTGGATTTTGTCACTCGATGCCGACGAAGCTTTGAGTGAAGCGCTCGAAGGCGAAATCTGGCACATCAAGAAGAATGGTCCGCAGTACGACGCCTATACGATGCCGCGGATGGCGCAATACCTCGGCCGTTGGATTCTCCACTCGGGCTGGTATCCGGATCGCAAAGTCCGGCTGTTCGACCGGCATCATGCCAAGTGGATCGGCGATTTGATCCATGAGTCCGTGCAGGTCGAAGGCCGCGTCGGACACTTGAAGTCGAGCATCCTGCACTTCACCTGCAGCTCACTTTCCGAGCATCTGAAGACCATGGACCGCTATACCACCCTCGCAGCGGAGCAATTGGTGGAGCAGCGCACGCCGATCGGCTGGACGCAATTGGCGCTCGAACCGCCCTGGACATTTTTCCGCACTTATGTTTTGCAGCGCGGGTTCCTCGACGGAGCAGAAGGCCTGGCCATCGCCCATATGGCGGCGCTCTACAATTTTCTGAAATACGCCAAGGCCAAGAACATGAGTCCCCGAAGGTAGCCTTGTTCATTCTGCACATGGACAGCGGGGCTACGATGCGCGGAGGACAGTGGCAAGGGCTACATCTCATGCGAGGCTTGGCCGCCGCGGGCCATCGGATCCGACTCCTTGCGCCTGCTGGCTCGCCTCTGTTGCAGGCTGCATTAGCGCAACGCTGGGATGCATCGCCATTGAAATTCGCCTCGATCCGCAGTGCAGCATCTGACGTCGATGTGATTCACGCCCACGATGCGCGCACGCATACATTGGCCGCCTTCACGAACCGGCCGGTGGTAGTTTCCCGGCGCGTTGCCTTCCCAGTGCGCCGTGGAATCGCGTCGCGGTGGAAGTATGGTCGCGCAGGTCACTACGTCGCCGTGTCCCAGTACGTGAAGCGGACGCTGATGGACGCGGGCGTCGCTCCGGAGCGCATCACAGTCGTATACGACGGAGTTCCCCTGAATCCCTCCTTACCCAAGTCGCTCGACCGCTCGGGCGTGCTGGCCATCGACTCCGACGATCCGCTGAAAGGCAAGGCCCTCATCGAACAGGCCGCCGCGCTAGCCGATTTTCCCGTACACTTCTCTCGCGATCTGGCACGCGATCTACCGCTTGCGGCAGTGTTCGTTTATATTACGGAATTGGAAGGGCTCGGCTCGGCAATACTGTTAGCGATGGCGGCCGGCGCTCCTGTGATTGCGAGCAATGTCGGCGGCGTGCCGGAGATCATCGAGAATGATGTAACGGGGTTGCTGGTGCCGAACGATCCGAAGGCCATCGCAAAGGCCATTCAACATATGCTGAGTGATCGCACCATGGCGGTCCGTTTGATCGCCGCGGCGAGGACACGCGTGGAGCGGGATTTTTCAGTCGACCGAATGGTGAAAGAAACGATTCGCGTATACGAAAGGATGCTCGGGTGATCGAAGCCATCATTGCGGGGTTGTTCGGATTGCTTATTGGGAGCTTCCTCAATGTCTGCATTTACCGTCTTCCGCGCGATCTATCCGTAGTGAAACCCCGTTCCTTCTGCCCGAATTGCGAGAAGCCCATCGCCTGGTACGACAACGTTCCGCTGCTGAGCTACTTCGTGCTTGCGGGAAGGTGCCGGAATTGTGGACAACGAATTCCCGTGCGCTATCCGCTGGTGGAACTGCTGACCGGGGCAGCATTCTTCACCGCGTTTTGGGCGCTCGGCCGGACGGCTGTGGCGATGAAGTACAGCGTGTTCGGAGCGTTATTGATCACGCTGATTTTCTCGGACCTCGAAGAACGAATTCTGCCCGATGAATTCACGCTGGGCGGCGTCGCCCTCGGAGCGGTATTCGCCGCCTTCGTCCCGCTGAATTGGGGATTCATGCGCCTGCTGCTGCTCTCGGTTCAAAACCGGCGCGTGATTTCGGTGGCGGAGTCGCTCTTCGCGGCCGTATTTTGCGCCGGAACACTGTGGCTGGTGGGCACGCTTTATCAGAGAATCCGCCATCGCGAGGGGCTCGGCTTGGGCGATGTGAAGATGGTGGCGATGATCGGCGCGTTCCTCGGACTCGAAGGCGCGCTGCTGACGCTGATCGTCGGGTCCTTGCTGGGCGCGCTGGTAGGGCTATGTTACATCTGGTTCACCGGCAAGGACGCATCGACGTATGAATTGCCTTTCGGAACATTCCTGGGCATCGCCGCGCTCGGCGTTGCATTCATTGGCGAGGTTTTCATGACCTGGTATAACCGGCTTGGTGTTTGATATGACCACGCGTCGAGGTTTCCTCGCCGATCTGCTTGCGGCCGGAACAGGCCTGCAGCAGGCATCAGAACTCATCAGGAAGAAGTCCGCTTCGCCGGTAGAGCTGACCCAAGAGTGCCTCAAGCGGATCGAGAAACTGAATCCGGTCCTCAACGCCTTCATCACAGTCACCGCCGACCAGGCCCTCGCGCACGCACGCGAACTCGAAGCGGAACGGCAGCGCGGGAAATGGCGTGGACCACTCCATGGCGTCCCGATCGCGCTGAAGGACCTGATCGACACTGCTGGTATCCGAACCACTGCCGCGAGTGCAGTTTTCGCCGATCGCATTCCAACAGAGGATGCCGAGGTAGTCCGGCGCCTGAAAGCTGCCGGGGCAGTTCTGCTGGGCAAGCTGAACATGCACGAGTTCGCATACGGCGCGAGTTCGGTGCCCAGCCACTTCGGCCCGGTACACAATCCCTGGAAGCTCGATCGCATTGCAGGCGGCTCCTCCGGCGGATCGGCTGCCGCGGTAGCTGCCGGACTTTGCTATGGCGCGCTGGGCTCCGATACCGGCGGCTCCATCCGCCAACCGTCCGCCTATTGCGGCATCGCGGGATTAAAGCCAACGTTCGGGCGAGTGAGTACACGCGGCGTGATTCCTCTTGCCTGGTCGCTCGATCACATCGGCCCGATGTGCCGCACTGTAGCCGATGACGCGATTCTGCTCGGAGCGATTGCAGGGTACGACGCTGGAGATACCAACAGCGTGGACACGCCTGTTCCCGACTACTCGCGCGCGGTCCATTCCAAAGTGTCGCCGATACGGATCGGCATTCCGCACGCACCGTTCTATCTGGATCTCGATCCCGAGATCGAAAGCGCCGTTCGGCAAGCGGTAGCTTGGTTCGATAAGACAACTGCCGGAAGCCGCGAGGTCCAATTACCCACCTACGGTACACTGCCGATCAACAGCGCTGAAGCGTACACCTATCACTTACAGTACTTTTCGAAGACGCCCGAGTTGTATCAACCTTCGACGCGCCAGCGATTGCAGCGCGGCGCGGCGGTTACCGCTGACCAATACATTCGCGCACGCCGCGAGCTCGACCGCCTCCGGCGCGAAGTACGAGAAGTATTCAAAACCGTAGATCTGCTAGTGACACCGACGACGCCGGTCCTGCCGGGCCCTATCGAAGGAGCCGACCGCGAGGTTCCCGTGGTCGGCGGCGTTCCAGCGTCCCTGCGCAACACGGTCCCATTCGACATCTTCGGCTTGCCGGCAATTTCGATACCCTGCGGCTTTTCCAAATCCGGCCTGCCAATCGGCATGCAAATCACCGGGCCGCCGTGGGGTGAAATGGAGGTCCTGGGACTGGCTCACGCGTACGAGCAAGCAACGGATTGGCACAAGCGTCGGCCGGAATTGGCCGCGTGAGCAGGTATCAGTGGGAAACGAAACCCTCTATCGTCGCGGAACGACATTAGTACGACGAATGCGGCTAGCCCCAGGCGAAGCATGCCACGCCGCAGCCGGGTTAATCGACACGTCGGAACGAGCGCCCGCCGGTGAACACAAAATCGATTCGCCCGCTGGAGCCCGGCTCGACAACAAGTCTCGGCGGCCAGCCTTGCCCATTCACCTCACCCAGCAGGAATCCCTCACCCGCGCGAGTGAGTCGCGTTTTCGTATCACCTATTCGTTCTAGTAACGCGTTGCCGTCCGCATCGAGAGAAATTGTGTTCTCTCCATTTCGATAGACGCCCGCGTAGCGCCGCAACTCGGCTGCATCGAGCGCATGCGTGGGTGCTTCGCGCCGCGACTCGGGCTCAAGAGGAAGCATCTCCTCCGAAATCGCGTCCGCAAGCTTCGGCATTCCGTTCCCTGTTCGATTGGCGACGATAATCACCGCAAACTTTCGCTCCGGCGCCATTCGGATGGTCGATCCGTAACCAGCCCGCGACCCGCCGTGCTCCACCCAGCGCATGCCGCGCGTCGTCGCCAGGCTCAGCCCATATCCATAGCTCGTCTCCGAACCCGGCTCGCGCGCATGCGGAGCGGACATCAGTGCGATCGCCTTCGGCGAAAGTACCTGGTTGTCCTCCACGCGCCCGTCGTTCATGAACGCGATGACGAACCGCGACAAATCAAGAGCGCTCGAAAAGATCGATCCCGCCGGCCAACTTGCCGCATTGTCCGCAGCGGGCCGGATCACTGAAGGCTTTCCGTCCTTGACCTCATGGCCCTGGGCGAGCGGCCAGGTCATAGCCATCGTCGGCCGCAAGGTGCTCCGTTTCATCCCCAGCGGTTTGAAGATGCGATCGGCAATCGCGTCCGCATAAGCCTTGCCAGTGACAGTCTCCGCCAGATAGCCAGCCAGCCAGAATCCAGGATTCGAATACGAATAGATACGTCCCGGCGGCGCGAACAAAAAGTCCGCCTTCCACGCATGGATGCCGTTCCCCAATGCAACTTCATCATGCGATCCGAACATCGGCGCTTCGTCGCGAATGCCTGAAGTATGACTCAACAACTGATTCGCAGTCAGCTTGCCGATGGTTTCGTCCAGTCCGGAAATGTACCGGGAAATCGGCGCCTGGAGATCGATCTTTCCTTCCACTGCCAACCCGACCACGGCAGCCGCGGTGAACATCTTTGTAGTCGAGCCTAATCGGAACAGCATATCGGGCGAGACGGCCGCGCCCGTATCGACACTCGACACACCATATCCATGCGAGAACACCACGCGATCGCCTGAGATTACCGCTACCGCAGCACCCGGCGTCTTAGTCGCCTGCAACTCATCCAGCGCCACGCGTTCAATCGCCGCCGGATCAATTTGCCGCACCTGCGCCTGCAACAGAATACCGGCCAACCCAAGTGCAGCGAGCCCGTAGCGCATGCCTCCGGCTTGCGTCCCAACAAGCCGAAGGCTTGTGTTTACACCGAACACAATTTCACCGCCTGCTTCAACGACTGCAACGGATCCCGCGTCGGATTGAACTCATGCGCGAAAAATCCCTGAAAATTCAAATCGGCGATCGCTTTCGCCACCGTCCGCCATTGCAGCTCTTGCGTTTCATCCAGCTCATGCCGCCCGGGAACGCCGCCAGTATGAAAATGCGCAATGTACTGAATGTTGTCGCGAATCGTCCGAATCACGTCGCCTTCCATGATCTGCATGTGATAGATGTCGTACAGCAGCCGGACTCGCGGCGAATCCACGCGCTGCATCACCTCCACTCCCCAGGCCGTGTGGTCACATTGATAATCCTTGTGATCCACCTTGCTGTTCAGCAGCTCCAGACAAATCGTGACGCCTTTGTCTTCAGCGATCCCTTTCACCCGCTTCAAGCCCGCCACGCAATTATCCTTGCCCTCGGCGTCGGACATCCCGCCCCTGTTCCCGGAGAACGTGATCACGTTCGGCACGTTGGCCTTCGCCGCATTGATGATGTTCTCGCGCATTTCGATCTCGAGCGCATCGTGGTTTTCCCGCCGGTTCCAGCAATCCTTGATCGTGCCCGCCCCAGGAGTCATCGCTGGAACTAAGCCATATTTTTGGATCGTCGGCCAATCTTCCTGCTTCACCAGGTCGATGCCCTTCATGCCGATGCGCGCAGCGGTCTTACAAAGCTCTTCCAGTTCGATTTTCTTGTAACACCAACGCGCGGCCGATTGCTTCAGCCTTCCCCCGGCGCTTGATTCCGCGTCGAGAAGACCAGCGAACGGCGCCGCACCAGCCGCTTTCAGTAAGGTTCTCCGTTTCACGTGTGTATCATAGCGCAGCATCTACAACAGGTCTTTCGCAGCAAGCCGCCGTTGCTCCACTGCGCGATAGCTCCTGAGGATGACCAGTGAGTTGGCGCCAACCACAAGTGTTCCGATCACCCCTGGCAATAGCAGGGCGTACCAGACGCCCCAAGGCTGCCCATCTACAATCGCGACAAGG
>Ga0335082_10007868_pt1 | contig 11573 bp, 9 predicted proteins | sample Lox_Sample_41_FD_206718 | JGI IMG/M metagenome (GOLD analysis project Ga0335082, IMG submission 206718) | Soil microbial communities from Loxahatchee National Wildlife Refuge, Florida, United States - Lox_Sample_4.1 | ecosystem: Environmental > Terrestrial > Soil > Wetlands | place: USA: Florida...
TCGGCGCTCGGCGCGTAGTCGACGTGCGCCAGGTCGAGCGCGTCCTCGAGCAGGTAGACCGGCCCGATCGCGATGCCGGTGGAGGCCGGGGTTCCGCGCAGCTGCGCGTTGCGCTCCTCCCGCCGCGGCGCGCCGTCCGCGACGGGGATGCCCGCGCGCGCGAGCTGCTCGACGAAGCGCCGGCGCTGGTCGTCCGGGCCCGAGACCAGCTCGAGGAGCGACGCGTTGAGGACCACCGGCGCGAGCAGCACGGCGCAGTTCTGCAGCAGCTCGACGTCGTTGTCGCTGAAGCGCCGCGGCGTCACCGTCTGCACGACCAGGACGCCGATCGTGACGCTGCGCACGACCAGCGGAGCCGCCATCAGCGAGGCGTAGCGCTCCTCGCCGGTCTCCGGGAAGTAGCGGAACGCGGGGTGCTCCTGGGCCTGCTCGAGCGCCAGCGGGGCGCCCTCTTGCGCGACCAGACCGACGAGACCCTCGCCGACCGCCAGCCGCACGCGCCCCACCGACTCCTGGGCCAGCCCCTTCGTGGCCCGCAGCGTGAGGTGTCGCCCGTCGGGCTCCGCCAGGTACACCGAGCACACGTCCGCGTCGAGCCGCTTCGCCACGCGGTCGACCACGTTGCCGAGCGTCTCGGAGAGGTCGTGCGAGCGCGACACGATCCCGGCGACGTCGGCGAGCAGTGTCACGCGGTCGAGCGCGACGCGGTCGGGGCTGGGGGACACCTCGAGAGGCCTCCGGCTCCGGACTGTACCCGACCGCGGGAGGGACCGGAGCGCCGCCAGCAGCGCGGCTCGGCCAGGTCTCGGAGAGAGGTCTAGGCTAGGAGTGCTGCGGAGTGTGGCTGAGGGTCGAGTCGCCCGAGAGCTCCGACGGCGGGAACACGTAGTCCTTGTCCTCGAAGCGCATGCCCAGTGCGAGCAGGATCTTCCGCTTGGTGTCCATGCGGCAGTTCATGCCCTTCTCGACGCTGTGGATCGTTCGCAGCGCGACCCGAGCCTTGCGGGCGAGCTGGGCCTGGGTCATGAGGCGGTTCTCTCGCAGCTCGCGCACGCGGTTCCGGCGGATGCTGGCGCTGTCCTTGTACTCGATGTCGCCCACGACTCCCCCTCTGCAGCTCGACGGAGCGCGTCGCACGCGCCCGGGGTCTCTTTCGTCGCGCGACTCGATTTCTTTAGGGAGAATCGGATGTTGGCCGATCCCACCCGTCATCGGGATGCGATCCCGGGGCACGGCCGGATCGGCGTGGCGGCGCGGTGGGATGAGAGCGCAGTCGCATGCCCGCTTGGGGTCTCCGAACCCTAACTTGGGTTCGCGGCCGGGCATCCAGCGGAGGACCGCTTGAGGCGCAGCTGGGCCGCCGTCGCCGGAATCGTCCTGCTGCTCGTGGCAGCGGGGGCGGGCTTCTTCGTCTCGGTGCGCATCGGGCCCGAGCGGGTGCGGACCGAGCTGGAGGAGCGCCTGGCCGAGCTGCTGGGGCCCGTCGAGGTCGGCCCCGTCCGGCCCTCCTTCGCCTGGGGGATCGCCCTGGAGATCGACGGCATCCGGACTCCGCCAGGAAGCGACGGCGAGGTGCTCTCCGCCGAGCGGGCCCGGGTCACCTTCGACCTCCGCAAACTGCTGCGGGGCGAGCTGCGGATCCGCCGGGTCGCGATCTCTGGCCTCCACCTCGACGCGGTGCGGACGGCGCAGGGCGCGTGGCGCCCGGAGGCACTCGTCCAGCTCTGGGAGGGGATCGCGGGCGGGCCGCCCGGTCCGGAGCACGCGGGCGCGGGCGGCTACGACGCGGCTCGTCGTGCGGCCGAGGCGTCTCCCGCCCTGACGATCGACCGGTCCTCGCTCCGCATCCGATCCCTCGACGCGGAGGGAAACACGGCGAGCGAGCTCGGGCTGCACGACATCTGGCTGCGCCTCGATCGCCCGCTCCTCGGCGGCGCGGTCCACGTCTCTGGAGCGGGGCGCGTCGAGGGACAGCGGGGGAGCCTCGAGCTGGCGGGCGACCTGCCGGCCTCCGGCAGCCCGCACGCGGAGCTCGCGCTCGCAGACGTCGACCTGGCCGCGCTGGCTCCCTGGCTCGGCCGCTCCCTCGGGCTGCGCGACCAGGCGCTCGAGGTCGCCGGCCGCGCGAGCGCGACGCTGCGCTGGAGCCCGGGGTCGCCCGGCATCCAGCAGCTCGGCCTCGAGCTGCTGCTCTTCGACGGCTCGCTCGCCGCGCGTCTCGGCGGCCAGCGCCCGCCGCTGCGAGCCGCGCTGACCTCGGCCCACGCGTCGGCCGCGATGGAGGTCGGTCCGCACGAGCTGCGCGTGCGCAGCCTCGAGTGGACCTCGGGCTCCCTCCACGTGGCGGGCAGCGCGCGCTCGGGCCGCCCCGTCGGCGGGGAATCCCCACTCGACGTCGAGCTGCGAGCCGGGCCGGTCGCGTGGCCGTCGCTGCGCGACGCGCTGCGCGCGGCTGCGAGCCCCGACGTGCGCCGCATCCTCGACGCCGTGACCGACGGCGCGATCCCGTCGATCACCGCCCGGGCGAGCGGCGCGACCTGGTCCGACTGGCGCGCGCTCTTCGCCAACCCCCTCGACGGCTGGCCCCCGGGTCTCGCGCTCGACGCCGACCTCACCGGCTTCGACATCGACCTCGGCGCCACGCGGCCGATCCGCGACCTCGCGACGCACGCGAGCTGGACGCAGGATCGCGTCGAGCTGCGCGATGCCCGGGCGAAGCTCGGCGACCGGCCGCTGCCTGGCCTGCATCTCACCGTGGACGGCGTGCGCGCGGTCATCGCGGCGCTGCGCGCCGGACACGTGCCCGATCCGGTGCCACCGGTGCCCGGCTTCGTCGCGCTCAACGACTGGATCGAGCTCCAGAAGAAGCCCGGCGCGCCCTCGAAGTGGAAGCGCCTCGAGCTCGACCTCGACTGGCTCGACCATCCGGCGCTGCTGCGCCCGCTCGAGCGCGTGCGCGCGGTGCTGACTCCCGCCGAGCCGGGGTTCCACTTCGAGCTCGCCGAGGGCTTCTGGGGCGGGGCGCACGTTTCCGGCCGCGGCACCATCGTCGAGGGATCGCCGGGCTCGATCGACGTCGAGGTGACGGCGGCGCTGCCGCTGCGTCCCGCGATGAAGCCCGCGGACGCCGAGCCCTGGCTGCGCGGGAGCTGGCGCGCGGCGCTCGAGAAGCTCGGCCCGTTCCTCGCCGACCACGCGACGGGACGCCTGCAGGCGACCGGCGATCACGTCTGGCTGCTCGACGTCGACGCCGCGATGCGCCCGAGCGGCTGGGTCAAGGGCGAGACGGACCTCGACATGTCGCGGGCAGAGTCGGTCCCGTACCGCCTCACGGTGGAGGCGGAGGGCCTCTCGATGTCCCAGACGATGGGCGACCTCGACCTCGACCCCGAGGACGCGACGGGGACGCTCAAGATCGGCGGCAGCCTGACCGGCCACCTGGTGCCCGGCGCGCACGGCACGCGGAACCTCGCCGACGCGAGCGGACCGGTCTCGGGCCACGTCCGCCACGGCGAGATCCGGCGGCGCCTCAACCTGATGATGGCGATCGCGGCGGCGAGCGACACGCTGAACCCGTTCCGCTCGCGCGACGTGATCGAGTTCGACAAGATCGACGCCGACATGCAGATGGAGAACGGGATCGCGCACGTCGCGTCGATGTCGCTCACCGGGCCTGCGACCCGCATGGTCGGCACCGGAACGATCGACGTCGCGACCGAGCCGCACGACATCGAGGGCGTCGTGGCGCTCTACTTCTTCAAGACGCTCGATCGCGTGATCAGCGTGGTCCCGATCGTGAACAAGCTGCTGCTCGGCGACGACGCCAACCTCGTCGCCGCGTACTTCGCCGTGAGCGGGCCCTGGGGCGACCCGAAGGCGAGCGTCATCCCGATCAAGACGCTGCTGGCGGTGCCGACGAACATCGTGATCGAGGGCGTGCCGGCCTTCGTGCGCTCCGGCATCTCGCAGATCGAGCACCTGCTCTCGATGCTGCCGGGCACGGAGAAGAGCGAGAAGCCCGAGCCGCCCGCGCCGCCGCACCCGCCTCAGTCCGGCGCCAGCGGCGCGGCCGCGGCGGACGCCGCGGCGGCTCCCGGCGTTATCCCGTGAGCGCGCGCCGGGCGCGCTCGAAGCTCCTGAGCCGCGCCGCCGCCGCGCGCGCGGTGCGCAGGGCGCAGCGGCGCGGCGAGCGGGTCGTGTTCACCAACGGCTGCTTCGATCTGATCCACGTCGGGCACGTGCGCAGCCTCGAGCAGGCGCGCTCGCTCGGCGACCGGCTGCTGGTCGCGGTGAACGACGACGCCGGCGTGCGTCGGCTCAAGGGGCGCGGGCGGCCGATCGTGCCCGGGCGACAGCGCGCCGAGGTGCTGGGCGCCCTCGCCTGCGTCGACTGGGTGGTGCTGTTCCCCGAGCCGACGCCCGTGGCGCTCGTCGAGGTGCTCCAGCCCGACGTGCTGGCCAAGGGCGGCGACTGGCGGCTCACGGCGATCGCGGGGCGCGCCGAGGTCGAGCGCCGGGGCGGACGCGTCGTCCGGCTGCGCCAGGTGCCGGGCGCCCGCACGAGTGCGCTCGTCGAGCGGGCGAAACGGAGCGCCGCCCGCAGGCGTAGGTCCTAGACGATGGACGGAGAGCACGGCGAGACCCTGAAGCGGCTCCTCGACGAGGTGGGGCGCATCGTCGTCGGCCAGCGGGCGCTGCTCGAGGGGCTGCTGGTCGGCCTGCTCTCGGGCGGCCACGTGCTGGTCGAGGGCGTGCCGGGGCTCGCCAAGACGACGGCGGTGCGCACGCTCGCCCAGGCCCTCGGCCTCGGCTTCCGGCGCGTGCAGTTCACGCCCGACCTCCTCCCGGGCGACCTGGTCGGGACGCCCGTCTACCTGCCCGACGAGCGGCGCTTCTCGGTCCGCATGGGCCCCATCTTCACGCCAGTGCTGCTCGCCGACGAGATCAACCGCGCGCCCGCCAAGGTGCAGTCCGCGCTGCTCGAGGCGATGGAGGAGCGGCAGGTCACGATCGGCGACGAGAGCTTCCCTTTGCCGCGGCCGTTCTTCGTGATGGCGACCCAGAACCCGATCGAGCACGAGGGGACCTACCCGCTGCCCGAGGCGCAGATCGACCGCTTCCTGCTGAAGCTGGTCGTCTCCTACCCCTCTGCGGAGGAGGAGCTCGAGATCGCCGCGCGCGACGGCCGCGCGCCCGCCGCCGTCGACCCGGTGGCGGACGCGGCGCGGGTCGAGGCCCTGCGCGCCGCCGCGGCCGCCGTGCACGTAGCCGACGCCGTCGCCGACTACGCGGTGCGGATCGTGCGCGCCACGCGCGAGCCCGCGCGCGTCGGGGCGCGGCTGCGCGCGCCGGACGAGCGCTCCGTCGACGGGCTCGTCGCGGTGGGCGCCTCTCCGCGCGCCTCGCTCTTCCTGCTGCGCGCGGCGCGCGCGCGCGCGCTGCTCGAGGGCCGCGACTGGGCGACACCCCATGACGTCAAGCGCTCCGCCCCGGACGTGCTGCGACACCGCGTGCTGCTGACCTACGAGGCCGAGGCCGACGGCGTGCCGCCCGAGGCCGTCGTCGACGCGGTGCTCGCGGCGGTCGAGACGCCATAGCCCATGGACGCGCGCCTGGGCAGCGGAGCGGCGCTCGCGGAGATCACGCGCGCCGCCCGCGTCCTCTGGGTGCGCAGCCGCCGCGAGGCGACCGGCTGGCTGGTCGGCGGCTTCGAGAGCGCGTTCCGCGGCGGCGGCATCGAGTTCGAGGAGTCGCGCCCCTACGCGCCCGGCGACGACGTCCGCTCGATCGACTGGAACGCGCTGGCGCGCACCGGTGCGCCCTGGGTGAAGCGCTTCCGCGAGGAGCGCGCGCAGCTCGTGCTGCTCGCGCTCGACGTCTCGGCGTCGATGGGGTTCGGCACGACCGGGCGCAGCAAGCTCGCCGTCGCCGCGCGCGCGGCCGCCCTGCTGGCGGCCGCGGCCGGGCGCGCCGGCGATCTGGTCGGGCTCGTCGCGTTCGCCGACGGCGTGCGCGGCTCGCTCCCACCGGCGCGCGGCGACGCGCACACCTGGCGCGTGGTGCGGAGCGCCGCCGCGTGGTCCGAGCGCGCCGGCGGCGCGACCTCGCTCGCGCCGGTCTCGGACTGGCTGCGGGCGCACGCGCGGCGGCGCGCGATCGTCGTTCTGCTCTCGGACTTCCGCGGCTTCGACCCGGACGTGTCCGACCTCGCCGGCCGACACGACGTGGTGTCGATCGTCGTGGAGGATCCGCGCGAGCTCGCCCTGCTCGCTGCGGGACGGGTCCGCCTGCGCGATCCGGAGGGCCGCGGGCGCTGGCTGCTCGGCACGGGGCGGCGCGCGCGCGAGCGCTACGCGGCGGCGGCCGCCACCCGCCGCCACGTCCTCGCGCGACGGCTTCGCCGCGCCGGCGGCGACGTGCTCTGGCTCCCGACCCACGCCGATCCGCTGCGCGTGCTCGCGCGCTTCTTCGCCGCGCGCACGGCGCGGCGGCGGGCGCCGCGATGAAGCGCGCTGCGTGGACGCTCGCCGCGCTGCTGCTCCTGGGGTGCCAGCAGTCGGAGGCTCCCGGCGCGGCCGGGGCGGCCGCGCCGCCCACGCCGCGGGCCACGGTCTCGATCGAGCCCCCGCGCCTGCGGCTCGGCGACGTCGCCGTGGTCGAGGTGATGGTGGTGACGCCGCCCGGGCACCGGGTGCACCCGGTCGCTCCGCCCGAGCGGGTCGCGGGGCTCTGGCTGCTCGATGCCGAGACGCTGCCGGTCGAGCGCGACGGCGCGCGCTGGACCGAGCGCACCCGGATCCGCGTGCGCGCGCGGGAGATCGGCGCGACCGAGTGGCCGGCGATGCGAATCGACGTGGAGGGACCGGAGGGAGAGCGCAGCGCGCTCGAGACCGAGGCGCGGCCGCTCGAGGTCGTGGCGGTCTCGAGCGAGTTCCCGGACCAGGTCGCGCCGTTCCCCTACCGGATGCCGGCACCGGCGCCCGCGCGGGCGCCGGCCCTCGCGGCCGCGGCGGCAGGCGCACTGGCGGCGCTCGCCGGAGTGGCCGCGGTCTCGCTCGTCCGCCGCGCGCGGCGGCGGCGCGCCGCCGCAGCCTCCGCAGCGCTGGCGCCGGCCGCTGCACCCTGGGCCGACGCGCTCGCGGGGCTCGAGGCGGCGGCCGCTGCGATCGACACCGATTGGCGTGGGTCGGCCGACGAGGCGGGCCAGGCTCTGCGCCGCTACGTGACGCGCCGCTTCGCGCTGCCGCTCGCCTTTCGCACCACCGAGGAGGCCGCGGCCCTCTCGCCGCCCTTCGCGCTCGCGACCCGCTGGGCCGACGTGCTCGCGGTGCTGCGCGCGCTCGACTCCGTGCGCTTCCAGCGCGCCGAGCCGGGGGAGGCCGCCGCGCGGGTGCGCGACGCGATCGAGAAGGCGCGGCGGTGGGTCGCCGGGTCGATCCCGCCGGAGTCGGCGCGGTGAGCGCGCTCCGCGCCGCGCTCGGGGCCTTCGAGCACCCGCTCTGGGCGGTGCTCGGGCTGGCCGGCGCAGCGGTCTGGCTGGCGATCGCGGCGCGACGTCCGCCCGCTGCGCTCGCCTGGCCCGCCTGGCCCGAGGCCGAGGCGGCCGGCGCGCGGAGGTGGGATCTCGGGCGGGCGCTCGCGCTCGCGGGCCGCGCGGCCGCTCTGGCGCTCGTGGGGCTCGCCGCGGCGGGTCCCGTCGACGAGCACCGCGCGCCGCCGCTCCCCGGCGAGGGGCTCGACGTGGTCCTGGTGCTCGACACCTCGGACAGCATGCGCGCGCTCGACGCCGAGGTCGACGGCGCGTGGCGCACCCGCTTCGAGCTGGCGCGCCGCGTCGTGGCGCGCTTCGCCGAGCAGCGCATCGCCGAGGGCGACCGCGTCGGCCTCGTCGTGTTCGGCGAGACCGCGTTCACGCAGTGCCCGCTCACCAGCGACGGGCGCCTGCTCGCCGCAGCGCTGGCGCGCGTGACACAAGGCATCGCGGGGGGAGCCACCGCGCTCGGCGACGCGCTGGTGCTCGCCGTGAAGCGCGTCGCGCCCGGCGAGACGGAGGCGATCGCCGGAGGACCCGCGCCGCTCGCCGGACGCGTGGTGGTGCTCCTCACCGACGGCCGCAGCAACGCGGGCGCCGTGCCACCCGACGTCGCGGCCGGCGTGGCCGTCGCGCGCGGCGTGCGGGTCCACACCGTGGGGATCGGCTCGACCGGCCGGGTCGCGATGGAGCCCGAAGGCGGCGCCGGCCACGGGCTCCACTTCGAGCGCCACGACCTCGATGCAGACACGCTGCGCGCCGTCGCCGCCGCGACGGGAGGGCGCTTCTTCGCGGCGCACAGCCCGGCCGACCTGGCGGCCGTGTACGCCGAGATCGACTCGCTCGAGCGGGTGGCGCGCCGCGCGCCTCCCCGGCTCTACCGCACGCTGCATCCCGAGCCCTTCCTCGCGGCGGCGGCGCTCCTGGTCGCGCTCGAGATCGCGACCGCGCGCGGCCTCGCGAGGCGCATCCCGTGAGCCCCGGGCTCGCACATCCCGAGTGGGCCCTGCCGACGGCGATCGGTGTCGCCCTGGCGGCGGCCTGCGCCGTCGGGTCGTGGCTCGCAGTGCGGCGGCGCGCGCGCCGGCTGCTCGGGTCCGCGCATTCGAGCGGTGCCCGGCGCCTCGCGGGCGACCTCGTCCTGGTCGCGGCGCTGGCCGTCCTCGGCCTCGCCGCGCTCGGGCCGCGCGCCGGGTTCGAGACGGTGCGGGTCGCAGCCTCGGGCGTCGACGTGGTGCTGCTCCTCGACGTGTCGCGCAGCATGGATGCCGCGGACGTGGCGCCGTCGCGGCTCACGCGGGCGCGCGAGATCGCGGCCGCACTGCTCGAGCGCGCGGCGCCCGAGGATCGCCTGGCGCTCGCGGCCTTCGCGGGCCGTGGGGTGCTGCTGACCCCGCTGACCCGCGACACCGATTCGCTGTCGGATCTCGTGCCGGCGCTCGACGGCGAGCTCCTGCAGCAGCGCGGCTCGGACCTGGCCGCCGGCATCGGTGCCGCGATCGGGGCGTTCGACGGCGGCGACCGGCCGCGCGTCGTCGTGGTGCTCTCGGACGGCGAGGACCCGGTGGCGGGCCGGCCGGTCGGCGACGAGCTGGCGGTGCACGGCGGCGTGCGCGTCGTCGCAGTCGGGCTCGGGAGCGAGGCGGGCGCGCAGGTTCCGGACTCGGGAGTCCCGCTGCTCGATACCGCCGGCCGCCCGGTCGTGTCGCGCCGCGACGCCGCGCGGCTGGCCCGGCTCGCGGGAGCGACCGATGGTGCCTTCTTCGCGGCCGACCGCTGGGGCGACGTCGACCTCGAAGCGCTCCGCGACGCGATCCGCCGCGACGCCGGACGGCCGGGCGCGAGCCCCGAGGAGCCGGTCTCTCGGCGCGTTCCGGCGAGCCGCGTCGTGCCGCTCGCGGTCCTGGCCTACGTGCTCCTGTGTCTCGAGGGGGTGTGGCTCGGCGCGGCGCCGAGGGAGGCACGCCGCGGCGCGTTGCTCCTGCTTGCGCTCGGCGCGATCGGAGCCGCTCCCGGTGGCCCTGCGCCGGGCGAGGCGAGCGCCCGAGAGGCCGAGCGCACGGCGGCCGGGCTCGAGGCGCGCTTGCGCGAGCGGCCAGGCGATCCGCGCCTCCTGCTCGCGCTCGGCGTGGCCCGCGCCGAGGGAGCGCACCCCGACGAGGCGCGCCGCGCGCTGCTGGCGGCTGCCCTCGGCGCCCGCGACCCCGCGCTCGCCGCCCTCGCCTACTACGACCTCGGCGTGCTCGCGCTCGAGCAGGGCGACCTCGCCGCGGCCCGCGACGCCTTCTTCGACGCGCTCGCGCTCGATCCGTCCGACACACACGCCCGCTTCAACCTCGAGTGGACGCTTCGCGCGCTCCGTGCGGCGCCGCCGAAGCCTCCTCCCACCGACGCGAGCGACTCGCGGCACGCGGCCGCTGCAGAGCCACGAGAGCGACCCGAGCCGGCCGAGCGCGCCCGGGACCGCGAGCACCCGCAGCCGGCGGCGCCCGGCGGAACCGATCCGGCGCGCGGGTTCGCGCCGCAGCTCGATGCGCAGCAGCTCGCCTCCTGGCTCGACGCCGTCGGCGACCGGGCGGACCTCTCGCTCCAGAGCGCAACGCGGGGCGAGCGGGCACCCGCGCGGCCGAGCGACGGGCTGCCGCAATGGTGAGGGTGATGCTCGCCCTCGCGCTCGTCGCCGCCAGCGCGAGGGCCGACGATGCCCCCTGTCTCGCTTCGGTGTCGCTCGAGCCGGCGCAGGCCGTGGTCGGCCAGCAGGTGCTCTACCGGGTTCGGATCCTGCGACGCACCGACGTGTCGAACGTCACGTGGGTCGATCCGCCCTCGTTTCCGTCGCTGCGCGCCGAATGGCTGCCGGGGACCTCTCCCGACCCGGGCATCGGTGACGTCAGCCCGCACCGGCTGGTCTACGAGGAGCGGCGCGCGCTCTTCCCCGCGCGCAGCGGCGACCTCGAGATCCCGGCCGCGCGGCTCGCCTGCAGCACGGGCGATGGCACCGGCGAGCCGGTCGAGGTGGAGGTGCCGGGCGCTCGTCTCCGGGTCGAGCCCCTGCCGAGCCATGGCCGGCCGGCCGACTTCAGCGGGGTGGTCGGACCGATCGAGATCGCGTCGAGCGTCTCCGCGGAGCGCGTCGGGGTCGGCGAGACGGTCTCGCTGAGCGTGACGGTCTCCGGCGCCGGCAACGCCTGGGCGGCCGCGCCCGGCCTGCCCCAGCTCGACGGCGTCGACGTCCATCCGCGCCCGCCGTCGCTGACGCTCGACGCGGGCCGCGTGCTGGTCGCGCGCCGCAGCTTCCCCTATGAGCTCGTACCGCGCCGCGAGGGATCGCTCGTGGTTCCGCCGCTGCACGTGTCGTGGTACGACCCCGAGGCCGGCGCCTATCGGGTGAGCGAGGCGCCGGCGCTCGAGGTGCGCGTCGATCCGGAGCCACCCCTCGCGGGCCCGCGCCTGCCGGAGCCCGCGCCGGCGGACCGTCCGCTCGAGGGATCGGGCGGCGGCTGGCGCTGGGCGCTCGGCGGCGCGCTCGCGCTGGCCGCGGCCGCGACCTGTCTCTCGGCGGTGCGGATCGCGCTGTGGCGCCGGGCACCGCGCCGCGCCGCAGCTCCCCACCTGGCCCGAGCCGCGCAGGCGTTCGCGCGAGGCGACGCAGGCGAGACGTCGGCCGCGCTGGCGGCTGCACTGCGCGCGGGACTCGACGCGCGGCTCCCCGGAACGCGCGCCCTCTCGGCCGAGGAGATCCTCGCGCGTGGCAGCCGCGACCAAGCGCTGCGGGAGGCCGCCGATGCGCTCGCCCAGCTCGACCGCGCCCGCTTCGCGAGGCGAGCGGAAGATCCACCCGACGTCCAGCGCGTCGAGGAGCTGGTGCGTCACCTGTAGAAGATGAACAATGCGTCGTGCTCCACACCCGGAACGCGCCGCGCCGAGCCGTGCGGGTCGGCCTGGCGATCGTGCTCGTCGCGGTCGCCTGCTCCAGCGGGAGCGGAGGCGACGAGCGAGAAGAGGGGCGCTTCGGGCGAATCCGGATCTTCCGCCCCGACGA